>Ga0181552_10003199_pt1 | contig 11735 bp, 11 predicted proteins | sample 011ome_18_FD_130583 | JGI IMG/M metagenome (GOLD analysis project Ga0181552, IMG submission 130583) | Coastal salt marsh microbial communities from the Groves Creek Marsh, Skidaway Island, Georgia - 011501BT metaG (megahit assembly) | ecosystem: Environmental > Aquatic > Marine > Intertidal...
AAAAAACATGTAAAACACCTTTACAAAAAAATAACTTAGCCAATATTTATTTACTCTTAATGAGTACTTCACTTAATCTTCCTAAACTTTTAACATTTTTAAATTTTTTTTAATTATTATTTGATCTTAATGTATCATTTTTTATTAAATTATTAATAAGATCTATTTACTATAAAAAAAATAATATACTTTTAGATACATGTTAATATTTTTCATCTCTTATAATACTCAATACTTCTAGCTAATAAAAAATTAATTTTCTAATTAAGTATCAATTTTACCATTTCTTTAAGGTCTTTATCTTGTTTTTTCTTTATTTTTAAATATTGTTTAACTGATTTTTGTTGTTGTATTTTATAATTTAAAGACTGAAATTGTATAAGCTTATTAGTCATTTGTTTGATTGAATATGGATTAAAATATAAAATAGAATCCTCACAAATTTCTGGTACTGCTGAATTTGATGAAGCAATTACTGGTGTTCCATATTTCATTGCTTCCAAAGGAGGATACCCAAATCCTTCATTTAAAGTGGGATAAAAAAATAGATGAGCATTTGCATAATATTCCTCAAGTTTTTCAGTAGTGACATAATTGTGTATTTCAAAATTTTGTTTATTTTTAATCTGATTGAAAATTTTATCAGGAAGACCACCTAAGATTATAGCTTTAAAATGTCTAAATTTATTCTGCTGAAAGAATTTATCTAAGGCTAAAATACCTCGATAAGAATTTTTAATCCATACAGATGCACTAACCATTAGTATATATTTGGAATTATTCTTTTTTATTTTTGTTTTATTTGATGATTTTTCTGGTGAATATAAAACTTTTATATTGTTTGTTTTTAGATCTGGATAATAATTGATAATAGAATTTTTAGTATGATTTGATACAACAATCAGATTATCTTTATTATTTTTGAGAAATTTATAGTAGTCTTTTTTTCTATATTCAAAATATTGGTGATAAAATAAATTTTTTATAAATGTAATGAATCTTTGTTTTTGACTAATAAAATAATACTTTTCATATTTATCTTTTGGCATTTCAACGGGTCTTAACCCATGTACAACAGGTATGAATTGGATATTGCTTGGAATACGTACACTTCTTAAACCATATCCAAGACCTGAAAAAAATCTATCATAGCTTTTTCTATTTAAAACATTTTCGATTTCATTTTTATTTTTAATTGAGATCAAATTTATAGAGTATTTTTTAGATTGATTTTTGATATCTTTATCTAGTTCTACATTAGAATTGTATACAGCATCAATTTTAATATTTTTATTTACAGCTGATTTAATTAAATGTTTAAAAACTACTTTTGTATATTCAGAACCACCATGTTTTTTTTCAATTGGATTTTGTGGCTGTGATGCTATTAAATCAAATAAAAGATTTTTATATTTTTTTTGAGTCCTAGACCATATATTGTTATAAGACTCCATCATTTTTTTAATATAAAAATTTTTTTTAATTCTTGATCTTGATTCATTTTTTCTTTTGTTCCATTTTTTTTTTTTAAATTCATTAAGTGCCTTTTCGATTGCTTCTGATAGCTTAGTTGAATTATTAGGGGGAATTACCCAGCCAGTTTTGCCAACAATAGTAGAGGCCTCACCGACATCTGTTGCTACACATGGCGTTCCACAAGCCATCGACTCTGCCACAACATTAGGGAAACCCTCGCCATAACTACTACTTTGTACGTAAATATCTATTCCATTCATTACTTGGTTAATATTATCATTTTGACCTAATAATTTTACATGACTGGATAATTTAAATTTATTAATTTCTGAGTTTAACTTTTCATTGTGTTTATCAATATTAGAACCAACTAAAATACAAAGAAATTTTAAATTTTTAGATTTAAGATAAAAAAGTGCATTAAGTAAATTTGAATGATCTTTTTTTGGATCATAACGAGAAACATTTCCAATAAGAGGTATTGTTTTTTTGCACTTGATCTTTTTTTTAAAAATTTTTTTTTGAATTTTACTAGGTCTTAGAATTGATAAATCATATCCATTAGGAATAAATTTTAATTTTTTCTTATCATAACCTTTTAATGAATAAAATTTTTTTGCTCTTTTTGAATTAACTATAATTAGTTTAGGTACAAAATATGACAATTTTACTAATAAACTTATAATAAAGATGGTCTCTAATTTTGCTTTTCCAATACTAAAATTTGAATAACGAATATTCCAAAATATATTTTTGATCCCAGCTAGTCGAGCAGCGATACCGCCTATTAAGTCAGCATGAACAAGCCAGGTTTGAACGATGTTGGGTTTCAAAGATTTTAATAATCTTACAAAAAATAAAAACTTATTAAATGAATAAAACTTTAATTTTAAACAATAAACTTTAATTCCTAAATTATTTAATAAAGATAAATATTTTCCAGTTCCTGTTAATGAAATTACAATATGTTCATTTTGTTTATCATATTTACAAATTTTATATAATGTGTGCTCTGCACCACCATCTTGAAGACTTGTGATAATATGAATAACTTTCATGTGTTCACACCATAAACTTTATTTGATTGATTAAAATATTTCATTTTAATGATTTTAAAATCGGCTCAAAAACATTTTTTTCGGAAAACATTTTGGCTTTTGTTCTACACTTTTGTTCATAATGTTTATAATCATCTACAAATTTAGCAAGATTGTAATAAAACTTTTGATCATTTAGATCTTCTGACTCAAAAGTTATACCCGTTACATCTTTGAACTTTTCAACAAATTCTCTGCAAAATCCTGAAGATTTAGTTACTATTGCAGGCATACCTCTTGCATGAGACTCTAAAATTGTTGTTGCAAATCCCTCATGATAACTACTAATAACAAAGCATTTTCCTGAGTCATAAACTTCTGGCAGTTTTTCTCTTTTTATCCAATCAAGTAAAATTACATTATCACTTAAATCTTTTTTGAAAATTATATCTTCAATATTTTTTTTTTCTGGTCCTTTGCCGACAATGAGTGCGTTATATTTTCTGGCTGAATTATCATTAATATTTTTTAACAAATCTAAGAATAAAGGAATATTTTTTTCCCTTGAAAGCCTTGCAATTATTACAAAATCATATTTTTTAGTGTCCTTTTTTTTAGGCCTATCAAAAAACCAGTCTGGCACATAATTGCCAATAAATTTAACTTTATCTTTACCAAATACATCTTGATTTTTTTTGCCTACACTAAAGATAATGTTACAAAATTTAGATGCGAATTTTAGTAAATAATATTGAAAAATAGTGTGTCCAAAATTATTTTCATTACGCTTTTGAAGATTTAGATGAAGCAATGAAATCACATTATATCCATATATTTTAAAAATAGGGGCTAACCATAAAGTTGATAAATCGTTTAATATAACATTTCTAAAATTTTTTTTTTTGCATTTTTTTGCAACTGCTATAGCTGAGAAAAATCTCTTTCTTTTTGATTGGACTCTATCGATCTTTTTTGTAGGGCACGTGAAACTCTCAGGTTGAGAAGAAAAGATATACATCTCAACACCTCTAAAATTCATATATTTACATAATTGCTCGATATAAATTAGTCCCCCACCCCAAATATCATGTGTTGTCGAATAAATCAGCGTTTTAGCTTTTATTATTTTTGTTAAATCATTCATTATTTAGCGAACAAAATATTTATAATTTTCAACTATCATTAAATTATTTTTTTTATGAAATAAATAAATGCTAATTTTATGATTCTAATATAAAAATATTTGATATATACATACTTTTGATTTTCTAAGATAAATTTTAATATACATAAATTAGCTCTAATAGCTTGCTTTTGATTTTGTCCTCTTTCGGATAATGATAAAGATGATATTCTGTATTTAATTAATTTTTCTGAAATATATCTATATTTTACATTCTTATCATTTAATATTTTCATCCATAAATATAGATCCTCTACTCCAATAAAATCTTTATTTTCATCAAACTTAGAAATAAATTTTTTGGAAATTATTACAGATGATGTTCTTATAAAATTACCTTTAATTACATCTGATAATTTTGCTTTACTTTTGAGTTTTTTTAAAAAAACTATTATTTTGTATTTATTAATTATCGTATCATTATTATTAATATCAATAAAATTGCTGTCTGTACTTGTAAAATCCAAATTATTTAATTCCATTTCTCGAACTTGAACTTGTAATTTATCTTTAAGCCACACATCGTCTGCATCCAAGAAAGCTAAATATTCACCGTTAGAAATATCAAGACCAATGTTTCGAGGTCTTGCTGGTCCACCAAAATTTGATTTTAATTCTATTAATTTTATTCTTCTGTCTTTGGCTTCATATCCTTTTACAATTTCTAAACTATTATCAGTTGAACAATCATCTACAATAATTAATTCCCAGTTTTTATATGTTTGACCAATCACACTTTCAATAGTTTGAGCAATATAATTCTGTGCATTGAAGAGTGGAATTATAACGGTAACTAGTGGCTGAGCCTCTTTACTAGTAGTTAATGATATTTTATTATTTTTCACTTATCATTTCCAAATATATCTTTTGTATATAATCTATCTTGAATATTTTCGAGGTCTATTTTGATTCTATTTTGATTCTATAAGCTAGAATTTATAAAGTGTAGTTTGAATTACAGCACTAAAACCACCTGTATCTTCATTTATAGACAGAACATTTTCCATAGTTTTGAATTTTAAATTAAATGGTTCATCATGCAGTATGACACCACTATTTATAGCTATTCGTATATTTGGCCCACTCGGCTTATTCTTATTTGGTAAAAAGTTTGGATTTAATGGAAGATGCTCTGTTAAGAGCAAATATTTGCACTTCTTCGAAATATTTAATTGATCAACAAAACTTTTTATATTCTGGTTAGATAAGTGCTGCAGAACTTGTCTAACAAATATAATATCTGCATAAGGTAGTGTATCCTTTGATAAATCTAATTTTTCAAACTTTAAGTTGGGTAATTCATATTTAGAACGATTTCTTTGAAGAATGATTTCAGAAACATCATATGCGTTATAAGTCTCACAATAATCGACTAGTAATGATCCAACTGCAAAGTCCCCACAACCCAAATCAGCAACTGTTTTTATTTTATTTTCTCTCAATATTTTTTTAACCACATCTACGTAGGGATCTACTATTTCCGATTTATGGGAACCAGTTCCGCTTGTTGAATTACTTTGGTCATCTATTCCCCAAATTCCTTTTTTATAAATATTATCAAATACATCTTCAGGACTTAAATACTTGTACTTACTATCAAGACCAAAAACTTTATATTGTAATGCTCGAATTTTATTTCTTATGGTAGTAGGGATAATTTTTTTTAATATTTCCTTTATCATTTTTTTTTGTATGAGTGTCTAAGTATTAAAAAATTTAATTACTTCAAAAATAACTTTAACAATATTATTCAATATTGAAAGAAATTAAATATTTAGTAATAGTTAAAGATATTGATCAAAATTATTACTTTTTTTTTGTTATAGATAATCTGCTAAATTTAGTTTAAAGAAAATATAAAACTTATAACTAATGATTAGAAATTTATCTAAAATAATTTATTTAATTTTAAAATTTATCAATTCAATTTTTGAAAAAATTTTTAATCGTAACATAATATTAAGAATAAAATCTCATATTGAGCAAGATGCTTATAAAAAGACAAAATTAAATTCAGGTAAAAATCTAACTTTTTTTTCTCCGAATTATTTAATTTATCTACTTGTGAGAGATTTTTACGAAAAAGAACCTGAAACTTTAAAATGGATAGATAGTTTTCAAAGTAATAAAAAAATAATTTTTTGGGATATAGGTTCAAATATTGGTTTATACTCAATTTATGCAGCTTCAGAAATTGATAATATTGAAGTTATAAGCTTTGAACCTTCAACAAGTAATTTGAGAATTCTCTCCAGAAATATTTCAATTAATAATCTAGAAAATAAAATCAAAATTTTTCAAATACCGCTTGGAGTTAACAATAATAACTTTTTACAATTTAATGAACAAAAATTTAATGAAGGTGAAAGTTATAATTCAATAGACTCAAATATTAATTTTGAAGGTAAAAAAATGAAATCTGAAAATAAATACGAAATATTTTCTACGAATATAGATCAAATTATAGATGATAAAATTCTTGATGTGCCTGACTATATAAAAATTGATGTTGATGGAGTTGAGCATTTGATTTTGCAAGGTGGTACAAAATTATTTAAAGATCCAAAAATAAAAGAAATACAAATTGAAATAAACGAAAATTATAAAGATCAGTATGATACAATTATAAAATTAATGGAAGAATTTTCCTTTAAATTCAAAGAAAAAAAAAGAAATGAGTTAAGCATTTATTATGAAGATGAAAAGCTATCTAAAATTTATAATTATTATTTTACCAGATGAATTTATTAAATAACAAAGAAATTAGAACAGCAGTAATACTTTGTGGAGGTAGAGGCACAAGATTAGGATCAATTACTAAAAAAATACCAAAATCTCTAGTTGAAATTAAAGGTAAACCAATAATTTGGTATATTTTAAAAACGTTAAATCAAAATAAATTCAATCATTTCATATTGCCAATAGGATACAAAGGAGATCAAATAAGAAATTATTTAAAAAAAAAAATATTTTCAGATTTAAACATAAAAATTATACCAACAGGTACAAATACTCCTATAGCAAAAAGAATTTTTACCATTAAAAAACACATAAAATCAGAAAGTTTTTTATTATTAAACGGTGATGCAATATTTGATTTTAACTTAGATAAAATTTATAAAAATCATACTAAAAACAAAAAAAACTTTATTACTTTTTTAGGTTCTGAAAGTACCTTACCATATGGAACAATAGTATTATCAAAAGGATTAGTAAAAAATTTTGAGAGAGATGTGGTTTTTAATGCTGTCAAAATTGCCAACAAAAATGACAATATAGCTCATATTTATTCAGGCATGGCAATTTTAAAAAAAGAAATATTGAATAGAAATATTAAAAATATTAAGAATTTTGAAAGCGTACTTTATCCAAAAATTATTAGAAAATACAAATGTAAATTCCAAAAATTTTCTGGATTTTGGCATTCTATTGACAATATTAAAGATGTTAAAATATTAAAAAGTGATAAAAGTAAAAAATTAAAAATAAATAATTTATTAAAAAAATTAAAATGAAAAACTCTTTTTGGAAAAATAAAAAAGTATTTATAACTGGTCATACAGGCTTTAAGGGTAGTTGGTTGGTTTTGATATTGCATCATTTAGGTGCAAAAATTTCAGGATATGCATTAGACCCTATTTCTAAGCCTAATTTTTTTGATAATTTAAAACTTTCTAAGTTTTTACAATTTGACTTCAGAAGAGATATTAAAAATTTCTCTAAACTAAACAATGCAATTAAAAAATCTAAACCAGATATCATTTTTCATTTAGCTGCACAGTCAAGTGTGTTAGTGAGCTATAAAAATCCTGATGATACAGTAAACACAAACATTATAGGAACATTTAATTTATTAAGATCAATTAAATTAAATAAGTCCATTAAATCTGCGATAATCGTCACTACAGATAAAGTTTATTTAAATGAAGATAAAAAAATAAATTTTGATGAAAATTCTAAGCTTGGTGGTCATGATATTTATAGTTCTAGCAAAGCATGCTGTGAAATTATAACTGAGAGTTTTGTAAAATCGTTTATTAATAAAGATAAATGTAAGATAGCAACAGTTAGATCTGGGAATTGTATAGGTGGGGGCGATTGGACTGAAGATAGGATAGTTAAAGATTGTGTTGAAGCATTTATTCACAAAAAAAATTTATTAATTAGAAATCCTAATGCAACTAGACCTTGGCAACATGTTATGGAGCCAGTTTGCGGATACATAAAATTAGCAGAAAAACTTTTTAGTAAAAATGGGCAAAAATTTATAGGATCTTGGAATTTTGGACCTAATAAAATTAATTTAAGCGTCTTAAATTTAGCAAAGATAGGAAAAAAAATATTTAATTCAAAATCTAAAATAATAATTGAAAAAAGAGATAAAAAAAAACTGCATGAGGCAAAATATTTATCTCTAAACTCTCAAAAATCTTTTAAAATTTTAAATTGGAAAGTGCATATGAAACCTGAAATTGCCTTAAAATTTACATTCGATTGGTTTAGGGTTTTTTATGAAAATAAAAAAGAAAATAAAAAGGTAATAGAATTCACTATAAAACAATTCACGGATTTTCGAAAAAAGATAAATTATTTTAATTAATGAAACTTCTGGTTACAGGAGCAAGTGGATTTATTGCAAAAAATTTTATTCAATATTGTCTAAAAAAAAACTTAAAAATATCTGCAATTTCAAGAAAAAAAAGTAAATTTTCTAATAAAAATTTGAAGTGGATAGTAGGTCAATTTAATGAAATAAACTTAAAGAAAATTGATAAGTTTGATATTTTAATTCATTTTGCATCAGTGGGTACAAAATCAATTGAAAGAGATAATTTTAAAAAAAATTTTGAAATTAATGTTTTTAACTCTAAAGATTTAATTTTAAATGCTATTAAAAATAATTGTAAAAAATTCATAATCATAAGCAGTTCATCTGAATTTGGTATAATGAATATAAATGCCAATGGAGTGAAAAGAAATGATTTTAAACTCCCAAATGACTCTTATGGATTAAGTAAACTTATTTTTAATAACCTTATCTATAATTATTCAAAAAAATATAAATGTAAATTTAGAGTGATGAGATTATTCCCAGTATATGGTGATGGAGAAAATAAAGATAGATTATATTCAACTATAAAAAAATGTTCAAAAAATAATAGAAATTTTTTTCTTAAAAATCCATATGAAATAAGAGATTTTAGCCATATTGATTTTGTAGTTAAAATTTTATTTGATGCATTAAATTTTAACAAAAGAAAATTTAAATATTTTCAGACATATCACGTATCAGAGTCAAATAGATTAACTATTTTAAAATTTTCTAAATTTTTATGGAAAAAATTTAATTGTTCTGGAAAAATAATATATAAAAATAAAAAAAAACGATTAACGAGTCACATATCAAATAAAAATTCAAATTGGTTATTGTAATTAATAAAAATTAATATAAAAAAATATCATGAACTGCCCAATATGTAACTCTAATGAAAATTCAAATTTTCGATGTGATTACAAATTTGAGATAATTGAAGATAAAAAATATTTTGGTGATTTAAAAATTGATAGATGTGACAAATGTGATTTTAGTTACACAAACCCAATGCCAAAAGATAGCGACTTAAATTTTTTTTATGAAAATATTTATCGATTACCTATGAGACCACCATACTGGGTTTCTGAGGATGATGAGAACGCAGAGAGAAGACACTTAGACAACAGGAATTTAAATTACTTATTATACGCATCAACTTTAATTGATTTACAAAAAATAGAAAATATATATGATTTTGGTGCTGGATTTGGTGATTTAGGATATGCAATTAAGAAAAAATTCCCTAATGTAAAATTATTTTGCACTGAAAATGATAAACAATGCTCTGAGGTTCTTGGTAAACGTGGTTACAAGAATGATCAAATTGAAAATATAGATAAAAAATTTGATTTGATAATTACTATGCATTCATTAGAGCATCTGCCAAATGTTGAAATATTCAATAAATTTTATGAAATTCTTAAACCTGGTGGATTAATATTATTTGAAGTCCCATATTGTTCAGAAAAATATTTTTCTAATAGACCGTCTGATGGTCCACATTTATTATTTTATACAAAGAAAAGTATTGAAAAAATTTGTGCAAAATTTAATTTTGAAACTTTCAGAATTGACACATGCTCATATACTTTTGATGAAGATTTTAGATTTACAAAAGACTCTAATGATAGATATTACAGAATAAAGTCTGGTAAAATAACTGACATTTTTAAACAGTTTATAAAAAAATTAATTCCAAAAAGTATTTTAAAATTAAGAGAGACTATTTTAAGATCAAAAAATGTTAATGAAATGGTTACATTAGGTGAATTTACAACTAATAGTGATGATAATACTTATTTAAGGGGAATACTAAAAAAATTAAACTAATTAAAGATATCACATATCTTGAATTAATAGATCTCATACTAATGAAATGTAAAAATTGTAAAAGAAATTTTTTAAAAAAAATAGTAAAAATTGGTAAACAGCCCCTTAGTGGTTTTTTTCATTCAAAAAAAGAAAAAAAATTGCCTAAATACTCTTTAGATTTATATAAATGTTCAAACTGTAACTTAGTCCAATTAAGTAATTCAATAAATACTCAAAAAATGTATGGAAATCATTATGGTTATAAAACATCTGTTAGTAAAATGATGGTTTCTCACTTGAGAGAAAAAGTTAATAGATTAAAAAAATATAAAATATTTAAAAAAGGTAACAATTTACTAGATATAGGAAGTAATGATGCTTCTTTTTTAAAGTTATTAGACAAAAAATGTAATTTATACGGAATTGATCCCTCTGCAAAAAAATTTAAGAAAGAGTATAAAGGAATACAATTAATAACTGATTTTTTTTCTAAAGAAAAAATCTTAAAAAATATTAAAAATAAAAATATCAAATTTGATCTAATCTCGAGTTTTGCGATGTTTTACGATGTTGAAGACCCTAATTCATTTTGTGAAGATATTGAAAAATTATTGAGTGATGAAGGAATTTGGATATGTGAAATTTCTTATTTACCATTAATGTTAAAAAATTTAACTTTTGATCAAATTTGCCATGAACACGTTATGTATTACACTTTTGAGGTATTTGAAAAAATATTAATTAATAATAATTTAAAAGTTATAGAGATTAAATTAAATGAAATTAATGGTGGAAGCATAGAAGTCATAATATCTAAAGATACAAATAAAAGAGCCGTTAATAAAAATTTTATTAAAAGATTAAAGATGATGAAAAAAAAATTGACGATAAAGCTTTCTTTAATTTTTCAGAAAGAATTAAAAATGTAAAAAAAGATTTGGCAAGTTTTGTTCAAAAAAATAAACCTATTTTTGGTTATGGAGCATCTACTAAAGGAAATATTGTTTTAAATTATTGTAATATAAACTCATTTAAAATGCCTTATATTTGTGATGCAAATAAACAAAAATTGGGAAAATTTACACCTGGCACTAACATTAAAATAATTTCAAAACAAAAAATGAGAGTTTTAAATCCTCAATATATGCTTGTTTTAATCTGGTCTTTTAGGTCTGAAATAATAAAACAAGAGTTAGATTATTTAAAAAAAGGGGGTAATCTAATTTTTCATTTGCCTTAATTTCATATAATTAATAAAAAAAATTATAAAAAATTTATAAATAAAGATTTTAAAAACTTTTCTTATAAATATTAGTTAAAAAATCTAAACTTAATCTCTGCAAAATTAAATTTATTAATTAGATGATAAATTATTTAAAAATTTTTATAAAATTCCTGTAAATTTTTCTAATAGCAAAATAAATTCCAAAAAAATATATATTTGGATAAAAAATATTTTTAATTATATTTTTTTTAAAGCTAATAAATCTATAATTGCTAAGATCTTTATTTCTTAAAATATAATACATGTAAGGTAAAAAATGCCTTAGCGCATAGTTCTTACACCTAAAATATTTTACAAGTGACAATCCATTTTTTCTATAAATATCAATTATTTCTGGAATTCTAATTA
>Ga0181552_10003201_pt1 | contig 11733 bp, 9 predicted proteins | sample 011ome_18_FD_130583 | JGI IMG/M metagenome (GOLD analysis project Ga0181552, IMG submission 130583) | Coastal salt marsh microbial communities from the Groves Creek Marsh, Skidaway Island, Georgia - 011501BT metaG (megahit assembly) | ecosystem: Environmental > Aquatic > Marine > Intertidal zone...
TCGTCGATTCGAAAGAGAGAAAGGCCGCGTCATCACCTTAGCTGGCGGCGAATCACGCACCACAACCCTCTCAATCGAAACATTGGATACAAAAAAAGCGATCAAAGCCGCTGAGGCTGAAATCCAGACGCTACAAAAAACAGCTAAAGCCAAAGTACACCGATAGCCGCTGAGCAGCTTTTCGGGCTAGCTCATTATCTGAACCGCATGGCCTTCGCTTGTCGAAGCACCGCACACGCAAAGGGGATCGAGCTAAATCTGCTACGGCTTTGAGACAAGCTCAAGATCTACAATTCAAGACATTATCATTTCACATTTCTTGCTAATATGTGAACTGATATTATCGACAGCCAGGCCAGACGAGCTAACCTACAAGGTAAACACAATACCATGCCAATTTGTTACATCGGATGCGATGCGCCTACTGCGCAGCAGATTATTTCTACCCCAGAATTTTCGGGTCAAACAGTGCTCGAAGTTGAATTTCCGATCACGGCAACCAACCTACAAATTGACCTGCTAATTATCGGCCCTAAAATCGTTAATTTGATCCGTTTAGCAGCGACTATATCTGACTGGAATATTCCGCCTGTCGCCCTACTCATTCTGCCTGAAGCGACCTACGCCAAAGAAGTCGAGAAACTATCTCACCACCCCCGCGTCGGCCGTTCCATCTTCTTCTGCAAAAATACTGCCGAATCGGTGCAGCTCGGACTGGAACAAATCTACGCCTTTCACTGCAAACGAGCCTCACTCGATCTCGACAATTCCCTCTCAGGTAATTTCAACTTGAACAACATCTCTCCTCGCTGGCTGTTCCAAACCATGATGGAGCACTTGGATGAGTATATCTATTTCAAAGATAACAACTCTCGATTCCTCGCGGTGAGCCGCTACCTCGTGGAGAGTTGTGGCAAGAGTGATCCAAGTGAAATCATCGGCCAAACAGACTTCGATTTTTTTGATGCTGAACACGCACAAGAAGCTTATGACGATGAACGTAAGATCGCGACCGGTGAACTCAAAGAACTAAACAAAGAAGAACATATTTTAAAGGAAGGTGAACACGTTTGGGTTGCATCGCGCAAACTCCCGTTATATACTCGATCCAACTATTTAGCGGGATCCTTTGGCCTATCACGCGATATCACAGAGCAAAAAGAGCTAAATCAAGAGCTGGAGAAAAACCACCAGCGAATGGAAGCCGAACTACTGTTAGCCCGCAACCTACAGAGCGCTCTAATCCAAGACAGCGTGCCCACTTTTGTAAAGTCTTCAGGCGACTCAGCACTCGAAATTGCCACTGAATATATCCCCTCTTTTCATCTCAGTGGCGACTTCTTCTCGGTTAATAAAACCACTAGTGGCGGAGCCGCAATCTTGATCGCCGATGTCATGGGCCACGGCGTGCGTGCTGCCATGGTCACCGCAATGATCCAGATCGCAGTGAATGAACTGTACCCCTATGCCGAGCAACCCGCAGAATTCATGATGCGGCTCAACTCGATGATGCACGAATCAATGCACGCGTCAGGACAAACTATTTTTGCCACCGCGAGTTACTGCTATCTAGACCTCGAAAGCAAACAGTTGAGTTACATTCAAGCAGGGGCAAGACATGGCATTTATACGCCAGCAGACACAGCGCAGCATTCTCGCGTCTTTGCCGATAAACAAATCGGCCCCGCATTGGGTCTACTCCCTGAAGCCAAATATGCCGAGGATTACATTCAGCTAAATTGCCAAGACGAAATCATTTTATATACCGATGGTGTGATTGAGGCCGCGATGAATGAAGAAGAATATAGCGAGGCACGTTTACTCAGTTTTTTGGAAACACACCGGAACGACGATCTGCCCCAAATGATCGCTGGCTTGATTGAGTCCGTCCAAAATTTCACAGACCATAAAGGCATGGAAGATGACGTCTGCCTGATCGGACTACGTGTGCAATAAGCCAACTGGCAATATCTCCTAGTCAATCATTGCGTAGCTGACGACTCGCGACGTAGCCCTCGATGATCCTGAGCCACCTGCGACTGCTGGTGCCCACGAAGCTTTGAAGATGCGTTAAGTGCAACTGCCACGAATAGCTGGTAGCTGAGGACTCGGCAACACACACAACGCTTCATCTCGCGTAACACTCTGATTGCCAGGGAAAAGCACCGTATTTAATGCGTGTCAGTCAATCATCGCTAGCCAAGTAATTCTGATTAAAAAAACTCTACTGTAGAATAATAAAACATAAGCCGCACTTATCAATACCTCCTTAGCCTTGCACTCCGATAGACTCACACCAAGTTCATTTTACCTTCAAGCCCATCCAAATAAGAACCGTCAATCAAATCATTAAGTAACGATTAGACTTTGTTTATTAAAAATTTAAAAATAATCCTCAAATGGACTTCAAAAAACAACTAGGCCTAGATCAAGACACAGCGGCAGCAGTGCAGGACGATCAATCACTCTTTGAGTATGTAAACCTAAAATTGACCTCCATTGGTCAACCTATTTTCGGCGATCTTACCAATTCTAGCTTTTTCGAACTCAGTCAGTCCCTACTCGAGAGTTACCAAGAGCAGTCACGCCTGTTAGCCGACTATCTCCCGCCCTGTGACCAACGCATCCAAAGCTTCCTAGCCGAGTACTTTTCCGATCTCGATTTATCCGAGATGCCACATCTGCCCAATAACACCTTGATCCTCGATCGTCATGGTGTTGCGCGCACCCTTTCCCTGCCAGCCAAGGGTGACCACTTCTCTTCTGACATTGTTGACTCATACCGAATTCAACAAGGCGTACTGCACAATCCAAACAGCGACCGGCGCACAACAAAAGGCGTCTTTCACGTCGCCGAAGGCGGATTGCCAATCCCGAATGACAAAAAAGCGGTGCCGCAACTCGCAGCGGCTCGCTTGCTTGCTAAAGCGCTCGACGCTCCTGAAAAGCTAACAGAACTACCTTACCTTGCCAACCAAGACAGCAAAGCGAAAGCATGGGTTTCATTGCTTCTGCGCCCCGTCGTCGTACCTGAAGTCGATGGCTTCAGTCAGCAGAAGACCATGGAGGTACGCTTCTTTGCACCCGGCAATCTCGTGAGTAACCTCGACTTCGTCGAATCTATCTTTGGCAACGGCGGCGATCCTTTCATTGCCGATAATGATGCAGGCCTGGACCCCGCCCACTGGTCGGGGCACACGGGCTGCGTCATTCTAGCACCTCACTTAATCGGTACCACCAAGAAAGAGCTCGGCTTACCAAACGTTGCAGATGCCACTGCACGACAAAAGCGTGATGGCATGTGCTGGGAGAAAGAAGACGAGCTGTATAATGATGGCAGCGCTTTTAAAATCACCTGCCGTGACACATCCGGCCAGATCGTGACTGCGATCGCAGATAACTACTTCGGCTACTGTAAAAAAGAAGTGAAAACACAAATTAGCTTTGCTGCCAACCTTCATGGCATGGCCGAAGAAGAACACGCGGGAGGCACACTTGCCTTCACTGCTTACGATTTAGGTGAAGACTTCCAACTCAGCCAACACTATCCTGAAGTCGATCAAACCTTCAAGGGCGTGGCGGTACGCTACGCCGACCTAATCAATCTCCAGCCGGCAGGATATGCGATCGACAAAAAATTCGATAACATTATCTACATTCCTGAAGACGCCCACTTTGAGCTGAATTGTCAGCGTATCAAATGGGCCAAAGATGGCACCGAGCAGGCAATCAAGCTGCTGCCAAATATCACTTACGTGCTACCATCTGGCTATAAAGTGCAAATGGTTAAACCCGCCGAAGGTCGCCGCTGGCGCCTTGTCGGCTACACCGCTGAGAGTCGCGTGTGTCACAAGCCTTCGACTGTCTCGGGTGGTGGTAAATCCGAAATCTCTAAGTCGATTTCCGATGCGATTATTTCCGGGCCAGTATTTGTCAGTGACTTCCAGCAGGACTTCGACCTCGCAGAAGCTATCATTAATAAAGACTTTGCCGATCGCTTCAGTATTAAGGTCGAAAGTAGCGCGCCTTCGCGCGCCATCTTGGCCAAGGACCGCTCGCTTGGCTCGGTGATTAAGTTACTCACCCCCTGCAAAGCTGATTTCACAGATGAATACAACGAATGGCTGAAAAATATCCCGCAGCACATCAAGGAACTCGTTTTAATCATCAAGCGTTACTATAAATCCCACTGGGGCACTGACTGGCGCAAGCGCTTCAATGTCGATCTAATCAACGGCGAGCCAGGTAATATCCTGCGCTATCGCGCGCAGCAAATGCTCACACAATATCTGCGGATTGGCTACACCAAGGATGGCTCGTGGCGCACCTTCGGATTGCGTAAAGATTTCATGCCTGCGGCGAAGATCTCGCTCGAAGATGATATCACTGCTTCCGTCGTGGCACCGACTAAGGATCTAAAACACCTTCCTCCGCACTGGAATACACCATCTGCTAAATTTGTGCATAATTGTGAATACCGCTTCTTCCAACGTCCAGACGACGCGATCATCCGCGGCTACGACAAGCAAACCGAAATCGACCTCAGTTCAGCTGGTAGCTTCCTCAGTAACTACGAACCGCTCGATCGTGACGATGCGACCGAAGAGATCGAAGATGCGATTCGCTTCGGCCAATATACCGAGCCGATGCAAAGTATGATTCGAAAATTCCATGCCAATTCATCTCCAGATTACTATTCAACCAACGCAAATCCACGAATCGTCGATGGCAAGCCAACCAAAAATCCTCGCTACCTGCAAGTGCGTCCAGATTTGCGCGACCAGCGTGCAGTCTATTTAGCAGACATCAGTTCGCGTCTATACCGTCGCCAAGATGCGCATTCGCCACTACTTCGGCCAGTGACATCAATCCTCCCGGGTCGACGTAACAACCCAGCTGAGCCTGAGTCTGGCGTCATGCCGCTGTGTGTGAATAGCCCGATTCATCACATGCAGCTTCCTGAGCTATTCATGGAATTCATCGCCAGTATCACGGGCAAGTCACCCTCCACAACTGGGGCAGGCTCCGAAGGTGCGCTTACAAAGGGCCCATTCAACGCGCTGCTGCCGATCTACGATTTAAATAACGCGCTAGTCTCCTACCTCGCAACTGAGCAACCAGCATTCATCACCGCCGCTGGCTACGTTGGCCCGAACTATCGAGTCGACCACGACATCAGCCTGCTCGTTCCAGAGATCTGGTGCCGCATGAAGCCGCACGAAATGGATCCTAAATTCCTAATCGAGCACGGCTATCTCGAACAAGTACAAGACTTTGAGCACAACGGCGAACGCATCCAAGCCAGCCGTATTGGCTATCGTATCACGGCTAAATTTGTTCGCATCTTTTTCGGCCGCGTCTTTAGTAACCCTGAGACCGTCCTCAATAAAGAGATGCTCCAGCCTGAGCTGCAAGATCTCGAAACCTTTGTCACTGGTATGAAGACCATCATTGCCGCCCATCAGGAAGCGGCGCTGAACTACTTCGCCGATGGATCCATCGAGGAGGCATGCCCACCACTAAAGGCCCTGCTGCATATCATGGCTTACGGTGAATACCAAGGCAAGGGCCTCGAATCCGATGCCGTGCGCAGTCACTTCACTCGTGAGTCGATGCTGAATAGCGATTGGTATCAGGCCCGTCTAAAAAGTCAGCAGGAGCAAGACATCAGATCTTGGACCAGACATGTCGACTATCTGAAGCAATTCCTCGCTAAACAGTCTCACACCGGCGTCGCAAACCGCCTCAAGATTAAATCGAGGCTCACTGCAGCCAAGCATGAACTCGCACGCGTCAGTTCGAAGCACTACACCTCGACACTGGTTGGCACGCTCGGCCGTCATCCAATTAAGTAAGCAGTAAGCAGACGGCAGCAGCGTTACGCCCCACGTACCACTCGGAAAAGCTCACGCAGCTTTTCAGGGTCTTTGATGCCAGCAGCAGTCTCGACGCCACTATTGACATCGATTCGACTGGCAGTGGAACGCACGAGTGCATCGAGCACGTTCGACGGAGACAGTCCACCAGCAAGCATCCACTGCGTATCCTCAAACTGCTGCTTCAGGCTGGCAAATCGCGCAAAATCACCAGTATGCCCGGTGCCACCAACCTGGTTCTTAGAATATGTATCGAGCACAACTGTATCGGTATACTCCAACAAGGACTCTGGGAAAACATCCGTCGGCGCAACTCGCGGGGCCAACCACAAACGATCGCGCCACACAATTTCAGACCACCGCGCCAACCTCGCCTCAGCAATCGGCAGGCTTGCGTGGATTTGGAATCGATCAAAGCCGGCATCGCGATAGCGCAACAGATCATCTGGAGCCGTCTCCACATCGACGATCACACGTTGCCCCGCAGGCACGCCGGCAGCCAGCGCCACTGCTCTCTCTAAAGTAATGGCCCTAGGCGATTGTGAATACACGATAAAACCGAGGAAATTTGCCCCCAACGACAACGCCAAGTCGACGTCTTCTGCACGCGTCAACCCACAAATTTTAATGTCAACAGCTTGATTCATCCGTTTTAAGCTAAGCATATTGCTGCTATAGGCAAATTTTATACCATCCAAAAACGAATCAAATTTACAGTCCAAATTTACATCCACTGCCGACCTACTGACGTTACAGCATCGCGCGGTCGTTGCTGTTGAAGCAAATTAGAGAATTAATATGCTCTAGCGCTAGAACCAACTGCAGTGACTTACATAACAATTACATCAATTGGTGTAATTGCCTAATAATTACACGCTTGCACATTTACAGGACCGAAACAAACTAGACAAAAAACATACAATACAAGCTACTTTGACTTGCATAAGAATTACGCTTATGATCGTATTTTTTAATAATGCTATTTGATTAACAGCGTTTTTTCTTGTGCTCTAACTTGATCATTCACTATTTATTAATACGTTATAATTACAACAGTTTTAAATATACACTAACCCACTAAATATCATGGCTCGCTCAAAAGCAAATAAAGGCATTAGTCGCATCGACTCTGGCTCAACTCACGGATGGTTCGTTCGCGGCTATCGCAATGGCAAAACATACTCAAAGCTTTTCAGCGACCGCAAATCTGGCGGCAAGGGCAAGGCTCAGAAACTAGCGAAAATATATCGCGACGAGCTCAATGAGGAACTTGAAGCTATTCCTAAAAAGCCACGCCAACGTCGGATTGTTGTATCTGATTCGCGCAATACCACTGGAGAGCTCGGAGTTTCCCGTACTACTAAGATTGGCCCCAACGGCACGAAGCATGAATGCTACTCAGTAAGCTGGCGCCCAGAGCCTGGAATGCAAAAATGCACTTCTTTCTCGATCAAAAAGTATGGCGAAAAGAAATCCTTCAAATTAGCAGTCGAGCATCGCCGTAAGATGATGCGCGAAATCCATGGTTCAAGCTTTTACAAGAAGCTCAACAAGCAAATCAAAGCTCGCGAAGCATCCTAAGCTTCGGCAATCATATAATTGCTATCTTAATTACTTTAACCAGAGCGCAGCTTCATTGCTGCGCTTTTTTTTTGCCTACTAGGCTCATGCTGTAAGGGTAGCACTACAGTTTCTGCTTTTTTGAGTCGGGGTCCAAATCGCTGTGAGCCTAACAAATAGTTTAAGCCACCCAGCCATAGGATAGCTTTTTATGATTGACTGGCACTTTGCAGAAAAGGTGTCACCGATGCACTGATACTGTGGCAGTCTGGATCCAGTTGCCCCCTCCTAAGTGGCATATCAGAAGGCTTTGATCAATTTATCCGCACGCGCTACTGTGACAGATCAAGGTTTGACCACCTAGCTTGCATCGAAACAAGTGAAATTACTCCAGTCCCTGCGACTTTAACGCTGCATTCCACTGAGCGATACGCTGCTGTTGCTCGCGGAAGAGTGCGTCCGTTGAGCCCAACACATCAATGCGATTGATCGTCGCACCTTGTTGAATCGAATCAACGACTGACTGCCCCTTTGTAACCTTACCAAAGATGGTATGCTTTCCGTCCAGCCACGGCGTGGCATTATGCGTAATAAAAAACTGACTACCGTTAGTACCGCGGCCCGCATTAGCCATCGACAACAAACCTGCCCGTGTATGTCGCAGCGCTGGATGAATCTCATCCTCAAATTGATAGCCTGGTCCACCGCGACCAGTGCCAGTCGGATCGCCACCTTGAATCATGAAACTAGCAATTACTCGGTGAAAGGTCAGACCGTCGTAGTAACCACGTTTCGCCAGATTAAGAAAGTTTGCCACTGTCACAGGCGTCTTAGTCGCCAGCAATGTTGCCTCGATATCGCCTCTAGAGGTGTGCAGCACAATATCAATGTCTCGAACACGTGCAGGCTCCGAAACAGCGACAACTTCAGGTAGAACCACCTTCGCCGCGGCTTCGACTTTTACCGGTGTTGCTGCCAGCACCGCAGGCGCTTCGACCTTCGCGGCGGCGACCTTTGCCGCGGCGGGCACTACCTCCGCACTAGACTTAACTGCTTCGGGTGTGGCGGTTTCAGTGGAGCTGCACGCAGCAAGCAACAAGATTGACACAGCACATAATAGAATTGAGAGACGTGATTTAAGCATGCGATGTAGTTTCAAGATCCGACCACCAAACTCAAGCGTTCTTCTTCTCTAATAGCAAAAGAGTCCGCACTGCGGGAAACTGTCTAAATCAATCACCCGACTTCCAATCACCTAACTGCCGATGTTGATTAACTCGACATCGAAGACCAGCATACCGCCTGGCGCTCCAGCTTGCGGACTGTCACCATAAGCCAGCTTGCCAGGGATCCAGAAACGACGCTTTTCACCTGTGACCATCAGTTGCACCCCCTCAGTCCAACCTGCAATGACTTGAAACAGGCCGAAGCTAGTCGGCTCGCCACGTTGCACCGAGCTATCAAACAGCTGGCCATCAACTGTCCAACCACTGTAGTGCACAGTTACCATACTATCCTTAGTCGGATGCTGACTGCCAGTGCCAGCAGTCAAGACACGTGAAGCTAACCCGCTGTCACGCACTTCAGCGCTATCGGGAATAGCTGCGACGTCTTCTGGCGTCTTTGGTGCCTCTGGCGCTGGTTGAATTTCAAGCAGCTCGACATCAAATACCAACAGACCACTCGGGCGTCCACCACCGGCATTCTCACCATAAGCGAGCTCAGCAGGGATCCAGAAACGGCGCTTCTCACCTGCGACCATCAGTTGCAGCCCTTCAGTCCAACCCTTGATCACGCGATTGAGTGGAAAACTACTAGATTGGCCACGTTGCACTGAACTATCAAACAGCTGCCCATCGGTGGTCCAACCACTATAATGTACCGTCACGGTATCGGCAGCTCGAGGCGACTTAGAACCAGTGCCAACTTGAAGCACTTTCGAAGCGAGGCCGCTTGCTGTTAGTTGAGTATCCGCAGGGATGGCACTTACGTCGGCTGGTGTTTCAATTTCCATGTGCCATGTATTTGCCAACTTATCATTTAGGGTCAATCGAAATCCAAACCATCCTGCGGTTCAGCTTACTTTACTGAAACTTCAATCACTAATCTTATAAGCGTACTAATCAAGTTGCTTTTTCGAATGGTCAGCATATAATGAAGAGTAGGATAAATTAAAATGAATCATCCATATATTACACACAAGCTGACAACAGCACTCATCGGTGGAATTGCCCTACTCAGTGGCCTGCTGATTGTATCATGCGCTCCAAAAGAAGACTCCCCTACTGGCTTTATTTTACCCCCAGGCGATGCAATGACAGGGCAAACAACCTTTGTCGCCCTCGGTTGCGTTAATTGCCATAAAGTAGACGGCGTCTCATTTACTGGCAGTGACGAAATTGAGTCCGAGCTAATTGTGAAACTCGGTGGTAAACTACCAAAAGTAAAGACGTATGGGCAATTAGTCACCGCGATTATTCATCCGAATGCAGCAATCTTAAATAACCTTGAGCGCTATACGGATGCAGATGGTGAGTCGTTGATGCAAAATTACGCTGAGTTAATGACTGTGCAGCAAATGACAGATCTGGTCACATTCCTGCAAGAGCACTACGATATCGCCGCCCCCGTATATGATCCCCAAGGCTTGGGCTACCCCTACTATTGAGTCTCCTGTGAGCCACAATATGGTTAGTTCCATTCAGGGCGGCAGTAGCTGAACTAAGTTTAAGCGTCTCTGCCTCCGAGAAGAGTATCGACTAAATTCGGAGCATGTCGGCGCTGTGCGCTACGCCTGATCATTCATCGGTCGGCGCAAGCTAGTTAGCAGGCAAGTGATGCGAGCCGAGCTCAGCGTTTCAGGCTGGATGCAATGTAGCGCTGCTCGACACCTCGACAACGCGGATAGCTACTGAAGATATCGCGCAACTGACTCTTAAAAACACTGCCCGCCAAGGCACTGCCACTAAACGCCACGATGCGATTCTCGTAGCCTGCCATTCGAAAAACTTTCGCGTATGGAAATTGGGCACGCAGTGTCGCGTCTGTCATCGGCGGCAAATGGCGCACTTTTCGCGGTTCGATCATATTAAAGACCAGCATGCCACCGGGCTTAACCAACTTCGCCAAATCCTGGCACCACTCTAAATCCAGCGGTGCACAACGCAGCGCAATCGCCTCTTCCTCACCATACAGATCGTCAATAATCATATCAAACAGCGCTCGATTCGGTTCGGCGGACTCTTCTTGCACCCACTCGACGGCATCCGCAGCAACCAGTTCACAACCTTCAGCACATTCAAAAAACCCATCTGCGATACTCAGGTGGATCGGATCCAAATCGATGCCGACAATCTGCTCAGGCTTCACCAGTTCACGTAGTTTACGTGCCACCGTGCCCGCACCAAACCCAAGCATCAGCACACTCTCAATACTTCCTTTCGGCCGATACAGCGCCGGCAGTGCAATCAAATCCCAAATGCAGCCAGACAATGGCCGGTTCGGATTCCACTGCGAGTGGTTTACGCCATTGCGATAGAGGCGCAGCGTCGCCCCCGCTGAACGCACTTCATAGTGATTTGCTTCGATTGTTTGACTCCAGATGATGGCCATACTTGCTTTGTGCCGATTGACCGGGAGACTTCAAGCCTGCAACGGTAATTCTCAACAGAACAAACCATAAAATACCCATAGGTCTTATTAGTCCCAAAGGACTATTTTTATAAATCGCGCAGCATCAAAGACAGTGTACTTCTATGTATATCATATTGATTTATGAATATTTCGTATAGTACGGCCGAAGGGATGCACTGAAACAGTTTAGGGGGTTTTAGTGCATCCACTTCGTCCATTTCTTTGGTTAAAATAATGCCACACTGAGTATAGCTATGATAATTGATCTCAGATGGCACTAGAATCATCCTTATCGATTTTGGATTTTTCTTTGCCTTGAATTAGTACTCACAAGCCGCCCTGAGCAAGGGCACTGTTAAGTAGTTGGCTCACTCGCGGGAATACGATGCGAGAAGAGCGCGAAGCATGCGATAACTAAGAAGCAGACCATTGGTACGGCGTAGGAATAGTTGACGTTTGCAACATCCACCAAGCCTGCATGGAAGAGTGGAATCAGGGCGCCGCCGAGGATGGCCATGATCAGACCAGAACTGCCAAACTTAATGTCTTCGCCTAAGCCCTTGGTACCTAATCCGAAGATAGTCGGAAACATCAGCGACATGCATGCGGAAATGCCGACTAGTGCATAGACGCCGACCGCGCCGCCGACAAAGATCACAACTAA
>Ga0181552_10003208_pt1 | contig 11723 bp, 5 predicted proteins | sample 011ome_18_FD_130583 | JGI IMG/M metagenome (GOLD analysis project Ga0181552, IMG submission 130583) | Coastal salt marsh microbial communities from the Groves Creek Marsh, Skidaway Island, Georgia - 011501BT metaG (megahit assembly) | ecosystem: Environmental > Aquatic > Marine > Intertidal zone...
ACGCGGCGTTATGCGCGTCCACGGCGACGGAAATCGTGTGCGCGATTTTTTCCCGCACGCTTTTGCGCCGCTCGCGCGTCCAGTGCGTCGGTCCATAGGCGTCATCGATGTCAACGCCATCAGTGGCTGTCGATGCTTCTGCGCCGTCTCGCGCGCCGTCGTCGTCGAGCGTTAACGCGCGCACGTCAACGACCGCGGTGGCATCGTTCTCGACGTCGCCACCGTCGTCGCGTCGCGCGTGCGAACTCGACGAGGACGCCGTGCGGTGCATCGCCGCTTCAGTGTGTGACGCATCGATAATCCATCAATCTCACGATGAATACCATGCCCTATCCCGAACGGTACGTCAACGCGCGCGCGCGTAAAGATACCGACGACGCACGCGTCGGTATGCGTCGCATCGCATCGCGCGTCGAACGCGTCGCGGCGCGCGCGGATGATGGTGATGATTGACATGACTTTGTCTCGGACCGTGTGATGATGAAATCAATCCATTCGCCGACGCCGACGTCGCAATTGATGCTCGAGCGACTGACATCGCACGCGTCGTTTCCATCCACAGCTTCCACGCCGCGGTGCGCGTGGGATCGAGCGCGGCGGGTCGTAGTTTCTTTAGCGATGAGACGCGTCTGTTGTTGTACGCGTTGGACCGACAGGCGACGTACGGCGAGCGTTCGACGTGTTCTCGCGACGTTCTCGACGCTGATGCGCGCCTGGCCGAGTCTGACGCGCAGGTGCGAGCGATGCGCGAGACATGGGAGAATTTAGGGTCGATGCCGAGCGCGGAGGCGATGCGGTTGTACGTGAAAGTGTTGGATGAGGAGAAACCGCAATGGCACGACGCGAATGCGTCGGGGGACGCGAATCGTACGAATCGAGGGATGCATGCAAAGACTGGGGAGCATACGCTACCGTTGGCGTTTCGTGAGTGTCGTGAAGGGGTGTGGATGTTTTGTGAGTATGAAGGGAATCGACCGACGGCGAGATTTCAACACGCGGCGTGCACGTTGCGGGATAAAATGTACGTCGTCGGCGGAACGAATCGCGGGAGGTTTATGCGCGATACGCACGAGTTGGATCTCGATTGCGATGGGCGCGTGGTGTGGCGGACGTTGAAGACGAAGCCTGGGACGACGCCGTTGCCTGCGTGTGCGGGACATCGCGCGGTGGCGGCGAATGGGAGCGTGTACATTGTGGGCGGCCGCTTCAAACGCGAGGATGTCGATTCGACGCTCGATTCGACGCGCATGAGCGTGTATAAAATGGTCAAGGCGCACGAAGACGTGGATGAGGTGACGTGGGAAAAAGTGACGACTCACGGTGAAGACGCGCCGTGTTCGCGACGTGGCGCGAGCGTCACCATGGTTGGTGAACACAAGTGTATCGTTTTCGGCGGGGAGGACCACGACCGTCGGTTTCTTAACGACGCGTGGATTTTAGACATGACATCTTTCGTTTGGCGCGAAGTTAAAGCTCCTGGTGGGCATCCTCCCGAGCCGCGCGCCGAGCACAGCGCTGCGATGTGGGGAGCCGATACGCTGCTCGTGTTTGGCGGTACGGGAAAGAGTACAAAGTGCTTTAATTCGTTGCACGCGCTCGACTTAGTGCATCAACGATGGATGGACGTCACGCCACAAGGCGTGGCGCCGCCACCGCGCGCCGGGCACGCGGGAATTTTAGTCAAAGATGGACGATACTGGTGTGCTGTCGGTGGAGGTAACAACGAACGAGGATTGTCGGAGTGTACGGTGTTGGATTTGGAGGAAATGAAGTGGGTGTCGCGCGCCGACGCGCTCGTCGCTCCGCCCGTCGTCGGCGAAGGCATGACGTTGTGCGTGTTGAGCACGCGCGACGGAAGCGAGGATGTCGTCATTGCTTTCGGAGGGTACAATGGTCACACGCAAAATGAGACGCAAATCTTGCGAATCCCAAGCGACTTTCCCGAGCACGACGTACCCTCGAGCGTGAGCGAGCCAAACGACCGAGGCGTCTTAAAAAGTCCCCATACCCAGGACAACGCTCGCCGAGACGACGACGACGACGCTGCGCTTGAATACGCCGACGCATCCGCGAGCGAACGCTCGAACGCATCGAGCTTTGAAACCGCTCTATCGGACGTCACGCTCGGCGTCGACGCCGCCAACATTTCGACGTCGACGCTCACCAACAAACAACTACGCAAAGAAAACGCCGAATTACACCGCGCACTCCACCGTTTACGCGCCGACGCGAAAATCATCGCTGACGCACACGAAAAACTACGCGTACGATGCTCCACCCTCGAGCTCGCCGCGCTTGAAGACGCCAAAATCATTCAAGACGAACGAGTCGCCCGGGATCGTTTACGCGCCGAACTCGAACGGCTTCGCCAAAACCGCGCCGACGACGACCCCGACGCCAAGCCTCGCGCGCCCGCCGCCGCGAGCTGGTTCTAGCCCACACATCTAGCCCCTTATCACGCCCGCGTATCCATGCAATTCAAACCCAAAACGCACATTCAAACGACGATGTCAAGCAACTGCTCAAAAATTGAAGCGTTTTTTTCGGTAACTTTCCGCGTCAAAGGTCACCTCGCGCCATTCGTCCACGCACGGCGTTCGCGGACGCCGCGCGCGCGCGCATCGATGTTCTCCTACGTCACGCAGCGCCGCGCACCGCCGAAACGCGCGTCGCTCGTCGTCGACGACGACGACGACGACGCACGCGCGCGCGGCATCGATGCGGCGCCGATGGCTTCAACGTCCACGACATCGGTCCGCGCCGCCTCTGCCTCTGCCGTCGACGACGAACACGCGCGCACGACGCGAGACATGGCGGGTCGTAAGCGCGCGCTCGATCGCATCAGCTTCGTGATCATGACGTGCGCGCTGTGGGCGATGTTGAGGTTTATGTGTGGTGAAATGTTGGCGCCGAATGGACCCGCGACGACGGTGTCGGGCGGCGGGGTGTGGGCGGTGACATTAATTTGGGCGTGTGCGCACATTGGTGGCGCGGTGGCGGTGGGGTGTAAGCTTCCATCGTTAATTGGCATGCTTGTGTTTGGATTGGTGTTGAGGAATGTGCCAGGGAATTTGGTGGATGATTTACCCGAGCGGTGGTCGAGCGATATTCGAGCCGCCGGGTTGAGCGTGATTTTAATGCGAAGCGGATTGGAGCTTGATTTAGATGCATTTAAGTCGATTGGGTGGATGGCGAGCCGGTTGACTGTTATGCCGGGGCTTACGGAGGCGATCGCGGTGGGGTTGTTCTCGATGTTGGTGTTTAATATGGGATTTCCGATGGGCATGTGCCTCGGGTTTATACTCGGCGCCGTGTCGCCGGCGGTGGTCGTGCTCGGTATGTTTGAGCTTCAATCGCGCGGGTACGGCGTGACGAAAGGGATTCCTTCGTTAGTCGTCGCTGCGGCGTCGTTTGATGACGTGGTGGCGATCACGGGGTATACGATATTCAAGTCTTTCGCGCTCGGGGCGAGTCACGGAGGGAACATGGCGTGGACGGTGATGCACGGCCCCACCGACGTCGTCATGGGGTTAATCGCGGGCTCGTGTGGTGGTGCCTTATGCGGCCTCACCGTGTTATGGGACACGAGGTGGAAGCGATCAAGTATGGTTTTCATGCTTGGCATGTTTTTCATGTTTATTGGGCGTTCGTATGGGTTTAACGGTGGTGGCGCCATGGCGTCTTTGGCGCTCGGGATTTCAGCGAATAAGTTTTGGTCCACGGGTAAACCAATTCGTAAGCTCAGCACTGGCCCGTCGTTCGATCACGCACACGGGGTGGAGACTGATCTAGCCATGTTGTGGCGCGTTGGATTTCAGCCTCTACTCTTTGGTGTCATCGGCTCTGCGGTGAAGTTTGAAGACATTACGCCGTCGACGATTCCCAAATCCATTGGCTTGTTACTCATCGGATTGAGCGTGCGATTGCCCATGGCTTTTTTCGCCGTCGGCGGTGGAAAGGGTAGTAAGAAGCTCACATTCATCGAGCGTTTATTTATCGCTCTGGCGTGGGTGCCCAAAGCCACGGTGCAAGCGGCGTTGGCGTCGGACCCGCTCGATTTCATCCTCGAGCACGGCAAGAGCGACAAGTACGTCAAGTGGGGCAACGACATTTTAACCACGGCGGTGTTTTCAATCATCTTGACCGCGCCGCTCGGGATGATTATTATTTCTACGCTTGGACCGAAATGGCTCGCGCGCGATGGTAAAAAACCGATCGAAAGCGGTGAGCTTATGGAGCGCGTGGAGCAAGTGCGTCGCAATTCCATCGAAGCCGCGGCGGCGACTTTGCAACGTCGTTCGAGCATGAATGACGACCGCAACAGCGTGTCCATTCCACCGGATAGCCCGCGAACGTCCATGCAGGGCGATCGTGATCGTGAAGGCAGCGTGGTGTCCGTGGATGAGTTTCCACGAACCGCCACGGCGAGCGAAAAGCTCATCTTTCATCTCACGACGCTACGAGAAATGGCCATCGACTCGCCAGATTTATCCCCCGAAGACGTCAGGCTCATCGAAGACGCGAGTGAAAGCATCGAGAACATCATGCGAGAACACTTACCGCGTGTGCGGTCGATCGATACGCCTGGTTTATTCTTCCGTAGAACGTCGGCGACGTTTAACGATTTAGACATCCCGCCGCCGGGCGAATTCGACGACATCGTCGCCGAAGTCGAAACCTTCCCCGCGCGCGACGCCGACGCGTCCGAAGCGGTGTGAGTACATTATTACGCTTTGAAATAAATAATACGCGACGTGTTATTGTGCAAACACAACTCAATCGCGATATAAAGGCATCGTCGATAAAGTAAAGCGAACAAAGCGCCGCCGCCGTCGCTCGCTGCTGTCTCACTTTGTGTCGCGCGCGTGCTCGCCAAAACATCCACGAGCGCCGTCGCGCGCATCGCGCACCATCATATCCGCGTCGCGTCGCGCGCGCGTCGCACCGCGCGCGCCCACGCCAGCGGCAGCCGCGCCGAGGACAAGTTTGCCGACCCAGAATCCCCAGAGGGCGTCTTGCGCGTCTCCAAGCGCACGTCGTTCGAAGGCCTTAAAGCCGCTCGACGCGTCGAGGCGGAGAAAGCGCGCGCAGAAAATGATGACGCGCGATTAGCGCGCGTGGAGTGGGCGTATGACGCGCTCATTGCCGAGTCTAGAGCGTGGTTTGATGGTCGAGTTCGGGATGACGATGGAGCGGAGAGTCGGTTTCAGCTTGGAAATTTCTACCAAACGTTGGAAAAGTTTGAGGATGCCGAGCGAGAGTATCGCAAGGCGTTGGAGTTTGACACGCACGTGGATGCTGCGAATAATTTGGCCATGTTGTTGCAAGAACGTGGGGAGTTGGATGAAGCTGAGGCGTATTATATTCTCGCGTTGAAGCCGAATGAGAACAACGTAGACGTGTTATTTAACTGGGCCACGTTAAAGTTGAATGGTAGGCAAGATTTAAACGCTACGCGGGTGTTGATTGAGAAGATTGTGAGCATTCAACCGGATTTGAAAAAGCATCCTTTGGTCAAGGCGTTGAGGGACGAGGAGGATGACGACGACGAGGGCGAGCCTTTCGTTATTCCGATTTGACGGCGACGGACGGATGACGATGCGCGCCATAGCGAGGCGACTAGTGGACAGATTTTATTAAACAACTCACATTATTCACTCTACACCTCGATTTCGAATTGGGTCTCAGGTTCGGGCGGCGGCTTGGCCGCGCTTGGCACGTGCGGTGGTATTTCCCAACGTAACAAAGCCCAATTAATAGGCTTGAAGAAAGCATGCGTTTTAATTTCTTCGGCGCCTCCCAGGGTGCCGAGCCTGTTGGTAGAATCTCGCGTCAGGAGCCTGAGCACGATATCCTTGAACGCGTCGCTCGTGGGAATGTCCGTGGGGAACTCAACTTTGGCGGTTGCAATGTTGTTGAAGGTTTCTTCACGCGTCGGCGCCTTGAACGGTGTCTTGCCATACGCCATTTCGTACATGAAAACCCCAAGCTCCCACCAGTCGACCGAACCCGAGTGCCCAGCACCGTTCAGGACTTCAGGCGAAAGGTACTCTTCTGTGCCGACGAAGGAGTTTGTAAACGTAAACGGCTCCGCCATGAGCACTGGATTGGATCCGTCGCGTTGAAACTTTGGTGGCTTGATCTTCTTCTTTGTGCTCGCAATAGCGGCGCGATTTCCAGGGTGCCAATACGGATTGCCCTCTTGCAAGTTAATGTGAGGCCTGCATGACGCACAAAACGATAAATCGAAGTCTGTGATCACCACGTGCCCGTTGTTTCGGAGAAGCACGTTTTCGGGTTTCAAGTCGCGATAGACAAACCCAAGCAAATGTAAATATTGTAGCGCAAGCAAGACCTCAGCGGCGTAAAACCTCGTCGCTTCTTCGCTCAAGCGCTTGCTGGGGATCTTTTGTAAATGGTCGTACAACTCGCCACCTTCGCAATACTCCATGACAAAGTACGCGTGCGTCGGCGTGTGAAACGACGCAAAGAGCGTCGCCACAAACGGGTGGTCAACTTGGTTCAAAATTTTCGACTCTGTGTTCAATCGATGGAGCTTATTGCGGTCGATAATTTCTTGCTTGGTGAGAATTTTCAACGCAAATAACACGTCGCGATCTTGGGCGAGAGCCACGAGATGCACCGTACCGACGTCCCCTTGGCCGACGCGTCTCACCGGGACAAAGTCGTCAATCGTCAACGGTTTTGTGTTGTTATTCGTCACTTTTTTCAACGCGTCCCACTGACGACGTAACTCGATTTGGTGTGGCTTTGGGCCATTCAACACACCAAGCATACGATTCCAACATGGGTCGTGCTCGATGTCAGCCTTGGTTGCGCCCGCGACGAGGCTGGCGGCTTCCTTGGAAATTTGCATGTTTTGTTCGTTGGCGTCAACAAACGACACCTCCGCCACAGACTCATCCTCCATGGTTTCATCGTGCACGGTAATGTCGACTTGTACGCCCGCAAAGAATCTTACGACGCCCTGATCGTCACGCACCGGTGCCAAAGTAAACATATTCCAAAACGGCTTTCCCGCCTTTGTGTAATTTAACAATCGCACCGTGCACTCGCTGCCGCTATCGATGGCTTGACGAATCTTCGCCACCGCAGTGCGGTCGGTTTTCGGCCCTTGCAAGAACCGACAATTACGACCTAAAATTTCATCCATGGCGTAGCCCGTAAACTCCAAGAACCCATCGCTGGCGAATACAATTGGATGATCTGGTAACGACGGGTCGGTGATGACAAAACTCTGTTCAATGCGCTCAAGCGTAGACGCCAAATCAAGTCCAGCTCTCGAATTCGGCGTGCTTTGTCCCGGTATATTCGGTTCTAGTCCTTCACTTTGCCTCACCACGGACTCAACTTCGCTCACGCGTCCTAGGCTCACCGCCGCCGCGCGCGCGTCGTACCTACTGGGCACGGGTATCCCGTGCGCGTCCCACGCAACTCCTCGCTCACCCGTCACCGAATCCTTCACATCCGTCACATCCACCTGCACTCCGATGTACTTGGCCACCGTACCATCGGCTAATTTTACCGGCGCCACGACGAGATAATTCCAAAACGGCGTGCCATCCTTCCTGTAGTTTAACAACCGCGCGCTCCAACGCTCGCCTCGTTTAATCGCCTCTCTCAACTTTGCCACCTCTGCGCGATCGGTCTTCTCACCCTGTAAAAATCGACAGTTCCGACCGATCACGTCTTCCGCGCCGTACCCAGTCATTTTCAGGAACGAATCGCTCGCGTACACGATCGGGCAATCCTCCGCCGTGGCGTCTGACACCGTAAAAGTGTGCGCGTACGCGGCAAACGCGCGCGCGACGTCTGCATTCAAACTCGGCCCATACACGCCTCCATTCACCTTGAGCACGCGCGACGCAGTTGACGACGACGGCGATGCGCGCTCCGGCGCCTCCGTGGCCGCCACCGGGGTGATCCCCGACGACGACGGCGACGTCATCGATGCAAAACTCAAGCCTCGCCCACACCAAATCAATCCAATGAATCGCCCGGTTCACGCGCCCTCGACGCTCGCAACGACGATCGCGCGATCGCGTGCGACGAAGGCGAACGCGCGCGTGCGTTTCGTCGCGATCACGACGACGACAGCCCGTTCGCGCGTCGCTGTGTGACGTGAGCTCGGTGTGCACAGTCAGCACACCGTGCGTGGGTTTTGCACATCCATGCCGCATTGCGCGCCGCCGCGGTCGTCCGTGTCGCGCGCGCGCGATGCCATCGCGCGGGTTATTTTTGTCGTGTCACGCGTGGCGCGTCAACGGGTGATGACGACGACATGACGCGCGAGGAGGCGTTCCATTTCGCCAAGGCGCTCGGCGCGGTGGATGCCGTGCGCTGCGGTGGCGCGCGCGAGCGCGACGTTCTCGACGTCTTTGAGCTCTGGGACGACGATGGAGGCGCGGCGATCGCGCGCGCGCTCGCGTCGAGGGATGATGACGTCGCGCTGCGGGCGTTGGGCGAACGGGACGTCGAGAGCGCGAGACGCGCGACGCGCGAGAGAGATGAGGATGGTTGGAACGCGACGCACTACGCGGTGCATTACAGTCATTTTCGTGCGCTTCGTGCGTTGGTGTGCGCGTGTGATGGAGTGCTGGATGATAAGACGTTGGAGCTGACGCCGTTGGACGTGGCGAGCGGCGGGTTGGTGAATCGACGAGTGGACGAAAGCTGGCGCTTTAGCCGGGACGAAGCGGACATCGAGCCAAAGGCTGCCGGCGAATCGCGCGTGAAATTCACGACGCATTACGTCTACTCGTGGGGTTCGGGGGTGAATTTTACCCTGGGTACTGGAAGCACGGAGACTTCTCGCGCGTGCGCGCGTGTGGAAACGTTGGTGAGAGCTAACATTCGCGAATGTTCGACGTCGAAATATCATTCCTTAGCTGTCGACGCCGACGGCAAAGTATGGGCCTGGGGGTGCACGCGGGACGGTGTTTTAGGGCTCGACCGATGCGCTGGCGCGCGCGAGGATGAGGCGTCGGCGGTAATTTTCCCTACGCGTTTGGGCGCGTCGACGTTTGGCCTCAACGTGGTCATTGCGAGCGTGTCGACGGGCGTCGCGCACAGCGCGGCGGTGGCGCTTTCAGGGGACGTGTATACGTGGGGGAATGCTAGGCATGGGCGTCTAGGCTACGTCGTCGTCGCTGCGTCGACAACGTCCTCGGGGAACGATGAAGGCCCCGACGACGCCATCATACAATTCTTGCCAAAAAAAGTACCAAACATTGAAGACGTCGTAAAGGTCTCGTGCGGCGATGCACACACGGTATTTCTCGACCGTAGCGGTGATGTATGGACGGTTGGAAGCAATTCATGCGGACAACTTGGATATTTCGTCGCGGAGCGCGCGAACGATGGTGCGAGATGCGGCGCCCCCGACGATATCTGTTGCTCGACGCCGAAACGCGTCGAATACCTCAAGCATCGAGATATCTACGTCGTCGACGTCTCTGCGTCGAAAGCGCACACAGTGGTGGCATCGAACAGTGTAAAAGGTGACGTATATTCATGGGGACATGGCTCGACATCGTTGCGTCGAGTAAATTATCCTCAAATTGATGATATTGTGTGGCATTTGCTGGACAGACGTATCGTTTGCGTCTCCGCAGGCGAGGCGCATAGCGCCGCCGTCACGCGCGACGGATGGTTATTGGTGTGGGCGAGTGCTTCCGTTGATAGACTCGATGCGGAGTACGTGCGTGTGCCCGGCGGTCACGGAGCGGTTGATGTTTCATGTGGGCAGACGCGATGCGTCGCCGCGAGCGCGTGCGGGAACGCGTACGTTTGGGACGCCACTGAACACGCCGCCCTGAAGCGTACTTCGTTCGGCACACGCGCATCGACATCGTCACCGCCGCCGTCGATGATGATGACGTCGAAATCGCCGTCTTCTGGTGAATCCCCAAAGGGCGGCGGTGCGACGAGCGCCGTGCAGCCGTCGCGAATTCGGCTCCAGCGCGTCACCGGATTGAAGGGTGTGAAGCGCGTTTTTGCCGGCGACGCGCATTTTCTAGCGTTTCAAGGCGTCACGCGTCCGATTACGTTCATGAGTAGAAATCCCGTTTTAGGTCATGAGTTTAAGGTGTTCGAGCTGCTCTCTTCGACGAAAGATCCGCTCGACATGTTGCACCGGCTCTACAAGAGCTGCAAAGACGGCCTCCCTTGGCCAGAAGTAGAAGAACCAATAGATGACGGCGGCTTCCCATCGCTATGTTTATTGGCTCAATTCAAACTCGCGGGCGATTGCATGGAACCGCGCAATGCCATGAGCATCATTCAGCTCGCCGGCAACTTGGGCTGCGACCCGTTGAAGCTCTACGCCATGTTGTACGTCTGTGAAAACTTGGATGTCGTTTTAATGGAGACTCCGATCTCGGTGTTTTCGGCAATTGACGACGACCATTTAGACACGCTCACGGCAATTACACGCGACCGGAATGAGAAGTGGACGCGCACAATACGCCGAGGCGTGGAAGACGTGGAGGATATTCGACGGGCGGCGTTGATTGGTCGACGGCTCAAGCCCGCAAAACAACGCGTCGTCGCAGACGAGGCGACGGAAGCGCCGCCACCACCATCGCCGTCGTACCACCTCGCGCTTCGGGTGAAGGCGGGTGAAGACGCCGGTGGTGGTAGTTCTAGCGGCGGTAAACCACCGCGCGGCGGCGTGCGCGCCAAAGTGCATCGGGTGAAGGGATCGTTGAGCACGTTTTTATCCGGCAACTTGGAAAATGGATCAACCACCGGGGCGTCGACGGGTTCGTCATGGAACATGCCACCGACAAACATCACCAGTTCACGAGATGAGGTTACTGCGCTCACGCAAGAGCTTTTGTCGCTCGCGAGGATTCAAGAGCAGCAACTCGCAGATTCGGCGCAACTCCGCCGGACGCAATCGCCAAGCGCAGATGCACCACCACCAGTGTTTTCGCCCTCACCCGTATCGCCCAATTCAGTGAGTCTCGGAGCGCTTATTCGCCGCGATTCAGGTAGACGCGGCGGCGGTCGCGGCTCGACATCAGCGTCGCCGTGGAGAACATCCGCGCCGAGCGGCGCCGCCGTCGAGTCCATGTCTGAAATCTTGGCGCGAGAAGCCGCTGCGCGCGACGCAGAGGCGACGCACGCGGTTACCACAGGTTTTAACGTCGCGTCGTCATCGGCAGATGGTCATCGATGGTACGTTCCCGACGGCGCGCAGGCGCCCGCGGGCGTGAGCCTTCGGGACATTCAACGCTCGGAAGCTGAACGCGTCGAGCTCGAAGACGCCTTGCGCGCCATCGAAGCGCAAGAAACCGCCGAAGCCTTGGCGCTCATCAATGCCGCGTCGTCTTCAAACACCACAGCGAGCACTTCGTCCCGTCGACGGAAACCAGCGACAAAATCTAAGCCGAAATCCAAGCCCGAGACGCCGACGCCGACGCCGACATCCGTCGAGCCAACCGCGCCGTCGACGTCCGCTCCACCGAAAAAAACATTCCGCCGCGGTCGCCGCCGCGCGCCGCGAACACCAAAGGACACAGTAGAATAGCACACGAGTAGTCATAGCGAAATACACGCGCATAGTCGCACACAAAGACCGTCATTGAACGCGCGCGCCCGACTGCCGAATACAGCTCAGATAAACCCTGCTGTCGAGGGTTTTCCTCACTCTGTCGCGCGCGCACGTCGCACACGCACGTCACCCAGCGCCTCGCGCA
>Ga0181552_10003219_pt1 | contig 11710 bp, 9 predicted proteins | sample 011ome_18_FD_130583 | JGI IMG/M metagenome (GOLD analysis project Ga0181552, IMG submission 130583) | Coastal salt marsh microbial communities from the Groves Creek Marsh, Skidaway Island, Georgia - 011501BT metaG (megahit assembly) | ecosystem: Environmental > Aquatic > Marine > Intertidal zone...
ATTGTAAACTTTGTCCGAACCTTTTGCTACAGAATTGGAATGAGTTACTATAATAATAATTTTATTTTTCTTAAGTTTATTCAAAATTTTTATAATTTTGTTACTACTTTGGTTGTCAAGTGAGCTAGTTGGTTCGTCTAAAATTATTATTTTCTTATTAAAATATAAAGATCTAGCAATTCCAATTCTTTGCAGTTGACCACCAGATAATATGCCTCCTTTTTCTCCAATTTTGGTATTTAATTTTTTAGGTAATTTATTAATAAATGTTCTCAAGCCTACTTCATTTATAATTTTATTGATTTTCTTTAGATCTATTTGGTCATTACTTTCTCCGAAGGCAATATTTCTAATAATTGTTTCATCTAAAAGAAAAATTTGTTGAGGTAAATATGACATGTTTTTTAGTATTTGATTGGGTAGTTTTCCAAATTTATTTTTATTCACAGTATATTCTCCAGATTTAGGCTCTAATAATCCGCATAAGATGTTAATAATAGTACTTTTTCCTGATCCACTCGAACCCACTAGAGAAGTAATCTTATTTTTTTCAAATTTAATTGTACGATTTTTAATTTCAAAAACTTTATTTTCTTTATTTTCATTATATCTAAAATTAATTTTATATAATCCTATTGAATCAATTTTAATATTTTTAATTTTTTTATTTGAAATTACTTTTAAAGGATTAAATTTTTTAAGATCATTAAAAATAATATCTTTAGAGATTTTTGAATGAAAATGAAAATTTATGAAGTGATTTAATCTATTAAATGAGGGAATAAGTCTCACAATCATTACAGAAAATAAAATCATTTCTCCTAATAAAACTGTTTGACCAGCAATATCTTGATTTATAAATAAAAATAATACTAAACAAATAACTAAGACAAACATTATTTCCAAAATAAATTTAGGTAGTTCTTGAAAAAAACTTATTCTAATTTGACTTTTTTCATTTGAATTAAAACTTAATAAAAAAATATTTTTGAAAAAAGAGTATTTTCCAAATACTTTAATTTCTTTAATTGATTCTAAATTTTGTTTAATAGAATTTAAAAATAAAAAACGTGATTTTAAGGATGACTTAGAATAACTTTTTATTTTTTTAATTATAGAAAAGTTAATTAGGACGCCAAAAAAACAAATTATTATTAACAAAAATATTGATAATTTAAAATTGATTAGTGACAGAACAATAAATAAAAATAGAGTAATAGTAATTTCTTGAAAAATATTTGCAAAATTTAAAAAGTGATGAGAAGTTAAATTCAATTCTGTGATAAAATTTCTAGATATTTCTGATGAGTTTTTTTGTTTAATAGCAATTAGATTTGATTTTAAATATGAGTCGTACAAAAGATCCGCTATTTTTGTTTTAATCATATATAATATGTTGTATTTAAAATAATTAGCTAATATTAAAATTAAATTTTTACTTAAAAAAATTAATCCTATCCAAAATAAAATACTAGCTTCACTTGACTCTGATAGATTTAATTTATTTGAAATAAAATCTAAAACAGCATTGTTGAAAGTGAACTCTTTATCTAAAAAGACAGTTGAAAAAAAGAATGGTATTATTGCAAAACCTAGGGCTTCTAGTAAGTTAGACAATAAAAAAATGAAAAAGAGAGAAGCTATGTATTTATTTAGAGTTTTTCTTATTATTTCCATTGTCAATATATTTACTATCTAGGTATAAGATATATTTATAAGTCGCTATGATTAAATCATTTTTCAAAATATTACAAAACTTAAAATTTTTTTTGGGCCCTAAAAAAGTAATTATTGTAGATAATATCAATAATGTTGAAGATGAAATAATGAAAAAAATTAGAGTTTATGATTATGCGGAATTATTATACCCCAACACTATATATGTAAATGTTTTGATACGCGCCTTGATTTTAAAAATATTTAAAGGTTATAAATTAAGAATATCTTATTATTTGAGTTTTATACAAATTGCGGATCCCAAATTAGTTCTAACATTTACTGACAACAATATTTTCTTTTATTCATTAAAAAATTTAATAAAAAAAAAAATTTATTTTATATCACATCAAAATGGGTGGAGAGCTAATCTCTCAGATTTATTTGATAAGCAAATTCAAAAACCAGTAGATCAATTTTATTTATCATGTGATTATATTTTTTCTTTTTCAAAATTAATCTCAAGCCTTTATAATAATATTATTGACTCTAAAGTTATAGAGTCTGGGTGCTATATAAATAATCACTACAAAAAATTAAGAGTTAGAAAAAAAAAAATCAAAAAATTAATATTTATTTCAACTTCTGATTTTAATGTTGAAAAAAGATATAAAATAAAAAATAATTTTTTTTTTTCTTACGAAAAAGCTATTTTGAAATTTATTTTTCAATATTGTTTAGAAAAAAATATTTCTCTTTATATTTATCCAAAATTTATTCAATCCAGAGATGAACATAAAAATGAACTAAATTTTTATAAAAAAAATTTACCTCTTAAATACTTTAATAAGAAATGGTTTATGATAAAAAAAAATAATTCAAAATATATATATAAAAATATATCAAAATTTGACTTAGCTGTTTCAACCGAATCTACATTAGGCTATGAATTGCTAGCTAGAGGATTCAAGTGTGTTATTTTAAAAGCTAGAAGTGATTACCTCAAAAAAAAATTTGATATAAATTTTTCAGAATCTTTTAATTACGGCTGGCCAAAAAAACTAAAAAAAAATCATGGATATTTTTGGTCAAATAAGTTTAATGAAAAAATTTTTAGAAAAATATTTAATAATGTTTCTGACTTCAGCCAGCAAAGATGGAATAAAATTCTTTATGAAGAAAGAAATAAATTGTATTTCCATGATCATGGAAATAAAAGATTTTATAAAATTTTAAATAAAATTATTAATGAAAAAAAATAAAATAATAGCAATAATACCAGCTCGCAAGGGGTCAAAAGAAATCCCAAATAAAAACTTTTATTTAATAAATAAAAAACCTTTAATTTTCTATACTATTATGTCATCTTTAAAGTCTAAAAATATTAAAGATATATATGTAACAACTGATTCTAAAGAAATTATAAATTTTTCAAAAAAAATAGGTGTAAAAACTATTCAAAGACCACTAAAATATTCAAATAGCATGTCGACAGCTGATGAAGTTGTAAAACATTTTATATCAAGTATTGATCTAAATCATAATGATATTTTAATTTACCTTCAGCCCACTTCTCCATGTAGAAATCACATTCATATTAATAAAGCACTTAAATTATTTAATAAATTTAAAAAACCTGTTATTTCAGTAGTCAAGGATGATGAAGTAATATTAAAATCCTATTTGATGAATGGAATTAATCTTAAATCTCCGTATAAAAAAAATTACTACAATTTAAATCGTCAACAATTGCCACAAACTTATAAATCAAATGGCGCAATTTATATATTTAGTAAAGAACAATTTTTAAAAGCAAGTGGTTTTCCAATAAATGATGCTATTGGTTATTTGATGAATGAGTCTGAAAGTCATGATATTGACAATTTTAATGATTTAAAAAAAGTTAAAAAGATACTAAATAAAAATTATAAAAAATATATTTAATGTATAAAAAAATTGATTTTAAAAGTTACCCATACTTAGAAAAAAACTCTATAAAATTAGTAAGTAAGCTTTTAAAAGAAAAAAATTTATCAAATTTTGTTGGCTCCAAAGTTGAAGCTAACATAAAAAAAATGATAACATATAAAAGTATTGGACTAGAAAGATATAAAGCAAAATCATCATTTTTGGGTGGTTATTATGTTAGAAAATTTGAAAGTGAATGGAGCAAGAAAACAGAGTGCAAATATTCAATAAGTGTGAACTCTGCAACTACCGGGATAACCGTTGCATTACTTGCTGCAGATATTCAGCCAGGTGATGAAGTAATAACAACTCCGTATACTTTTACAGCAACAGTAGGTGCAATTCTAGGAGCAAATGGTGTGCCAGTTTTTTGTGATATTGAAAAAGATACTTTGTGTATAGATCCGGTTTCATTAGAGAAAAAAATATCAAAATTTACTAAGTTTATTGTGGTAGTTCATTGGGGTGGTAATGCAGGAAATCTCAATGAAATAATTAAAATAGCAAAAAAATATAATTTAAAAATAATAGAAGATGCATCACATTCACCTGGTCATTCTTATAAAAATAAAAAAATAGGAAATTTTGGTATTGCGTCAATTTTTTCATTTAATCAACCAAAGAATTTAATGACTGGCGAAGGGGGCATGGTATGCACCAACAATCAAAGTGTGGCTAGAAAGTCAAGATTGATAAGAAATCATGGCGAAGCTATTATTGAGGACAATGAATCAATAAATTCAATGCAAAATTGTGTTGGTTATAATTATAGATTAACTGAAATTCAAGCAGCCATAGGATGTGAGCAGATTAAGTCAATGAAAAAACTTAATAAAATTAGAAAACAAAACTTTAATTATTTAATAGAGAATATTAATAAGAAGTATAAACATATTCTAACACCACAAAAAATATTAAATTCAGAACATTATGCTTACATCAGCCTTTTTTTATTTTGTGGAAAAGCAATTAGTAGAAATAAGTTTTTAGAAGAAGCCAACAAATTAGGAGTTCCTTTTGGTTCAGGCATATCTCGATTGATGTATGAACATCCAAATTTAAAGAAAAATATTTGTTTTGGAAAAAAAAATTTTCCTTGGGTAAATAGGCGTATAAATTATAAGTCTTGTAGGAAAGAATTAAAAAATACTGAGTATGTTAAAAAAAATTACGTTTGCTTATTTAATATGGGCTGGCCATTAAACAAAAATAAAATGACAAAAATTTTAAATGTAATATCAATTATTGATGAAAGATTCTTTAAAAAAAAATAAAAATATTATAGCAATAATACCAGCTAGAGGTGGTTCAAAATCAATTAAAAATAAAAATATAATCGATTTAAATGGAAAACCATTAATTTATTATACCATAAACCAAGCTTTAAAATCTAACGAATTTACCAAAGTGATTGTAAGTACGGATTCTTTAAGTATTGCAAAAATCGCTGAAAAATGTGGTGCAGAAGTTCCTTTTTTAAGACCAAAAAATATATCCCATGACTGTCCAACTGAAAAAGTTTTGATACATGCAAGTAAATATTTAGAAAAATATATGAGTTTTGATGGAGTTGCCTGCTTACAACCAACATCTCCATTTAGAAAAATTGAGTCTATAAAAAGTTGTGCAAAAATATTTAGATCAAAAAAATACGACTCAGTAATAACTTTTAAAAAAGTTGAAGCTGAAAGACCTGAATGGATGTTTAGAAAAAAAAATAAACTTATGATTCCATATATTAATAAAAAAAAAATTAATGGTAAAATAATTTTTGGAAAAAATATTGCAAGACAGCTTTATGAAAAACTGTATAAGCCAAATGGATCAATTTATATAACCAAAAAAGATATATTATATAAATATGAATCAATTTATGGCTTTAATTTATGTGGTTATATAAATGATGAATACGAGTCACATGATATAGACACAAAATTAGATTTTGAGTTTTCCAAGTTTCTATTAAAATCACTAAAATTACATAATTGAGAATTAAAACAAGCATAATTGGCCTAGGAAAAATTGGTTTAAAGTATGATGAAAGCCACAAATATAAAATTGGCAATTATACCTCAGAGGTAACTAAAAACAAAAATTTAGAATTAGTATCAGTAAGTGATCTCTCTTATTTAAATTTAAAAAATTATCAAACAAAATTAAAAACAAAATTTTTTAAATCTATTGATCAGATGCTTAAAGTCACAAAACCAGAATTAATAATTATAAGCTCAAGTACTATTAGTCAGTATGAAATTTTAAAAAAAATATTAAAATATAATCCAAAATATATTGTAGTAGAAAAGCCAGTTTGTGAAAATTCTTTTCAATTAAGAAAAATTATGAAAATCAAAAATAAATCAAAAATATTTGTTAATTATGTAAAAAGATATAATCCTATATATGAAGATACTTTAAATTTAATTAAAAAAAAAACTTATGGAAACATTAAAAGCTTAAAAATTTCTTACTCTGGTGATAATTTTAATATTGGATCCCATTCAATTGATTTAATTAATTATTTAATTAATGAAAACATCAAAACAGTAAAAAAAATTAAATCATTTAAAACAAAAAACTTTGAATTAAGTTTTTTTGAATTGAATAAAAAATATGAAATACAATTTAAAAATTATAGAATAAAAAGTTTATATTTTTTTGAATTAGAAATTATTTTCGAAAAAGGTAAAATCAGAATTTCAAATAATGAGACAAAACTAACTAAGTATAAACTTGTAAAAACTTTTAAAGATTTTAGAAATTCTCAAAATTTTTTTTATGAGTTTTTAGAAACTAATGTTATCAATTATAAAATATCTAAAGAAACACTGGTATCTAAATTTTTAAAAAAAATTTTCAATTCAAAAAAAAGATCAAATTTAGCAGATTTTAAAGATGCGATTAATGTACACAATATTTTTGAAAAAATTTTTTAAAAAATGAAAATATTATTTATAAATGGATTAAAGTTTCCTTCAAACCTCAATTCATATGACAAAATTTATTGCACCAACTATCTTAATTATAAAATATTAAAAGATAAAGTAAGGGGAGTAGAATGTCTTACAAGTTTCAAAATATCAAATTATCATAGAGTAAAATTCCACGAACAATTAAAAAAAAATTTAATTCTGGAGTCAAAAAAGTTCGATAAAAGATGGGTTTATTTAGGTAAGGACTACATGTTATGGAGATTTTTAAATATTTTATATTATAAAGAATTAATTAAAAAAATTTTATTAAATTCTAAAAATATAAAAATAACTTGCACATCATCAAAAAATAAAGATTTAAATTTAGCAATTTGTTCACTAAATGATGCTCAAAAAATTGGTATTAAATATCTTAATTTGGATAATTTAGAACAAACCTCCCCCCATAAATTTGGCGGTCATTATGACCTAATAGACTCAAAGTATTTATCAAATAAATTGATTATAAAGATTTTGGCTTATATTTATAGATTATTTAATATTTCAAAGGGGACATATATAAAATACCCAAATTTGAAAAGATTCAAAAATTATTACAGATTTTCAGATTTTTTTTCAATTAGTTTGAGTTTAAAATCTATTATTCATAAACTTAAAAGATTAATAATAAATAAAAGTAAGATCGATTTCTTAAAAAAGATTAATTTAGAAGAAAAAAAAAATTTTAAAAAGATATTGTTTGATAGAGTTAATTGGAGGGATTTAAGTGATTATGATTATAAAATTATTAATTCTATATACAATAATTTATCCTCAAAATTACAAAACTTCAAAAAAATTGATAAAATTTATGACAATTACTTAATTTTTTTTAAAAATTCTCAAATCAAAGAATTAGTTTTAGATCAAGATAACTCGATGAGATCAAAATTACTTATCTACACTCTTAAAAAACTTAAAATTAAATCATCATTTTATTTTCATGGATATTCAGATGATAAATTTTGGTTTGGAAAAAATTTTAAAAAAAATATTTATGATATTGATAAAATTTATACATGGACTCTTAATTCAAAAAAAAAATTAACAAAAAAATTTGAAAATAATGTTGAAACTTTTTTTCATAACAAATTTAAAAAAAAAAAAATAATTAAAAAAAAATTTATCATTAATAATAAATCAAAAATACTTATTTTAGGTTCATCTTGGACAAATATGTCTTTTTCTATCAAGAATGATTGTTTTGAGAGAACAGTTATCGACTCTGTGACCATTCTTAATTCTTTAGGTATTAAGAAAATAGATGTTAAAATAAAACCAGTTGATGATTTTTTTTACAAAAATTATTATTCGGCTATAAAAATAATGAAGTATAAATTAAACTTAAAATTTAATCTAATTAATGAATATTTGACTGAAGATTTTATTAATAATTATGATTTAATTATTACAGATAAAACTACAGGTTTGTTTGAGACTTTTTCCTCAAAGGTTCCAGTAGTAGTTTATATTGGAAATTTTGAAGAGTCTAATTTTATTAGTTATAAAAATTTAAAAATATGTAAAAGCTGCCATGATCTAAAAGAATCTATAATTAATATTAATTCTGTAAAGAATTCGTATTATCAAAAAATTTATAATAGATTAATTGCTAATTAATTAAAATCACCCTACAAAAATTGATAAACGATAGCATAATAAATATTAAGATTGAATTATATAACGTGTCTTTTTCAATATTTAATATTTTATGAGTAATCATTAAACTTTTGGTGTCATTATTTTTTATATGCGAATATAAATTTTCTAATAGTTTAATCTCTCTCCTAAAATTAAAAATACTATCATAAAAATGCATCATGTTTGGGTCAATTCCCATTTCTTCCTGCCACTTAAATTCATCGTATCTTACTTTAACTTTTTCTTTCTCTTTTTTTATAAATGGTAAGAGCGTTTTCAATTGATAATTTTTATAATCCTCTTTAATTAAATTAATATAATTCTCAACTTCTTCGGCTCTATTAGATTTATTTAATTTTATAAAAAAATAACAATCAACTTCATATTTCCTTGGTCCCACAAAACCTCTGCAATCTAATTTCCTTAGATCTTGGTTTCTGTCACTTTTGTTTCTAGATGTTATTGTTTGTAATCTATCTAAATACTCAATTGGAGTTTCCTTAATTTCTGGGTAACTTGACTCAATTGTGTTTGTATCAATTCTTATTAATAAATAATCATTATCTTTATAATCAAAATAATTACTTTCTATTAATGGATATACTCCAAATGAAAAAATTAAAATTAATAAAAAAATTAATTTACCTTTTATAAAAAATTTTTTTAATGCCTCAAATAATGTTATTTCCATGTCTAGCTAACTGATTAATCTTAAAAAATATAAAAGTAAATATGAAAATTTTTATACTGACATACAAGTCAATATTAATTCCAGAGATAATGATGAAAATCAAAAAATATAATGGTACGCCTAAAATTGAGTAAAAAATTAATATACAGCCAATTAAGCCTGTGGCAGTAATAGCACGGACAATTAAAGACTCTATGTATAATTCATTGAGGCCAATACCTATAAATTTTGATATATTGTTTTTTTGAAATTCTAAAATAGAACTTTGCCATGTTTCTAATCTTAAAATAATTGAATAATGTGTTAATGGATCTTTAACATCATTAAGTTCAGGTATGTAACCAGTTGTGAAATAATTTGTGTAAACATCCCATAAATATAAAAAATCAATTTTGGATAATCTTGATAAAAAATCATTTGATAAAATTTTATTATAAATATTTGTATGAAAATTGATAAAATAAAATATAGAAGAAATAATCAAAATTAACATCAAAGAATAAATTATACTTTTAATGCTAAATTTCTTAATCTTATTAAACAAAATGATTAATAAAATTAAAATTATACTTAGTACATAGCCAATTAAATTAGTGATCCCATAGGCTAAAAAAACATTTATAGAGCACAAGGTCATATAAAATAAATAATTTTTCATATCATATCTTGCTCTAAAACACGCAAGACCTAAAATTCCAAATACAATGCCAAGCTCCCAAGATCCACCAAGAATCCCGTAAGATCTTTGATTCAATAGATGGTCTGGTCCCAGGTAACCAATTGACGAAATTGATCCTATTAAATTGAATACTTGTAAAACAGAAAATATAAAATTGATAATTATATAAAATTTTATAATTTTATAAATATTATTTTTATCTAATACGTTATTAAGAAATATTATTAAAATTGTGTATTCAATTATTCTTAATAAAATAAGTAAATTTAAGTTTTTATGATTAATCACATGAATAATATTAAAGAACATAATCAAACAAAAAAAAATTATCCAATTTTTAAAAATAAAATTATTACTCCATAGTGCCATTGGATTTTTATTTTGAAAAAATAAACTCAAAGCAAAAATTAAAATAATTATATCATCAATTCTAGGTCCTTGTTTTACACCATCAAGAGGTAGTTGAAAAAGGTCAACTTTTGGAAGAAATATTACTAAAATTAAAAAAAAATATTTTATTTTAATATTTTTAAAATTAATTAATTGCTGTTTGATACTTTTAAAATACATATTTCATAATAGTATTAACTTTCAAAATTTTGTATATCAATAACACTGATAAATCAAAATAATTAAAAAGTTTACTCATAATGAAAAAAAAAAATTGTCTGCTAATTTCTCAACATTTTTATCCTGAGGAATTTGTTATTAATGATTTAGTTAGAAAAACAAATAATTATAAATTTAAGGTAGTTACAACATATCCAAGTTATCCAACATTTTTTAATTTTAAAAAATTTTATAAAAATTTCATTAAAAGAAAAAAACAAAATTTTACAAACTCTCAAATTTATAGAGTTGTTACTTTTCCAAGAATTTTTAATAATTATTTTGATATAATAATGAATTATTTAAGTTTTATTTTTTTTGGAATAGTTAGTTTGTTTTTTATACCTAAAAAAAAAATTGATTTTATTTTTGTTTATGCAACTTCTCCATTATATCAAGCTTTAATAGGAGTAGTTGCAAAAAAATTATTTAATAAAAAATTATTCATATGGGTTCAAGATTTATGGCCTGAGTCTCTTATCTATACTGGTTATATAAAAAATAAAATGATTCTTAATTTATTGAAAAAATTAAGTATATATATTTATGATTCATCAGATTTATTAATAGCTCAATCAAATGAACTATCAAAAAAAATTAAAAAACAAACTAAAACTAAGGTAGTTTATTTACCAAATCCAAGTAGAAGTTTTTATTCAAAAAAAAAGATTGGTAATATTATTTCAATTGGTTATGCGGGTAATTTTGGGAAGGTCCAAGACTTAGATCAGATAATTTTAATAGCTAATATGGTTAAAAAAAAAAATAAAAAAATAAATTTTTATTTAATTGGAGATGGATCAGAACGTAAAAGACTTCTACAAAAGCTTAAAATAAAAAAAATTGATAATGTTTTTATAAAGCAAAGAATATCAATGAATAAAATTATCACATTTTATAAAAAAATGGATGCATTGATAATTAATTCAAATTTAAAAGGAAGAGAGGCAGTCATTATTCCTTCTAAGATTCAAGCCTATTTATCAACTTCTAAACCAATAATATCTTTATGTGAAGGATCAGTTAAACAAGTAGTAAACAATTCAAACAGCGGAATAAACTTATCTAATATGAGTGTTAATATTGCGGCAAAAAAGATTATAGAATTAACAAATAATAAAAAAAAAATGTTAAAGTTAGGAAACAATGGAAAAAATTATTTCAAAAATAATTATGATTTAGACATTGTCGTACGAAAGTTTGATAATATAATCAATTCTAATCTGTGAAAAAAAAACTATTATTACTTGGCTCTGAAGGAATGCTGGGACATGTTTCGCTGATAAAACTGAGTGAAAAATTTTTGGTTTATGCAACCACTAAACAAAAAAAATCATTTCTATTCAAAAGAATAAAAATTCCACCAAATGTAATTTTCTTTGATAAGGTTGATTTGACAAATTTTCTATTGTTAAAAAAAATTATAAAAAAAATTAAACCAGATTATATTTTGAATTGTGCGGGAGTTATTAATAAAAAAATAAACAATTCTACAAA
>Ga0181552_10003225_pt1 | contig 11694 bp, 15 predicted proteins | sample 011ome_18_FD_130583 | JGI IMG/M metagenome (GOLD analysis project Ga0181552, IMG submission 130583) | Coastal salt marsh microbial communities from the Groves Creek Marsh, Skidaway Island, Georgia - 011501BT metaG (megahit assembly) | ecosystem: Environmental > Aquatic > Marine > Intertidal...
AACACCAGTTTCAACATTGATCGTTTGATTTACGACAGTGGCCCCGCCGCCGCCGAGCGCTCTTGATGTTTCGTGATTATTCAAAACTGTTCCAGAAGAATTTGGAACAATGAGTTCTGGGCCTCGCTCCCCAACGATTGTCGGTTGCCCCCTTTGTAAGGTTCCCCCGCCAGCCAATAAGGGAATTGCTGGAAGCTTCTCGAAACCAGCAACGCCGCCAAACATTGCGTTGATCATATTATTAACAACCGCTAATCGGAAAAGCTGTGCAATCATATCTCTGACAGCCGCTTTAACTAGATCAACCATATCGTCCATTGAGAATTTCGCACCATCAAGCATTTGCCTAAATGTGCTTACAACCCCGTCACCAATCTGCGAAATTCCATCCACAAGAACTTGCATATTTGTAGCCATCTTTTTCGCTTCAAGATCCACAAGATCCGTAAGAGCGGGGATTTTACCAATATCGCCCTCAAGGCTTTGAATGGTAGCCTCCATTGGCTTGAGAACACCAAGTTCAACAAGTTTTTGCTTTAAGGCATCGAGACTGACTTTAGCCTTTTCTGCCGCTGCATCTTCTGCCTCAATCGCGGCAGTCAACTTTGCAGAAGCGTCTTGAAGCCCGCTTTGGTCTGGGTCTGACATTGGGTCTACTGTTCTTGAGCCAAGCCCGAATTTTCTCAAAATAGCATTGTATGAAGTTATAAGTTTATTCATTCCATCAACAATAAGCTGTTTGAGCTTGAATGTGATATTTTGAACTAATTGAGAAATCCTAAGCCCAATAGAAACAACCTTGTGTTTCATTTCATCAAATTTATCTGCACCAAATTGGACAAATAATCTGAAAACCTCTTTGAGATTTCTGAACATGTCGCTCACGTCTTTTGACGCATTCCAGATTTTCATCAGGCCATCAACGATCTTAATAATTCCCACCAAAACAGCGACAGGGATCAATTTTCCAATTATTCCCCTAAAGGTTTTTAAAATCGGGCCGAGAGCAGTTACCAAACCTTTGAAGCCAAGTTTTAGCTTCATCAATCTTCCAAGGGGTTTACCCGCCAGAGCCGTTTGCAGTGCAATCTCTGCCATTGAAATCGCGTAAAGCTTGTTAGCCGCAGCACCAGCAAGCGCTGCAACCTTAAGGGCGACAAATCTAACAGCAAGCAAAGCAAGCAACGGAGCCAGAATTTCTAAGCTTGAAGCCAGAGCATTGATAACTGGAACGAGAACAGTCGCAAATACATTAGCAATTTGCCCCATCACGGCAAGAATAGGTGTTGCGGCAATCAAAAGATTTCGTAACGATGCCGATAATTTAATAATAGCCTCGCCCAAGCCAGCGCTAAATATGGCTTTTTGAAGTTGGAAAAAGGCATCACCGACCATCGACATTGCGCCGCCAGCCGTTTTAGCCATATCATCCATCAAGCCATCGAACTCACCGCCGATACCAAATCCATCTTGTAAAGCTTTCACAGTATCCGCAACAGAATGAGCCACACCATCCTTGAAGCCGAGCATGGCTTTAATACCATCATCCCGTAGAATTTCTGCGCTATTGATACCAGCCGACATTGCTTTCTGGATTTGACCTGCAATCTCGTTGAAAGATCTCCCCGTCAATGCCGAAATGTTACCAGTGATCTGTAACAACTGGTTCATATCATCAACATCGTTAGCCACAACGGCTAATGGACCAGCGCCAGCAGAGATTTCCCTTAGAGAAAAGGGAACCTTGCTTGCAAACTTATCAAGCATATCGAAAGCTTTGGCGCCATCTTCTGCCGATCCGAATAGGGTCCGCATTTTGATTTGAAGATTGTCAACTTGTACACCCGTGGCAATCACGCCCTTCGTGAAGCCAATAAGAGCCGCCGCGCCGCCTATTGCTGCGATAGCGGCCCCGACCTTCTTGAAGCTTGAAGCCATCTTGTTTGCGCTTTGATCAGCGTGACGGGTTGCCTTATTGATCTCACGACGAAGATCGGACATATCCGCTTCAATTCGAACTAGGATTTCATCAACTGTAGTAGCCATTAGTCTGGGTGCAACTCCATCAATTCCTCTAGTTCATTCCTCGATAATGGCGGCGGTTTGCCATCAGAATTAAACTCTATAAAACCGTCACAAGCCGCGATAAATTCAACGAAAGAACAATTCCAAAATTCATCTGGTGTCATCCGCATTTTGCCAAGGGCCAATTTCATCCAATCGTTCCAAGGCAAGTCATCATCTAGGCTTGTGCTTCCGCCTCCTGTTCGTTTCCCGCCATTTCCTCACCGCCACTCACAATGAACGCAATAACTTCTGCAACAGCTTTCAAACCATCTGCGACACCCGCTTCCCAAATGATTTTCTTAACATCCGCGTCTTTAACGTCTTTTCCGCTTGATCGAATAACGGGCGTTAATACAGCGACCATCTGAGAGGCGCTTATATCTGCGGATTGCATGTTATTAGCTAATTTTAAAAGAGATCCACCAATGTTGGTTTCAATCCGCATCATCACGTCCATATTGATTTTGCACTGAAACTTCTGGCTTCCCAGATTTAATTGCAGTTCTCCGCGTTTTGGGTTTGTCATTCTTGACCTCCGTGGCTTCAATATGAAAAACCTCGCCCCGATTAAGCCAATCAATTAGGGACGAGGCTTTGTAATCTATTCCATCACAGGAAAATGTGTCGCCAGAGGCTATTTCCGAAACGCATGGAATTGAAAAAGTGTTTTCTTTGCGATGGGCGGCAAAGGTATCTTCACCGACCTTTACAGTGATATTTTGCCAGCCCATTAAACACCTCTTTTATGAGAACGCTACAGCGCCAGAGCTTTCCAGCGTGATCGAATATGTAACTTCTCCATTATATTCCCCAGCATATTCCAAGGTCGTGATTTGGAATTTACCTTGATACGTTCCAAGATCAGGAATAACGATTTCAAAGTTTGGGATATTTGCCCCACCAAAAGCGCCTTGCAAGGTTTGCTCTGAGGTTGCATCGGTGAAAACACCAGAACCAGAAATCGCAACGGTTTCTACGCCAGCATCCGCTAGTAATTCTCTAGCATTTGCGCTGTCTTTTGTAGTGACGTCCACCGTCTCTTGGTTTAGACTGATAGAGGTTGAACGCAAACCTCCGATTGTAGTGTAAGTATCGGATGCCGCTGCCGCCGCCGCGCTTGCACCGATTTTTAGTAGTAGGGCTGAACCTTTTTGAGCCGCCATGTTTTTACTCCTTAGCTATCAAACACAACGGCGCGAAATCTTATGATCCCATGCCGCGTTATTCCATCGTTCTCTGTTAGTGTTGTTGCGAACTCTTGCCGCAAGTTCACCAAAGAGGCTCCACTTACCGTTATAGCAGAGTTATGGAGCAAAGAATAGACTGATTGCATAATCTCTTTTATTTCCCTGCGCCCACGATACTGCGACCATGCGTGAATGGTAAGTGTATGCTCCACGCCATCTAGCGTTTTGCTTCCATTATTCGCGGCTGTTTCTTCACCGAGAATTATGTACGGATAAACTGTTTCTTCTGGAACGTCATCATAAACTGGAACATTCACAGTTGTCGGGGCCGCTGTGATGGTAAGCTGCCCTCCCATGCCGCTATGATTGGCACAATAATAATATAGGGTATCGGGCGCGTTTGCTGCGACCGTGATCAAGCTATAAGAACCCGCAGAACCAGCCGTTCCATAATGCGTGACGCCGTTTGTATATTGCGAGCCGCCCCCGTGCGTTCCATCACTTGTAGTGCTAAAATAAAAGGGGTGGGAACCATTGCTGGCATCATCTTGCTTGAATTTGTAAGTAGAGCCGCGCTTGAGCGTCAATGTTGGGGTTTGCGCTCCATCAATATAAAAAACACCGCTTTGAACAGTGACCGCATATTCAAGGCTTTCGGTTCCGCTCCCTCCGATACCCGTAACGCTTCCATTCATATGAGCGTAAATTGCCTTTTGAAGTTCCCAAGAGTGAAGTGCCATTATTTAATTCCACCCTTTGCTTTTAATGTCCGCATAAGCTTTCGAACCTTGGGGCGCACTTCTTCCGTGGCTGGCACGAGAAATGGAAATTGCACAAATTGCCCTGTTGGGGTTGTCCATCCCAATTCTAAATACGCAGAATATTGGGCGCGGCTCTCAACCTCTACCCCTAATCTATTAGCAGTAAAAACCATATGGATATTATTTGCTAAATACCCCGTATCAGTATTCGGAGGGTTTCCTGTTCGAGCCGCAGTGTGGGTTCTGCGCGGAGAATATTTTTCGTAGGTATTTCCCGCTGGACTTGCCTGATGAATACTCTGAACAGCAATGTTTCTGATCTCTTGCCCCGCAAACGCAATGATCTTTTTAACTTGGCTCTCGTAGCTCCGTACAATCGCGTCTGTCGCGCTTTTCTTGATCTTCTTGGTTCTTATTGTCATGTCGGAACACCCTCCTCACACGTCAATTCCAAGAAGCGGAAACGATTATCTACATTAACCACACCATTGATGTTGAATGTGCGGGTGGCAGAAACACCATCCTGACTATATGTCTGAACAATTCTGTTCTTAAAAGACACATCTTTCCTATAACGAATATAGATTTTAGATCGAGTGACTTCTCTGATTTGATTTTCAGTTCCGAAAACACCCTCTTTCGAATTCTGCGGCTGAATATCCGCAAATACATCTGCAACTTTTGACCAAGCGACAGAAGCCCCGCCGCCACTATCAGATGTTCTGGTCGCGCTTTGAATTTGGACTTTATATCTCATTCGCCCGATATTCATTAGCCGATCCCTGTTCTAACAATATTTTGAAACGGAGTACTTCCAAATCGCATGATTTGATATGGGACCAATAATTGATTTAATACAGCGGGAGGTGTTGGGTTTTCCTCATTATCGCCCCTATGCTCGTACAAGAACGTGCAATATTGAAGCATGGCAACCCTTATCGGCTCTGGAACAGAAAGCCCCTGCGTTCCATATCCCGCCTCATAAACAATTTTCAAACCATTTGCGGCTCTTAAATTTGTTGGGAAATTTGCACCATCACGAAGAACAATCCTAGAAGGCTCACGAATAGTATCGACATAATAGTTCGAAGCCGCCCATGTATATTCTGTATCGTCATCAGAATAATATTTTATGTGGGTTACACTTGCGACTGGAGCCAAAGCTAATTCAAGATGGTTCTGATAATACGCCGTGCTTGGGCCAGTTTTCCAACCCTCCCAGAGGGGAGTATCAACTGGCAAGAACCCATCAAGCCATTGATGGACGGTTCGATTTATAAAAGCTCGTCCCGTGAAATTTTCAGCCCAAATTCTAGCCGCGAGGATATATGCTCGAACCTGTGCATCATCTACATCATCATCTAAACGGAGATGTTCCCGCGCTTCAATTCGAGTTATAGGCTCAACTGCTGGGCCTGATGTTATTTGCAATCCCGACATGGCCTATATCCTTTGAATTTAATCCGCTTTTTTCTTAGCGCGGGGTTTCTTTTTTGTTTCTTCTGGCCCTGCGTTCCCTTGAACTTCCATGGCCGCGCCCCGTGCAATCATATCTTGGGCTAGTTTTTTCTCCCAAGGCTTATCTTGGGGAAGGATCTCACCAGCTAAATATTTTCTGGCGCTGGTTCCGCTTGCGTTGGCTTCGCCCACAACGCTGTGGGTCATTACAATCTGTTTCAATTAAAACTCCCTTGGATAAAAGGGAAGCGCTCGAAAACGCTCCCCTATATTTTATCTTACGAAGTTGCGTGCTTGAGAACGCGCATGGCTTCCGCAAGAACAACCTCACCGCCAACACGCTTGCGAGCGATATAGCGCACAAGACCAGTTGAAGCTTGGCTGTATGGGTCACGCAATACTGAAAGCGCAATGCGGTCAACAATCATATAACCTCTGCGGAAATCGCCGATGATCACAGATTTTGCGCCAGAAGCGGCATCCGCAACATCAGGGGCTTCCACATATGGGGTACCAATGATTGTATTTGGCGCACCAGATTGACCTGAGAAACCAGTCTGGAAGATATACTGGCCAGCAGTATCTTTCAGTTTACGGATAATTCCCAATGTCGCTCTGTTGAACATCATTGTTGCATTGGCCGCATACTCTGATTTCAAGCCGTGAACCAAATCCATCAGGTTATCAGTTGAGATAGCCGCAGAAGCTGCACCTGTAGCGGTGTGTGCAACTACGTTACCGTTAGTGATACCTGTTGGCTTGTTTGTGCCATTGCCAGAAATGAATGCCGCGCCTTCCGCTTTAGCGAACTGCTCTGCAAACTCTGTGTTCATTTCCGCTTCCATATTGAACGCCGCGTCCTCTAACAACTGGCTCGAAATATCGACCAGCGCATAGGCTTCGTGGGTTGCAATGGTTTTCAGAGCGGTTGTGTAACCAGTGGTTTCTGAACGTGTGCCTGTTTCCGCAGTCCAAGCCGCTGCAAAGTTCGCGGTCTTTTGTGGAATTTCAATCTCTTTCGAGTTTGTTTGACGCACACGGGCAACGGAGCGAACAGGTGAGATTTCTGTCACGATCTTAATGATCTCCGCGACATATTCCTCTGGCGCTAAGTTACCAGCAGTTGCAGCAGTTCCAACAGTCAAAGCTTTGGTTTCTTCTGCGTCTAGACCCTCTTGGCCCTTACGCATGAATTTGTCCCAAGCTTTCAAAGAGAAATCAATCTCTTTAACTTCTGCACCTGAATTTGGACGCTTGAGCATTGTTTCAATGCTGTCCAATTTATCAGCAAAACCCTCGGCAGCTTTTTCTTGCTGAACGAGCTTTTGGTTCACATTTTCGAAACGATCCAGATCGGCTTCGATTTTTGCAAGCTTTGCCTCAACCAATGGATCGGCTTCGCCCTTCTTTTCGATTTCTGAAAGACGCTGATCGTTTGTTGCTTTAAATTCCTCAAAAGCACCGTTCAGTCCTTCCAGATAAGTTTTGAGATTATCGTCCATGATAACCATTCCTTTCTGTTTAGGATTTTAGGATATTGGTAAGCTTTTCAATTTCGCTCACCACTTCAGAAGGCATTTCCTGAGTGCCAGCATCCCGCTGTTCCAGTGCCCTTGTTACAGCCGAAGCTGCAACTTTTGCCTCGCTTCTGGATAGATCCCCTGCATCCCGCAAGACTTCTTCCCATTCACGGACAGTTTTCTCGGTCTTTACCGCAGAAACCCTAGCCTTGGGGTTCATGGGGAAAGTAACCGCAGAAATCTCCATAAGATCAACTGATTTCAGATAACGGCGTTTACGCTTATCATCGTAATCGTATCCCTTCGCGTCGACACGATAGCCAATAGACAATCCATCAATAGCGCCCATTTTCATCAATTCATAAACTTCTCGGCCCCGCTGTGTTCCCATTGCCAAGCGCCCTTTGACCTTTAAGCCGCGATTATCCTCAATGATTTCATCAAAAACACCAATCGGCTCGTCAGGACGATGCTGGTACAACATCTTGACAGCTTTCGCGCCCTTGCGACCAATTGATTTTGCAAACGCGCCTTCTACGACAATATCGTTTCCAAGATCCTTATTTCCAAAGATTGAACCGTATCCGCTGAATTCTCCCTTTTGCTCGGGATCGTCCATTGCTTTGATTTCAAACTTTACGTCAAGATGGCCATCTTCCATTTTGGCTTCTTGATCCGCGATGTATTCCTCGACATCGACCTGATGATTTTCTTCTGTCATCTTACTGCCCTCGTTGTATTGGCTGATACAGACCGCGACCCTCTGATCCCCGTCTGGAAATTCACTTATAACTTTATCATCGCCAGAACAGCGTCTTATAAAGTCGTCTCTGCTTTCACCCGAACTAGGCTTTGGAAGCGGCATTGTAGGCGTCCCCACGTTTCATTAGGCACAACTTACCATATATAGTTTTTCTTTTCCAGTATCCGCTCAAAAATCAATTTCCCCTCTGAGCCTTAAATCTTGCAAGCGTCTTTCTACCATTTCGATCACGCCATATTCTTGTTCGATCAATCCCAAACTCTCGCGTTGCATGAGGCGATAATCTTCTTTTGTAATTTTATCTTTTCCAACCAATTCCAGTATTTTATCCAGCGACTGCGTCATTCATAATCTCCTCAATCATTTCAATAAATAATGGATTTACCTTTTCTAAATCCCCCATGGCCCAGAAAGAAAAACTTTCCGCAAACCATTCATACGCATCTTGTTCCGCATACCTTGTCCAAAAATCCGCTTTACGCTTCCTTTTTGTGGTGTAAATTTTTCTCCATCTTGTCACCAATTCTTCCTCAAATGGCCTTCTTCCAGCATTTATTTTACCGTCTATAATAGGTCGTTTGTAGGTTTGATGGATTTGATGACCAAATTCGTGATACATGGTGGATCTTACATGATCCATCCCCCCAGTCATAAATTCCTCAGAGGTAAAGGGCTTGATCTTTTCGCTACCTAGCGTCCAATCGGAAGGCTGTTTGACAACCCATCTTTCTAGTTCACGTTTTTCTTGCCATAGGAGTGCTGAATTTCGGTCATATTGCCTATCAAGTTCATCCCAAGGACGATCTCTCCTCTTTGCATCGTCTATTTTGTTTTTAATATTTTCTAAACTTTTCTCTAATCTTTTGATAGTTTCTCTGGCTTCCGCAGCCTTCTTCAGGGCTATTGGATTATTGGCTTTACTGATTTCATCTGCGTACTGATTAAAATATTTTGCATTTAAGCCCATCACGCTATCGCCCATATCCGCAATAGAACTTCTATTATGAACTGTGTATCCACGAACCCTTGGAAGCCCAAACATATCAGCAAAATAGTTCAATTCTTTATTTACAATTACAACAGCGGCTAACGCTTCTGGGGAAAGATCATCGGCATTTTGTATTGTGCCAAATTGTTTTTTATATCTTCCCCTATAGTAAGGGGAGCCAGCTTGTGTCTTTTGCTTGTTTGAAAAGTCTAAGTCATCTTTCAGAACATCCAAGCTTTCATCAAACGAAACAACGGGGAAATCTTCATTTCGAACACCATTTATCACGGGAAGCTTTAATTTTCCTCCCGCTGGATAAGATGTAAATGGCCCGTCACCAACTGGTGCGGGGTCAGGCAATGCTGTTTGTATGGGCTCCGCATCATCAAGAAGTGCGTCCGCATCTGTGAAATAGATGGCAAGACATCTGCAATTTATATTATTCCCAGCCCCGCCAGAGCCATCGTGCGGGTATTTCATATTTATATCTTGGCCCTTGTATCGAACGATAAAGGGTTCATCTATCCCGACCTCTTGCCCATTTGCCGCTGCGTGACCGTCTCTTGTTCTTCCATCGCTGACAGCAACCCATCTTTTTTTCTGCGCTGGTAAAGCCAATTCCCTATTCGCTGCATCTGTTGCAAACGAAGCCGCTGCGTGTGTTTCTGTCCGAGCGATAGTAGCCGCTCTGGAACGACCCATTGCCCCGCTTGTGTATTCTCTGATCAACTTGGCGGTTGCATCAACACCAAGAGCCTCTTTGTCGGCAACTTGAATGGCCCTGCGTATTCTATTTTTTGTGGTTTGGGTGACATTTACTACACGCTCGGCCCCCTCCCTTGCGTAATATTGGAAAACCAAACCTTCAAAAACCGTATCGGCTTTTCGAGTATCATAAACACGGGAAGCGAACTTCTCGATCACTGCGGAATATGTTGCGCGAAAAACAGCGCCGACCTCTTGCTGCAACTGAGCATTGGCATTGTTTACATTTCCTCCAATCTCGTATGCGGCTGCGGCCCTGCGCCCTGCGGTGCGGAAAAGGGTTTCCATCTTTCTTGCCATCTGCTTTTCGAATTGAAGCCTTAGACGATTGACCTCGCGGATCTCCTTGGCAATCGAAATGCGGCTGGCACTTGCTTTTATGAATACGGGAAACGTCATGCCCTGTTATAACATTTAAATTTTTTTTGGTCTAACTGCATTTTTTTGTAAATATGGTATTTACATATTGGCCTAGATCGTTATAAGGGTATCCATAGCAACAAGGGACAAACCAATGACACGCTCTGAAATGATCAAACAAGCTTCACAACTCAAAACTGAGATTGAAAATTGCACCGATAAAGCAGAACGCGACTGGAAAAAGTTTCTTTTTACTACACTGATGGATCGCTTTGAGAAAACTCAAGACGATAAACTTTAATCTGGGATTTTCCCCAAACGCTCATGGAGGGCAAAAAATGTCAAATTCAAATTTCATATATAACGATGGGGGGCGCGCTGCCTCTGGTCGCAAGGGTGAAGCAAGGGATTGTGGGGTTCGCGCCATGGCAATCGCTTTGAGCCTTCCCTACGAACAATGCTACCGCGAATTGGCCCAAGCCAATAAAGAAGCTGGTTACAAGAAATCCGCTCGGGATGGATTGTACAAAGATGTGTTCGAAAAGGTTTTGAACAAGCATGGCTGGTTCTGGAAACCCGCGCCCAAATTCGAGGGCCGTAGAGCCAAAGCCGCTGATACACAAGGTGTCTGTATCGCCCGCATGGCCCGCCACTACTGCGCTGTGATCGAAGGGGTGCCTCAAGACACTTTCGACAGCTCCGAAAAGATGGTCTATGGCATCTGGATCAACGCAATCAATTTCTGAAACCTCGGGGGCTTCGGCCCCCAAACCAAAATGGAGAAAATAAATGTCTGCAAGCTTTTTCGAAATCGTAGCCCACAAGAAGGGCGAACAAATCCAAACAATCGTAGAGATTGCAACGGATAAAGGCCAAGCCATCAATATCTGCAAAATGCTTTCCAGCGCAGCAACAGATTGGGAATTCAAACAAGTCCCTTATGCCGCTTGCTATGATGACGCGAACCTTAAAGAGGAGCGCAACAATTTGATCGGGGAAGTAGATCCATACAAGAAGATCGAAACAGATATTTGGTATTGATCGAAATAGAATATTTATCTAAGGGGCTTCGGCCCCATTTTTTTTGCGTTAATATATCTTTTTTTTGTAAATATGGTATTTACATATTGGGACTTCCCATTTAGGAAGGATGTATAGCAACTTTGAAACGAGGTAGATCAAATGGAAAATCAAATCAAAAAAGCCTTCTTCGATTTAGACAATCAGATGTTCGAGCGCCAACTGGAATGGGCCAAAGCACGCAAAGCCGCAATCACAGAAATGTGGAAAAACACCGCACGCGGTCAAATGCAATACGAAATTCTTTTCGAAATCTCTGGCGGGAAAACATGGTACAATCTTTTAGCCTATACAAACAAGATTGAAGAAGTCGTTCGCAAGAACATTGATAACTTGATTGCAAACCGCAACAACCGCATCATCAAAGCCCTCAACAAAAAGGGCATCACTGCAATTCAAGATTTCGAACTGGTATCTTCTGGTGATGGATATGAGGGAACCTTTGTAATTGATGGTCACATTGTTTCGATAAACACAATCTTAGCAGGGGGCTATAACATCCAATGCCTTCACCAAAGAACGCTAATAAAAGTCAAATAATCTAACGGGGGCGAAAGCCCCCACCAACCAATGGAGAAAAAAAATGCCTTATGTAGTTAAAACTCAAACCCTCGAAAATTACGGAGCGCATGACGCTGATGGTAAATTCTCAAGCGGAAACGCTTACTGGAAATTCAAAGGTGGTACCGACTATATCGTAAGCGATGTAGAGCGCCCCGCCGATGCAATGGCCTACGTGATGGCA
>Ga0181552_10003233_pt1 | contig 11675 bp, 5 predicted proteins | sample 011ome_18_FD_130583 | JGI IMG/M metagenome (GOLD analysis project Ga0181552, IMG submission 130583) | Coastal salt marsh microbial communities from the Groves Creek Marsh, Skidaway Island, Georgia - 011501BT metaG (megahit assembly) | ecosystem: Environmental > Aquatic > Marine > Intertidal zone...
AAAAAGGGAAATTCAAAGTTAAAAGATACTCCCCTGTAGATGAGCAAATTAAGATAGTTGCAATCGATCAATGGGGAAATAAATCAAAAACAAAACTAGTAAATATAACTATTGATATAGAAGAAACTATTGTTGCTAATAAACTTGAGCCATTAAATCCATCAAATATTTCAAATAAATCATCTAATAATAAAGTTGCTTTAATAATTGGTATTGAAAATTATACAGAAGCTCCAAAAGCTAACTATGCTAATTTAGATGCCAAATACTTCTTTGACTATGCAAGAAGGGCATTTGGTGTAAATAAACAAAATATAAATCTACTTGTTAATGAAGAAGCGACAGTTGTTAAAACGGATAAAGCTGTATCTTTGTGGCTGAAATCAAAGATTAAAAAAAATAAATCTGACTTAATAATATTTTTTGCTGGTCATGGTTTAGCTTCAAGTGATGGTAAGGAACTATATTTACTTCCTCAAGACGGTAACCCAGATAGATTGGAAAGAACTGCACTTTCTCGAACTGATTTATTCAAAGAAATTATTAGTTTAAATCCTAAGAGTGTAACGATGTTCTTAGATACTTGTTATAGCGGTGTATCAAGAGATGAGCAGATGTTACTAGCCTCAGCAAGACCTGTTAGAATAGTTGCTAATGATCAAGAAGGTATACCTGATAATTTTACAATCTTTTCAGCTTCACAGTTAGATCAAATCTCGTCTGGATTAAAAGAGGCTAATCATGGAATATTTTCATATTATTTAATGAAAGGGCTAGAAGGAAAAGCTGACATCAACCAAGATAAAAAAATTACAAACGGTGAACTATTAGCTTATATGGACGAAAACGTTTCTCAGAAAGCCTCAGAGCTTGGTAGACAACAAAACCCTTCTCTTGCTGGTGATCTAAATAAAGTTTTGATAAGTTATAGATAATGAAACACATATTAGGGTATATTTTAATTTTTCTTAGTTTAGAACTGACTTTAAGTGCTAATTCGAAAGAGACGTATGGTACAATAAGAGTTCCTTCAATTGAAAAATGTAACTCTTTTCAAAAAGGGGATACAAATTGGTATTATAATAATTGTGACCAACTAGGCTCTCTAAAATCAGGAGTCAAGATCAATAAAAAAGAAAAAGTTGAATTTATAGACTGTAGTAAGAAAAAAGGAACAGTGTACAAACAAGTAGGAATGGACGAGTTAGGAGCATCCTTTTTTCTAAGATCATCTAAAATTAATGATTTGAGAGGAGATGGAATTGTTTATTATAAATTTCGAAATCCGTGGGTAGATAATTCAAGATATTATTTACACAAGAGTAATGAATATTATAGGCTTGATAAAAATTTTAAAGTTATTTCACAAGGTACTTTTAAATGTACAGCAAATAAAAATGTATTTGAATTAAAGGAAGATAATCAAAAATTTTTATGGAAAATTTCCGTACCTAATCAAATAGTAGATATAAAGTCTAAACTTTATGATTACAAAGGTTATAGAAGATATGAGTTTGCAACAGTAACAAATGATGATGAAAATATAATATACAAATCAGTTAATGATTATAAAAATAATAATAATTATGCAAAAGTAGACTCAAAAGTAGAGTCAAATAAAGATAACAATCTAAAATCAGGAATAAAGATCAATAAAGATAAAAAAATTACATATTTAAAAATTGGTGAAAAAGACAAAGGTATGAGTGGCTATGGTTTAGGCTATTTTTATAATAAAGCACATAAAATAAACGATCTAAGAGGTGATGGAGTTATTTATTACAAATTTGAAGTAAAGACAGGTAATGCAGGTTTGTATTATAGGCTTAACCAAGGTCATGAAGTTATTTCAAAAGGAAACTTTCAATATAACAAAAAGAAAAAAGCATTTGAACTAAAAGAAGATAATAAAACATTTTTGTGGAGAGTTTCTTTGGACTACGAAATAGTAGATATAAAATCTAAAGTTTATGATTATAAGGGATATAGACGATTTCAATATGTAGAGGCAAAAAATGATGATCAGAATAAAATTTATTCCTCAATCAAAAATTTTGAAGGAGCGAAGTATGTTGAAGTTAAATCAGGGAAAAGTGACAAAAGCTCTTTTGGATATGAGGTTGCTAAAAAATATGATGAAAGCGATGAGAATCTCCAAAGACTATGGAAATTAGTATTAGCAGACAAAGATATAAAAAAAAAATATCTTAAATACTCTAAAAAAGAAGCGAAGTTTAAAGGTAAGCCAATCAAAGCAATGGCGTTAGCCGTTTTTATAGATTATAAAAAAGAATTATCTGTCTTAACTGAGAATAAGGATGCAAAAAAATTATCTTCACCAATTGCTTGGGGATGGGAATATTCATATAAAGATCCAGCGAAAATAAAGGGTTTTAAAGAAAATAAAACAGTTGTTGGTGGATTTGAAGCTATTAGAAATTGCTACATAAGTGTTAGGAAGAAAAAATTAAACTTAAGAGACGGTGAATGTATGCTAGTCGACTTAAGAAGAATTACTACTGAAAGTCAATATCCTGTAATTTGGTATAACTATTTAATTGCAAGCAAAAATAATAGAATATTATTGGCAAAAGACTCTGAAAAATCCAAAGAACAAATAGCTAATGAAAAAAAGGAAGAGGAGAAAAAGAAAAAAACATTATTGCTAGCTCAAAAAAAAGCTGAAGAAGAAAGAAAAAAACAAGAAAAAATCCTAGCCAAAAGAAAGAAAGAGGAAGAAAAAAGAAAAAAGGAACTTTTACTTGCTCAAAAAAAAGAGGATGAAAAAAAGAAACAAGAATTACTTCTAGCTCAAAAGAAAGCTGAGGAAGAGACAAAGAAACAAGAATTACTTTTAGCTCAAAAAAAAGCTGAAGAAGAGAAAAAGAGACAAGAATTACTTTTGGCTGAAGAAAAAGCAAAAGAAGAGAAAAAGAAACAAGAATTAATAGCTAAATTAAAAGAACAAGAATTAAAAAAAATCAGTGAATTAGAATTAGCAAAAAAAGAAGCTGAAAAAGAATTTGAAAAAAAGAAAAAAGAATTAAATATAGATCAAGACTCACCTGAAATCATTGTTGCAGAAGCTATAACCGTAAACAGCCAAGCGTACAAATTAAAAGGGAAAGTTAAAGATAAGAGTGACTTTTTTTTAGAAGTTGATGGTCAACCAATTAAAGTAAATAAAGAAGGAGAGTTTTTGTTTGAAGGGTTCATTATTGATACAGCTGCTGGTGAAGAATTGACTATTGTTGCTGTTGATAGATGGAATAATGCATCAGAAAAAAGTGTTAAAATAAATGTTAAATTAGAAGAAATGAAAGTTGCCAAAGGTTATGAAAAATTACTTCCTAATAAAATTAATGTTAAAAAAGATAAAAATAAAATTGCAATTATAATTGGTGTTGAAAAATATGAAAATCTCACGAATTTAGATGCTGCATTTGCAAATAGAGATGCTAACGCCTTTAGAGAATATGCTGTTAGAGCTCTTGGAGTAGATCCTTCAAATATAAATTTATTAGTTGATAAAGATGCTAGTAGACCCAAAATATTAAAAGCATTAAAACTATGGCTTCCTAAAATAGGTGGTGAAAATATGGATATATACTTATTCTTTGCTGGTCATGGGCTAGCATCAGATGATGGAAAAAATTTATATATTCTGCCTCAAGATGGTGATGCAAGTTTATTAGAGGACACAGCTATTACAAGAAATGAAATAATTAAAATACTTCAAAAAACAAACCCAAAAACTGTAACAATGTTTTTTGACACTTGTTATAGTGGTCAAACCAGAAATGAGGAAACTTTAATTGCAAGTTTAAGACCAGTAAGAATAGTTGCAGATGAGCAAGCAATTCCAGATAATTTCACTATTTTCACAGCCTCAGCAAATGATCAAACTTCAGGAAGTATTGAAGAAGCTAAACACGGAATGTTTTCTTATTTCTTGATGAAAGGAATGGAGGGTGACGCTGATGAAAATGAGGATAATAAAATTAGTAATGGTGAGCTAATTACATATATTCAAAATAATGTTAGTAAAGTTGCTTTTTCTCAAAATAGAGAACAAGATCCAGGCATGTCAGGTGATAAAGATAAGATATTATTTAGTTATAAATAATTTTAAGCTCCAGAAAATTCAGCAACATATTGCTCTAACTCTTTAAATGCTTTAGTTTTTTCAATTTTCTTGAAATCTGCCTTCAACAAATCACTTTTTTTAAGCTCCTCCAAATAACTTTTATAAGCTAAACCAACAGGGTATTTTAATAGAATAAATGTTCTGTAGTTACCATTATCTAAAGCTACCATTTTTGACTCAACAACTTCATAACCTTTCACAGTTACTTCTTTAACTACTATTGTTGAAATTCTATTAATTTCTGTTTTAGATGATACTTTTTCACCTATATTTGCTTGTCTTACAGTCTCTTTAGTTTTGGATGCTAATCTTGTATTCATTTTTTTACCAAGTTCTCTAAGACCTGCATTAGTAGCAGCATCAATTGATAATTGTAAATCATCAGATATTGCTGTACCTCTCACATACATCATCTCCTCTGAACCTGATGGCAGCATAATAAACCAGTTTGGAATTGATTGCTGAATTTCTTTTTCTTCTTTTTCTTTTAATGCTTTTATTTCTTCTATTTGTTTTTTTAAAGCATCTACATATTGATCTTGATTAGTTACTTCAAATTCTAAAATAGGTGTTTCACCAAGTTCTAAAATTTGATTTCTTACTTTTTCTATTAACTCATTTCTATTTTCTTGGAATTCTTCTTCAGCTTTTTTTCTCTCAGCATCATCTATTTCTTTTTGTTTTTGGTCATCTTTATAAGCTCTAATTTCATCGAGTTGTTTTTTGAGCGCTATAATTTCTGCATCTTGATCAATATCTTGTGTTGATGTAATTGGTTTTTCACCTAAAGACTCAATTTCTTTGATCAATTCATTTTTTGCTTCACTAATTTTCTCATCTTTTTGTTTATCTGCTATTGCTTTTTCTTTTGCTAATTTGATTTCCTCAAGTTGTTTTCTTAATGCAACAATTTCACTGTTTTCATCAACAGGGCTAGTTTCAGTTATTGGTTTTTCACCTAAAGATTCAATTTCTTTAATAAGTTCTTTCTTTGCAGCCTTGATTTGTTTTTTTTCAAGCTCTGCTGCTTTGGCTTTTTCTTCATCTGCTTTTTGTTTTGCTTTTAAAAGTTTTATTTCTTCTAACTGTTTTCTTAAAGCTAAAATAACTTCGTTACTATCTACTGGATCTTGACCTTCAGTTAATGGTCTTCCTCCTAGTGCTATAATTTCTCTTTCTAATTCAGCAGTTGCAGCTTTAATTTTATCTTTTTTTTCTTTTTCAGATATTAATTCACTTAATTGTTCTTTTAGAATTTTTATATACTCTTTGTTTTTTTGAAAAATACTTTTCTTTTTTATTGGATCAGAGTCGAAAACTATTATCTTTTGCTTTAAATTCTTAATTATCTCTTTATCCGACAGGTGATCGTCAGCAATTGAATTATTTGCATAAAAGATAAAAGTTATAAGTAATATGTTTTTAAAAATTTTTTTCATTTTATGATTGTATATTCTTTATATTTCCATTTTACTAAACTTTTCGACTTAATGAACTCTTTTTTTAAATCTTCAAACTTTGAATATTTATCAAGCCAATTAATCATATCTTTTGATCCTATAAAAAATAAGTACTCATCAATACTTTTTTTTTTTATATTTTCAGGGAAATAAATCTCATACTTGTTTTTTTTTGGTAAGTGTAAGCTTTTTCCTTCTATATAATTACTTTCTTGCCCTAAAGGAAATAGTTTATAGACTTGATAATTATTGTCCTCATATGGAAGAATTTGAAAAACTGTCAAATACATATTTTGATTGAAGTCTATGTTTATCTCAAGTTTTTCTCCTTCTCTAAAGTTATAATTATTTAATTTTACATCAAAATCAAAATTTGGATCTCTATCTTGATTAATTGCAACTACCTTTGCCTTGATTTTAATTTTACAGACAAATATTAGTTCTCCACTATTTAGAGTCTCAGTATCTAATTTTTTATCCAATTCCTCTATTTCTGAAATTTCACCATTAAAAGCACTCAAGAAAAATTGATTTCTTTCACAATTACTTTTTCCATCAACCTCCGAACATTTTTCTAATTCTTCTGATGATATTATCTGTCCAGTTACTTTCTCTAGAGCTTTTAATTTAGCTCTTTCTTTTGCAAGTCTACAAGTTTCATTAGGAGCAATGTCTCCAGTGTTTCTATACACACCTTCAACTTCAACTTTCTCAGCATAAGCAAATGAATTTATAAATAAAATTAAAATTATATAAATTATTTTCATTTATTTAACTGAACCCCAACAAGAACAACAGAAGGTAACATTTTTTCATAGATAGCAATTTTATCGAATGATGCTTTTTTGACTATTTGTTGATTATCATGAGAAAAAACTTTTTGAATTAAATTACTTTTAATCGCAAAACCCATATCTGTTGGAACATTTCCATCATTAATTAAATATTTTAATTTATCTAATTTTGCAAAAGTAACTCCAACTAAATTGCCTTTCAAATTAAATATTGGTCCACCACTGTTACCTGAATTAATTGCAGCTGTTGTCATAAAAATTCCAACATCATCATCAAATACTTTGCTAATTATTCCTTGAGTTATTGTTGGCATGTCATAGGTCATTCCAATTCCTGGATATCCTATACTAATTACGTCATCACCTGACTTTGGAATTTCAAAATCAATTGTTTTTATTGAATACTCGTTTGGATATGGTTTTTCCAATTCTAATATCGCTAAATCATATTTTTCTGAAACTCTTAGTACTTGTGCATTAGAAACCTTTCCAATACCATTTCTTACAGCAACTTTTTTGGCATTTTCAATTACGTGATTATTTGTAATAACGTATCTTCCTTCTCCAATAATAAATCCACTTCCATTACTATTAATAGCAAATTCAAAATCCTCATAATTCGGAGTAATTTTATTTTCATTGTATTCTTTGATTTCTTCTTCCTCATGTTTTTCAAATTCTTTTTCCTCTTTTAATTTTTCTTCATTAACTTTTTGATCTTCTTTTTCTTTTTCACCTTCTTCAATTTTTTCAGTTTTTTTTGAAAGTCTTGTTTTTTTTGATTTTTTTATAAAATAATCTGGTTCAATTGACTCAATCCAGTTTTTAACCTCTTTGGTTTTTTTTCTGTTTCTAATTTTTTGATAATATTTAAATACTTTAAACTTATACTCTAAAGCTTTTTCTTTATTTTGATTGAGCCAATATAAGTTTCCAATTTGATCCATTATTTTAAAGTTTGCTGGACTAAATCTTAAATATTCCTCTAAAATTAAAATAGATTTTGGAACCTGATTAATTGATACATAGTAATCTGATATTGCTAAATTAACCTGTGCATTATCTTTGTTTGAATTATATAGATCCTGTAATATTGAATTTGCATCATTAGTATCGCCTATACGATATTTAGCAGTTGCAAGGATTAGCTTAGGTCTAATTCTATCTGAATTTATAAAAATTGACTTTTCAGAATATTCTATTGCCTCCCGCAGATTTCCTTGTGCAAGCTTAACTTCGGCAAGTCCAATAAAGGTTAAAGACTCTATATTCTCATTAGTCGTCATGAAAGATTTTTCGTAGAACTCTTCTGCTTTAGTTGGCTGATTAATTTTTAGATATATATCTCCAAATAATAAATTTATTTGTTCTTCCTCATTTTCGTTACTGACTTTAATTTTACCCAAAATTTTAACAGCTTCATTTATGTTATTCTTGTTTATTTCAGATCTGACCTCGAACACTTTTTCCATAAATGCTTTTGAAAAATTTTCGGCGTGAAGATGCGTAAATATAAAAAATAATAGTAGAAACTTAGTTATATTTTTCATTATAAATTTGAATTATTAAAAAAAAATAATATCATAATTGTTATTTTAATTTTTTATGAAATTATATTAAATAATGTTTTTTTTAATAAAAGCACTGTTATTTACAGCTTTTTTAATTTTAAAATCAAATCTAGCTTTTGCTAGCACTCCATTGAATTACGAACAGTATGACAAGCTACCCTGTAAATTTAATGGTGCCGAAGTAGGTAACTCAGCATATCCTAGAGCTGAGAAAGATAAATCTTACAGTTATAAAATTAATAGATGCACAAAGCCACGTAGGGTTCCAAAAAATATTAGAAAATTTGGTCGAAATGGAAAAGAATCAACCGATATTAATGTAAAATGGAAAACTCCTATTGTTGCAGTAAGGGATATGGAATTTTTTTTTGCAAAAGACTACAGTGCAAAGAACAGATGCAAAGAACATAAAAATCAAAATATTGGAGAGATTAATATAACTCTACCAGATCCACTAAAACCAAAAGAAAAAAGGAAATGTGTAACTCCTTACGACAACATACAAATTACTTTTAAAGATAAATTAAATGGAGATTATATAGTTTACAAAGGACTGTCTTCCACACCTCTTGTTCCAGGATTTGATCAAGGAAAATGCAAAAGACCATACATGCAAGATAGAAAAGAAAACAATCTTGGTAATCTAGCCGGCTACTTAAAAGGAGCTAGATTTGATCATATATGCGGTGGTCCAATAAAAAAAAATATCAAAAAAGGTGAAATAATTGGTTACTCAGGCAAAAGAGGAAAATATTCCTCTTTTGGATTTAATATTAAGAAAATGGATCAGCCTTATATTATTGCTCCAGAAGATAATTTAGCTTGGGAGAATTTTCCTAATGATAAAAATAGATTTTTAATTCCAGTTTTAAATGACAGTCAACTTGAAACACTCAAGATGGTAAGCAAAAAAATTGTTAATGCAGAAAAAAATAAAAAAGAATTTGATAAAAAAATTGAAAATGAGGCAAAAAAATTAATTGTTAAAAATCAAACCACTAATGAAAATTTAAAATCTGCAATGGATATAGATAAAAAACAAAAAATTAAATTTCGAAAGGGTAATAACACAGCTTATTGGCAGTTTATGCAACCAAAACTTAATGACCTTAGAGGAGATGGTTTTGTATATTATGTATTTGAAGCGGATACGTATACAAGGATAAGTGAAGATTTTAAAATACTTTCTAAAGGCAATTATGTATTTACTGATAAAAAACAATTTAAATTACAAGAAGGAGATCAAGAATACTTCTGGAAAATATCACTTTCTCATCAAGTTATAGATATTAAATCTAAATTTTATGACTACAAAGGTTTCAAAAGATTTGAATTTAGATTAGCCGATGTAAACGAACAAGCTAAAATTAAGGAAGCAATTAAAGCATTTGATAATCAAAAGTATGCTAAAATAGATGAAAGTGATGATAACTTAAATAGATTATACAAATTGATAACAGAAGATGAGTACTTTTTAAAAAAGAATAAATATTTAAAATATTCAAAAAAAGGAAAATACAACGGCAAAGAAATCAAAACTATGGGTCTAGCCGTATTTATCAATTATGAAAAAGAGCTATCTAAATTAACCAAAGATATTAATTCAAAAGAAATATCTCCTCTGGCTTGGGGATGGGAATACTCTTATGAAGATAAAGTAGATTTTACAGGCTGGAAAGCTATTCAAAAATGTTACGCACATGTTAAAAAAAGAAAATTACGATATACCGATGGAGAATGTTTAGTTGTAGATTTTAGAAGAATAAAAGTAGGTAGTCAAAATCCAGTTATTTCTGAAAATTATTTATTTAAGGAAAGAGATAATAGAATGCTGATTGCAAAAAAATCTAAAGAATCTGAAAAAACCAAAGAACAAATAGAATTAGAAAAGAAAAAAGAAAAAAAACTTTTAGCAAAGAAAAAAAAAGAAGCAGAGGAAAAAGAAAAAAAATTACAATTAGCTCAAAAAAAAGCTGAAGAAGAAAGAATAAAACAAGAAAAAATACTCTTAGCTAAAAAAAAAGAGGAAGAAAAAAGAAAAAAAGAATTATTAATTGCACAGAAAAAAGCTAAAGATGAAAAAAAGAGGCAAGAGCTTTTATTAGCTCAAAAAAAAGCTGAAGAAGAAAGGATAAAACAAGAACTTTTATTAGCCCAAAAAAAAGCAGAAGAGGAAAAGAAAAAACAAGAATTACTTGCTCAACAAAAAGCTGAAGAAGAAAGAAAAAAACAAGAAGAGTTAGCTAAGAAAAAAGCTATTGAAGATGAAAAACGTCAAAAATTATTAGCTGAAGAAAAGAAAAAGAAAGAAGAATTGCTCGCAAAGCTTAAAGCTGAAGAAGAAGAAGAATTAAAAAAAATTGAATTGGCAAAAGAAGAAGCTGAAAAAGAATTCAAAAAGAAAAAGAAAGAACTAAATGTTGATAAAGATTCTCCAGAAATATTAGTTGCTGAAACAGTTACCGTTTCAAATCAAGTTTACAAATTAAAAGGCAAAGTAAAAGACAAAAGTGATTTCTTTTTAGAAATTGATGGTCAGCCAGTAAAAATAAATGCTGAAGGTGAATTTGTATTTGAAGGTTTTATAATAGACACTGACGAAGGTGAAGAATTAACTTTAGTGGCAGTAGATAGATGGAATAATAGCTCTGAAAAAAATGTTAAAATAAACGTTGAAATTAAAGAAATTCAAGTTGCAAAATCTTATGAAAAACTTTCACCTAATAAAGTAAATGCAAAACAAGACATAAATAAAATTGCTCTTGTTATAGGTGTTGAAAAATACAAAAACTTATCAAATCTAGATGCAATTTATGCCAATAGAGACGCTAAAGCTTTTAGAGCTTATGCTAATAGAGCATTTGGAATCCCGCTAGAAAATATAAAAGTTTTAATTGATAATGAGGCCTCAAGATCTGAGATGATTAAAGCTATTAAGTTATGGTTGCCGCAAATTGCTAAAGGAGGAGGTAAAGATATATATATTTTTTTTGCAGGTCATGGTTTAGCTTCAGATGATGGAGAGAATTTATTTTTACTTCCACAGGATGGAGACTCACTACTTCTTGAGGATACAGCTTTATTAAGATCAGATATTTTCAAACAAATTTCTAAATTGAAACCAAATTCTGTAACAATATTTTTTGATACTTGTTATAGCGGTCAAACAAGAACAGAAGAGACTTTAATAGCAGGGTTAAGACCTGTTAGATTAGTTGTTGAAGAACAAGAAATTCCAAATAATTTTACAATTTTTTCAGCATCAAGTTTAACTCAAACTTCAGGCAGTATTGAGCAAGCTAAACATGGTATATTTTCATATTATTTGATGAAAGGTTTGGAAGGTAATGCAGACTCAAACAAAGACCAAAAAATTACAAATGGAGAATTAATAGCTTATTTAAAACAAAATGTTTCTGAGGAAGCATTTATTAACAACAGACAGCAAGAACCGATGTTATCTGGTGATCCAGATAAGATTTTAATAAGTTATCGATAAAGGAAATTCTTATAGGATAATATAGGACAACCAGTACCTGACCAGTACCTAGTGAGATAAATAAAAAAAATTTTACTTATAAGACTTGTTCAATTATAAATATTAGCATAAACACTCATGAAATTCATTAATGCCCTCGTGGTGAAATTGGTAGACACAAAGGACTTAAAAGCCGAGGGATAGAAGTTAAAGTCAGTCCATAGT
>Ga0181552_10003244_pt1 | contig 11660 bp, 12 predicted proteins | sample 011ome_18_FD_130583 | JGI IMG/M metagenome (GOLD analysis project Ga0181552, IMG submission 130583) | Coastal salt marsh microbial communities from the Groves Creek Marsh, Skidaway Island, Georgia - 011501BT metaG (megahit assembly) | ecosystem: Environmental > Aquatic > Marine > Intertidal...
ACAAGGACAAGAACAAGAACAAGAACAAGAACAAGAACAAGAACAAGAACAAGAACAAGAACAAGAACAAGAACAAGAACAAGAACAAGAACAAGAACAAGAACAAGAACAAGAACAAGAACCAGCACCAGCACCAGCACCAGCACCAGCACCAGCTCCCGAACCAGCCGTCCAACCTACAAATATTCCTTCTGAAACAAAAATACGCACAGAACAAGATGAATACAAGGAATGGTTAAACACTAATAGTAGTTTATTTAATATCTTTGATTTATTAAAAGATAAAAATAAATTTAAAACGTTTTACTTAAATTCTAGTCTTTTAAAACCCAAAGATATTAATAAAGTTTTTATTAAACTTTATATTTTTATTTACATAAATTTTAAAAATAATGATATAGTCTCTAAAAATCGTGATGATTTAAAAAAAGCATATGAAGATGCGTCTATAGATGAAGGTTCATATTTATCAAAAGAAGATATAAAAAATAAAATAATAGAAATTACAGAAAAAACTTCTGAAAACACGCTTACAATTGATATTGTTAATTTTATAGATCGTGTATTTAATGAACATGCTAGTGGTGGTGGTAGGAGGAGAAAACAAAAACGTAAGTCTGTAAGAAGGTCAAGAAAACGAGTTTCTAGGAAAAGGTCACCAAAGAAGAGAACACTTAAGAAGAGATACTAATCTTTAACATCAATTACTGTATCTAGAGATGTCCCTTCCTTTACAGGTTCCCATTTTTTGAATATTTGATTAAATTTACACTCAACAATACATTCATCATTTTTTTCAGTTAATTCTTTCAACCATTTTGATTTTTCAATATTTTTAACAGTCGCATAAGAATGTTTAATAATACTTGAACGCTGTTCATTGTAAAGGTAAAGTTCATAAATATCAGGTTTAACTGTTTTAATAATTCTAAATGAAATAAGCGATTTATTCACAGAATTAACTTTTTTGTAATCATTTTCTCTTAGTAGATAAAGAATTTTTGAATATGATGTTTTAAGTGGGACGAAATAAAACCCTTTTACACGATAACTAAGTTTAGGTATGAAATCGTTAATTACTTCTTCAACTTGCTGAATATCAAAGTATCTTTTGATAGAAAGAGGACAAATATTACAGAAACTATCATCAATATACTTGTTTTCTAAAATATCATTACAATCATTCATCCTGTCATGTATTTGTTTGTTTTTAAGGGACATTCCCGACATATAGTAAATATCACCAATTAGAATTGACCACGAATTATGTTTATCTCTTGTAAGCTCTACTTCAAATAGGGTTCCTTGAAATAATTCAGGGTCAAAACGATAGTGGACTATGAAAATCTTTGGGTATTCATAACCATCTTTAACCTTTTTGTCAATTAGAAAAGAATAGTTTATATCATTAATTTGTGTACAAAATAGTAAGTAGGGTGTTCCAGAACTTTTAAGACAAAATATATGTGGATTATTTAAGTTTTTCTTAAACTGTTCATTATAAACTTTCGCATATCTACAGTCATATTTTATTTCAGTTTTCAATTTTAAATTGTCTAAAATATATTTCTTCATAGAATTATCTGTAACATTATCAACTTCTTTGTTACAAAAGCTTGTTCGTGTTATATGTTTTGGGTCCATTTTAGTTATAATATTAGAATTCTCTTTAAACTTTATTCAAATTTTTTTTGCTTTCATAATCAAAAATGGTATAACAATAAATAAAAATAATACTATTAGACTTACAATGATTGTATGATCATAACCATTAAATATAATAGCAAAATTAACACCTGGGTAATATTTTAAAGTTCTTTCCTCATCATCTTCTTCTTCACTTGAAGTATCGTCTTTTGAAGTATCATCCGTTGAAGTATCATCCGTTAAAGTATCATCTGCTGGCATTAATTCTTGTGTTTGTGATACATTTATTTGCCTTCTTTCTTCTTCTACTTCTCTATTACTCATTATAGTCCGTGTTTCACTACAAGGGTTGTTATCAATACAAACCGTTGCGACCCTTTCACATACACCTTCTTGAGAACACTCCATTACTGAATTAGTAGTTACATTGCTTTCAGTATAGTCCATTTAATATATATATTAGATTTTTACTTAACAATAATTTTATTAATTATAATTATATTTATAATATAATTTATGTGTGGTATAGCAGCCATATATAATTTTGAAAAAAAAGATATTCATGAAGAAATCATAGAAATGATGAAAAAACTTCAACATAGAGGAAAAGATTCTTTTGGAATAAGTTATGTAATTGGTAGTAATGTTGAAGTGTTTAAAAAACAAGGACTTATAGAAGAAATACAATTAGACTTTAAAAATCCTATTTCATGTGTTGGTCACTTAAAATACAGGACATCGAATATGAAAGAAACAAAAAATCAAGATATACAACCTATAGCAAAAGATGATATATCTCTTTCACATAATGGAAATGTTCCTAATGTAGAAGGGTTTGATACACAACATATCTTTGATATGTTAGTAAAATATAACGGGACATTTAAAAATTCTTTAATCAATATTATTAAAACTATTCCTGCTGCTTATAGTATAGTTATACAAAAAAATGATAAACTATACCTTTTAAAAGATAGATATGGTATAAGACCTTTATCATATGGCTTTAAAGGTAATAATATATATATATCTTCAGAAACAGTTGGCTTAGAATATTGTAATAATATTGTAGAAGTAGAGAGTGGACAGATCATAGAAATTGACAAAAAAGGAATAAGGGAAGTTTATAGACATAAAGAAAATTATGATAATATTTGTGCGTTTGAATTTATATACTTTATGAATCCACAAAGTTTTTATAAAGACATCATGATTGATGGAATACGTAAAAATCTTATTACTAAATGCGTTGAACGTGAAAAATTATCTTTTTCAAAAGATTATATTGTTGTTGGGGTCCCTAATTCAGGTATAATTTATGGCGAAGAATATTCAAAATTATTAGGATTAAAATATGAACAACTAATTACAAAAAATACAATTGAAAGGACATTTATATCATCAAATCAAAGAGAAATTGAAAAGACTTGTCATAAAAAATTTAGTTTCAATAAAGAAAATATAAATGGGAAGAAAATTATAGTAATTGATGATACAATAGTAAGGGGTAATGTTATGAAATATATTTGTAATAGTTTAAGAGGATGTGGAGCAAAAGAAATACATATTCGTATACCTTCACCTCCAGTCATTGATATATGTCAATTAGGTATTCCAATTAATTCCAAAGAAGAATTAATAATGAACGACAGAGATATTGATGAAGTCTCAAAAATTTTGTGTATAAACAGTTTATCTTTTTTAGAAAAAGAAGATTTAAACTGTATTCCTTTTGAAACATATAAAGAATGTTTTGGAGGAGGTATTAGAAAAGAAATCATTTCTTATTTGAAAAAATAAATTTGAAATTTTATTTCTAATCTTATAAAAGAAAGAAATGTCAGAAAAGGGGGGTATCGCACATCAAGATTGGGAAACACTCTATGTTCATTGTAAGATGGCTAAACCTACAAATGTAGAAAATAAATGTGTAAGTGTCAAAAAGACAAAATTCCAAAGTAATGAACATAAGATGGAAAAACAGATTGAAGATGGTAAGATGTCCCATAAAAAGGTCTCAACCGATCTAAAAGAGGATTTTAAAAAATGGCGTAATTCTAAAGGTATGACACAAAAACAAGTCGCTGTAAAACTCGCAGTAAATCATCAGGTAATCAATAAGTTTGAAACAGGACAACTCAATAATGATCCAAAACTTGTTGGAAAGATTAAGAAACTTATTAAACAATGACCTATTTTCGTATAAATTTTGTATATTATTAGTTTTTTAATATTTTTTTATATCTATTATAGAAATAAAATGAATGATGATAAAAATGGGAAAAAGAAGAAGCAAATCTGGACAGAAGAACAAGAAAAACTATTAGCATCATGGTCAGAAAAAGCATCTGGTTACAGATGGTTACATATGAGATCAGAAAAACTATATAGAAAAAGAAACTACGCATTTACAATTCCTGTTATTATTCTAAGTACTTTAACGGGAACAGCTAATTTTGCTATGGATTCTTTTGTTCCAGAAGAAAATAAACAAATCGCAATGGCTTGTGTGGGTGGCGTGAATATTTTCGCAGGTATTTTAAGCACTTTACAAAATTTCCTTCGTTATGCTGAATTAATGGAAGGTCATCGTGTTGCTGAAGTAAGTTGGTCTAAATTTAGTCGTGAAATTTCTGTTGAATTGGCACTTGAACCAGATATGAGAAAACCAGCATTTGATTTTTTAAATGTTTGTCGTTCTGAATTCGATAGACTTATTGAACAATCCCCAACAATAGATGATAGTATTATAGCACAATACAATTCTAAGTTTATGAAGAAAAAGAAAATAAAGAAAGGAATAGAAAACACAACATCTGGCGATACTAATGGTAGTCCACGTAGTGTAATTAGTGATAGTGGAAACAATGAAGATGAAATTGATCATCCACATGTGTGTAATGGTATTCATAAATGTAATATTTATAAACCTAAACCTGTAGATAAATTACACGAAACTATAGCATTGGCTGGTGGCAAATTCATGGAAAACAAATTTAATAAGAAATGGAGTTTAGACAAAATATATGATAAAGTAAATGAACTACCCAAAGCAAGTGTTAAAAATACAGCTAGCAGTTTTGAAAACCGACAAGAATTAGAGGGTCTTAAAAATATAGGAAAAGTTAAAAGTTTTAAGGAAAGAATAAATAAAGAAGAAGTTGAAGATCATCCCGCTAAAGAAATAAAAAAGATTATTAAAGCAATTGAAGAAGATGCGCTTGAAGAAGAAACAGTTGTAAAATTAACATCAAGTGAAATGGAACGAATAACACTAGATGATGAAGATAAAGAAATGCTATTGAATAGTATTAAAGAACCCTTTACAGAAATAAAATCTGAAGAAATACTCATAGGGGATTTTCAAGAAGAAGAACTCATCCCAGATGTTTCAGAACCTCAACAGGAAACAGAATTACTAGAATCATTAGTTGATAATGATGATGATATAGAATCAAACACAAAAGAAACACAAACAGAAAATAAAGACGATATTGTAATAGATGTTGAAGAGGAAAAAAGCGAATCAAATGATGAAAATGATTTGTTTAAAGAAGAAAATGAAATAAAAGATTTTTTAGAAAAGACAGAATAATTATTTCCCACAATTTTTATAAACCATTATCAAACCAATTATGATTGCTAATAATAGTCCTATTACATATTTTTTATAATCTTCATTTTTAAGTAGTGAATTTTCTTTCTGACAATTACATTGAGTCATTATATATATTATAGTAAATAAAATATTTTAAGCAATCATATCAGCTTTAATTGTTCCTTGATGATTATAATTTAAGATCTCAAAATCACTTTCTTCTATATCATCGATACTTTCAAGTTTTCTTTTTATCTTTAATTCAGGAAAATCAAGTGATGTTCTTTTGAGTTGCTTAACAATTGCTTCTCTATGATTTTCATAAATATGACCATCGCCAATATCATGTATAAAATATCGTGGTGTATAACCAGTTAAATTACCAATAATATGTAGTAAAAATGAGTATGAAGCAATATTAAATGGAACACCTAAAAACATATCACCAGAACGTTGTGTTAACTTAGCATCCAAACAACCTTCTTCTACATCAACATGAAATTGAACCATTACGTGACATGGTGGAAGAGCCATTTTATCTATATCTTTAGAATTCCATGAATTTAAAATAATACGACGACTTGAAGGATCATTTTTTATAAGATCAATTACGTTCTGTAATTGATCTATCCCATGACCTTTATAATTATATCCACAACCATTATAAAGCGCTCCAAAATGTCTCCATTGGAAACCATAAATAGGTCCTAAATCTCCTTCTCTATATTCATTTAATCCACGACTACTTAGATATTCACGAGTGGAGTTTCCATCCCATATATGTACATTCTTCCATTGAAGTAATTTATTGTCTGTAGAACCACTAATAAACCATAATAATTCCCTTAAAACAGTCTTCCAAGCAACACGTTTTGTTGTAAGTAATGGGAACCCTTTCCTTAGATCAAATCTCATTTGTGGTGGTGAAAAAATAGAGATAACTTTAGAATTTCTTGAATCTTTACACTTTCCATTATTGTAAATATATCTAATAAGATTTAAATATTCCAATTCTTGAGTGTTCACAGTTTCTTTATTTTGATAGATATTAATCTTATAATCACCATTAATCTTTTTATTTTCACGTTTGTTTCCACCATTCAGATCCATTTCTCCAGAATATTCTTTTGTATATATATTTTGATATTTAGATTGATCTATATCTTTTGTAAAATATATTACCTTATTTCCTTCTTTAATATAATCATTAATAGAAATACTTATATTTGTAATAGTCTCATAAATGGCATTTACTTTAAAATTATCATAAACATAATTATACAAAAATGATCCACCTATAACAAAAACATCTTTTACATTTAGATATTTTTCAAAACGTGGTTCACTTATAGTTGTTTGTATTAAGTTTTGATAAAAATCATTAAAGCTCTTATAAACAAGTATATCTAAACTTTCTTCAGAAGTAGATATTTTATTTACTAATTCATTGTAATGGTTGTTTGTAATAACTACATTTAAACGATCTTTAAGGGTAACTATTGGTTTATCACCCGGTAAAGATAAAAATGTATTATATCCCATAACGACAATCTTGTTCATCGTTTGTTCTTTAAAATGAAGAAAATCACCTCTTGTCCAACAAAGTAAACCATTATTGATACCTATGATACCCTGGGTATTTCGGTTAAAAATTAAGTTTAGTTTGTAGTCAGTCATATTATATTATATATTTTTAATAAATCTTAAATAGTTATTTGTCTTTATTATCACATCCAGTGATAATATCGTTTTCTTCTTCTTCAGAACTAGTATATTCATCTGATGAATAATAAATACCCTTTAATTTATCATCAAACTTTCTATATTCCCTTAAAAAAGTCGTAAAATATGTAAACAAGGGTGGATTTTCAGTTATATCTTTAAGATAGTCTTTAAAAACACAAAACTTACAATAATAATTGTAAAATGGACTTTTATAAAAATAGGCTTCTTTTAACATATCATGTTTAATATCTATATCGTCCATAATTTTATATAACTCCGATTCGTCTTCTAGTAACTTATTTAACTTTTTATTATCATATATATTTTGAATCGCTTCATCTATATCTTTAATAATTATATCTTTATCTACAAAACTCATATTAACAATATCTGAAAGACACTGATGAAAGGTAAAGTATAACCCATTCTCAATATCCTTAATATTCTCTACTTCAACAAATTCTTCTTGTATTGAAAGTTCCCTTAAAGTGGTTGAAGATAGAATATCATTTTCTTTAAGATTCTTTAGTATTCTTAAATTTTTTATAGATTTTTCGGATAAGGTAGTCATATTTATAAATATGATTACATTATTTTTTTTAAATAATTTATAGATAATTAAATAGATAATTAAAGAGTTCTTCTTCTAATTTATTTCTTAAACATGGTTACTACAGGACCCATTAGGTACTTAATGGATAAGTATAGGAGTAGACCGAAAACAACTGAATGGAATAAGACAAGCTTCATTCCTTCTAGTTCCATCTTTACACCAACAACACCTAGAAGTTTGTTTACCAACTTCTTGACGAAGTCAAATAGAGCTGGAGAGGCTACTATGTAGAAAAGGATTGCTCCTACAAGTGAAATCTGGACGAGTTTTTCATTAAGAAGGGATGCGGCTTGATCGAGGACTTTGGACATTTTATACTTTATATTTAGATAAAAATTTTAGTTTTTTCCTTTAATTAAGAATTTTCTATTGAAATATAGATTGTCAAAAAGTATATAACCAGCGCTTTTTAAAATTGTATCCATTTGATCTATATTTTTTTGAGTTTCTAAAAGAACAATATCAAACTTTATTTTTGAAAACACACTCCATATTGGATATTTTGTATTCACAACACATATATCAATATTTTCAAATCCAATATTTTTAATATCTTTAATTATAACTTTTTCTTTTACTTTTTTTTGATCATCTTCTATGTTTTTAATGGTCCAATTATCTTTCTTAATAATATCTAAAATTTCTGAATGGATACCAACAACATTTATTTCTTCAGAATCGTAAATATTATATAATGTTTCACTCATTGGATGTTCCGATATATCTAAATTATGAACAATTTCGGGTATATTTATATCTATGTTCTCAATTTCTAGTTTTATGGGTTTATATACATTAATATTATGAATACTTAATAATTTAATAGAATCATAAAAATTTTCCATTAATCTTTCTAAACCTTTACCATAACAAAAAGAGGACCCTTCATTATTAATATCTTCCCACTTAAATCCGCCTCTATTCCAAAATTCCCTTGAATGAAAAAGTGTAGATTCAAACCCACCTGCTTTATCAGTATCTATTTTATAAAGACCTCTTCCATAAACATCGTAAGCTAACATATGTTTACAATAAACACATTCTAACTTATTATCCTTTAAAAATTTTAGTTTTCTTTTAATAGTTTTAGGACCGTAGATAGTATCAAAATCAACGTGTAAAATATAATCATTTGAACTTAAACCGACTGCATAATCTCTCATAAATCCGTAAGGTAATCTCTTTGTCTTTTCAAAATATGACCATATAATTTTATCTTCATCATATTTAAAATTTATTTTTTCTAAATATTCCGAACTCTCTAAACGTATATACAATATACTTTCATCAGAAGGTATTAAATACGAATGATCTTCGCGAGAAGTATCGACAATAATCCATTCCATTTTTTCTTTAGGATAATCTAAAACATTCCATGTATGTTCAAATGTCTTACAAAAATTACTCCAATTATGAAGTATAGTTACAAGAGAAACACTGGGTAATTCTTCCATAATATAAATAGTAATTAATATAATTTTAAATATTAAACTAGTTAAGAGACTGTTCTCTTTTCCATGGAGAAACACAGATAGTTTTATAAAACTCTTCTACAGAACTAGGTTTATAACCTTCTGTTCCACCGCATTTTTTATTATAAACAAGACCTTTATCTACATTATTATTTTTTTCACATCCTGCTTTTTTTTCTTCAATTGTTTCTTCCCTCCATATACAACGGGAATAGCCTGATTTACAATCATCACTATTCCAACCATTTTCTCTAGGACCAGTTTTGTATTCTAATCCAAGTGTTTTAGCGGCTTCTTTACATTCTTCTTGTGAAGTTGGTTCGTATCCCCCCACATCTATACAACGATGTTTTGTTCCAGGGGCAAAAAAATATTCTCTTATATATTCAATCTTTAAATAACCACCACTTTCATTATCATTGAAATCAAGAGTCATTGAATCTTCTCTTTTAAAACCATCTTCGTCAAAATAAGAACCACCTCCACCACCACCCAATGTATTTGATTCTGAGTAACCATATCTTTTACTTCCACCACCAGAATATCCGCCACCACCTCCACCTGCATGTGTATGGACCATTCCTCCACCACCAAAACCACTTTCACTCTGAAAAACATTTGTAACCCCATTCATTGGTTCATTTTTTAAAATAGTGTTCCATCCTTTAGATTTCTTTAAAGGTTTGGCTGAATCACCCCCACCTTCTCCATCCCTACCGAAATTAGGAACAATATTCATAGGAGGTGGTATATCAATATGTCTCTTTATAATTGGACCCATAGTCCCTCTCTCAGTTACTGAACCATTTCCTCCATAACCAAGTATTTTGTGTCCCGTTATACCTTGACCACCACCGCCACCAGAGACTATTAATGGTTTATTCGCCCCTTTTTTCCACATAAATGTCCCTCCACCAGCACCTGCCCCTCCATTCCATGGGTTAGCTCGTGGACTCTTGGGTTCAGTTCCATTTTGTCCAATAATTATATTATATTCTTCACCTTTCTTAAGATAAAATATACCCTTCATAATTGCCCCTTTTCCAGGACTAACTACTATCCCATTTTCTTCAGCATCTTTAATAGAACCACCTACACCCCCCCCGGCTTCTATAATATAAGAACCCGTTCGTGGAACTACCCATGTATGGATACCTTTATTTTGATCATAATTATGGACACCTTTATTAAACCATTTTTCATCTAAATAATTGTCACATTCTTCTTCTTTAGGTGGATCTTTACCCTCTTTACCACATGTATTTATTTCATAATAGTGTTCAATATAATCATCTGGTGTTAATTCTATTCTTAGAGGAAGTGTAGGTTCAGGAATTGAATCGGGTGATGGAGATGGTGTTTCTTCTTTTATTTCTGCTTCATCCGCTATTTCTGCTTCATCCGCTATTTCTGCTTCATCCGCTATTTCTGCTTCACGCTTTCCACTACTAATTAATTCTTGTTTTAATTCTTTATTTTTATTTGATAATTGTCTATTTTCATCTGTTAATATTTTATTTTGTCTTTCTAAATATTTTTTAGATGTCCCTTCTTCTCCATCTAAACCATCTGTTACGATTACTATATCTATTTCTGGACCATCTACATTACCTTCTATAGTATTTATACTTAATATATGTTGTATTGTCATAGCAGATACGACTGCTAAAACAATACACCAAAATGAAACATCTTTCAGTGTCATTATATAATATATATATATTAAAAGATAAAAGTAAAGATAAAAAGTAAAAGCTGATTTATTTCTTTCTAGTATTAACATAAAATCCTGGTTCACGTTTATCTTTCATTAATTTAGAAATAGTGGCAACAGGAAGTACTTTAAAACCTTTAGAAACATCAACATCTCTCATAAAACACGCCTCCGACTTTTCATTTGAATTGTTATAGTAGAAACCATCACAATCTATAGCATTATCACACTTATATTTAGCCTCTGATACATATAATGGTTCGTTATTATTACATTCCAATGAAGAAGCCCTTGAACCATAAATTCCATCTACATATTTGTAATAATCGTAATCGTCTTTTTCCCTTTTATTATAGTGGTAAAGTCCTGAATTAGAGTATGTATCCTTTTTTGATCCTTCTAACATAATTTTTGGTTTACTAGTATCTATATTGCGAAGTAAACATCCCTCTCCGGAACCTTCATCCTTACCTAAACTATGAATAAACCCATCACAATCAGGTATAAATTTACATAATTTTTTCATATTTTCAACATTTAAATCTCCACGACATTCTATACTACTTAAATCAATAATTGATTTATCTTTACTATTACTAAAAAATAATGTTAATGGATAAAATGTATATTCCTCATCATCTTCATAATCCCTATCATCTTCATTTTCTAATTGGTCTGATGATTTTTTAAGTTCATTGTCATTTACACGTTTAACACCCTCTTTAAATGAATTAACTATATTAAATGTATCATTTTGATTATTAATTTGTTCAATAACATTGAAGCTATTTAAAATATGTTGAACAAAAAAGATGATTACAATTGCTATGACTACGCTCCAAAATGAAATATCTTTCATAACTATATATTATATAATATTATATAATATTC
>Ga0181552_10003248_pt1 | contig 11648 bp, 9 predicted proteins | sample 011ome_18_FD_130583 | JGI IMG/M metagenome (GOLD analysis project Ga0181552, IMG submission 130583) | Coastal salt marsh microbial communities from the Groves Creek Marsh, Skidaway Island, Georgia - 011501BT metaG (megahit assembly) | ecosystem: Environmental > Aquatic > Marine > Intertidal zone...
GAGCTGCTGTCAATGCGAAGAATAATGATGGTGTTACTGCTCTCAAGTTAGCATCACGAAATGGACATTCATCTTGTATATCCCTGCTACTGGATGGAGGTGCTGATGTCAATGCGAAGAATAATGATGGTGTTACTGCTCTCATGTCGTCATCACGAAATGGACATTCATCTTGTATATCCCTGCTACTGGATGGAGGTGCTGATGTCAATGCGAAGAATAATAATGGTTATACTGCTCTCATGACAGCAGGTCATGAAGGATGTTCATCTTGTATATCTCTGCTACTGGATGGAGGTGCTGATGTCAATGCGAAAAATAATAATGGTTATACTGCTCTCATGCTAGCATCACATAAAGGTCATATATCTTGTATATCCCTGCTACTGAAACGAGGTTCAGATGTCAACGCTATTGCTAATAATGGTTTCACCACTGCCTCGTCTCTTACGAAAGATCGTCAAATAATCAGAATGCTAACAAGAGCCAAAGCGGATAAGAATAACGGACGGAGTGGAACCAATCCAGTATTGGATTACGATACAGTCGACTGGTAGTGCGTGGATATCTTTTTGGTTTTTGTAATATAATTGTACGCGCTCGTTTGTGGTTATAAATTATGTGATTAATTATTTCGGTATACATTTAGCTATTGATAAAACGAAAAGGATACACACTAAGATTTCAGAGTACGAACCTTATATTGTTGCGCGAAGTTATATGCAAATGTCAAAGGTATAAAAATTTAATGCATATAAACATACAATTTAATATATTGATAATTTATATATGGAAACTTCATTTTTGAACAATTTAACAACATTAGAATATGATAAATCAATGCTCGAATATTTTGTCAAGTCAAAAGATAGCAATAAACCTACATTATCTTTACTGCTCCTAAATCTCAATTTACAAATTAGTAAATTAAGCAATATGCATAACATATTAAAAACCATTAAGAACGACATAGAATTTATACATATAGCAGAAAAGAAAGAACTGCCAAAACAGTTTCTAATGCACCTTATTGACGCGATAGGATGCTTAATAGACGATTCCATCAATGATTTTTCGAAGACAAACATTGAAAAAAACACCAAAGAGATTAAATATGCCAGTTTTCTAGAATTCGAAGCTCATCTTGTTGAAGCTGTAACATTATTATTGAAGGGTACTATAGATCAACAACAAAAAGACATGTGCATAAAATCAATTTTAGTACTAATATCATCTTTTTTCGTAACCAAATTTGGAATAGTTTTGCACGATTATATTGATTTTAATGTACTATATAAAAATATACATTTTGAGAACCTTGCTACTATTTTCAAAAGTGATGCAATTTTAAAAATCATAACTTATTTCACAGGCGATGATTTTTTGGAAATTAAAATAAAAGAATATGAAGCTACAATCCAAACTACCGCGCAAATAGCCCCGTATTTTATCGATGTTGTGAAGCCATTCGTAAATGCAATTAATAATCAACTTTTTGAGAACACTTACTATTATAAAAATATATCTAGCTGTCATAATGTAAAGGAACTCGGAAAATGTCAATCTTTTATGGAAAAATTATGTGGTTCAAATGATGAGTATTGTACGAAAGAAAGTGATTGCTACGAATGCATATCTGAAGATGTACGAAATAAAATATACGAGACCAATAAAGAAATACAAACTACAATCTTACATAATTATCATTCTCATGAACATACGATTATCAATTCTGCAATCAATGGTAGCATATTATGCCAAATTATATGCAAAAGTGAGATACTGATAAATGATGATTTTAATTTTCAACCAGATAAAATGATGGAAGCATTTTCAGAATTTAAATTAACTGCAAACATAGATGTTATCGAGTCTATCATAGAAAATGTTGTAACCTATCTACTCCCATTAGAAATGGATGTAAAAGGCGAATCAGCTATACTTACACGACCACAAATCGACCCAAATCTCCGAAAATATTTTGGGTTTTCTTTACCCTCTTTTTCATTACCAAAATTAGGAAGTATATATTACGGAACAATAGACTATTTTAAGACTAAGCCTGTAGCCGATAGTCTATTTACATTATATCTAGATTGGGGAGTAAATCAATATTTAATTAAGTATCCCATAGACACTACATTAAGAGGAATCGAAGGAAATGATAATACAGGACGAAAATTAACAGAAGCTAGGTCAAAATACTATTCCAATAAAATAAGTAGTTTATCCTTACCTTTTCAATTAAAACACAATACTGTCCGATTGCAGTTACAGCCTCTCCTAGTAAATGGAAATTTGAATATAATCTACGATGGTACGGGCATCAAAAAGCTAAATTCTACTATTGACCAGGTTGATAAATTTCTCAAATTTGAAGACCATATATACGGACAATTGTATCATAATTTATCTGGTGAAAAACCATTATCGTTTAGTTGTATTAGTCAATTACCTTTAAAAGCCACTGTAAATGGTCAAGACAAAAATCCCGACCAGATAGCATTAGCATCGAAATCGAGTATTAAGTATATTGACGTTATTTATTTATTTAATAAATACGCATTTTCTAATTCACACTTTCATCTCTATAATAACGAAGCTTTCGTTAACATTCTTTATAAATGTAACAATTTTTCTATAGTTCATATACTGCCTTTGGATTCGTATGTACATAACTTCAAAAAGTTGGAAGAAGTGCAAACTAACTCATCTGTCCTCCAAGAACAATCTCAAAATATGGTTGATAGCATTACACCTGGAATAATCAAACACACTATCGGAAAGGGTTTGGCATATACTGCTCGAATATTGGGTAAGAAGTTAAAAAAAGCAGCTGGCATTAAGAATAATATTGTTCAAACTACTAGTACCATAACTACATATGATGCAATTGACAGCACAATCACTCCAGAGAATTATATTAAATACACTAATTATCAAAGAGAATATAAACGCCGAGGTGACCATATGATATATCTACTACCAAATGACATTAATACCTCAAAAACTCTTGAAGAAGGAGACATCATTGGACAAATTAATAATCTTTATAAGTATAAGAATTCTGTGATTAAACTTACGTGTGATAAATCTGCAATAGCATCAGGCACAGCAAAGAACGTCCATGCAATGATATTTGCTCGTGATAAAATAATTGGTAGTTATGATAACTCAGTTGGAAAAATACAAGATCAATTCTTATACACTACCGATTTATACCAAAAAATATTTGAGCAAAAAAAAAAATTAGAAGAAGTAAAAGAAACAGAAGAGTATGAAAGGATTCTTCGGGGTATGGCGGGACGTGGCGGGACAAAACGAAAAAACAGGAAAACGACTAGGACAAAAATTAAAACCAGAGTAACTAGGAAAAAACGAACAAAAAAATGAGAGTAAAATACACAGTTACGCATAAACACATGAACATATTTTATAACATGTAAAATATATTCCTTCAAATTAATGTGCTTCCAAAGAGTGAGCAAATGTAATAAAATCTTCGCGTTCTTTTGGTGTTAAAATACCCAGTTGAATATGTATTGAATTCAATGCTTTTGTTCCATAACCTGTATATTTATGTATATAATCAGAAACTGTTTTTATATTTTTGTTTTTCAATGTAAAAATGCGTGAATATTTTGCAATACAGTTATCCGTGAACCCTATCATTGTTGCTTTGTCATCATTGATATATCTACTTAAATCATTATCTAACCAGTTCACATCAGCTTCTTTTTCATCATGAAATGAATCTTTCCATCTTTCATAATATAATCTTCGCAAATAAAGCTTACATATATTGAAAGACTTAATATCATCACAGAGCTCTTGCGATTGAGGTTCATATGTATATGGTAATATATGTTCTCTAATAATTTCAATCGGTAGAGTATTCATAATAACAATATCAGTTACTTTATAAACCATTTTTTCATTAATTACAATATTCCCTTATAAAATATAAATATCTCATTTTAAACTTGGCGTTTTACGTGTCCATTAAAAATCAGTCGTGTGAAATAGTTTCGTTAGACACAAGATAAAATGCACAGTGCTCCGTAAAAGCATGTGGGATCCAAAATTTATAAATAGGAGTTACTATAATCTATCATTTCATATGGAAAATAATTCACCAGTTTTATTTTTTTCCATACGCCTTACTAAACGCACCCAATATATTATCAGGAAATACCTCTCTATATATCTCCATAAATGTAACATAAATAATGAACACCCATAAGATAGGGTACATCCATATAGACACCTTTATTTTCAAAATGAATGACAGTAACCATCCTAATAAAAAGCCAACTATATCACCTATATGATTTTTATTCGTTTCTATTATTAAACCTCCAGGTGTTTTGTTATGTTCTATCATTTCTATACATAGATGTAATCCATTTGATAACAACATGTTAGATGATGTCGTTATTTTAATAGAATCTAATATTATATAACTTATAAATCCCATAATAAAATGTCCCAGGGTAAACATGTCTATTAATTCTACACCCATTTATACTAGATTTATATTATTTTCAAATAGTTGTTTTATGGAGTAAACGCATTCATTCCTTTACAATATGGTCTATGTTTTTTTCGGTCTCCGTATTGGCAGGTAATACTACAATAATAAACTACATTACACCCACTACATTTTCGGAGACGTTCAACTAGTTCGATATTGATTATTCGACAATGTTCACACTTTTTAATAGTTGTTTGACCACTCAAAGAGGGTTGATGTTCGGTAAAATTAATGCTATTCATTATTATGATCTAATAGTAGCTATCTAAAATTCCGACAAAGTAATTCAATTTTTTATATAGAATATTTAATATATTAATTTGTTCCATAATTATATTTATTTTTTCAACATATTACCTTTCATGGAAATAAAGTTAAAAAATTGATTTATTTTTTTATAAGAAAATTAATCTCATAAATCTCTTCAATTTAAACCCAATTTTAAAATTGCAACAATGTCTCTTTTCGCTTGTCAAAACTCCGAGTATATCTCTTTTGGACCAGTTGATAGCATGTTATGCTATACAGAGTATCAAGATATTGTATTATCTACTAACGGTTGTCATTGTTGTTCAAGACATCAAACCAAACGTCCAATCATGAATGATTTTCATTCATTTTTCGATGGCAATTATTCTGATTCTGACAAATCTAGTGATTGCAATTGTGGTTGTGATTGTCGACATGTTGCACGCCGTGCGTGTAGAGAAAATGCTAAACACATGACCTTTATTGAAAAAGTTATTGATTTCAATGTTGATGTAATTGAAACTGTAGGTTCATTGGAAGAAGCAAATATTGAGCCACCGTTTGATGGCGACATGAAAGCATACTTCATTCTCAATAATGATGTCAAAGAAAAAATCGTATACTACGCTTATGTAGAAGGATGTGCGTACAGACTTGTCTTAGAAAAATATATTACCGATGTCGATATCGAATATGAGGGTATCGAAGACGATGAAGATGATGACGAGTCTATCATTAATGGTTATAGACTCGTCTTGGGATTACGCGTTTATCTTCATGACTAAAAAAGTAATAGTAATAGTAATAGTAATAGTAATAGTAATAGTAATAGTAATTATTATGTTTGATAAGATAACTAGGTTTTATATTCTATAAAGGAATAATTTAAATATGATGCTTAAGCATCATCTTCATCAATTCATAGTAATTATTAATGTTCTGCAGTAATAATTAATATATACATCTTATAATAATTATAATAATTACAATCATTAATAAATAGCTAGAATTATTTGTTATAAGATAATAATACTAAAGTATAAGTTTAACTACGACTATGCACTACGCAAAGTTTATAATAATATATTTTTTTGTTTTTATGTACTTATAAATATAAAGTGCCAATTTTTTACATTAAATAAAGCTAAAAGGATCAAATTTCATCAGCTGCTCTTTTAGAGCCCGAAAGCTGGTTGCCGTGAAGGATAAGAAATATCAAAGCCTTCAACAGTCCTATTTCCGGAGGGATAGAGTCCGAAAGCTGGTTGTTGGAAAGGATAAGATACTCCAAATCCTTCAACTGTCCTATTTTCGATGGGATAGAGCCAGAAAGCTGGTTGTAGGAAAGGCGAAGTAAAGTCAAATCCTTCAAATGTCCTATTTCCGACGGGATAGAGCCAGAAAGCTGGTTGTCGGAAAGATGAAGTAAAGTCAAATCCTTCAACTGTCCTATTTCCGTAGGGATAGAGCCAGAAAAATGGTTGCGGGAAAGGTCAAGATCTGTCAAATCCTTCAACTGTCCAATTTCCGGCGGGATAGAGCCCGAAAGGTTGTTGTTGTTAAGGAAAAGATCCACCAAATCCTTCAACTGCCCTATTTCTGACGGGATAGAGCCAGAAAGCTGGTTGTAGGAAAGGCCAAGATTCGTCAAATCCTTCAACTGTCCTATTTCCGTAGGGATAGAGCCAGAAAAATGGTTGTAGTAAAGGTAAAGTATCGTCAAAGCCTTCAACTGTCCTATTTCCGTAGGGATAGAGCCAGAAAGGTTGTTATCGGAAAGGGAAAGTTTCTTCAAAGCCTTCAACTGTCCTATTTCCTGTGGGATAGAACCCGAAAGCTGGTTGCCGGAAAGGAAAAGTTCCTTCAAAGCCTTCAACTGTCTTATTTCCGGCGGGATAGAGCCAGAAAGGTTGTTATCGGAAAAGTCAAGATACGTCAAAGCCTTCAACTGTCCTATTTCCGTAGGGATAGAACCAGAAAGGTTGTTATCGGAAAAGTCAAGATACGTCACTTCTCCGTTAGCATCACACTTGTTTCGAATAAACTCATCGCTCTCTTCTGGTTTCTTTCCAAGTGCCTTCACAACTTTTTTCAACATCTCGAGTTGTTGCTTGTTAATTTCATCCATGTGAGCGTGCGTTTGTAGATATCCGCATCCCCATCACACACGATAGTTACAGCATATGGTGGAGTATAAAACAAAAAATACAATACCATACTTTATGCAAAACTGTACAAATAAAAAACAACTTTTTCTTTGTTGTTCTTGTTAATTTTTGATTTTGTTGATCTCCTACCTGCACACAATTTCACAGGTTGGAAATACGAACACATTGATGGATCAGATATCAACACCTATCACTTATCGCGAAGCACGATTGATACTTCATCAAATTACAGCAATTTGTGATGGAATTTTACTACGTGCTGGACCCTATCATAAGGAAGGCCTTTATCAGACCCTCCTTATCCATGAACTGACAAAATTAGGGATTGTTACAACTAGAGAAAGGGTATTCAATATGGTATTCAATGACTCTGAGGGGAAACCGGTGTTCGTGGGCGATAACCAATCTTTAAGGACTGATATTGAGCTGATAGAATTGGAGGGAATTATAGAGCTCAAGTCTTCAGGAAACTCTACCAAAGATGATAACATATGGCAGTTGCGAAATTATCTTCAACAGCGTACCGATTGCCATTGGGGTATTGTCGTTAATTTCATTAGTAAATTCGGCACCAGAACTTCACCAGAGGTACAGTGTGATCTATTGTTTCAAATAAACGAGAATAAAAACAAACATGAGCTACGCAGAGACGAAATGTCAAGTATTTTCCATAATGATTGCTGTGTTCCTATAGTTGTTGATGGGATTGAGATTCCTAAGGTATGGCATGAATCTTTGGTTCATAGATCCTATCCACTCAAAGAAACTATTTTTCTAGATTATGATGAGACTACGAGAATACAAACGAACTACGAAGAGACGAAATGTCAAGTATATGAGGAAGTTCCCATAGAAAAAGAAGTTTCAACTCGTAGAGTAGGCAAAAAATATGCTAAATGGACGAACAATACATTTGGAACTCCTTGATGACCCCCCCCCTCTGGAGACCGATGCCATGTTGAGATTATATGATTAAAGAATATATTATATGATACTATGATACTATATCTAGCTATATAGATTATTTTACTATAGGACTTCTTGAATGAACATAACAGAAATAAAAATGAACTATCAATAAAACAGTATGTCTAGTCGTTTTATCCAGAGATCGCACCGTATCATTCTAACCTACATATAGGAGTAAATGAGCACGTTTTAACTTTTCTTTAAATAGCGATCCAAGTGAACTCCAACCACTTATGCTATTTTTATAGATGATGCTTAAGCGTCATGCTTAAATTATTCTTTTACAGAATATAAAAACTAGTTATCGTATAATTAAATAATAATTATTAATTTTTATATAAAATAGGAACTAAACTGTTACATGAAAGGATAATACATACATACCTTTCATGAAACATAAATGCATTTTAAAGCTACATTCTGCATAGAGCACTACTTATCCTACATTTGGGTGAATCCATTTTTCATACATCAAATTCTCTATGCAAAGACACGATTTCTACATGTTGGTCCTCAAACCCGATACATTTCCAATACCAAGAGGGTTTTTCAATCTGAGATACACGTAAACATATTTTTAATTTACGTTGTCTATTGTAATCGTTTTGGTTACCCAATAGCATAAGGTTATGTTCATCATGAGTTTTCGCCCACAATGATACATCTGTTTTTCCATCACAGAATCTAACTTTCTCTCCTTGATCATCATCTGAGAAGATCTTCGTTTCATCGAATAATGATGGAGATAATATGGATTTCAACGAATTATGAACGCAAATTCCTACTATTATGAATACCATAAAATATAAGATGAAAAACAGTCCTTCGTGTAATGTGATTGACCCGCTGTTGATTATTAACTCATGAACAGTTTTGATAATGTGTTTTTGAAACTCGTACACCGTGTCAAAGGAATACACTGACAACACGCATACCACTACTGCATATATACCATTAATGAATTCATACTTGTTAACATACATGAATTCTTTACATTTGAGAAAGAATAACTGTAATTTGAGATCGAACAACACAGCCCATGTAGGAGAAGGGTCAGGAGGAGCAGGTGGAGTAGAGGGAGGAGAAGGGTCAGGAGGAGGAGGAGAAGGAGGGGTAGGGGTGACATTATTTCTATTGTTCCGTCGCATCGATCATGGATGCTTATTACTTGAACTGTTCTCGAGTTAGTTATTGTGATTTTTGTGAGCACAGATAATGATGAAAATTGTTTTTCAATGTATCTTTTTTGTCATAATTTCGTACCATCGAAATCTTTCATCTCGTTGAATATGAGCGCATACGATAACATTTTGAGAAATAGTGTTCATGAGCTTACTAGAGAACGAAGCAATGAACATGTAAGGCATATCTATAAGCAATGTTTATTGGATAAATTTCCAACAAAAAAATCATTCGATATGATAAAAGATACATGTATACAAATTATGAGGAAAAGTATGGATGGTCATTCAGAAGTTTGGTTTGAATCCAAATACTCGAACTTGGTAAATGAAATATATGAAGAGCCGTCAGATATACACAGCGATACTATATCTATAGATTTACATAATGAGATGAAATTACTCTATGAGCAGGCTCTTCTCGAAGCAAGAGATAAAATAGTCGATCTTCAAAGAAAAATTTCCAACAACGAACAATCCATACAACAATCAGCAACTCCACGTGGTAGAGGTGCAGGTAGAGGTTCTGGTGGTGGTGCTTTTACTGGTGGTAGAGGTTCTGGTGGTGGTAGAGGTGATGGTGGTAAAGATGATGGTGGTAAAGATGATGGTGGTAAAGATTCTGCTGGTAGAGGTTCTGCTGGTAGAGGTGATGGTGGTAAAGTTTCTGTGGCTGGTAGAGGTTCTGGTGGTGGTGGTAAAAAAGTTTCTGCTGGTAGAGGTTCTGGTGGTGGTGGTAAAGTTTCTGCTGGTAGAGGTTCCGGTGCGGATAGTTGTATGCATAATAGTATGAAAAAGATGAGTATTTCGATAGACGAACACCCGCGAGAGGAATTTAAAGAAACAATATTTGGCACCGTGAATGACGTTCATAATAGTGATAGTGAATACGATAATATGAGACGGACCTTAAACGACGCACATGTTATGAGAGAACTCAGACGCCGGTATGGTGTGACAAATGTTATTGGTAAAGAAACAGAATCGATAGCATCTCCGCTCAAAAGAGATGCAACTGTGGATACGATTGAAAATGAAGACGAAAAGATAACTGGAAAGGGAAGAGACGAAGATAATATGACTGCATTGCCTCAATCTCAGACTGATGGAAGATTAATCGATAGTGGTCTTATTGGAGATAACATAGAAACTTTGAAACAAACTCATATCGACGAAAATTTCACATTAGAATGTCCTATTTGCTTGGAACCTCTATGTACTGATGTGACTTCTAAGGATTATACTGGATGCTGTATAGGTAAAACATGCGGTCATGCGTTGTGTTCATCCTGTTGGAAAAAAAATAGGAAATCCAAAATATGTCCTGTGTGTAGACGGCTTTTATTCTTAGGTCCAGGCAGAAGGCCTGACGCACATGTTTATTGATGAACTATTTTTATTAGTTTAGATTATTGGAGATTACACACATTCATATAATAAAATATAGTGATAATACAAATAGATGCTAACTCACCAAAGAATGGTGGGAGGTGATTTTGGGTTATTTACTTTGACACTAACTTCAAAATACTTGATTACTTTTTTTGGAACTACTGTAGTCCCGTATATTCAACATGTACATTTCGTTACTATAGCTACTACTTGGTTAAATAACATTCATAGTGATGAACAATCAAAAATAAAATTGAAAATTCCATATTTAGAAATCATTGAAAAAGTTTTATATTTTGCAGTATCGATTAGGAAATTAATAGATCCTGAAAAAGCTGATGTTGGAGAGATGGTAATGAAAATGTTCGAGGAAGAAATTCAAGATGGTCTTATCTATGGTTTACCATTTAATGATGTAATTAATTTTTTTAAGTGATTGCTAAAAGATAAGGGAGAAATTGAACTATTGTTTAAACCGATATCAGTAAGCGAAGAAGTAGTAGAGGGTGTGGCGACAATTTCAAAACCAGAAACAATTGAAGGTAATGTGTCAGTCACATCTTTGGACAGCACCCGTGGCAACAGCAACAAGACAGAGAAGAAAGGCAAGAAAGGTTATTTATGGGGCCGATACAAACCGAAACAACATTTAGGAGGAAACGGAGATGTGACGGTTGTAAAAGAAAAAGAATATATAGGGTTCGATACATTGAGAAGTATCGATAATGATTTTTACAACAAGTTGGGTAACATAATAAATACTACGATGAATAAAATTAATGTTAATCGCAGATGGAATGATATATCAAAGGATCTCGTCACTCTCTATGCTATTCATTTTTATGAAAAAGAGATTGAAAAAGTTTTAGATATTCACAACAAACTGATTATGAATAATCTTCGCGAGTATGAGAGTGCCAATAAAACTGTTGAGACACTTTTATCTGATGTAGAAAAACAATTGAACCAACTCGTTCATAAATCACTCGTGATGGAACAAATAAAAAAAGACGTTTTTACTTTTAAAGGAGGAAAATATAAAGGAAAGAAACCGAAATCACGTAAGGGAAAATCGAAATCACGTAAGGGAAAAAAATCAAAAACACGTAAAGGAAAGTCGAAACAACAACGTCTAGGAAAATCGAAACAATTTAA
>Ga0181552_10003251_pt1 | contig 11637 bp, 7 predicted proteins | sample 011ome_18_FD_130583 | JGI IMG/M metagenome (GOLD analysis project Ga0181552, IMG submission 130583) | Coastal salt marsh microbial communities from the Groves Creek Marsh, Skidaway Island, Georgia - 011501BT metaG (megahit assembly) | ecosystem: Environmental > Aquatic > Marine > Intertidal zone...
AATGCAGTTTAATGGCAGCAAGATGATTGATGCTATTTTTTCCAGAGGACCAGATGATAAGGGGGTTTGGGTTGAAGATTATCAATCTTTGATGATGTGCTTTAGAAGGCTATCAATACTTGATCTTTCACCAGCAGGACATCAACCCATGGAGTCGCGTTCGGGCAGGTTTAAAATTTGCTTCAATGGAGAAATTTACAATCATTTAGAGTTGAGACAAAAGTTTAATGGTGATTGGAGAGGTCACTCTGATACTGAAACAATTTTAGAAGTAATTGAACAAACTGGTATAGAAAATACTCTTAATTTGCTCGTTGGAATGTTTTCTATTGCAGTTTGGGATTCAAAAGAAGCAGAATTAATCCTAGCTAGAGACAGAATGGGAGAAAAGCCCCTTTATTATGGTTGGGTCCAAAAAGACTTTGTTTTTGCATCTGAGTTAAAAGCTATCAAGGAACATCCTAATTTTAATAATCCTATATCTAAAGCTGCATTAAGCAACTACTTAAAATTCAATTATATTCCTGCTCCTCAAAGTATTTACAGAGATTTATTCAAATTGCAACCGGGCACATTTATAAGAATTCCACTGGAATCAGCAAGCATTAAAAAAATTACTCCAACTAAATATTGGGATCTTTCTGAGGCAATCACTAATGGGCAAAAGCATCTTATTAAAGATCGTAAAGAGGCTCTACATGAAACTAAATCAACTTTAACACAATCAATTAAATCACAAATGATATCTGATGTTCCATTGGGTGCATTTCTTAGCGGCGGCATAGATTCTTCGCTCATTACTGCAATCATGCAAGAACAATCTATGGACAAAATAAAGACTTTTACAATTGGCTTTGATAATCAAGAATTTGATGAATCACCTTTTGCTAAGGATGTAGCAAATCACCTAGGAACAAATCATACAGAGCATTTTGTGACATCTAAAGAAACTCTTGATGTCATTCCCAGTATTCCAGAAATATATGATGAGCCATTTGCAGATTCCTCGCAAATACCAACCCATTTGGTTTGCAAGCAAGCAAAAAAAAATGTCACAGTTGCACTGTCAGGTGATGGAGGAGATGAGATTTTTGGGGGCTATAATCGTTATTTTTGGTCAAACAGAATTTGGTCAAAGCTGCGTTGGATTCCTTACCCTGCCAGAAAAATTTTGGGGTCGGTTATCCAAGCAACTCCACAAAATTTATCTCATAACATAGAAAAATTTTATAATGTTTTAGCCCCTAAGAAACTGTCTGTTCATCAGTTTTCTGATAAGTTAAATAAATTGAGCGCAAGATTGGAATTTGTTGACTCAGAAGATGATCTTTATAGAAGTCTCGTAACTCAATGGCATGATCCAAGTTTAATTTTAAAAGATTTTGAAGAGGATTTTCATGATGTTGAATTTCCATTCCAACCAAGTTTAACTGATCATTTGCCTTCACGCATGATGTTTTGGGATGCTTTAACTTATTTACCAGATGACATCTTATGCAAAGTTGATAGAGCTGCGATGTCTGTAAGTTTAGAAACCAGGGCTCCATTTTTAGACCATAGACTTGTTGAACTTGCGTGGAGGCTTCCACATTCAATAAAAACTAATCACCAAGAAGGAAAAATTATTTTACGTGAGATACTTGATCAGTATGTCCCTAAAAGCCTCATAGATAGACCAAAAGCTGGTTTTGGTATTCCTGTAGGAGAATGGTTGCGAGGTCCCTTGAAGAGCTGGGCAGAAGATCTATTGGCTAAAGATAAAATTATAAAGCAGGGATTTTTTTATCATGAGCCTATTAGTAAAATTTGGTCTGAGCATCAATCAATTTCTTATGATCACACGCATAAACTTTGGAGTATTTTAATGTTTCAGGCATGGTTGGAGGCTCAATAGATAATTATGTTTGGGTATTGGATAATGTTTTCTATTCCTGCATTTTTTGCTTTAATTGGAAAGAACAGAGCCCGTAACAAAGTTTCTGGAAGGTACAGATCCTCGATAGATCTATTTGTTTTTCTTTGGATTATTGCTCTTTCAATCATAATTGGTCTTAGGCATGAAGTTGGAGGGGATTGGATTAACTATGCATTATTTTTTGATCTTCTTCAAAATAAGTCATTAGATGAATTATTTGAATCCACTCGGGATGATCCCCTTTATAATCTAATTAACTTTATTAGCTCAGGTTTTTCGTGGGGAGTGTACGGTGTTAATTTTATATGCGCTGCTATTTTTTCATACGGCTTAGGTGTTTTATGTAAAAAACTTCCAAGACCTTGGCTTGGTTTTACGATAGCAATTCCATATTTAGTAATAGTTGTGGCTATGGGTTACACCCGCCAAAGCTTAGCATTAGGATTTGTTATGCTAGGTCTTGCAGCCTTAACTGATCAAAAAACTAGGAAGTTTGTAATTTATATTATTTTTGCTGCTTTGGCACATAAGACAGCTATTGTTATGCTTCCTATTGCAGGTCTTGCTGCTAATAAAAATAGATTAAGTATTTTACTATGGATGTTTTTTCTTGCTTTTATCGGATATTTTATATTTCTTGCAGATGCAATGGAGTTTCTTATTTATGGATATATTGAATTAAATTATCAATCTGAGGGAGCGCTTATTAGGATTCTTATGAATGCAGTTCCAGCATTTTTTTTACTTCTCTTTTTTAATAGATTTAACTTTCGATCAGAAGAAAAAAGAATTTGGGCATGGCTTGGAATAATCTCTATTGGTATATTTTGTATATATTTTATATTTCCTAGCTCATCTGCATTAGATAGAGCAGCTTTGTATTTGCTGCCTATCCAAATTGTTGTATTTTCGTACCTTCCAGATATATTTACAAAAAATAGTAGAGTTTCCGTATTGTTTGTTTGTATGATTATTTTCTATTCTGGGATGGTCCAATATGTCTGGCTTAATTATGCAGTAAATTCTTGGGCGTGGATCCCATATCAAACAATATTAATGTGAACAAAACATTAATTTTTTCAGCGAATACCTCATGGTATTTATTTAATTTTAGGCGAAATACTATCAAAACATTTCTCAATGAGGGTTATAAAGTATATTGTTTGAGCCCTTATGATGATTATGCTGTTCCTTTACAGGATATTGGGTGCATACATTTACCACTAAAGATTAATAATAAAAGTTTTAATCCCTTTAGCGATATAAAATTATTTATAGATATTTTAATTATTTATATAAAAGTAAAGCCTATAGCAGTTTTTCAATTCACTATAAAAAATAATATATATGGTACATATGCTTCATATATCCTCAGGATTCCATCAATCAACAATATCTCTGGTTTAGGAACTGCGTTTATTCATCATGGCCTTAAATATAAGATTGCAAGGGTTTTATATAAATTTTCATTAAGATTATCTACAAGAGTTTTTTGCCAAAATAAGGATGATTATTATTTTATTTTAAAAAATAAATTAATTAATCAAGAAAGATTAGGTTTATTACCAGGGAGTGGAGTTGACCTCGAGAGGTTCAAAAGAAGAAATTCCCATATTCGAAATTTGAATGACAGTTTTGTATTTATTTATGCTGGTAGATTTTTATATGACAAGGGATTGGGGGAGCTCGTCAACTCTTTTGAAAAAATTGATCAAAAAATACACAAATCATCACTTTGGTTAATAGGTTTTCAGGATTCAAAAAATATTTCCTCAATTCAGAAATCTGTTATTGATGAATGGGCATTGAAGCCAAATATATCAATATTAGAGTCTACGAATGAAATGCATACAGTTCTTGATAAGGCTGATTGCTTCGTTCTGCCCTCCTATAGAGAGGGAATGCCAAGAAGCATATTAGAGGCTTGCGCCATGCAACTACCAATTATTTGTACCAATGTTCCTGGCTGCAAAGAGATTGTTACCGACAAACTCAATGGCCTTTTATGCAAGCCAAAAGACTCTGACTCTTTGTTCCAAGCTATGAGTTCTATGTTACGAATGACTCAATCAGAACGAATTGAGATGGGTATAGAGGGTAGAAAAAGAGTAGAGAAAAACTATAGCGAAGATATTGTTATTAAAAAAGCCCAGGAAGCACTTAAAAAAGTTTTAGATAAAAGCAATTAATAATCTAATTATAATATTTCTTATACCACTCTACGAATTTTTCAAGACCTTCCTCTATAGGAGTTATAGGTTTATATCCTATCTCATCGTATAGATTATCAATATTAGCGTAAGTTCTTACAACATCACCAGGCTGCATAGGTAAAAAATTCTTTCTTGCTTTTTTTCCTAAACACTTTTCAATGATTTCAATGAAATATAAAAGATTTTCAGGCTTATTGTTTCCAATATTGTATATTTTATAAGGCGCTGAAGTATTTTGAGAATCTGAAGGAGGATTTGAATTGATTGATGGTGGCCGGTCTGTAATTTTTATTATCCCATTAATCACATCATCGATATATGTGAAATCTCTTTCCATTTCGCCATTGTTGAATATATTTATCTCCTTTCCATCTAAAATAGCTTTCGTGAATAAAAAATAAGCCATATCAGGCCTGCCCCATGGTCCATAGACTGTAAAAAACCTTAGACCAGTAGTTGGAATATTGTATAAATGAGAGTAAGTGTGAGCCATTAATTCATTAGATTTTTTAGTTGCTGCATATAAAGAGATGGGATAGTCGACGTTATCATTTTCTGAGAAAGGTATCTTTTTATTCATTCCATAAACTGAGCTACTAGATGCGTAAACTAAGTGTGGAACTTTAGCATATCTAGCTGCCTCTAAAATATTTACAAAACCAACTAAATTACTATTGACATAGTCATTAGGGTTAGTGATTGAATATCTAACTCCTGCTTGAGCTCCAAGGTGTATGACTCGATCAAAAACATGATCATTGAAAACTTTCTTTACAGCCAGATTATCTGCAAAATCAGCTTTAATAAATTTAAATCTAGTGGATGAAATTTGTTGTAATCTTGATTCCTTTAAATTAGTGTCGTAATAATCATTGATATTATCAATACCCACAACCTCATGTCCTAATTCTAGAAATTTTTTAACAGCATGGAAGCCAATGAATCCAGCTGATCCTGAGATTAAAATTTTCATTTAAAATGATTATACATCTATAAATTTTTAATTAATTACTTAATATAAAGAATGAAAAATAAGTATATTATTACGAATCCACTATAATTAATTAAAAAAAAGTTTTCATGAAAAAATATAAAATCACAGTAGTTGGCGCTGGATATGTTGGCATGTCATTATCAGTTTTGCTTGCACAAAAACATCAAGTGACCTTATTTGATATTGACCCTGAAAAAGTTGAGTTAGTATCAAATAACCAGTCCACTATTCAAGATTTGGATATAGATAGTTTTTTAGCTAACGAAAACTTGGATCTATCTGCTACTCAAGATATGGATAATGCATTTATTGATAAAGATTTTATAGTGATTGCTACGCCCACGAATTATGACGAAGTGCAAAACTCATTTGACACATCTTCAGTTGAGTTAACAATTAAAAATATTTCTAAGATTGATAACGTCGCTACAATTATAATTAAATCAACAGTTCCTGTGGGTTTCACTGAAAAAATAAGCTCCAAATATACAAATAATCGAATCATCTTCTCACCGGAATTCTTGAGAGAGGGCAAAGCCTTGCATGATAATATGTATCCTTCCAGAATAATCATAGGAGGGGAGTGTGAGCAATCTCAAATCTTTGCTGATTTATTAAGTGGTTGCTCTAAAAGTGATGAGGTTCAAACATTATTTATGAATTCACGTGAAGCAGAGGCCGTCAAATTATTCTCAAATACATTTCTTGCTTTAAGAGTTGCATATTTTAATGAATTAGATACCTTTACTCATGTTAAAGGCCTAAATGCTTTAAATATAATACAGGGAGTCTCCTTGGACCCGCGGATTGGAAATTTTTATAATAATCCTTCGTTTGGTTATGGGGGATATTGTTTGCCTAAAGATACTAAGCAATTATTGGCTAACTATGATGATGTTCCTCAAAACCTTATTCAGGCTATAATTTCTGCCAATAAAACAAGAAAAGATTTTATAGCAGAATCAATACTCGTTTTTAAGCCTAAGGTAGTTGGAATCTATAGGTTAATAATGAAAGAGGGTTCTGATAACTATAGATTTTCCTCCGTCCAGGGAGTGATGAAGAGAATTAAAGCAAAAGGAGTTAAAGTGATAGTTTATGAACCATCGCTGAAAAGCGCGCATTTTTATCATTCAGATGTTATAAGATCTTTAGAGGAATTTAAGAAATTATCCAGTCTCATTGTCGCAAATAGAAATTCTGTAGATTTAAATGATGTTCAAGAGAAAGTCTTTACCAGAGATATTTTTGGAGTTAATTAAGCAACGACTTCATGAATAATTTTGTATATAATTCCAAGTAAACCTGACAAAAAACCGCATTAATATATGACTTTTTCTAAAATTTTTCAAAATCTCTTTATACCGTTCTTTCTTTTGTATTCATTCCAATCCTTTGCTCAAGATACCCTCGATCAGTCATTTTTAGAGGGATTACCTGAGTCAATCAAGGATCAGGTTAAGATTGAGAACTCCCTAAACAAAGAGCAGGAGCTTACTACGCTTTTCAGATCCGAAACTTCCATAGAAAAAAATAAAGTTATATTAAATCGATTAAAAGCTGAAATCATTGCTTTAGATAAAAAGCTCTCAAATGATGAATCAATAAAGAGCAATAAAGATCTTATTAAATTTGGATCTAATTTTTTTAATACACTGCAGTCCTCATTTATGCCAATTAATGTTCCCAATATAGGAGGCGATTATATTATTGATGTAGGAGATACATTTGAGATTCTTCTTACCGGCAAGCTTGAAGTAAAAGATGAGTTTTTAGTTGGTAGAGATGGATCAATAAGTATTGAAAAAATAGGCAAAGTTAATGTGGCAGGAAAGAAGCTAAGTGAAGCTGAGCAAACAATTATTCAATATATTGAAACAGCCGCATTTGGCGTTGATGCATTTGTAAGTCTTGCCAAGCTTAGAGATATACAGGTGGTGATGCTTGGGCATATTTTTAGCCCGGGGATTTTTACATTGAGTGGTGGGTCTAATATATTAGCAGCTCTAAATGTTGCTGGAGGTATAACAGAATCGGGGTCTTATAGAAAGATTGAGCATAGAAGAAATGGTGAACTGATTCAAACAATTGATTTATATGATCTAATGGTATTTGGGAAATTTAATACAAGCGCAACCCTAAGATCTGGAGATACTATTTTAGTAGCCCCATCCCAGATGCAAATACCTGTTTCTGGGGGAATCAACTATCCAGCTTTATATGAAGCTCTTCCAGGCGAGTCAGCCCATGACCTGATAACATATGCATCAAGTTTTTCTGAGTATTATTCAGGTTTTTCAAGTGTGATTATAAGCAGAATGACAACCAATGAATCAAAATTAGTTGAAGTTCAGGAGGTTGATCTAAAGAATTTTATATTGCAGCCAAGAGATTCAATTCAAGTGCCAAGCTATAAGAATGAGATTCAACCTGTTCGAAAAGTTTTAATTAGCGGTATGGTAAATAGACCAGGCGAGTATGTTATAGGTCTAGATGAAAAGCTTTCCGACCTTATACAAAAAGCAGGTGGATATAAAGAGAATGCGTATTTATATGGCGCAGCCTTATTCAGATCTGAGGCGCTTGATAAAGAGAAACTTTTTGCCCAACTTAATTATTCAGATACAGTCAACTACATTATTTCAAATGTCGGAAAATCTAATTCAATCAGTACATCTGTAGTGGATCTACTGGCTGAAGAGTTAAGATCTCGTTCATACGAAGGAAGAGTTATAACCGACTTTAATTTAAACAATCTTAAATCAAATCCAAGTTTAGATATCAAACTTTTCCATGATGACAAAATAGTGATCCCTGAAATGCAAAAAGTAGTTTATTTATTTGGGGATTTTAGGAAACCGTCTAACTATCTTTATGATCCAGCACTATCTCCTAAAGACTACATTAAGATGGCAGGTGGTCTTAAAGATTCAGCCTATGAGGAAATACTAGTTATTGATCCTGATGGTACAACACATATATATCAGTCTTCATTTTTGCTTCATAGGCAATCTGCTGAGATTTATCCAGGTTCTATTATCTATGCTCAAAGGAATATTGGTAAGTTATCAGGTATATCTTATGCCTCTGCCATTGCGCCAGTTCTCAGTAGCTTAGCAATTTCATTAGCTTCGCTTAATAGCATAAGTGATTAACAGGTAAATGTTTTAATATTTTTTACTTGCCAATGCGTTTCTATTCAAAGGTTTATTTATTAGCCTTTACTTTAAATGCCTCTATTGCTAGTGCAGCAATTAATGACTATATTTACAAAAATAGTGATCTGCCGTCATTCAGTAATTATGGATCAGTAGGGTTGATACAAATGCCTAGTGCCCGATTCTTTGAAGAGGGCTCTTTAGCATTTAATTGGTCGCATAATGATCCATATATTAATGGTGCCATCATTGCTTATCCATTTAGCTGGCTTGAAGCATCTTATCAATATACGGATATCAATAATGCACTTTATAGTGATAGCCCAGCGTTTAGTGGAAATCAAACATATAAAGATAAAGGCTTTGATGTAAAATTTAGACTTTTAACAGAATCACGTTATTTACCTCAAATTGCAGTAGGGGCAAGAGATGTAGCGGGTACATCAGTTTTTGCTGCAGAGTATTTAGTAATGAGCAAAAGACTAAAAAATATTGATTTTTCTTTTGGTCTTGGTTGGGGGACATTGTCAGGAAATAAAATTAAAAATCCTTTAACTCTAATAAGTGATGAATACAAGGAAAGGATAGAGGTTGACAGTGACACTCAAGGGGGAGAGGTTAGTTTTGGTAAATTATTTAAAGGTGATGCCGGATACTTTGCTGGAGCAGAGGTTGTAATACCAAACTTTTCAGGCTTAAGATTCAAGATTGAGTATGATGGTACTGATTATATGAAAGAGGGTTTCCCGCTTGGGAATAAATCTTTTAATTTTGCATTTAAACCAGTTAAGCAACCATCATCCAAATTTAATTTCGGATTCGTTTTTCCTCTTAATCGAAATATTCAAATAAAACTAGCCCATACAAAAGGAAATAATATAAATTTTGGATTTGCTTTTAATACTTCATGGGGAAGAGAAAATGTAGTGCAGAAAAAAGACCCCATTATTCCAGTTGATAATCAAGAAATTGTAAAAAAAGTAAATGCAAGAAATGATCTTTATCTATACAGGTCAGCTATGAACAAGCTGAGGGAAAATCAATTTTTTCTTCAGAGCGCTGATTTGCAGGATGATACTTTTACTGTAAATTACACTCATTCCAATCATACCAGTCATATTCGTGCTCTTGGGAGGGTTGCAACTATATTAGATCAAGTCTCACCCGAAAAGATAAAGAAATTCAAGATTATTAACACCAATGCAACTGTGCCTCTTTATACTGCAGAGATTGATAGGGAGAATTTTCTTAAATATAAAGAAGATAATTTGTATAAGCTCTCTGCAAAAGATATTAAGCTAAGCTCATCAAACTATCGACAAGGCGATCATGACTATACTCCAAGTGCTAGCTTTCCTGTAAACTTTTATTCTTTTGCACCAGTTGTTCGATCTCAAATTGGTGGTCCTGATGGCTTTTTCTTTGGAGATTTGCGATTAAACATAACAAATGAGACATTATTTTCTAGAAATATAAATCTACTTACAAGTGCCAGTATAGGAATTGTAAGTAATCTCAATGAAATTACACTTGCCTCTGATAGTATTATTGAGCATGTCAGGACTGATATTGTGAAATATCTTCAAGAAAGTGAAGAGTATAATATCAGCAGATTACAATTCAATTATTTTGCGAGTCCTTCAAGTAATATCTATGCAAAATTTTCTGCTGGATTATTTGAAGAAATGTTTGGTGGCTTTGGTGGCGAAGTTCTATATAGACCTTTCAATCAAAATTTTGGCATAGGTGCTGAAGTATGGAGAGTTCGACAACGTGCCTACGATATGCTTTTCAGTTTCAGAGATTATGAGACAACTACCGGTCATATTAATGCCTATTATACCGATCCCTATTCAAAGGTTACTATTGCACTCAAGGGAGGTAGATTTCTAGCAGAAGACTCAGGAATTAACTTTGATTTTTCGAGGCGATTTAAAACCGGTCTAGTTATCGGCGCATTTTTTTCAATAACAGATATCAGCGAAGCCGAATATGGAGAAGGTAGTTTTGATAAGGGTTTTTATTTTATGATCCCAGTTGAAACTTTCTTAGGAAAGTATGCTAAAAGAAATTTAGGCTGGGGTTTACGACCTTTAACGCGAGATGGAGCTGCCTATTTAAATCATTCGTATTATTTGTGGGGTATGACAGAGGCAGGTACAAAAATAAATCTCACTAGGGATTGGGATCATTTGTATGACTAAATATCTTGTATTTCTGCATATTTTTATATTTTCTTCTTGCGCTCAGTTTAACATTCAAGACTATAAGACGGTTTACGAAGCTGCTTTTTTACAAGGCGATAATGATATTTTAATAACTAAAGAATATGTAGACTCGAGAGAATACTCTTTTGCTAAGGTGAGAATTGGAGATGATGTACCGGCTATTCTTGTTTTAGCATTTATCCAGAATGATCTTTTTATATGGATATCTGCTACAGGACAAAAATTGGTTACAAAGAATGGAAAAATTATTGAGACTTTTGGATTAAAGTACAATTTCAAAGTTTTAGATTCTATGAGTTACAAGTTATCCCATTCAGAGTTTGATCTTTTAGCGCAACTCGATAATCCAAAAGCAATTATTAAATATAATTCAAAAATATCTAGGGAATCCAATAAAGCTCTTATTGATCGTAATGTTAAAGGATTATCTTTGTATACTGAAGAATACTCATCATCTCCTATTAAGTGGCGAGGGAAAAATTATTATTGGGTAGATCCCATCACCAATTTAACAATTAGAACGAGTCAGTCAATTCATCCTTATGAGGATAGAATACTAATTGATTTTTATTATAAATAAAAAAAGCAGGCCAAAAGGCCTGCTTTTTTTTATATATAACTTTTCTAGGAACCGTCAGCAGTTCTTGTCGCAGATGTAATAGTGGTTTGCTCTACTTGTATGTCAACAGGGATCATAACAGTGACATCTTCTGTAGTTTCCACCTCTTCAGTAACAAGTACTTCAACAGCAATTTGAGTTGCAACAGCAACATCAACTTCTTGAGCAACTTGGATAGTTGTTTCAGGTGATACAACAACCTCAACTTCTTCTATAACTTCAACTTCGTAGATACCAACACCATCTACTGTTTCTACTGGTGTGGCAAATGCAGAGCCTCGATAATCATCCCCTGGATCTGTACTTGTAGCAGTTGCCGTTGCAGTGCTTGTACCAGTTACAGTAGCAGTTGTCTGATCAACATATTGAGTTTGCTTTACGGTTGCTGTTCCAGTGATCATTTGAGTTTGAGATGAAGTTACTTGCTCCATTTTTGTAGTTTGAGTAGTAGTAGCAGTATTAGTGGTAGTGTTAACTAATTCAGTTACTGTTTTGTCATATTCCTCGATA
>Ga0181552_10003254_pt1 | contig 11632 bp, 9 predicted proteins | sample 011ome_18_FD_130583 | JGI IMG/M metagenome (GOLD analysis project Ga0181552, IMG submission 130583) | Coastal salt marsh microbial communities from the Groves Creek Marsh, Skidaway Island, Georgia - 011501BT metaG (megahit assembly) | ecosystem: Environmental > Aquatic > Marine > Intertidal zone...
CGAAAAAACAAAGATTTAACAAGTTTATTTTAACCCGAAAATCGACTATATTTTGTCCTCACATCAAAGATAAAACGGTGCACTGCACTCACAGTCCCTTGTATTTCAAGATGTTCTCCAAAAGCCGGTCAGAAATTTTCCGATAACTTTCCTTTGACCAACCCGCTACATGTGGCGAAAACATTACATCATCGAATTTAAAAAGTCTTCTGTATGACTTCGTGTTGTGATGACTGTCATTTTTAAGCGGTGGCTCATCGGGGAGTACGTCCAAGCATAGTCCACTTATTTGCTTTTTTTCCAACGCTGAAATAGCTGCGTCAAGATCCATCACTTTTCCGCGAGAAGCATTAATAACTAATGGTTTTCGGGATAATTGACCAAAGAATTCTGAACCGATTAATGAATGAGTTTCATCACTTAATGGCACATGAAATGATATGATATCTGATTGTGCACATAACGTTTCAAAACCTACCTTTTTGACGTAATCTGTTTCAAAGTCTAACTTATACTTATCATAACCAATGACATGTGCGCCAAAGCCTGATAATACCTTGGCTAGAGCCGAACCTGTATGCCCCACTCCCACGATTCCTATTGTTTTACCTTGTATTTCTGTACCACGATGTGCTTCTCTGTCCCATTCGCCACTTCTTACATGTTGGTCAGATTGTAACAAACGATGTTGAAATGCGAGAATCATACCAAGCACATGTTCTGCTACACTTTGTGCATTAGCGCCATCTGCATTGATTACGGTGATATTTGGATCTTCGACGATCTCTGCATCGATGTTATCAATTCCGCTTCCCGCTCTTGCAATCCATTGTAAAATTGGCGCATGACTTAGTAAAGCCCTGCTGATACGAATTTTAGAACGTACCACAAGACCTGTGTAGTTATCCTCACTTAGCTTTTGGGGGATTTTTTCAGGATTAATATCAGGATAGTAGTGAATTTCAGCTCCCAAATGTTTTTCGAGTCCGATTAATAAAGACTCAAATACATCATCCACTACAAGTATTTTTTCCATTTAAATGATTATCTCAAACTCGAGCGATTAGCATACCACTCATTATTGGATTCATCCTTTGAACTTTTGGCTTGGCTAACTTTCTTAGAACCTTCAAAGAAAGTAGCGGCTGCTACAGCTAACTCATCGGAGATTTCATCTGGCCCGGTTAGATCTCGTTCTGCGTCGAAATGATCTTGAATGAAATGTGTATTAAAATCCCCATCAATGAAAGCTTTATGATTCATCACAAACTCACCAAATGGCAAGGTAGTTTGTATCCCCGTAACCACATATTCAGATATGGCTCTCTTCATTCTTGAGATGGCCTCCTGTCTATTCGAACCCCAAACAATAAGCTTTGCCAACATATTGTCGTAATAAATAGGAATCTCCATGTTTGATTCCATGCAATCATCGATTCGGATTCCAGGGCCTGTTGGGATCTGATAAGTTTTTACCTTTCCTATATTAGGTAAAAACTGCTGGTAAGGGTCCTCTGCACAAACCCTCAACTCCAACGAATGACCGTTCATTTTTAATTCCTCTTGTGTAAAGGTCAAGGGCATATTGGCAGCAGCCTCAATTTGGCACTTCACCAAATCTACACCTGTTATCATCTCCGTAACCGGATGTTCTACTTGAAGACGGGTATTCATTTCAAGAAAATAGAATTCCCGATTATCCCCTAAAAGAAATTCAACGGTTCCCGCTCCTGAGTAATTACACGCCTTAGCAACATTTACAGCCGCCTCTCCCATTTGTGTACGTAATGCATCATCTAATACCGCACTAGGGGCTTCCTCTACTAATTTTTGATGTCTCCGCTGTATGCTACATTCTCTTTCAAATAAGTGACAAGTATTTCCATGGTTATCGGCTAATATTTGGAATTCAATATGTCTGGGGTTCCCAACGTATTTTTCTATAAAAACCCGATCATCACCAAATGAGTTACGTGCTTCATTTTGAGCAGTTTTCAGAGACTCTAAAAAAGTATCTTCCTCGTAGACAGCACGCATTCCTTTACCGCCACCACCGGCAGAAGCTTTGATAAGAACAGGAAAGCCTATTTTCTTTGCTACTTCCAAGGCCGCCTCTGGCTCCACAACAGCCTCGTTTATACCCGGAACCAATGGGACACCGTATTTCTCAACCGCTTGCTTACTCGCAATCTTACTTCCCATTATTTCCATTGCCTCGGCTGTTGGACCAATAAGTACGATGTTCTCCTCTTTCAAACGCCGAGCAAATGATGCATTTTCTGATAAGAAACCATAACCCGGATGGATGGCTTCTGAACCTGTTTTCTTTGCAATTTCAATAATTTTCTCAGAGAGCAAATAACTTTCTGATCCAGGGCCTTCACCCACCCAATAGGCCTCATCGGCATAACGAGTATGACGCGCTAATTTATCTGGAGTACTATACACTGCCACAGTTTTAATACCCATTTCTCGACATGTGCGCATTACCCTTAGGGCAATCTCACCTCGATTTGCTATTAGAATCTTGGAAAACATCAGTGGTTTGAATCGTTTTAATATACCTTCGCGAAGGTAACCAAAGATGCAACACATTGCCAAGGTACTTCAACTCGTACAACTAGAATGGCTTATTGATAAAAAACGGCCAACTATTTTGGCAGCGGCTATTTTGCAGCTAGCCATCGTTGGGTTATTGACCATGCTATCACAGCCAAGAATCCTAGAAAGTGTTTGGAATAGTATTTTTTGGATTTCCTTAATATTGAGCACTGTACAGGGAGTATCAAAAAACTTCACTATGGTTTCTTCGGGTAGATGGATTTTTTGGAGTCAAATTGCATCCAATTCCCAATTATTATGGAGTAAAATAATATATGGCTGGGCGAATATGTTACTATTAACCGCCATTAACTTATTCATTTTTAATTGGTTTATGGGATTCCCGATAAAGCACTTCAACGCTTATTTGGGTATCATACTACTGGTCACTGGAGGGATTTCTGCCGTATTTACATTCGTTGGAGCCGTTGCCACCAAAGCGGGAAACGCTGGATATCTAGCACCTGTACTTAGCTTACCCATCATTCTCCCGATTTTATTGGTTGGCATCAAAGCTTCAACCAAAACCTTAAACCCCGTACTCGTTAGTTCTGTTTACACCGATATGCTTTTGTTAGGTGCATTGGATATCCTCATTCTCGTGCTTACAGGAGTCCTGTTTGAAAGCCTTTGGAAAGAGTAAAACTAGTCAGCCCAACAATCTAATATTTCGATAGCCGCATCTACTGTTGCATCTTTATCGTAGCCTCTCATCCAAGTCGATTTCTGTTGAAGTTTTATGGAGTCAGAAGCCACCATTTCTAGATCAAAAGGCAGTGCGAATGCTGTATCAAACTGTCGTTGGTATTTATAATCTCGGAACCATTTATCTTTTTCCTCTAAGTCTTTCTGTTGTTGCTCAAATTCTTCAAGCCTCAACGAATAGGTCATACCCTTCCGTACTTCTTCGATTTGTTTAGCTCGCTTTTGCACCATTTCAAAATACTCCTGCTTAGAAACCCAATCGCGTCCTTTAGAAATCGCCTTATCATACGCTTTGGTGCTGTAATCCTTATACTTCGCGGCTGGAATCTCATCGTAGGCTAAGTGATAATCCATCTCTTTTTCTCCCCGATCTACACCATCGTAAATATCTGGAACGATCACATCGGGTATAACTCCTTTTAACTGAGTTGTTCCACCATTAATCCGATAAAATTTTTGAATGGTGACTTTTAAATCACCAAACCCGCGTGGGAAAACATCGGTGGTCCCACCTCTTAAGGGAACCATGGTTTGAACGGTACCTTTACCGAAGGTGCTTTTACTACCCACAACCACTGCACGGTTATAATCCTGTAGTGCAGCCGCAAGAATTTCTGAAGCCGATGCACTATATGCATTGGTTAATATAACCAATGGCTTATCATACAGGGTGGTAGGATTATAATCCTGAGCTTGTCGAATTTCTCCTTCTGAATTTTTTACTTGAACGATAGGACCTGATGAAATAAACAAGCCCGACATTTCGATGGCATCTGCTAAACTACCGCCTCCATTGTTCCTTAGATCTAATATAATTCCATCTACTTGGCTCTCTTTTAATTTCTCGAGCTCTTTTCTTACATCACCCGCACTATTTCTACCGCGACCACGTTGTGAAAAATCTGCATAAAAACTAGGCAATTGAATAATTCCGTACTTTTTGCCATCCTTGTTAATCAAGGCACTTCTTGCATAGGTTTCTTCAATCACCACAACATCACGAACAATCGCTACTACCTGGATCACGCCATCAGGTTTTTTGACCGTTAAACGAACTTCAGTACCCTTCTTTCCACGGATAAGCTGAATGGCATCGTCTAGCTTCATGTCTACCACATCAACGGGCTCTTTTTCACCTTGTGCTACTTTTAGAATCAAGTCTCCGGCTTTTAAGTCGCCTTGTTTATAACTAGCGCTTCCAGGAACAATTCGCTCCACTTTGATATAACCGTCTCGCTCACTTAATGTTGCACCAATACCCTCTAACTTTCCAGTCATCGATATATCAAAGTTATCCTTGTCAGCAGGCGGATAATAATTTGTATGTGGATCAAATATTTCGCTTATTGTATTACCGTAAAAACTGATTTGATCTTGGCGATCCATTTTACGCCATCGCTTGAACCAAGACTGCACGAATTTTTTAGTTTCCTTTCTGGCTTTGAGTTCCAGGGTGTCAAAGGGAAGAATCTTTATTTCAGTGGCGGCGCTATCTTTTTTTGAGTTCTCTAAGTCCTTTTGTTGTTTTTGCTTTCTATAGACTCTATCTACTACCTGATAACGAGTCCAGCGATGCCAGTAGTCAATTAACGCATCAACATCCTTTTGATACTTTTTATTCTCAACACTCACCTCAAATTGAACCTGCTCGTCATAGTCAAGCGGGCCCTCCAGATCAGACAGAATCTCTGGTTCAATTCTATCCAATCTATGCATCAAGGTGCTCCAAACAGAATCAAAGAATGTCAATTGCCCTGCATTGATTTCATCGTCTATTCTATTTTTTGATTGACCAAAGCGAGTTACATCTTCCTCCGTGAAAAACTGCTTATTACCATCTAGGTTATCAAAAATATTTTCAAATACTAGGGCAGCAAATTCGTCGTTTATTTCTCTTGGGTGATAATGTTGTGAATTAAGGGTAAAAGTTAGCCTTCTTAAAACGGGATCTTCATTTGAAAAGGGGCTATTCCCACAAAAAACCAAGGCGACAACCAATAAGGTCACGCCGGTTATCGACATCCATTTTCTCATTGATTATTTCTTATTTCTTTTCAAATCTTTGTAAGCCTAAAGCATTCACTCCTTGTTCAAAAATGATGTCTACAGGAATATCCTCTTTTTCAAGAGATTTTAATTCTTCTGTGAGAGCCTCATTTATGATTCCTCGTTCAGCCAGCATTTTCTTGACCCCACTTGCATCTCCGTCACCTTGCAAGGTAAGAAGTTCGGCAGCTAGGTCATTGATGGCTTTCTTCATTTTTTGAACATCTACTTTTAATCCTTTGGATGAACGTTCTAAACAACCTGAAGATTCTAAAGTATTAAACGTGATCATATTTGCTCTGCCGTGAGCGCTTGATGCACCAAAACGCACAGAACGGTACACAGAAGCCACAAACGTCACATAAAAATCTTCTAAGTCCCCGTTTAATTCTCCCTTTTCCTGAAGTTTTGTAACCATATACAACCCTAAAACATCCGCCTTACATTCTTCGATGGCAGAGTAATCTGGACCCAAAGCTTCACGTACTGTTTTCTCTGGGTCTTTCACCAGGTTTTTAATTCCTAAACCGTGAGCCACTTCATGAAACATCACGTTATTGAAGAATGCGTCAAAGGTTATATTCTTTCGTTGCGAACGATGAATAATTTCCTTAGAAATAGGAATTACTATTTCATCAAATTTCGCGCGCATTGTATTTTTCAATTGTGAACGCCTTGTACCCCAAAACTTCTGAAGATTTTCATCATTTGGAAGGTTAACTGCGATGGTCTTACTGCCTGCATTACAATCACCAGCATAGTACACCGCGTCAAATACGGCCAATTGACTTTGGGGTTTTCTTGGCTTAATTAAAGGAGGGAATCCTTCAATATCAATAGGTTCCTCGACAATATCTTGGATTTCGTTACCCTCTTCGTCTACTTCGGTCGTCTCTTCAGGTCCTAATGAGGGTTTATAAGCAGCTTCAACGGGCAATCCTGCTTGTAATTCCGGCAATAATGCGACATACTTCTTCAGTTTTTCGCCCCATTCTTGATCTCTGACCAATACATAGGCTTCAAAAGATGTTTTTTGCCCTGTTAATTTGTCTTCATAATTTTCGATAGGCCCTATGATGATATCTAGATGAGAATTTAAACTCAGCCATTTTACATCGCTTTCAATAAATTGATCGCTGTTTAATGCCATGCAACGGAAACGGAGGTAATCTGCAAATTCTGCATCTTCATTTTCAATAGCGCTTGCAGCTAACTCCAACTCATTTGTTAACTCTTGCATGTTGTCTCGATATGCTTGAGAAAATCCTTGTAATTCTACAAACTGGCCAGACTGCAAGGGAAACATCTCCGTCATGGGAGGTGGTGCTTGTCCTTCTTCTGGTGGAGCTGGGGGTTGGGGTGGATTGGCAGCATCCATTTGAAATACACGGTTGATTTTGGTATATGGACTCAATACCCGCATCGCTTCTCCTTCATTCACAACATCCGGATTAAAATCTTCTGGATAAAAGTTTACTCCTTTAGGTTTTTCACCTACCCCTTTCACAAATGGCGCGTCGTTATTTAAGCGATCCCAAGGACCATAATTTATCTCCATGAACTTTTTGAGATTTTCATCCTTGACCTTTTTCAATGCCTCTTTTTTAGGCATGTAAGTCTGTTCCCAGAAAATCAAATCAGCGAATTCAGCTGCTTTTATCAAATGGTAGATACACTCTTTTTCTGCCTCCGATAACTTTAATGTATCGGTAGTCAATTTAATGGTTTTATAGGTTTTCAACCTCTGCTCGATCGGGTAACCTTCCTTGGGTTTTTGTGAAAACAAGGAACCCATGGCAAAAGTACTTAGAACACCGAGAGATAAGATAGATTTAATCAAGCGCATCCTACAAAATTAGTCCGAGTTACCTTTTATCAAAACGCAAATCACCAATAGACTAATATTAACGATGAATTTGTTTGTTCAACCGAATGATGTAATACGGACGGAGTTTACCAACGAGTTTTGTGGAGATGTTCGGAGCGAATCAGGGAAAAATAGAACACACAACTTTTGAATGTGGTTTATCAGATAAATTGTTGGAAGACCTCCCTAACTCAGCCAACATCATTACAGTGGATGGCAAACAGTACCCAAGTAGTATTGTAGAATTACACCGGCCTACAGGAAAATATATTAGCAGAGCGCTAATTAAATTATTCAATTTATTTAGCCAAAAAGGAGTTATTCGAATAATTGGAAATACGTGTGCCCCTGGACTAAAATTCCCGGTTTTAACCTCAGGTAAAGGCATAGATCAATTCGAAAATCTGCCAAATAAATGTCCCATCATTGCGGCTAATATACTTGGATATGAAGAATTCCCAAATGCCGTTACGGTTAAAGGGGAGCCCTTTATGGTGCTGAATATCCCTGAAGATTGGAATTCATTTGAGGATTACACCTCTGCTTTTACCTCAAAATACAGAGTACGAGCAAAGAAAATACTCAAGGAAACCAAAGAAGTAGAAGTTAAAAAGCTGAGCGATCTTCCACCAAATGAATGGATTGCTTCATGCGGTAATTTGTTAAATCAAAGCTTATCTACCAAAACCATTGCTATTGGTAGGAACTTACCAAAGTTACTTTCCTGTTATCACCAATCATTAGGAGAAAATTTTGAGGTTTGGGGTTACTATCATGCCCACGAACTTATCGGCTTTATCTCCTGTATTCGCGATGAAAATAAGCTTTTCGCAATGCACTTGGGTTTGAAAAAACAAAACAACCCATTCCCAAAATTATACTCACGGATGTTAATAGATATGGTTAAATGGGCCATTGATAACGATCTGGAGCGAGTAAACTTTGGAAGAACCGGTGCCGAAATAAAAAGTACGTTAGGAGCGATTCCCGTGGAGAATTCGTTTGTTGTATTCACGAGATCTAGACTCTTATTAATTCTGTTCAAAGTGTACGCGAAATATTTCCAAAAGAAGTTTATTTACACCCTTCGACAACCATTCAAGGAACCTAAAAAAGCAAAAAGCGTTCCTTTTGAAGTATAAGTAATTTGTATATTTGGGCTGTGAAGAAAACCAGTCTAATTGCCGCAATCGCTTTTGTAGCGAGTAATCTTACCGCGCAAATCACCAACAAACCAGGCAGTCAATATCAGTTTGAAGAAATTACTGCCATCAATAAAACAGAAATAAAAGACCAGTGCCGGACAGGTACTTGTTGGAGTTATAGTACGCTTTCTTTTTTAGAATCAGAACTCATTAGAGAAGGCAAGGGAGATCACGACCTCAGCGAAATGTTCGTGGCAAGAAATGCATATTTAGAGAAGGCCATAACCTATCTAAGGATGAATGGCAAACACCAATTCGATGAGGGCGGTGAAGGCCATGATATTCCGTTTATCATTGAGAAATACGGAATCGTTCCTGAGGAAGTATACACAGGGCTTTTGCATGGGAAAAGGCGTCATAATCACGCGCAATTGGTCTCTGTTTTGTCTTCGATGGTAGGATCCTTAAAAAGCACGAAAGAGGGTGAATTAGGACCCGAATGGAAGGATGCCATTAACGGAGTGCTGGATGCTTACCTCGGTGCAATTCCAGAGTCGTTTGAATATAGAGGGAAAACATACACGCCAAAATCATTTGCCGCTTCTTTAGAGCTCGACATGGATGATTATGCTGTGGTTACATCATTTACACACCACCCATTCTACAAGCCTTTTGCTATCGAAGTTCCTGATAATTGGGCCATGCAAACCGCGTTGAATGTACCATTGGACGAGATGATGGAAGTGATTCAATACTCCTTGAAAAAAGGATACTCTGTGGCTTGGGCTACCGATGTAAGCGAAAAAGGATTCTCATTCCGTAACGCACTTGCTATCGTTCCTCAACACGACTCCATGATCAGAGAAAAAGGTAAAGACAATCGACTTTTCAATAATGCAGGATCTGAAAAAGTAGGCAATGCTTTCAATCAACCGTATCCTGAAAAAACAATCACTCAAGAACTAAGACAAGCTTCATTCGACAATCAAACAACCACAGATGATCATGGCATGCATATCGTTGGAATGTACAAAGAGTCAAAAACAAGCACACCTTTTTATCATGTAAAAAATTCATGGGGTACAAAGAATCCAGCAAAGGGATATTTATTCGCCAGTGATTCTTACCTGCGTTACAAAACAATTTGCATAATGGTCAATAAAAAAGGGATCCCAAAATCGATACAGAAAAAACTAGGTTTGTAAATCATTAATTCAGTTTGAATTAAAAGTTACCGCAATAACAATGCGGTAACTTTTTTTTTGTAAAACATTCACTTTTCAGACATACCCTCGTTGCATACAAAAAGGACTTTTGAGTCCAAATGCAACAACCCTACAAACGAGCGATTGACGTATGCGTCATGAGTGACTTACACCTAGGCACTTTTGGTTGTCATGCAACGGAAGTGGTCCAATATCTCAAAAGCATTACACCCAAAATACTCGTATTAAACGGTGATATTATAGACATCTGGCAGTTTAGGAAAAAATACTTTCCTGCCGCGCATATGCAGGTTATACGTGAAATTTTCAAGCTCATGGAGAATGGGACACAAGTGTATTATATCACGGGAAACCACGCCGCAGCCATAGAGTCATTTGGTGTATTGGTCGTAAATAGATTAGATATAAACTTTACCCTAATTTTGTCTAAATGGGCTAAAAAAGATCATCGTTACACCAAGACCCCAGATTTTTTACGCACAGAAGAAGCCGTTAAGTCATTCATGGACAGTATATTAGATTGAAAACAAGCCATGGTTTTGTTTTCAATACATCGCATTATATTTGCGTCAAATTTTAAGTCATGATTATCGGGGTACCAAAAGAGATCAAGAACAATGAGAATCGCGTGGCTGTTACACCAGCAGGCGCCTCTGAATTTGTAAAACACGGTCACACCGTGTACGTACAAAAAACTGCCGGATTAGGTAGTGGATTCACCGACGAACAATACACCACAGCTGGTGCTAATCTCTTGGATACCATCGAAGAGGTTTACGCTATTGCTGAAATGATTGTTAAGGTGAAGGAACCCATCGAACCCGAATATCCATTGATTAAAGAGGACCAATTACTATTCACTTATTTCCACTTTGCATCATATGAACCATTAACCAATGCGATGATTGAAAGCGGCTCGGTTTGTTTGGCTTACGAAACGGTAGAAAAAGACCGTCAATTGCCCTTGTTAATCCCTATGAGTGAGGTTGCGGGTAGAATGAGCGTACAAGAAGGTGCAAAATTCTTAGAAAAGCCAATGGGTGGCCGCGGTATTTTGTTAGGAGGTGTTCCAGGAGTAAAACCTGCCAATGTCATTGTATTAGGAGGTGGTGTTGTTGGGACTCAAGCAGCTAAGATGGCTGCTGGACTTGGAGCCAATGTGACCATCATGGATATTAGTCTTCCAAGACTGCGTGAACTCAATGATATCATGCCGGCCAATGTGGAGACCGAATTTTCAAATGAATACAATATTCGTCAAGCGGTAAAAACGGCTGATTTGGTTATCGGTGGTGTGTTGATACCTGGTGCTAAGGCACCGAAATTAATCACCAGAGATATGTTGCCAACCATGCGAGAAGGAGCAGTAATCGCTGACGTTGCCATAGACCAAGGAGGGTGTTTTGAAACCTCTAAACCTACCACTCACGCAGAACCTGTATACGAAGTAGACGGTGTAGTGCATTACTGTGTGGCAAATATGCCAGGTGCCGTTCCTTACACGTCTACACTTGCTTTAACCAACGCAACCTTACCATATGCACTTCAATTGGCAAACAAAGGCTGGCAGCAGGCTTGCAACGACAATGCTGAACTTCGCTTAGGCCTGAATGTTGTAAATGGAAAAGTAGTCCATGAAGGAGTTAGCCAAGCTTTTGATTTAGAGTATACGCCTGTTTCGCAAGTACTGGTTTAATGCCTTTAGTTAACCACAAGGTTTACGGAAGTCAGGATTCACCTTCACTCTATATAGCCCATGGTGTTTTTGGGATGCTGGATAATTGGCATTTCATTGCCAATGAGCTATCCAAGGATTTCAAAGTTGTTACGTTTGATGCACGAAATCATGGAAGATCATTCCATGATGATAATGCTAGTTATCATGCGATGGCTAATGATTGGGCTGATCTCATTGAATCCCAAGGCGACCAAAACCCCATTATCGTGGGTCATTCAATGGGTGGGAAAACTGCCATGGTATTCACCGATTTATTCCCAGAACGGGTGAAACATTTAGTGGTTGTAGATATTGCGCCAAAGGC
>Ga0181552_10003260_pt1 | contig 11626 bp, 10 predicted proteins | sample 011ome_18_FD_130583 | JGI IMG/M metagenome (GOLD analysis project Ga0181552, IMG submission 130583) | Coastal salt marsh microbial communities from the Groves Creek Marsh, Skidaway Island, Georgia - 011501BT metaG (megahit assembly) | ecosystem: Environmental > Aquatic > Marine > Intertidal...
AAGCTGCACCAGCTAAAAAGGCTGCACCAGCTAAAAAGGCTGCACCAGCTAAAAAGGCTGCACCAGCTAAAAAGGCTGCACCAGCTAAGAAAGCTGCACCAGAAGCTCCGAAAGTTCGCGGACGTACCAAGGACGGCATTGCGTACACCAAAGACTTCGATGTGAAGTTTTTGAAGTCGCAACGCGATCTTCTCATTGCAGAGCGAGCCCGCCTGATCGGCCAAGCCGACCAGCTCGATGCAGAGGCCACAAGCCTGATTGAAGAAGCTGAGATGGGCGATGTGCAGTTCGATGACGAGGGTGGCGAGGGCGACACCATGGTGGTTGAGCGAGAGCGTGACCTCGCCCTTAGCGCTCAGGCCCGAGAGTCGGTTGTTGAGATCGATGAGGCACTTGCCCGAATGGAAGTGGGAACCTACGGCTACTCGGTGCTGTCGATGAAGCCAATTCCACGACTTCGCCTGGAAGCAATTCCATGGGCGAGAGAACTCGTCGAGGAGAAGGTCGGCGGGATCGGCCGTCGATGACCTCAAAGGCGCAGCGTTCGGAGCACATCATTTCTTGGGCACTCGCTGCGTTTGTTATTGCGTTTGATCAGATCACCAAACAACTTGCCGTTAGCCGCCTAGCAGATGGGGCCGTCGACGTTGTGTGGACCTTGAAATTCCGCCTCACGTTCAATTCGGGCATGGCATTTGGTGCTGGTTCTTCATTTGGGCCAGTCATCGCGATCGGGGCCTTTGTGGTGGTGTTATTCCTTGCAAAGTCTCTGTCCCGACAGCCTCGTCTGATCAATCGACTAGCGATTGGGGTTCTTGTCGGCGGCGCAAGTGGAAATCTGCTCGACCGGTTGTTCCGATCCCCTGGGTTTCTTCGTGGATCGGTCGTTGACTTCATCGATTTCGGATGGTTTCCGGTATTCAATGTCGCAGATATTTCAATCAACGTGGGTGCGGCATTGCTCGTGTTATCAGTTCTCTCAGATGGCCGACGCGCTCGGGCGACCGGGGAGTAATCGATGCTGGTTGAGGTAGTTCCGAGTGCGCTCGACGGCGAGCGAGTTGACCGAATCGTCGCATTCATTCTTGACGTGTCGCGGTCTGTTGCCGCCGATCTTGTCGAACGTGGAACTGTGCTTGTCGACGGAGTAGTGGAAACCAGTGGCAAATTGAGGTTGTCTGAAGGCCAAGAGGTGTCTGTCGACCCTTCCCAAATCCCAGGTGAAAAACTGCCTGATCCAGACCCAGGGGTGGTGGTGTCTGTCGTTCATGCGGACGACCACATCATCGTCGTCGATAAGCAAGCTGGCCTCGTCGTCCACCCTGGTGCGGGCAATGATGCGGGGACTCTTGTAAATGGTTTGCTCGCTCAGTTTCCTGAGATTTCGGAGGTGGGTGAGTCCCATCGACCTGGGATCGTTCACCGACTTGACGCCGGTAGCACGGGCTTGCTCGTCGTGGCGCGAACGCAGCAGTCGTATGAGGCGCTAGTTCCCCAATTTGCTGATCACTCTGCCACTCGTATGTATCGCGCTCTCGTATGGGGACATCCCACGGCATTGCACGGCGTCATTGATGCTCCGATCGGCAGGTCTCGCCGCGATCCTTTGAAAATGGCGGTGGTAGCGGATGGGCGTGACTCACGCACGGAATACCAAGTCATCGAACGCTATTCAGAACCGGTTGACTGCGCATTGCTTGAGTGTTCGCTTGAGACCGGTCGGACTCATCAGATCCGAGTTCACCTCTCGTCAATCGGCCATCCGCTTATTGGCGACCCGTGGTACGGGCAGCGGCGGCCGACGCTTGGAATGGAGCGTCCATTCCTTCACGCGGCCCGACTTGAGTTCGATCATCCCGGTGACGGGGAGCGAGTGTCATTTTCAAGCGAACTTGCCGAAGACCTGAACACGATGCTCAGTGGTCTTCAACCACTTGTCGACGACTCACCGGCTGGCTAGAGGCCAGGGTGTTTCGCCAGATGCCATGTTGACAATTGCGTCAAGGGTGTAACCGTCGAGGTGTGATCGCATGACATCACCCGCCGCATTCCAGATTGAAAGCAACACGCACTGGCCTTCGTGGTCGCATGCGCCGTCAGTGTGCGGTTCTCCGAAGTCGCCGAGGGTGATAGGCCCATCGACCGCTGACAAAATTTCTGAGAGTCGAATTTCAGACGGTTGTCGCGCCAGTACGTAGCCGCCGCCGACACCACGCTTCGATCGGACAAGCCCAGCCCCTTTTAAAGCGAGCAAAATTTGTTCGAGATATGGCTGTGGGAGACCGGTTCGCTCTGCGATATCGCGGACCGAGGTCGGGCCGGCATCGTTAGTTCTCAACGCAAGCGACAGCAATGCTCGGCAGGCATAGTCACCTCTGGTTGAAACGCGCACAACTTCATCGTAGGCCGCCGTAGGTGTCTTCGGTGGCTCCAAGCGGTTGCAACGAGAAGAATGGTGAGCGTTGCTCTGCCAAGTTGGTGTTAGCCGCGTCTACTGGTGAACTATGGGAATGGGTGTGGAGGAAACATCGCAAGAAGTTCTTGCTGAGGGAAGCTCCTCGCCGATGCCCTGTTTGCCTGAGTACCAAGGCGCAAACGTTGCCGGCATCATTCCGGCGTTCCTGGGTGGTGCTCCAATCCCGAATTGGGTGCCTCAGATCGCTGCCGGCGCCTCTGCTGTCGTGCTCGTCGTGCTTGATGGTCTCGGCTGGAAGCAACTTGCCGAGCGTCAAGAATTGACGCCGAACCTCAGTTCGTTGGTTGGAGGTCCAATCACGACCGTGGCACCAAGCACAACGGCGACGGCGTTGACATCAATCGCCACTGGTCTCACACCCGCTGAACACGGTGTACTCGGATATCGAATGTTGATGAGAGGTGCGGTCACCAACATGTTGCGTTGGGCGACAGACGCGGGAAATCGCCGACACGATGTCCCTCCCAGAGAGTTTCAGCCTGCTCGCGCATTCTGCGGCCAGCGTGTGCCCTACGTGACGAGCCAAGAACTGATCGGATCCTCATTCTCTGATGCTCATTTGTACGGAGGAATTCCGCATGGTTATCGAGCGTTGTCCTCGTTGCCGGTAGTGGTTGCTGAACTTGTTGCCGGTGGTGCCTCATTTGTTCATGCGTATTACCCGGGGATCGACAAGATCGCTCATGAACGTGGCTTCGGAGAGTTCTACGATGCCGAACTTGCCGCCGCCGATCACATGATTGGTGATCTGCTCCAGCGATTGCCGAGTGATGCTGTCGTCTTGGTCACGGCTGATCATGGGCAAGTCGAGGTAGGGGATCGGTTGGTGTATCCGAGCGATGAACTTCTTCGTTTGGTCGAACTTCAATCTGGTGAGGGGCGGATGCGCTGGTTCCATTCTCGGCCAGGAGCTGAAAGTGAGCTTTTTGACGCCGCACGCGAAGAATTTGGTCACATCGGATGGGTAAGGCGCCGTTCGGAGGTCATTGACGACGATTGGTTTGGCCCTCGTTTTTCCACACCAATGTTGGCTCGACTGGGAGATGTTGTCGTTGCGCCGTTTGAGCCAGTCAGTTTGTTTGAAGCTGCAGACTCCGGTCCGTTTGAGTTGATTTGTCGGCACGGCTCGCTGACGGAAGAAGAGATGCTTGTTCCATTAATCGCAGGTCATGGCCTTCGGTAGAATTGCCAACAGGCGTGTGGAACACGCGATGCAAAAGTGCCGCCGAAACTGTTGAAAGGGTATTTGTCATGGCTGACAGCGACGTAGAACGTCCAGAGGTTGTCGACGACAACGAGACGCTGAACAGCGAGATGGAAGGCGCCATCACCGAGCCCGGCAAGGTGCTTCGTATCGGATCGATGGTGAAGCAATTGCTCGATGAGGTTCGCCAGGCACCGCTTGATGAGGCGAGCCGAGAGCGACTCGCAGAAATCTACGAGCGGTCAGTAATCGAACTTTCCGAGGCGCTGTCACCTGACCTGCAAGAGGAGCTGAAGATGATTGCGCTTCCGTTCGACGGAGATGGCATTCCGAGCGAGGCCGAATTACGCGTCGCCCAAGCCCAACTCGTTGGTTGGCTCGAAGGACTGTTCCATGGAATCCAAGCGGCGTTATTCGCTCAGCAGGTAGCGGCGAAGCAACAGTTCGAGCAGATGCGCCAGCTGCCCTCAAATGGCGGGAGCTCAGGCACCCAAACCGGGACGTATCTGTAATTTTCCTGCACTGGTCTTCGGCGACGCTCTGGTACAGTCGACAGATCACACGCCTGTAATTCAGGCGTAGCCCGCCGACAGATTTCACCTAACACTTTCATTCGACCACGTGACCGATTCATTTACCCACCTGCATGTTCATACCGAGTTCTCGATGCTTGATGGGGCGGCGCGGCTCGATGAACTTGTAGCGACGGCAGTTGCAGATGGGCAGCCAGCGATTGGCATTACTGATCACGGCAACATGTACGGCACGCTCGAGTTCTACAAGGAGTGCCGAAATCGCGGAATCAAACCGATTATCGGTACCGAGGCCTACATGGCTCACGACAGTCGGCATGAGCGACCAACGCGACGTGGGCGCCTTGATGATTCGGGCGGCGACACTGAGGCCGGGCAGAAGCTGTACTACCACCTCACGTTGCTTGCTGAGAACCAAACCGGTTACCGCAACTTGATTCAGTTATCGAGCCTTGCGTTTCTTGAGGGGTACTACTACAAGCCCCGTATCGACTGGGAGCTGCTCGAGCGTTACTCAGATGGTCTGATCGCAACCACGGGATGCCTCGGCGGTCATGTTCTGCAGTCGTTGTTGCGTGGTGACGAGTCGGGAGCGGTTGAGAAAGCGGCCCGCCTGCAGGACATCTTTGGCAAAGACAACTTGTTCATCGAACTGCAGGATCACGGCCTCCCAGAGCAAAAGCAGACAAATCCTCAACTCATTGAAATTGCTCGACGGATCGGCGCCCCGTTGCTGGCAACGAACGACTCGCACTACACCCATCGCGAGGACCACGCGGCCCATGACGCCTTGTTGTGTGTTCAGACCGGTTCATTGATGAGCGACGCAAATCGATTCAAGTTTGATGGTCATGAGCATTACCTTAAGCCTGCAGTTGAAATGCGAGAGCAGTTCCGAGAAGTGCCTGAAGCATGCGATAACACGCTGTGGATTGCAGAGCGGGCTGATGTCGAAATCACCTTTGGTGAGGCGTTGTTGCCGAATTTCCCGCTACCCGATGGATTCGCAGATGACCGTGCCTATCTCGAACACCTCACATGGGAGGGAGCTAAGCGGCGCTGGGGCGCGAACTTGCCAAATAACGTCGTCGAGCGCGTCTCGTATGAGCTCGAGGTCATCGCCTCAATGGGATTCGCTTCGTACTTCTTGGTGACCTGGGATCTCATTCGTCATGCACGTGATTCTGGTATCCGTGTTGGACCTGGTCGTGGCTCGGCGGCAGGTTGCGCAGTCGCGTACTGCCTGTGGATCACCGATCTTGATCCGATCAAGTATGACCTTCTCTTTGAGCGGTTCTTGAATCCTTCACGAATTTCAATGCCCGATATCGACATGGATTTTGACTCGAGATATCGCGACGAAATGATTCGGTACGCCGCTGAGAAATACGGCCGTGACCACGTTGCTCAGATCATCACTTTTGGAACAATCAAAGCTCGTAACGCGGTTCGTGATGCGGCGAGGGTGCTCGGTTACCCGTACGCCGTCGGTGATCGCGTTGCCAAGGCGATGCCCCCATTGGTGATGGGGCGCGACACGCCGTTGAAATATTGCTTCGAGCAGAACGAGAAGTACGCCGATGGCTATAAAGCGGCCACAGAACTTCGTGCGATGTACGAGTCAGACGATGATGTCAAGAAAGTTGTTGACGTAGCAAAAGGGTTAGAGGGTCTGAAACGTTCAGACGGAATCCATGCGGCGGCGGTGGTGATTACGAAGGAGCCCGTCACCGAATACCTTCCAATTCAGCGAAAACCAGAAAGCGGAAAGTCCCCTGAAGACTCTCCAGTCGTCACGCAGTATGAGATGCATGGTGTTGAAGAACTTGGACTGTTGAAGATGGACTTCCTCGGTCTTCGAAACCTGGATGTCATCAGTGACACTCAGGCGATGATTGAGTCGTCAGTTGATCCTGAGTTCAATATTGATGCAGTCCCCCTCGACGACCCGGCGACGTTCGAGTTGCTCTCGCGCGGTGACACCGTTGGGGTGTTCCAGCTTGAATCGCCACCAATGCGCCAGTTGCTTCGTCGAATGGCACCTAACTCATTTGAAGATGTCTCGGCTGTGCTGGCGCTCTATCGCCCGGGCCCAATGAGCGAGAATATGCATAACGATTACGCCGACAGGAAGAACGGTCGTAAGCCGGTCGATTTCTTCCATGAAGATGCGCGTGAAGTTCTTGATGACACGTTTGGGTTGATGATTTATCAGGAGAGCGTGATGCGTGTAGCGCAGCGGTTTGCCGGCTATTCGCTTGCTCAGGCAGACAACCTTCGTAAAGCGTGCGGGAAAAAGCAGCGCGAGTTGATGGTTGCTGAGAGAGAAAAGTTTGAACAGGGCTGCGAGTCCACGGGATATGGCATCGGTCTTGGAAAACAGTTATTTGACATCATCGAAAAGTTTGCTGATTACGCATTCAACAAGAGCCACACATTTGGTTATGGCCTCATCACCTATCAAACCGCCTACCTCAAGGCGCACTACCCGGTTGAGTATTTCTCGGCGTTGCTCACCAGCGTGAAACACAATCTCGACAAGGCGGCGATCTACCTCGCAGATTGTCGAGCGAGTGGCATCAAGGTGTTGCCTCCAGACATCAACCGCTCTCTGTCAGATTTTGCTCCACTGCGGCGTGAACATGTGCCCGACGATGTTGAACTTCCTGTGGGTTCGCCAGGCGCAATCTTGTTCGGCATGTCGGCAGTACGAAATGTTGGTGAGGGCTTGGTCTCGCAACTCGTGGAAGAGCGCAACGAGAACGGCCCATATGCGACGTTCTACGAATTCGCTGAGCGTGTTCCTGAGCAGGTGTTGAACAAGCGAACGATTGAATCGTTGATCAATGGGGGAGCGTTCGATCGACTTGAGCATCCTCGACTCGGATTGGTGTCGGTGCACGAGAGCATTATCGAGTCGACGTTGAGTCGTCGCCGTGAACGAGATCAAGGTGTGCTCAGCCTGTTCGGTGATTGGAATGGTGATGACTCGGCTGAGCTTGGCCGTGTTGAGCGTATTGATATTCCTGATGTCGAGTATCCGAAAGCTGAGCGCCTGAAAGCCGAAAAAGAAATGCTCGGCCTCTACGTCTCTGATCACCCACTATTCGGTGTTGAGGCTGCACTTCGTCGGCGTGTTGAGCATGCGATTGTCGATCTCAGCGAGATGGAGGATGGCTCTAACGTGAGGGTTGGGGGAATCATCACAGCCTCAGCACGTAAGTTCACCAAGAAAGGTGACCAGATGGCGGTCTTCACTCTTGAAGACCTGGATGCCTCGGTTGAGGTGACGGTATTTCCTCGAACACTCGCTGCTCTCCAGCAGTCGATCGTCGACGACCGCATCGTTGCAGTGAAAGCTCGACTAGACCGGCGCGACGAGAGCAGGCTTGGCCTGATTGCCATGGATATTGAGACGCTCACTGGCTTGGAGGAAGGGAGTTCTCGTCCTGTGCGGCTGCGGCTCCCTGGTGGAATGCCCGATCGCCATGTGCTTGAGCAGTTGAAGGCCATCATCGAGGAGCATCACGGTGACACCCCGGTCGAGATCGAAGTGGCGAAAGGGCAGGTGCTTCGACTCGGTGAGGGGTTCCGTGTTGACCCATCGCGGGCGGTGGGCGAACTACGCGTGGCCTTCGGTCATGAGGCGGTTGCGCCGTAATTCACTGTCCCGCCTGCTGTAGTCGACACCGAAGATGGCAGAATGTAGGCAAGAAGTTTTGCTGGAGATCATGAAATGGCATTGGAAGTACTCACCAACGACGCAAGTGCGCTGACCGACGATGACCTTGCAGAGATGGCTGCGATCGAGGGAGCCTTTGACTTGGCGTTTCTTGAGGGCTGTCGAGAGGCATGGGTGCTTGCAACGACAGCGCGCGATGGTGGAACGCTCCACGGGTTTACATTCTCGACCCTTGAGCGAATTGGTGGAACACCATGCGTGCTGCTCGGCGTCATGAGCATTCGCCGAAATTCCAAGCGAGACACGGTCCTAAAGGGATTAATGAAAGAAGCATTTCATCGGGCGTTGATGGCATTCCCCGATGAAGACGTTGTTGTTGGTGGTCGATTTGCGAAGCCTGACGCGTTGCAGGCACTAAAAGAAGTCGATGATGTGATCCCAACCCCTGGATCTCGCGCAGTTGGCGAAGAGCGTGCGTGGGGCCGTCGCCTAGCGAAGCGTTTCGGCCTCGATTCGTCGTATGTCGCTGAACAGTTCATGTCGCCGAAGAATCCTCAGGGGGGCTTTGTTGACTTTGAGTCAACGAAGCCAGAAAAGATTGCAGCAGGAACGAAGGGCCTCTTCAAAGGGATCGACCAGTCTTCTGGCGGAGTGCTGATCGCTTACGGCTGGACGATGGCTGAGGACCTGGCGAAGCTTGGAGCCAGATAGCTCAACTGGTATTGACGCGTTGTCGGCACTCATGCGCTCGCGCGCAATGTGCAGAGCGTTTCTTCCTGACGAGGTCGACGACGACATCGTTTGCGAGATCGTTGATCTTGGCACTCGGGCACCGAGTGCTGGACGTTCCCAGGGGCTCCACATCATCGAGTTGACAGGCTCGGACCGAGAGAAACTGTGGTCAAAATCCCTACCTGGCGAGCGTCGAGAATTGTTCGTATTCCAAGGCTTGTTGCGCGCGCCGGTTTTGTTGATGATGTTTGTTGATCCCGATGCCTACGTCGAGCGTTACGCCGAGCGAGATAAGGCGCACACGGATCTGGGTGCTGGTAGGGAAATGTGGCGCACTCCGTTTTGGTTTGTCGATGCCGGAATGTCGGCAATGTCGATGCTGCTCGCTGCTCAAGCCCATGGGCTTGGTGCGCTGTTCTTTGCGCTTCCTCAACCTGAAGATGAGATTCGTTCGTCGTTAGGTGTTCCTGATCATTTGGAAACCGTTGGTGTCTTGGCGCTCGGGCATCGTGATGTGAGCGATCCTCAGGCGGATGGTGCAGGTAGGAGCGCCACTCGGCCTCGCCGTGCAGTTGACGATGTCATGCACCGTGGCCATTGGTAATTACGTCAACCGTGAGTGCTGTGGTTGCTTCGATGAAGCCATTAAGGAAATGATCGGCTCCAGCAAGCACACGAATGGTTGATGCATCTGCGACTGGATGCCCAGAGAGCGACGATGGTGGCGAGAACTGGTCGTGTTCAGCAGCGATGATCGTTGATGGCACCCCGGGAACATCTAGCGACACAGTCGAGAGCGGCGGAGCGATCATGACGAGGTGTTGTGCGTTTACTTGGGAAGCAATCCGAGCAGCAACAATCGCCCCGAAGGAGTAGCCGACAACGTAGAGCGGTGTGTGTGGCTGTCGGCGCTGGAGTTCCTCACAGGTTGCGATGGCATCGGGCATTTCTTCGATCGTGTTTCCACTTGCGTGGCGAAAATCGTTTCTTGCCGTAAGCACCTGAGCGCTGGTGAGCGCTGAACTTAACTTCACTAGCAAAGGATGATCACGTCGACCGCCGTACAGCGGGTGCGGGTGAAGGAGTGCAGCGACTGATGTCGCAGTCTCGGGGGTATCGATATCGACGGTGATCGTGATGCCATCTGATGTGATGACCTGAGTTGTCTCACGTGTGGTACCACCGGGGCTGATGCCATCGTCAAATGGGGAGTCAGATCTCATAGCGGCACGGTACCCTTCGGAGGGTGGTGTCCAGCGACGACAAGCTTCCCATCAAAATGTTGAGCGACCGGTTGCTCGTGCGAATCGGCAAGGACGAAGGTGAGCGTAAATCCTCAGGAGGAATTCTCATCCCCGCGACGGCTCAGATGGCGAAGCGGCTGATATGGGCTGAAGTGATCGCACTCGGACAAAACGTCCGGTCCGCCGAAGTTGGAGATCGGGTGTTGTTTAGCCCGGATGATCGCTACGAGGTTGAAGTGCAGGGCGAAGATCTAGTGATGTTGCGTGAGCGGGATCTTCATGCGGTTGCAGCCGAACGCATTGAAGCATCAACTGGCCTGTATCTCTGATAACTCTTCTCGTCTTCTGGTGACCGAGGCATCCCGCCCGTAGGCTCAATGACATGGAGTCAACACCCGTCGATTGGAATCCCATCACATTGACAGATGAGGTACGCAGCCACATCACGTTCAACGCTGACGGGCTTGTACCTGCAATCGCTCAAGAGGTTGAGACCGGCGAGGTGTTGATGATGGCATGGATGAATGCCGAGTCACTCGATCGCACCTTGGCAGAGGGACGAATGGTGTACTGGTCGCGCAGCCGAAGCGAGCTGTGGCGCAAAGGTGATACCAGTGGTGACCACCAGTCGGTGCGCGAGGCGTTCTACGACTGCGATGGCGACACGTTGCTGTTCAAGGTTGTTCAACACGGAGGAGGCGCTTGTCACACTGGCGAACGAACCTGCTTCTTCCGTTCCCTCGGCGAAGTCGAATGAATATTCGCCCCGAAGCCGATCAATTTCTCGCCTTCGCTGCAGAGCACAGTGTTGTTCCTGTGTGGACGGAGGTCCTTGGTGATCTCGATACACCGGTCTCGGCATTTCTGAAACTGGTTGGTGACGGACCGGGTTTTTTGCTTGAGTCGGTCGAGAACGGTGAACGGTGGAGCCGCTTTTCGTTTATCGGACGCGACCCGGTTGCAACAATGGTGCTTCGTGACGGCGAACTCGAGGTGAACGGCGCACTGGGGGCGAGGATCCCCACCGAAGAAGGCATTCTTGCTGCGCTAGAGGCGTTGCTCGATGCGCATTCGAGCCCTGATATTGCAGACCTCCCACCATTACACGGTGGCATCGTTGGGTACCTCGGATACGACGTCATCCGTGAGGTTGAGCACCTACCCGATTCGCCTCCCAACGATCATGGGATGCCTGATGCAGTGATGAGCATTATCGGATCGCTTGCTGCCTTTGATCACTGGCGGCAACGGATCTACCTGATTGAGTCAGTCGTTACCCGAGATGACGCTGGTCGATCACTGTCTGAGGCTGAGCTTCTTGCGGCGCGAGATGCTGCAATTGAAGCGGTGACTGCCTCGGCTGCTCGACTTGCGGCTGCTGCAGAGACCACAGTGGTGGAGCCACCAATTCCTGGGGAACGTCATGACGACGTTCCATCCTCGATGGGAAACGGCCAGTACCTCGATGCGGTGGTTGCGGCGAAAGAGCACATTCTTGCCGGTGACATCTTTCAGGTCGTGCTTGCGCAGCGTTATGACATTCAGTTAGGTGCTGATCCGTTTGATGTGTATCGGGTGCTGCGCCAGGTCAATCCGAGCCCGTACATGTATTTCATTCGTCACGATGAGGCAACATTGGTCGGGTCATCCCCAGAGCCGATGGTGCAGTTGAGGGGAGATCACATTGTGAGTCGCCCGATTGCTGGCACACGCAAACGCGGTGTCGACGAGGAGCACGATCGAAAGCTTGCTGCT
>Ga0181552_10003273_pt1 | contig 11604 bp, 10 predicted proteins | sample 011ome_18_FD_130583 | JGI IMG/M metagenome (GOLD analysis project Ga0181552, IMG submission 130583) | Coastal salt marsh microbial communities from the Groves Creek Marsh, Skidaway Island, Georgia - 011501BT metaG (megahit assembly) | ecosystem: Environmental > Aquatic > Marine > Intertidal...
AAATTTAAAAAAAAAAAAAAAAAAAATAAAATTTAAAAAAAAATAAAAATAAATAAAAAAAAAAAAATAATTTATAACCCAAAAAAATTAACTCCAAAAAAAAAAAAAAGAAAAATAGAAAATAAAATAATCAAAAAAAAAAAATATAGATTTAATTTACTAACAGTCGGTAGGCTTGAAAAACAAAAAAATTTAACTTGTTTGTTAAAAGCATTAACAATAGTAAAAAGCAAAATAAATTTTCATTTAAATATTGTTGGAGAAGGAAGTGAATTAAAAAACTTAATAAATTTAACTAAAAAATTAGAATTATCTAAAAATGTTACTTTTGTTGGTAAAGTAATTGATCCACGAAGATTTTATGAAAAAGCAGATATATTTATTTTATCCTCAAATTTCGAGGGTTTTGGCAATGTAATAATTGAGGCTTTGGCATTCAATTGTAAAGTAATTTCATCTGATTGTCCTTCAGGACCTAAAGAAATTTTAGAAAATGGAAAATGGGGAAAGCTCTTTCCTGTCAACAATCACCAAAAATTAGCAAATTTAATTTTAGATATTTCTCAAAAAAAAATATTTCAAAATTCAAGTATTCGTGCTCAAAAATTTTCTATTCAAAAAATTGGATTTGAATACAAAAAAATGTTTGATGAAGTTTTAAAAAAATAGATATAAAACAAATAATATTATTATTAAATAAAATAATTAAAGATTAAGTATTATTCTAAATTTTAATTTTATAATGAAATAATTTATATGTGCGGGTTTACAGGATTTATACAGCTTAGAGATGCTCCAGGTCAAAATTTTTCATTGATCAAATCTATGAATGAAAGAATTGCACATAGAGGACCCGATCAAGATGGTACTGTTTTTTTTTCAATGTCAACTAAAGAAGTGATTAGAGCTAATGGAACTTTTAATAAATTTACAACTTCAGGTTCTGGATACTTAGGTTTTAGGCGATTAGCAATTCAAGATTTGTCTGAAAAAGCAAATCAACCTTTTGTATCAAATAATAATTCTATCCTAGTTTATAATGGTGAGATTTATAATGTATCTGAACTTAGGAATAATCTTAAAAAAAAAGGAATTAATTTTAAAACAAATTCTGATACAGAAGTTTTGATTAATATGTACGATGTTTTTGGTATAGAAGAAACTATCAAAAAAATAGATGGAATGTATTCATTTGTAATTATTGATTTGAGAAAACAATGTATATATTTTGCTAGAGATATCTTTGGCATCAAGCCTCTTTACCTATATAATAATAATAATTTTCTTTTTTTTTCATCAGAAGTAAAATCATTTATTCCAATTAGTGGTTTCAATTCTAGTTTTGATAGATCAAAAATAGATGAATTTATTTTATTTAGATCTAATTTATCAGGCTCTTTATTTAAAGATGTAAGAGAAATAAATCCAAATTATTTAGAAAAATTGACAATCTATAAAGATAAAAATTTCTTAAAAAAAATAAATGTAAAAAAAAGTTTTAAATGGACTGATAAAAAATTTAATGATTGTTATAATAAATTTAATGGTTCATTACATGAAAATATAAAAAAAACTTTAATTTCAGATAGAGAAGTTGGTACACAACTTTCTGGAGGAATTGACTCTAGTTTAGTTTCATTAATTGCAAATAGAGAGACTAACATGAAATCTTTTTCAGTTGTTTTTGATGATTTAGATATTTCAGAAATAAAATATATAAATGAAGTTGTATCGAAAGGTAACTTAACCAATTTTAAATTTAAATTTGATTTAAATTATTTTTTCTTAAATTTTGATAAAGCAAGTTATCATCTCGATTATCCAATAATTCACCCAAATACATTAGGTATATATAGAATTGCTGATGGAGCTTCAAAATATGTTCCAGTATTGTTGTCAGGTGAGGGAGCAGATGAAACATTAGCTGGATATCCAAGATATTATCTTTTTCAGTCAATTTATAAAAAATTTTTTAAAATGAAATTTTTATTTAATAATAAGAATTTATGAAAAAAAAAAAGATTCACAAATTATCAAATGATGATTTCTATATGTTGTTTTTAGAGGGTGAAAAAGATTTAAATACGATAGATAAAATTTTTCCAGATTTTTCATTTTCAAATGCCATTGAGTCTAGAAAAAAAATATTTGAAAATATTACTGAAATTAATCAAGAAAGATATCTAGAGTTTGATAGGCAAGTTTATTTACCTCCATTGTTAAAAAGACAAGATAAAATGACAATGGCATTTTCAATAGAAAACCGAGTACCTTTTCTTAACTATGATTTTATAAAAAAAACAAGAGAAAACTACCCTTTATCATGTTTTCTTAAAAGTAAATTATTTGATGTAAGATGGAAAAATATTAATTTCAATACAAAAATTGGTTTAAAAAAAATTTCAACCCAAGAACTAAATACTAAATTTTCTTATAGAAAGAAAATGGGATTTCCAATGCCTTTAAATAAAATTGTGAATGATAGTAGATTTAAAGAGAGATTAAATGATGAATGTATTGATATTTTTATTGATACTATTGGAGGCTCTAAAAAAAAATTAGTTGAAAACTTAGATAAATCAAATTCTAACTTTTTAAAATTTTCAATTTATGCCCTTGGTTCCTTCAAATCCACATTTAAATGATAAAATATAGAAAAAAAATTATTTTACATATCATTAGTTCATTGGGCGATGGTGGTGCGCAGATACAACTTTATGAATTATTAAAAGAAAAAAGTATATTTAAGCATGACGTTTTAATTTTTAAAGATAAAGGAATTTTAAAAAAAAAATTAAAAAAAAAAAATATAAATATAATTAATTTTTCTCAACTTAATTTACTCAATAAAATTAAATTCACTTTATTTTTCCCTCAAAAATATAATTACAATAGTGTGATAGCTTGGATGCCTCATGCTCAAATTTATTCTATCATCTTAAAAATACTACACTTTAAAGAAATAAGAATTTTTGCAAATGTCAGACAATCTTTAGATCATATTTCTGACTTTAAAATAAAAACTAGATTTATTATATTTTTAATAAAAAAATTAAGTTTTTTATTTGAAGGTTTTATTTTTAATAGTTATTATTCATATAGACAACATTTAATAAATGGATTTAAAATCAAAAAATATTCAGTCATTCTTAATAAAATTTCAAATAATTTTTTGATTAAAAAAATACCAAAATACCCAAGAAAACTTAAGAAATTAAGCATTGGTCATTTTGCTAGATTCGATAATTTAAAAAATCACTCACTTTTTATAAATATGGCTATAAAAATTTTATCTCAAAATAAAAATATAAAATTTATAATGGGAGGGAGAGGGGTTAATTGGAATAATAATTTTTTCAAAAAAAATATACCAAATAATTGTTATAAAAATTTCAAATTAATTGATGCTGTATCAAACATCAAATTTTTTTATGATAAAATAGATCTTTTTTGTTTAACATCAAATGCTGAGTCTTTCCCAAATGTATTAATAGAAAGCATGGCAAGAGGTGTTCCATGTATTAGTTCAAATGTTGGTGATTCTAGGAAAATTATAAATAATAATAAATTTATTTATAAGAAAAAAAATTTAACTCAGTTTGTTTCTCTTGTACAAAATTTTATCAAAATAGATAATAAAAAAAAAAAATTAATTGTAAAAAATAATTTATTGCATATTAAAAAGAAGTTTATTACTTCAAAAAAAAATAAAGAATATATTAATTTTATTAAATAACTAACTTTTTGCATGAAGAAAATTGACGAAATAAAAACTATAGAAAGTTTTGGAAACGAGTGGAAAAAATTTGATCAAAATTCATTAGATAAAAAATATTTAGATATTGATTTTAACAAATATTTTAAAACTTTTCCTTTCAAATTAATTAATAAATCAAGCGAAGGCTATGATATGGGATGTGGCACCGGCAGATGGGCTAAGTTTATTGCACCTAAAGTTAAAAGATTAAATTGTATTGAACCCTCAAATGCTATTAATGTAGCAAAAAAAAAACTTAAAAATTTTAGTAATATTAATTACTACAATGAAAAAATTCTCGAGTGTTCGTTAAAAAAAAATAGTCAAGATTTTGGATACATCTTAGGTGTTTTACATCATTTACCTGATCCTTTAAGTGGATTAAGAAAATGTGCAGAATTTTTAAAACCAGGAGCACCAATTTTAATATATTTTTATTACTCTTTTGAAAATAGACCATTATGGTTTAGGTTAATTTGGAAAATATCAGATTTATTAAGAAAATTAATTTGCCGAATGCCAAATTTAATAAAAAATATAATTTGCGAGATAATTGCGTTAACAATCTATCTTCCTTTTTCTAGATTTGCTAAATTTTTAAACTTTTTAAATTTTAATCCCTCAAATATTCCGCTTTATGAATACAGAAATAAACCCATATATACACTTAGAACAGATTCTAGAGATAGATTTGGTACAATAATAGAACACCGTATGTCAAAAAAAGAAATTTCATTGATGATGGAGAAATCAAACTTTACAAATATAAAATTTTCTGAAGAATCCCCTTTTTGGTGTGTTTCTGCAGTTAAAAAAAAATAGAAATCAATATTGTTTTAATAACAAATATTAAATAATTTAAATTTATCAATGGAAAAAATAAAAAATTTTATTCTTAAAAACTTAAATGAAACAAATTTTAATAAAATTTTATATTATTATTTTCACATAAAAAAAAATGTGAAAGTGCCTAAGTTAAATTTAAAAAATCCTCAATCTTTTAACCATAAAATTATTTGGTTAAAGATGAATTATAAAATACCTAATGCAACAATATTAGCTGATAAATATTTAGTAAAGGAATGGGTGTTAAAAAAAACAGGTAAAAAAAAAATAATAATTCCCACAATAGGTATATGGAAGAGTGCAAATGAGATAAATTTATGTGATTTGCCAAATTCTTTTATTCTAAAGACAAATCATGCTTCTGGTTTTAATCACTTAGTAAAAAATAAATTACTTATAAATGAATCTAAATTAAAAAAAAAACTTAATAATTGGTTAGATATTAATTATTATGATATAGGAAAAGAATATCAATATCGCAATATAAAGCCCTTAATAATAGCAGAGCCATTAATCAAATGTGATAAAGAAGGACAACTTTTAGATTATAAGTTTTTTTGTTTTAATGGTCGTCCTAAATACATTCAAGTAGATATTGATAGATTTATTAATCATAAAAGAAATTTTTATGATCTTGAATGGAATAAATTACCCTTTTCAATTCTTTATCCTAATAGCTCAAAGCACATAAAAAAACCAACAAATCTAAAAGGAATGCTAGACATTGTTAAAAATCTTTCAAAAGATTTTCCATTTGTAAGAGTTGATCTTTACAATTGTGATGGTCAAATTTATTTTGGTGAATTAACCTTGCATCCGGGTGGGGGATGTGAGCCCATAGTTCCTAATAAATGGGATTTTATCATAGGCAGTCACCTGAAAGTTCCTATTAAATTTGATGCATCTTAATGATTTTAAATATTTTATATGACTCATAAAAAAAAGAATAAAATAAATTCATTAAAATTTATCTACATCAAACATTGTTTGTTCCTGATAGATTTTAGATATAAAAAATATATCAATTATTATTAAAGAATGTATTAAATAACCCATGTGTGGAATTTCAGGTTATTATTCAAAATCTTCATCAATAAATCAAGGTATAATAAATAAAATGAATTTAGCAATATCTCATAGAGGTCCTGATTCTAGTGGAGTTTGGTTGGATAAAAAATATGGCATTGTACTTGGTCATCAAAGATTATCGATTATAGATTTATCTGGGGCTGGCAAACAACCAATGGCATCAAATTCAGGAAGATTTATCCTTACATATAATGGTGAAATTTATAATCATTTAGAAATTAGAGCAGAGCTTGAAAAAAATAAATCTTTTATAAAATGGCAAGGTAGATCAGATACAGAGACTTTAATAGAAGCATTAGATTTTTGGGGCATTGAAACCACATTAAAGAAAATTGAAGGCATGTTTGCTTTTGGACTTTGGGATAAAAAAAAACATTGCTTAACATTAGCTAGGGATCGTATTGGAGAAAAACCACTTTATTTTGGTTGGCAAGGTATTGGTACTGATAAAGCTTTTATTTTTGGATCAGAACTAAAAGCATTGAAAGCTCATCCAGCATTTAAGGGAGAAATTAATAGAGATGCAATTTCTCTTCAATTAAGGCATAGCTGTATCCCAGCACCTTATTCAATATATAAAAATATTAATAAATTATTACCAGGGCATTATTTGCAATTAAAGGAAAGTGATTTAGAAAAAGGTTTATTACCAAGTTCTATAAATTATTGGTCTTTAATTGAAAATGCAATTTATGGAAATAATAATTTGTTGAAAATAAATGATATAGACATTCAAAATGAACTTGAGAATCTTTTAAAATTATCAGTCAAGAAACAAATGATTTCTGATGTTCCTCTCGGAGTATTTTTGTCTGGTGGAATAGACTCCTCTTTAATATCAGCTTTATTACAATCTCATTCTAATAAACCTATCAAAACTTTTACAATAGGTTTTAATGAAAATGATTATAGTGAAGCACACCACGCAAAAAAAATTGCCTCTCATCTTAGCACAGAACACACAGAACTTTATGTTTCATCCAAACAAGCGATGGAAGTAATACCAAAACTACCCTACATTTACGATGAACCATTTTCTGATACCTCACAGATACCGACGTTTCTTGTTTCACAAATTGCAAAAAAAAATGTTAAGGTAGCTCTTTCAGGAGATGGTGGTGATGAATTATTTTGTGGGTACAACCGCTATGTATTCAGTAAAAAATTTACAAGTATACTTAATTTGATGCCTTTATCTCTTCGAAAAATTATTTCATCTAGTCTCACACTAATACCACCTCATAAATGGGATCAATTATCAAAATTTTTACCAAGTTCATATCAATATTCTGAATTCGGAAATAAAATTTACAAAGGCGCAAATGCACTTGAGGCAAAAGATTTATATGAACTTTATAATATACTATGTTCTAGCTGGCAAAACCCAACTAGTGTTGTGTTAAATAGTCAAGAACCATCAACGTTATTAACTAAATTAAAATTTCAAATTGGAAAGCTTAACAATCAACAAAAAATGATGGCTTTAGATTTTTTGACTTATTTACCTGATGATATTTTAGTTAAAGTTGATAGAGCTTCTATGGCGTCCTCTCTTGAGACAAGAGCACCAATGCTTGATCATAAACTAATCGAATATGTTTGGAAAATTCCTCATTCTCTAAAGTTAAGAGATGGCAATGGAAAATGGATCTTGAGAAAAATTTTAAAAAAATATATTCCTGAAAAATTAACAGAAAGACCAAAAATGGGATTTGGAATTCCTATTGAAAGTTGGTTACGTGGACCACTTAGAGACTGGACAGAAAATCTATTAGAAGAGAAGAAACTAGAAGAAGAAGGTTATTTTAATTCAAAACTAATTAGAAAAAAGTGGAGAGATCATCTTCATGGTAAAAATAATTGGCATAAACAATTATGGGATATTTTGATGTTTCAAGCATGGAATGAAAAAAATAATTAATTTAAATTGTTATAAATAAAATTAAAAATTTAGCATATGAAGCATATTTTAATAATTTCAAGTTATGGTTCATCACTAATAAATTTTCGATTGAATTTGATTAAAGATATACTTTCTAAGGGTTATAAGGTGAGTGTTGCTGCACCTAGTAATCATTTTTCAAATGATGAACAAAAAAAATTAAAAGATTTAGGGGTTAAAATAAATAAGTTTTTTCTTTCAAGAATAGGCTATAATTTATTAAAGGATATTAGAACAATTTATGAAATTTATAGAGTCATAAAAAACTCCAAACCAGATATAATTATTTCTTATACATCAAAACCAATTATTTATACCGGTATTATTTTAAAATTTTTTCCAAAAATTATTTATTATCCCTTAATAACAGGCTTAGGCACTCCTTTTACTGAGATAGTTTCAATTAAAAAGAATATTTTTAAATGTTTAATTTCACAGTTATATACATTTGCACTTAAAAGTTCGTATAAAGTAATTTTTCAAAACAAAGATGATTTATCATTATTTTTAAAATTGAAAATTGTTAGACAAAAAAAAAAATTATTTATCGTAAATGGTTCAGGTGTTGACTTAAATGATTATCCTTTATCAATTTTACCTTCAAAACCAGTTTTTTTAATGGTTGCAAGATTGTTAGTTTTTAAAGGCATAAGGGAATATGCTGAGGCTGCAAAAATTGTGAAATCAAGTTATCCAAATGTAACATTTCAATTAGCAGGTGGGTTAGATCAAAGTCCCTCATGCATAAGCTCTAGTGAATTAAAATATTATATAAACCAAGGTAATATCGAGTACCTTGGTGAAATTAAATCTGCTCAATCAATTTTAAAATCTTGTAAATTTTATGTTTTACCATCTTATTATAGAGAGGGAATTCCCAGATCAACGCTTGAAGCACTTTCAACTGGAAGGCCAGTAATAACTTCAGACTCACCTGGGTGTCGCGAAACAGTAATTCATGAAAAGAACGGTTTGTTGATTCCAGTCAAAAATGTAGAGGCTCTAGCTAATGCTATGATTAGATTGCTTGAGGAAAAAGAAGAGGTAATTCAAAATATGGCAAAACAAAGTTTTTTAATTGCTAAGAATAAATTTGATGTTAAAAAAGTAAATAAAAAATTCATTGATATTATTGGATTATAAAAATTTCTTTTGTGGTGTTAAAATCTAATTTAATAATGCTTACAATCAAACCCCACTCATCATTTAAAACAGTATCACTTGAATATAAATCATTTAATAAATTTAACATAGTTAATTGGTTAATTTAAAATATTATAAAACATTAAAGGTAAATATTTTTGAGTTTTATACATTATATCTTTAATAAAAAATACTAAGATCAGCAAGAAACAAATAGTCCATTATAATTATTTTAATTTGATTTCCTGTTTTAAGTAAAACTATTATATAGTAAAAAGTAATGAGTCTTAATTATCCAAAATTCAACAAAAATTCTATCAAAAGAGTACAAGCAGTTCTTAAATCAGGAAAAGTAAATTATTGGACTGGGAATGAGTGCAAACAATTTGAAAAAGAATTTTCTAAGTATGTTGGAAACAAATACTCAGTAGCTGTATCTAATGGTAGTGTGGCTTTAGAGATTGTTTTACGAGCATTAAATCTTAAACAAGGAGATCAAGTTATCGTAACTCCTAGATCTTTTATTATTTCTGCAAGCTGTGTACTGAATGTTGGTTTGATACCTATTTTTGCTGAAGTAGATGATAATGGTAATTTGGATATTGATGGAATTAAAACTGCATACAACAAAAATGTAAAAGCAATAATTGCAGTTCACTTAAATGGTTTGCCTTGTGACTTGGATCCAATTTTAAACTTTACAAAAAAAAAAAATATTTATTTAATTGAAGACTGTTCACAGGCACATGGAGCAATTTATAAAGGTAAAAAAGTTGGATCTTATGGAGATGTCTCTACTTGGTCGTTTTGTCAGGATAAAATTATTTCTACAGGCGGTGAAGGTGGTATGATTTCTACTAACCATAAAAATTTATGGTTAAAAATGTGGTCATATAAAGATCATGGTAAAAATTTTAAAAGTGTTTTTCAAAAAGCACATGAAAAAGAATTTAGGTGGCTGCATGATGATTTAGGTTCAAATTATCGAATGACTGAAATACAAGCTGTTATTGGACGAGAGCAGTTAAAATCATTAGACCGACAAATTAAAAAAAGAAATTTTATAGCAAATCTATATCTAAATGGACTGAAAGATTATTATCAAAAATACAATATTTTAAAAATACCAGATTTTAAATCTGTTACATGTACACACGCTTATTACAGGCTAAATTTATTTTTAAATAAAGATAAAGTTAACCAAGAAAAATTGATAAAAAAAATTAAAAAAAATAATATTAACTGTGGTGTTGGATCGTGTCCTGAAATTTATAGAGAAAAAATATTTAAAAAATTAAATTTTTATCCAAAAAAAAGATTATTGAATGCGAAGTTATTAGGGGAGACAAGTATTATGTTTCCAATTAATCCTTATAAATCTTTAACAAAAATTAAGTCAGAGATAAATACTATAAAAAAAATATTTAATAAGTATATATAATATATGTACCCAAAATATTTCAAAAGGTTATTTGATATAATCTTTTCCTTAATTTTAATAATATTTTTGCTTCCATTTATGATTTTAATTTTTTTTTTAATTTGGTTTGTTATTGGATTTCCTATTTTTAGTCAAAGAAGACCTGGACTAAATAATAAAAGTTTCACACTTTATAAATTCAAAACTCTATATGATTTTTCAGGAAATATTTCAGAAAAAAAAAGACAAAATGCACTAGGAAATTTTTTAAGAAAGACAGGGTTAGATGAGTTGCCGCAACTATTTAATGTTTTGGAAAATAAAATGAGTATTGTTGGTCCTAGACCGTTGCTAGTTGAATATTTAGAAAAATTTTCAAATTATGAAAAAAAAAGACATCTAGTTAAGCCTGGTATAACTGGATTGGCTCAAGTAAATCCAGATCCTAATGGGTTAAAATCTTGGAAAAAGAGTATTAAATTAGATATTTATTATGCATTAAACGTAAGTTTCCTTTTAGATATAAAAATATTGCTTAAAACTTTTATCGTAATATTTTCTGGGAGAAAACAGCATAAGGATTTTAGAAAATTTTATGAGTAAAAAATTATTAATACTCGGAGCCAATCCAGAGACAATTCCACTTATAAAAAGAGTAAATGAAAGAGGATTAGTTAGTTATGTTATGGGTAAAGAAAAACACTCACCTGCAATGGAAGTTGCAAAGTTTTCTATTTTAGGAGATGCATCGAATATAAAATTAGTAAAGAAAATTATAAAAAAACATAAAATCGAGGGCATTTTACTGGGAACTGTCGATGTTTTATTGCCAGTATATGAGAAAGTATGTAGAGAATTGAAATTACCTTGTTATGCAAATAAAAAATCAATAAAATTTTTTTCTTCCAAAAAAAATTTTAGTTCATTATGTAGAAAATTTGAATTTGATCAAGTACCCGATTATACTTCTTACATTAAAAATAATAAAAAACTTCATAATAAATTTTTTCCAGTTTTAATTAAGCCAACGGATTCAGGCGGAGGTGAAGGAGCAAAAGTCTGTCACTCTAATTTCGAAATAACGCAAGCTGTTAAAAATGCATTAAAAAAAAGTAAAAAGAAAAATTTTATCTGTCAAAAATATTTTTTAGAAGACGATATTCAGCTATATTATACAATAATTAGAGGTAAAATTTACTTATCTTGTGTTGTTGATAGAACTACAAATAAAAATCAAGAAAATAAATCGCCTGTTTGTATTGGAGCAAATTATAAAAGTAAATATTTAAACCTAATTATTGATAAATACAATAAAAAGTTCCAAAAAATGGTTAATTTTTTAAAATTAAAGAATGGCATATTGAGTATACAATGTTTTGTAAAAAATAAAAAACTATATCATTATGA
>Ga0181552_10003282_pt1 | contig 11589 bp, 8 predicted proteins | sample 011ome_18_FD_130583 | JGI IMG/M metagenome (GOLD analysis project Ga0181552, IMG submission 130583) | Coastal salt marsh microbial communities from the Groves Creek Marsh, Skidaway Island, Georgia - 011501BT metaG (megahit assembly) | ecosystem: Environmental > Aquatic > Marine > Intertidal zone...
AATTATAAATACCACCTTTACCTTCCTCATCTCCAGGGTACCAGTTATGAACAGTAGAATATTTTATCTCTGCATTTTCTAGAGCAATTAATTAAACATTTGCAGCATGGAGTTGATTTGTCTCTCTTTGTGGAGCTGTACAACCTTCAAGGTAGCTAACATAACTTCCTTTATCAGCAATAATTAGAGTTCTTTCAAACTGACCAGTTTCTTCAGCATTAATTCTAAAATAAGTAGAGAGTTCCATCGGACATTTTACATTTTCAGGAATATATACAAAAGATCCATCAGTAAAAACTGCAGAATTGAGGGCAGAGAATGAATGGTCACCTGGAGGAATAACTGATCCAAGATATTTTTTCACCAACTCAGGATGATTTTGTACCGCTTCACTAATAGAGCAAAAAACAATACCGAGCTTCTCTAACTCACCTTTATATGTAGTTGCAACTGAAACGCTATCAAAAACAGCGTCAACTGCAACTCCTGCTAGTACTTTTTGTTCTTCGAGAGGGATACCTAGTTTATTATAAGTTTCAATTAATTTTGGATCTACCTCACTTAAGTCTTTTGGTTTATCTTCAAAACCTTTTGGAGAAGAATAATAATAAATATCCTGATAATCAATTTCAGGAAACTTTAAATTTGCCCACTTAGGATCTGACATCTTTAACCATTTTTTATAACAATCAAGTCTCCAATTAAGCATCCATTGTGGTTCGTTTTTCTTATTGGAAATGAATTTTATTGTTTCTTCATCTAAGCCTTTCTTAGGTCTATCTGAGTCAATATCAGTTACAAACCCATATTTATATTTATCCTGAGCATATTTATTTAAAGTTTGACTAGTTTCTATATCCACAATTTTTAAATAAGGTTTTATTATTAAAAATCCAGTCTTTTCAACTAAAAATAGGTTTATTTAGAACCTATTCTAAATATTAAGTGATCCAACCTCCACCTAAAACTTGATCCTTTTTATAAAAAACACAAGCTTGGCCTGGAGAGGTAGCAGAAATTGGCTCATTAAATAAAAAATACCCACCATTATCAATTATTTTCAATTTGCCTGATAGTTCATTTTGAGTTGATCTTATTTTTGCTGAACATTCAAATTCATGATTTACAATTTCTTTATCTAGTAAATTTATATTTTTAAAAAATATTTTATTTTTTTGTAAACTCTCATAAGGGGCTAAGACAATATAGTTTTGATTTTTATTAACTTCCTTAACATATAAAGGTTGTGTTTGTCCCCCAACTCCAATTCCTTTTCTTTGACCAATAGTATAATTAGCTATCCCTCTATGAAATCCAATTTTATTTCCATTGATATCAAATATATCGCCTTCTTTATTTGCCTCAGGTTGAATTTTGTTAATTAGATCTCTATAAGAGTCAGATGTTACAAAGCATATATCTTGACTATCAGGCTTATCACTAACTAGGAGATCATAATCATCAGCCATTTGTCTTATTTCTGATTTTAAATAATTACCAAGGGGAAAACGAACATAATCTAATTGATCTTGAAGAGTTGCAAATAAAAAATAGCTCTGATCTTTTGTTTTATCTTTTGCTTTAAAAAGCTTGGATCCTCTGAGCCCGCCCTTCCTTATTGCATAATGCCCTGTAACAAGAGCATCAGCTTTTATTTTTTTTGACTGTTCTAATAAGTCAGAGAATTTTACAGTTTGATTGCATTGAATGCAGGGAACTGGAGTTTCTCCATTTGCATAAGAATCAATAAAGTTACTAATAACTCCATTAAAAAACTTATCTTGATAATCAAAAACTTTATGAGGAAAATCATACTGTTTAGCCACTTTTTTTGCATCATTAATATCTATACCCGCGCAACATGATTTTGACTTGGTAGAATTAGGCTGATTATAAAGTCTTAGAGTTACCCCAGTAACATCATAGCCTTCTTTTTTTAATTTCACTGCTGCTACTGAGCTATCTACCCCACCTGACATAGCGACTATTATTTTAGTATCTTTTTCTTTTTTATCAAAACCAAGTGAGTTCATAATTTTTTTGATCTATATATTTACAAAGTCACTTTAGTTCAATAATAGCTTTAAAATAATGGTTGATTTACTAATTCCTGGACCTGAGGGTAAAATTGAAGCGAAATATACTCACAATAATAATGATAACTCCCCAATAGTACTTATTCTTCATCCTGATCCTTCAAGAGGAGGGACTATGAACACAAAGGTAGTTTTCAAACTGTATAAATTATTTGTAAATAATGGCTTTTCGGCAATAAGATTTAATTTTAGAGGTGTTGGAAAAAGTGAGGGAATATTTGACGATGGAGAAGGTGAATTAAGTGATGCAGCCAGTGTTTTAGACTGGTTACAGCAATACAATACTAACTCGAAGATTTGTTGGGTAGCTGGATTTTCATTTGGCTCATGGGTTGCAATGCAATTATTAATGAGAAGACCAGAAATAAACGGATTTGTAAGTATTTCACCTCCTGCTAATGTTAGAGATTTTAGCTTTCTAGCCCCATGCCCCTCATCTGGAATTATAGTTCATGGAGATAAAGATAACATTGCTTCTTTTGATTCTTCTAAGATTTTAGCAGAAAAATTACAAAAACAGAAAAAAGTTGATATCAAATTTAGGCCCATAAAGGGCGCAGATCATTTTTATGAAAATTATTCTAATGAATTTACCAATATCGTTGATAGTTACATAAAAGATAGTCTAAAATCTTAATTTATTAATTTTATGAAATTTAAATCTGATTTTTTGAGAGAAATCAATTCTCGTGGTTTTATTTATCAATCAAGCGATATTGATGGATTAGATGATTTAATGTCTAAAAAAAAAATAACAGCATACATTGGTTTTGATATTACAAGTGACAGTCTTCACATAGGAAGTTTAGTCCAACTAATGTTACTTAACTGGTTGGATGAATTTGGTCACAAGACAATCGCTTTAGTTGGAGGAGGCACAACTTTAGTTGGTGATCCTTCTGGAAAAGATAGTACTAGAAAAATCATAACCTTAAGCCAAATTTTAGAAAATATAAATAAAATAGAAAAAACTTTTAATCAATTTATAAATTTAGATAATAAAGGTTCAATAATTAATAATTATGAATGGTTATCAGGTTTAAACTATATTAATTTCTTAAGAGATATAGGGTCTAAGTTAACTATTAATAAAATGCTCACATATGAATCTGTAAAAAATAGACTTGATAGAGAGCAAGCTCTAACTTTTTTAGAATTTAATTATATGCTTCTTCAATCATATGATTTTTATCATCTAAAAAAAAATTATGATTGTGTTCTACAATTGGGTGGGTCTGATCAATGGGGCAATATAATTAATGGAATAGACCTAATAAGAAAAATACTTAACGAAAAAGCTTACGCACTTACTTCTCCACTTATTACTAATAGTGATGGTTCTAAAATGGGAAAAACTGCAAAAGGGGCTATCTGGTTGGACAAAAATAAATTAAGTAATTTTGATTTCTATCAATTTTGGAGAAACACAGATGATGAGAATGTAGAGAAATTTTTAAAATTATTTACTAAAATTGATATAAAAGAAATTACTAAATTATCCCAATTAAAAGGTCAGGAGATTAATGAAGCAAAAAAAATTCTTGCTTTTGAGGTTACAAAAATTGCAAGGGGAAATCAATCCGCCTTAGAGGCACAAGAAATTGCTCATAATATTTTTAATAAAAAGCAAATTGATGAAAGAGTTGCTACAATAGAAATAAATTCTAATCAAATAGAAAAAAATAAATTCTCAATATTAGATGCAATAGAAAAATTAAGTTTAACTAAAAGTAGAAGTGAAACAAAAAGATTAATAAAATCTAAAGGAATAAAAATTAATGATAAAATTTTTAATTTAGAAGATTTATCTCTTCACTCTTATCTAAAGCTTTCAAAAATAAAGATTAGTGTTGGAAAAAAAAATATTGGAATTTTAAAAATTAAATAATAGTATTTATAAAGATAGAGATTTTTCAAGAAAGTTATCAATCTCCCCATCCAAAATATCATTAATATTAGATGACTCATGATTAGTTCTTAAATCTTTTATTAGTTTGTATGGGTGCAGCACATATGATCTGATTTGACTACCCCACCCTATTTGTTTTTTTTGATTGTTTAAAACATTTTCTTTTTCTTTTCTTTTTTGTATTTCAAATTCATAAATTCTGGACTTAAGCATATTCATTGCATAGGCTTTATTTTTATGTTGAGATCTATCATTTTGACATTGAACAACAATATCAGTAGGAATATGCTTAATTCGTACTGCACTGTCAGTAGTATTAACATGCTGACCACCAGCTCCTGAGGCTCTATAAGTATCTATTCTTAGGTCTGATTCATTAATTTCAATTTCTATTTTATTGTCTATCTCTGGATATACCCATACACTTGCAAAACTTGTATGTCTTCTCTTATTACTATCAAAGGGTGAAATTCTTACTAACCTATGAATGCCGCTTTCTCTTTTTAGCCAGCCATAAGCATAGTCTTTCTCAATTTTAATTGTTATTGATTTTATGCCTGCCTCTTCACCTCTTGTTTCCTGTAAAAGTAATATTTTCGCTTCTTTTTTTTCAGCCCATCTCATGTACATTCTTGTAAGCATTTCTGCCCAATCTTGGCTTTCTGTTCCACCTGCTCCTGCATGAATTTCAAGAAAAATATTGTTAGGATCGGCACTTTCGCTCATTAAATTTTCAAGTCTTGATTTATTTGAAATATCAAGAAGTTTAGTAGTTTCAGGCAAAAGTTGATCAAAATAATCTTCATTATTTTCTGAAACTGCTATCTTGAATAAATCCTGAAAATAATCGAGATTTTCCTTAATTATATTGAAATTTTGGATTTTATTTTCTATTTTTTTTAATTTTTGAAATATAGGTTTGGCGTTGTTATCTTTCCAGATTTCTGGGTTTGCACTTTTCTTTTTTAATTCTGTTAATTGTATTTTTAATGCTGAAAAGTCAAACTCCCCTCCTCAGTAAATCATAATTTTTTTTTACAATCTCTAAATTTTCTATAATTTTTTCTCTTGATTCCATTAATTAGTTAATAAACCACCTGTTCCGGAAATGGAATTATTAATTATACCTAAAGAGTCCAAAATGCTGATGTCATCCTTTGTATAAGGCTCAGATCCTTCAATAAATGCTTCCAAAATACTATCTTTATTGCCTGAAGGCAGTCCTGTCTTATTATTTATTGTAACAAAGCTCATTCCAGATGGCACTCTAAATGGAGTATTGTTTTTATTAGTATTAGATTTTTTTATAAAATCTTTAAATATTGGAACTGCTACAGATGAACCTGTTTGCTTATATCCTAAGTTTTTTGGAGTATCATGACCAACAAAAACTCCAACTACTAAATCTGGTGAATAGCCAACAAACCAAGCATCTTTATTATCATTGGTAGTGCCTGTTTTGCCAGCAAGTGGGAATTTTAATTCTTTTAAACTTTTTGCTGTTCCTCTTTGTATAACGCCCTCCATCATAGATGTAATTTGATAAGAAATTTTAGGGTCAATTATCTCTTTAGCAGTATTGTTTATATTAGGTAATTCAGAGTTAATACTTACCATTTCTAATTTGCAATTATTACAAAGCTTATTTGAATTATCTAAAATTTTTTTTCCATCCCTTGAATAAATACTTTTAACAATGTTTGGTTTAATTTCTTTACCTCCATTTGCAATGATACCATAAGCATTTGTTAAATCAATTAATGTTACTAAACCTGACCCTAGTGACATTGACATATTTTTATCTAAATATTTTTCTATTTTAAAATCTTTAGCTGAAGAAAGGATTGTATCAATACCAATTTTATTTGCTAATCTTATAGTCATCAAATTTCTTGATTTTTCAATACCAGTTCTCATTGTTGTTAAGCCATAAAACTCATCAGAATAATTAGCAGGTTTCCATTTTGGTAAACCCGGACCCTGATCTATTACGTAAGGAGCATCTAATATTAGAGTAGAGGGCGTGTAACCACTCTTTAATGCTGATATATAAACAAATGGTTTAAATGCTGATCCAGGCTGTCTTTTAGCTTGTGTTGATCTATTAAATTGACTCAGATTAAAACTAAAACCACCTGACATAGCTAGAATATCACCAGAAAAAGGATCTATAACTATTATTGCACCATTAACTTCTGGAATTTGTCTTATGACATAAGATGAATTATAATTTTCAATAAACAATAAATCATTTTTTTTAAATTTTTTATTTATTAACCATTTATTTGATTGAAGTTTAAGATCAATCACAATGTTTTCAAGCTTAATATTAGATAGAAATAATTTAGCTGAGCCTACCTTTTCGATTTTTGTCAAAATCCATTTATTAGGAAATGGGTTTATGATTTTTTTAATAGCCTCTTCAAATTTTTGATTATATTCATTTAAATTTCCAATAGCACCTCTCCAGCCTTGTTTTTTATCATACTGAATTAAGCCATTAATCAGAGACTGTTCGGCTAATTGCTGCAAATTTGTATTTAGAGAAGTTTTAATAATTAAGCCTTCAGAGTATAGAGTTTCAGTTCCATAATTTAAAAAAAGTTTTTTTCTAATTTCTTCATAAAAATAATCAGCTCCTACAAAAGATTTATTTTCTCTTTCATAAATTTTAATCGGCTTATCTTTAAATCTGAGATCTTCATATGATATAAAACCATTCTCATACATTCTATCAATTACCCAGTTTCTTCTTTCAATAGCTTTAACATAGTTTTTTTTTGGATTATAATTATTAGGAGCTTTGGGCAATGAGGCTAAAAAAGCAATTTCACTTAAATCTAACTCATTAATTGATTTGTTAAAATAATTTAAACTAGCTGCAGCAATTCCATAAGATCTAAATCCTAAATAAATATCATTAAGATATAATTCTAATATTTGATTTTTGCTTAAAATATTTTCTACTCTAATAGACAGTAATATTTCTTTAATCTTTCTATCAAAACTAACTTCATTTGATAATAATAAATTTTTAATAACTTGCTGTGTAATAGTTGAAGCTCCAATAAGTTTTTGATTATTAAAAGTTGCTATTATATTCGATATTGCTGCTCTAATTATAGCAATAGAGTCTATGCCAGAATGAGAATAAAATTTTTTATCTTCGGAAGATAAAAAAGCACTAATTATTTTTTTTGGAATCCTCTCAATTGGAATAAAGATCCTTTCCTCTCGATGGTATGATTTTAATAAAAAACCATCAGAACTATAGAGTCTTGAAGATAATTCTGGTTTATATTGAGCGATTTTACTATAGCTTGGTAATTCAGAACTATATTTCCATAACAGACTAAAAAACGACAAACTAACTATGATCGCTGAAAAGATAAAAAAAATTATAGATACTTTTAATATTTTAAACATATTTATAAAACTAGATTGTGAAATTGATTAAAATATGACAATAGAGAACAATTAACAAAAATTTATTACTTATACAAATTCTAATCAAAATGAACAAGTTATTCAAAATACACAACGGAGTTTCCCAAAAATGTCTAAAACAATACTTATTGACGCATCTAATTCAGAGCAAACACGAATCGCAGTTACACTTAATGAAAAACTAGATGACTTTGAAATAGAGTCTAACAAAAAAAATTCAGTAAAAGGTGATGTATACCTTGCAAAAATAACTAGAGTAGAGCCGTCTTTACAAGCTGCTTTTGTTGAATTTGGGGCTAATAGAAATGGCTTCTTACCTTTGACTGAAATTCATCCTGACTATTTTAAAATACCATTAACTGATAAAGAAGAAGTAAAAAAATTATATGATGAATTAACAGAAAATAATGAAAATGATGAAGAAAGTGCAAAACCTTCATTCAAAGATCAAGAGGATGAAATAATTGAGAATCATATAGATAATGAAGATGAAAAAGAAAATAAAAGAGCTAAAACAATTAATCCAAAAAAAAATTATATAAATTTTTTTAGAAAATATAAAATTCAAGATGTTATTAAACCTAGACAAGTTATTCTTGTCCAAGTTAATAAAGAGGAAAGAGGCTTAAAAGGAGCAGCATTAACTACCTTTTTATCTTTTGCAGGTAGATACTGTGTTTTAATGCCTAACAGCCTAAATAATGATGGAATATCTAGAAAAATTGGAGATCTAGAAGAAAGAAAAAAACTTAAACAAATCTTAACCTCAGTTAATATACCTCAAAAAATGTCAGTTATTGTGAGAACTGCAGGAATAGGTAAAACAAAAAAAGAGATTGCTAAAGATTTGTCCTTCTTAATTTCACAATGGAATAAAATAAGGCAATTAACTATAAAATCTGAAGCTCCAAAATTAATATATGAAGAGGGAAGCATCTTAAAAAGAACAATAAGAGATATGTTAACAGAAGATGTAGAATCGATCATAGTAGAGGGAAAAGAAGCATTTGATTTAATTAAAAAACTGTCAAAAAATCTAACACCAGGTCAAACAAAGAAAATAAAAATTCATAAAAATAATGAAAAATCTCTTTACGCAGATCACAATATAGAAAATCAAATAAATGATTTATTCAGTTTAACAGTCAAACTTCCATCAGGAGGTTCTATAGTAATTAATACTACAGAAGCACTTGTTGCAATTGATGTCAATTCAGGCAAAAATACAACAGAAAGAAATATCGAGAACACTGCTTTAAAAACTAACCTTGAGGCAGCTGTTGAAGTTGCAAGGCAATTAAGACTGAGAGATTTGGGTGGATTAGTTGTTATAGATTTTATAGACATGGATGATTATAGAAATAATTTCAAGGTAGAAAAAGCTATAAAATCTGCTCTATACAAAGATAGAGCTAGAATTCAAGTTGGCAGAATAAGTATGTTTGGATTGCTAGAACTTTCTAGACAAAGACTAAGATCTAGCCTTATCGATAAGACTTTTGATAAATGTAATTATTGTAACGGTTCTGGGCTCATCTTAAACTCAGATGCAATAAGTGATATGATAATTAATTTAATAAAAGAAAAAATCTCTGAAGAGAAAAATATAAGTGTAAAATGCAATACATCCCTTGCTGAAACATTAATAAATAAAAAAAACCAAGAAATAACTGAGCTCGAAAATAAATATAAATCAAAAATTAGTTTTAGTTTTGATAATCAATTATCTCTGCACGAGCCATCAGTTGAATTTAATGAAAAAATTATAAATTTTGAAAATAAAAATAAAGAAATGAAGACAGTAAAGAAAGTTGTAAAAAAGAAAACAAGAGTGAAGAAAAAAACAGAAATAAAAAAAAATTATAAAATCAAAGAAACTGGAAAAATAAAATATATTAAAAAAAATTTGAAAGATGATAAGCTAACTGAAGAAATAGATAATAAGCCCAATGAAAGTGCAAATTTTGATGCAGCAAAAGAAGAGTCAAAAACTGATGATAAAACTGGTTGGTGGTCATAAATTTTATTTAATATTATTAATTATTTTAATTTTATTTTTTTCTAAAAATATTTTTGCAGTTCAAATTTATGACTATCATACAGAAAAATTTATTAATAAAATCTATTCAGAAATATTATCTGTAAATTCTTATGATAAAAAAATAAATTTTAGAATTTACAAAGATGAATTTCCAAATGCATATGTAACTGAAGACAATATAATTTATATATCTTCAGGATTATTAACATATTCGCCAAATTATGTTGCTCTTCTTGCTGTTATAGCACATGAGATTGGCCATATTGAAAAATATCATATTTCAAAAAGAAAAGCAGAAATTAAAAATTTAACAAATATTAATTCTTTTACTAATTTAGCAACTGTAGTAGGTTCAATGATCATTGGAGAACCAGCTATATTGAATGTATTGGCTCTAAACAAAACTGCTGTGAACAATTATTATTTTAATTTTTCTCAAGAACAGGAAATAGAAGCGGATATTTATGCAATTGAAACTATAAACAATTTAAAACTTCCAACGGAGCCAGTTAAGGATCTGCTTTCAATTATAGAGAACAAAACTAGTGCTTATTTGAAGGATGAGGAATTAAAAAAATTTTCTACTCACCCAATATTCCAAAAAAGATATGATATAATTGAAAATACTACCAAAGGTGAGTTTTATAATTTTGATGAAAATTACCAAAGGGAATTTGATTTTATTCAAGCTAAATTCATGGCTTACACAGACGAGGGCAAGATTACTAAACTTAAAAATGACCAAAAAATATATTATGAATCAATACAATTTTCTAAGTCAGGCAATTTAATTGAAAGTCTAGAAAAAATAAATTTTTTGATCTCCAAAAATAAAAATGATTATTTTATTATGGAGACTAAAGCCGATATATTGCTATCTTTTGGATATTCTCAAGAAGCTATTAAATTTTATAAAAAAGTTATACATAAACAACCAAATAACAATTACGCAAAATATAACATATTTGTTAATTCAACATTAAATCAAATTGATTATCAATTTAATAAAGATTTTTTTATTAACAATCTAAATCTATTAAAATATTTTCCAAACAATCAAAATATATTAATTAAGTATTATGATTTAACAAAATTCTTACAATATGATGAGTGGATGCTGTTGTTTGAAACTTTATTATTTAAAAACAATGACGCCAAACAAATATTAAATGAATTAAATAAACAAACAAAAGATTACAATTTAAAAAAAATTATAAAACTATATAATTAATCTATGATTGGTACGTTGGTATATGAAGATTATCTTTCTCTATACAATAATCATAAAATAAAAAGCTTAAGTTTCAAAAAATCACAAATTCAACCTTCGAGTATTGATCTATCCTTAAGTGAAGAATGCTATGAAATTAAAACTAGTTTTCTAAGTCCTGATGACAAAGTAAGAGATAAATTAAAAAAAATATATTCAAAAAAAATAAGTTTAAAAACATCAAAACTTTTTAAAAAAAATAAAACATATATTGTTAAACTTAATGAAACACTAAATTTGAGCGACTCCATTACGGGACATTGCAATCCAAAAAGTAGTACTGGGAGACTAAATATTTTTTGCAGAACTATTTTAGATTATTGTGATGAATACGAGAAAATACCTAAAAATTATAATGGAGAAATGTTTTTAGAAATAACAACTAGATCTTTTGATATTAGAGTCTCTAAAGGAGATAATTTAAACCAAATGAGATTAAGAAAAAAATCAAATAATTACTTAAATGATGAAAACTTAAAAAAAATTAATAAACAAACTCCAATTATCTTTACTGGCAAAAAACATATTATAGAAAATGGTTTAAGGGTTTCAGTTGATCTTTCAAATAATAATAAAGTATGTGCATATGTAGCAAAAAAAACATCATCAAACATAAATTTTAGTAAAATTAATTTTTATGAAATAAAAAAATTTTGGGAACCTCTTAAACCTTCTAATAATAGTTTAATTATTGAAAAAAATAAATTTTACATACTTAAATCAAAAGAAAAGATTCGCATTCCAAGTAATTTGGCTGGAGAAATGGTCCCTTATGATACAGGTATTGGGGATTTTAGAGCTCATTATGCTGGTTTTTTTGATCCTG
>Ga0181552_10003297_pt1 | contig 11574 bp, 12 predicted proteins | sample 011ome_18_FD_130583 | JGI IMG/M metagenome (GOLD analysis project Ga0181552, IMG submission 130583) | Coastal salt marsh microbial communities from the Groves Creek Marsh, Skidaway Island, Georgia - 011501BT metaG (megahit assembly) | ecosystem: Environmental > Aquatic > Marine > Intertidal...
TCAATCTGATTATAATCTATATGAGTTTTCTACGTTCTTTTTTTATTATATTTTTTGTTAACTTAATGAATAGAAAAAATTTCTTACTTCAATACCTTTATTAATTTGAACTGATATTACTCAAAATAAATTGAGGAATTTTTTCGTCTTCTTAGAAATTAAGATTTTTACTTTTATTAAATTTTTTTTATAAGTTTTTGTAATACTCGGTTTACTCTATTTGTAAAAAAATATAATAATAAATTAAAATGGAAACAAAAATTATTTGGTTTACTGGTTTATCAGGAGCAGGCAAATCAACTTTGGGAAAATTACTATATAATTATCTAAAAAATAAAAATATTAAAAAAATTAAAATTATTGACGGAGATATTTTTAGAAAAAAAAATAAAGTAAACTCCTTTACAAGAAAAAATATTATTCATAATAACTTCAAAATAATAAATTATATTCAGAGTATAAAAAATAAATATAATATTATTATTGTATCAGTAATTTCTCCAATTTTAAAAACAAGAAAATTTGCACACAAAACATTTAAAGAAAATTATTTTGAAATATTCGTAAAATGTTCTATCAATAAATTAGTTAAAAGAGACACAAAAGGCTTATACAAACTAGCTTCAAAAAACAAAATAAAAAATCTCATTGGATATAATTCAAAAATAAAATATGAACCTTCATTTCATAAGAAATTAATAATAAATACAGGTATAAATAATAAGCAAAAATCTTTAGGTAAAATAATTAAATACGTTAATTATTTTTAATTTGTTTTTTAAATTCAGATATTATTTTTTTAAGATGATAAACACATTCTTTAGGATATTTTCCTATTGCAGTTTCTGCCGCTAGCACCAATCCATCTGCTCCCATTTCTAAACTTGAATAAATATCATTTACTTCTGCTCTTGTAGGATAAGGTTTTTCTATCATCGTCTCTAAAAAATTTGTCGCAACATACACTTTTTTATTTTTTTTGTTTGCTTCTTTAATAATTTTTCTTTGATTCATAGGTATTTTAAATATCGATGTCTCTTTTGAAAGGTCTCCTCTGTCAATTAAAAATTCATCACCTGTTTTAATGATTTTTTTGAAATTTTTTAATCCTCTTTTGCTCTCAATTTTAAAAATTCTTCTACATTTTGGAAGGATTTTTTTAAATTTTATTACATCGAGATGATCATTGGTAAACGACAATGCAAAACAATTAATTTTGAATTTTTTTGCAATTTCAATTGATTTAAAATCATTTGAAGTAAGAAAATTTAATTTTAAATCTCTATTTTTTACGACCACTCCTTTATTTGCTTCCAAGAGACCAGTGTTAAGGACTTTTATAGAAAAACTGTTATCTTTTTTTTTTATAACTTTAGCTTCTAAATCATCAAACCCAATTGAAAGAACATCATTGACTCTAATTTTTTCAAAAACTTCTTCAGGATATAGATAAGGAGAAGTATTTTTTTTAAAAATATATACTTGATTTTTTTTTAATTTAATTTTTTTTAAAATTTTTGTTCTTATTTGTGCACCCTCCGTGTCAATACATATTCTTAGATTAGTGTTATTCTTTAAATATTTGATATATCTTGATAATCTCCCAGGAGTAACATGGGATAAATTAATTCTTAAAACATTTATTTTTTTACTTAGGTATTTAAGAGAGTCTTTATTTAAAGTCGAAGGACCGACAGTTGATAAAATTTCAATTTTTTTTTTCATAAATTACAAAGACATAAAATTATTCTTTTAATAAAGAATTTGTAGTTATCAAATTTTAATGGTTTTTCAATAAATGTTTTTTTTTCAAATTCTAGCGGTAGAAAACAATTAAAAAAATATCTTACTCTTTTACCAAAACTTAAATTATATTTGTTTAAATAACCAAATTTTTTATATTCTTTGTACAAATATGACAGTGTAGAAATGTCTTTTTGAGAGTAAAAATTGTTTTTTTTTGGTTTGAGTAGCCTATAATTAAAACTTCCATCGGTAGTTCTATTTTGAGATAATTTATCACCGATCCATATTTTACCATTATAAGTAGCGATATTGATTTTATTTGAGTATTTAACACCTAGAAATTTTGATAATTTTAATTTTTCTTTTTTATAAAAACAATTTTCTAATTTTACAAAAAATACTTTTCTTTTAAATCTTTTTGCAAAACGTAAGTCATAAAGTATACGCTTTGTGTAAAAATAGTTTCTTTCACCATAATATTTTTTTTCGTATTTTCTCCAATTTTCAATTCCTGACTTTAAGTTTTCTAATGGATTTCTTATAGTTACTAATAATTTGCTTTCTGGAAATAATTCCAAAAAAAAATCAGTTTCTGTTACAGTGTGAGAATGATTAACAATTGCTTTAAATTTTTTATTTTTTTTTTTTGAAATATTTAGGTAAGTTTTAAATATATTTTCTACAAAAATTCTTTTTGTAAGTTTTTGATTTTTTGAAATTTCTAAAAAAATTTTCTTAAATTTAACTATATCTATATTAGCTTTTTTATTTTCAATTTTATCTTCAATAAATAAATTGGTATATTTTATTAAAAAAAAATCAATTAGCTCTTCATTTTTGATATTTTTAAAATCTTTCTTTAAAGAGTCAAAAAAATTTTTATAGTAAGTCTGTCCAGGGAGGGTTAGAATTCCAGGTACTCCATCTAAACATGATTGCAAGTAATCACTACCTGTTCTACCTGTAGTTAAAATAGTAAAATATTTAGTTTGTTTATCTTGTTTCAATTTTAATTTAGTTTAAGTCGTTTTTACTAATATAATATTTTTAATGAAAAAGAAGATTTTTTTTTTAGCTGACTCATTGGTTGACCTAAGGTTTATATTTGATCAGTTAAAAAAAGATTATGATGTGAAGTGGGTATATTATAATAAAAGTTTAAAGCAAGAAATATTATCAAATGGTTATACTCAAAATGATATTATTTATTTAAGTTCAAATATTTTTAAAATAATCTTTTTAAAAATATTAGATTTATTAAATATAAAAAAATTAGACTATCAAAATGAGTTAAATAATAAAATTTTAGAAATAGATAAAAAATTCAAACCAGATATGTGGTTAACCGATACAGGTAACATTTTATCTTCTATTCGTACTAAGGGTATTAAAGCAACATTTAAACATTCTGTTCCTTATAAAAAATTTTTTTTGTCAAAAAATATTTTTTTATATGATTATGTTTTTATACCTGGCAATTACCATCAAAAGAGAATTGAAAATTATTATTTTTCAAGGGTTGAAGAATTAAAAAAAAAGCTCATCATTACGATAAGTCCTAAAATTTTACCATATATTATAAAAAAAAATGAAATTTTAAAAAAAAAAGATGTTTTTAAAAATTATAACTTGGATCAAAACAAGAAAACAATTTTACTAGCTACAACTCATAATTCCTTTAATGATAACAGAATTCTCCCAGAGAATTTTGGATCAGAATTAGAAAGTTTGGTTGAAATTTCAGAAATAGTTTTAAATAAATATAATTTCAATTTTATGATTAAGCCTCATCACTATCATTATGAAAAATTTAAAAAAAATAAATATTTAAATTTTCTTAAAAAAAAGAATATTTCTCTTTTCAAATCAAATAAAAATTTTGACAGTTTAGAGAGTGAAATATTAATTTTTAATTCTGATATAATTATCACTGATACCTCGGGAGTTGCTTCCATATGTTCCTATTTAGATAAAAAGATAATTTACCTAAATCCAGATAAGTCAGATTGGGAAAATTCAGATATTGAGAAAAATATGAGACCAGGCTTTGTTGTTAATTCAATAATTCAGATAGATAAAGCAATTAGAGCCTATATAAAAAATCCTAATTTTTATCAAGAGGATAGACTAGATTTTAAAAATAAAATTTTTAAATATCAGAACTTAAATGATCTTAATAAAATAAATGAAATAATAAAAAAAATTATTTAATTATATTTAATTTTTATGAATAAAATATAGAATTATGTTTATAGGAATATATAATTTAATTTGTAGATATTATAAGGATTAAAAAATAAAAGTATTCATTATTTTGTAAAATGCTAAATAACAAAACTATTTTAATTACAGGAGGAACAGGATCTTTTGGTAAGAGTTTTTGTAGACATGTTCTTAAAAATTATAATTTAAAAAAATTGATTATTTTTAGCAGAGACGAGCTAAAGCAATACGAAATGTCTAAACTACCGTTCATTAAAAAAAATAAAAAAAAAGTTAGATTTTTTATCGGAGATGTAAGAGATAAAGATAGACTATTTACAGCAATAAATAATGTAAACATAGTAATTCATGCTGCTGCTTTAAAGCAAGTAGATACTGCAGAATACAATCCTTTTGAAACTATCAAAACCAATGTGCACGGGGCAGAAAATATAATCCAAGCTTCCTTAAATAATAATGTTGAGAAGGTTATAGCTTTAAGTACTGATAAGGCGGCTTCACCAATTAATTTATATGGTGCAAGCAAGTTATTGTCTGATAAACTTTTTATTTCTGGTAATTCATTTAGAGGAAATAAAAAAACTGAATTTTCTGTTGTTAGATATGGAAATGTTTTTGGTAGTAGAGGATCTGTTGCATTAAATTTTTTAAATAATTCTAAAACTAATTTATTTCAGGTAACAGACAAAAATATGACTAGATTTAATATCACTATTAATCAAGCAGTTGAATTTGTAATGAAATGTTTAAAAAATATGAAAGGAAAAGAAATATTTGTTCCAAAAATTTCATCTTATAGATTGATAGATTTAGTTAAAGCATTTTCAAATAAACCTAAAATTAAAATTATAGGTATTAGACCAGGGGAAAAAATTCATGAAGAGATGGTTAGTGTTTATGATTCACCTAACACACTAAATTGTAGAGATTTTTTTGTAATATATCCAAATGAAATAGAAAAAAGTAAAGCAAAAAAAAGATTAAATGGAAAAAATTGTAAAATAAATTTTAATTATACTAGTGATAAAAATGTATTTTTGGATATTTATCAGCTTAGAAATTTAATTAAGAGAGAATTATGATTTTGGTTAAAACAGAAATTTTTTAATTTTCATAAAATGGATAAGCAAATATTTTATGGAAATCATTTTATAGACGAAAAAGATATTATTGCTGTCACTCGAGCTTTACGAGGAGAAAAAATTACTCAAGGTAAAGAGGTTTTAAAATTTGAACAAAACCTAAAGTTTTTTTTTGGATCAAAATATGCCTCTGTTGTATCAAGTGGAACAGCTGCGCTACACCTTTCAATTTTATCATTAGATTTAAAGAAAAAAGATCTTGTAATTACCTCTCCAATATCTTTCCTTGCTTCAGCAAACTGTGTAGAGTACACGGGTGGTCAAATCGATTTTTCTGACATTTGTCCGAATACTTACAATTTAGATCCAAATAAACTAGAAGATAAATTAAAAAGAAAAAAAAATATAAAGGCAGTTATAGCTATTGATTATGCAGGCCATCCTTCTAATTGGAAAGATTTAAATTTTCTTAAAAAAAAATATAATTTTTATTTAATTAACGATAATTGTCATTCTTTAGGTTCTAAATACAAGAATAATCAAAAATATGCAGTAAAGTATGCGGACATAGTTACACAAAGTTTTCATCCAGTAAAACATATTACCACTGGAGAAGGAGGAGCTGTAATAACAAATAACTTAAAGATATTCCAAAAAATACAAAGTTATAAAAATCATGGGATTGAGAGAACTATGAATAATTATAAAAAATATGGAATGTGGTTCTATAAAATGAGTAATTTAGGTTACAATTATAGAATTTCAGATATTAATTGTGCTTTGGGAAATTCTCAATTATCGAAAGTAAATAATTTTATAAAAAGAAGACGTGAGATAGCAAAAATTTATTTTGATTTTTTTAAAGATAATATAAATTTAAAATTACCATTAGAAAATAAAGAAATTTACCATTCGTATCATTTATTTCCTCTATTAGTAAACTTTCAAAATTTTAAAATTTCAAAAAAAAAGCTATTTATTGAGTTAGCTCGTAAAAAAATTAATTTGCAAGTTCACTATATTCCAATTCACTTGCAGCCATATTATAAGAGAAAATATAAATTTAAATTAGGAGATTTTCCAGTTGCTGAAAATTTTTATAAACAAGAAATTTCCTTACCTATTTATAAGAACTTAACAAATAGAAATATCTTATGGATATCTAAACAAATAAAAAAACTTTTGTTATAAAATTTGTTTTTTTTATTACATAAAATTATAAGAACATTAATAAAATATTTAACATTAATGTTTTAATTAAAACACTAATGATTATTATATATAAATAAAATTCAAGTGAAACATCAAAAAGAAACTATTGCAATTATTACAGCTAGAGGTGGAAGCAAAAGAATAAAAAATAAAAATATTTTAAAATTTTTTGGTAAACCAATGATCGCATATTCCATTATTGCTGCCAAAAAGAGCAAATTATTTAAAAAAATTTATATTTGTACAGACTCAAAAAAAATTAAAGATATCTCTAAAAAATATGGGTCAACTTTTCTTTCTTATAGAAATAAGAAATTTTCTGATGATTATAGCGGGACTTATGAAGTTATAAAAAATTTTATAAATAAAAATAAAATAAATGAAAAATTTATTTGCTGCATTTACCCCACAGCCCCGCTTATGCGTTCAGTGAATTTAATTAGAGGTTTTAATCTATTAAAAAAAAATGAAAAATCCTACGTCTATTCTGCAAATATTTTTAAAAAAAAACTAGTAGACTCTGGCCAATTTTATTGGGGATCCTTAGGGACATGGAAAAGTAAAAAAAATTTATTACATAAAAATTCATTAAAAATAAAAATACCTAATAAGTATGCTCACGATTTAAATACTTATGATGATTTAAAAATATTAAAAATTAAAAAAAAACTGCTTAAATTAATATAATATGATTTTTTTTTATTATGAGTTAGGTAAAAAAAAAGGGTTTGGGCATCAAAGCAGATGTATGGCAATTAATCAAAGATTAAAAAAAATAGGAATGAAGACCTATTATTTAAATTTAGGAAATAAAAAAATTGAAAACAAAAATTTTGGCAAAAATGTTTTTTATAGAAAAGATTTGAACAAAATTATAAATTTTAAAAAAATATTAATTATAGATAGTTATAATATAAATCAAAAAAAAATAAATTTTTATAAAAAATATTTTAAATACATTTTTCTAATTAATGATGTTCCAGTTAAGAATATTAAGGTTTACGGAATTATAAATCCTAATAATGGCAATAAATTAAAAGATTACAATCAAGAAGTAACAAAACTTTTTCTTGGGATTAAATACAAGTTTATAAGAGATTTTAAATTACCTGAAATAAAAAAAGAAAGTGGTATCACAATTTCTTTTGGTGCTGGTAATGTATATAAAAGAATTAAAAAATATTTATTAACAATATTAAAATTTTTAAATAAAATAAACTTTAAAGAGGAAATAAATATTTTTATAGATTTAAATAAAAAAGAAAAAAGAGAACTTTTAAAACACTCAAAAATTAAGATAACGATTAACAATATTTCTCAAAAATTTATTAATAGGGCCCACTCAAGTAAATTTGTCATTTCGTCAATGGGTCTCCAATTTGATGAATTATGTAAATTAAAGAAACCATCATTTTTTTTAAAAATTGCTGAAAATCAATCATTTAATTACAACATATCAAAAAAATATAACTGTCAAACCACTCATGATTTAGAAAACTATAATGAGAAAAAAATTATCCACTCACTAAAGCTGTTAATGGAAAAAAGTCAAAGATACAAAATAGTACAAAACTACAGTAAATTTATATTAGGAAATAATATAGATGAAGTAATAAATTATTTTAATAAACTGATAAAAAATTAGAATGTTAGAGAAAATAATATCTTTTAAAAATTTAGATTATATAAATTTGAAAATAAACTTAATTAATTTAAAAAATAAAATTCATAAACATATTGAGACAACAAATGATTAATATTAGAGCATATAAAAAAAATGATGAAAAAGGTTTTTTCAAGTTAGATAGGGAGCTTGAGGAGCATTCATATAACAGAAGAACTATTTCAAATTATTTATGGAAATTTAAAGGTAAAAACCCTTTTGGAAAATCTATAAGTTATTTTGCTACAAATAATAAAAAAATAATTGCTCACTTTGGTGCAATACCACTTGGTTGGTATATTAAAAACAAGTTTTCATTGGCTAGCTGCTCTATAGCAATGATGATCAAACCTGAATGGCAAAATAAAGGTTTGATCAAATTTGTAGGTGACAAAGTTTTTGATGATTTATATAAAAAAAAAATAAAACTAGTTTATGGATACCCTAATTTAAGAGCTTATAATTTACATATTAAATTTTGGAAATATGAAAATATAATTAAACAATATACTTTCGTCCTTAAGAAAAATTTAAATTATAAAAAGCCGTTATTTAAAGCAATACAAATAAGTAAATTTGATAAAGAGCATGATTTATTTTGGAAAAAAAATAAAAAAAAATATATTGCGATATTAGATAGACGGTCAAGCTTCCTTAATTGGAGATATTTAAGTAGGCCAGATAAAAAATATATTTGCTATAAAATATATAATTCAAAAAAAATCTACCAAGGATATTTTATTTTAAAAATTTATAATGAGGAATCAATTAAAAAAGTTCACATTGTTGATTTATTTTTCAAAAATATAGAAAAAAAATATTGTTCTGAAATTATTAAAACAATTCTTTATTATATAAATAAAAAAAAATTTAAGCAAAATGAGATATCTTTATGGTTAAATGGAGATAAAAACTTTATTTACTCTCTAAAAAAGTTAGGTTTTGTAAAAAACTCATATAGAAATATGATCATGAAAGGGATTGATGGTAATTTTTTTAGAAATAATAAAATTAGTTTAAAAAATTTATATTTTACAATGGGTGATACTTTGGAAATTTATTAAATATGAAAATTGATCATATAGGTTATGTAACTTCCAACTTAAATACATCTATTAAAATATTTAAAGATTGTTTGGGTCTAAAACCAATTACAAAAATAATTAAAGAGCCAGCTCATAAAGTAAATATAATTTTTTTTAATTTTAGTAAATCTAATTATCCAGCAATAGAGATAATTACCCCAACTTCAAAAAGTTCCAAAGTCTCTAATTTTTTGCTAAAAAAAGGTGATGGTCTCCATCACATAGCATATGAAGTTAGTGATATTCATAAAAAAATTTCAGAACTAGAAAAAAAAAATTTTATTGTATTATCTGAAATTGTTCCTGGAGCTGGTCATAATAAAACCCCAACGATATGGCTTTTTTCACCTGATGGTCAGTTAATTGAATTAATTCAAAAACAAAAAAATAAAATAGGACTTGAAAGGTTCACAAAATGAAGATTTCAAAAATGAATCAAAGAGTTTTATCTAATACAGTTAAATGTAAGGACATGTCTGAAATTATAAGTAATACTGCAAATAGATTACCAAATAAAATATTTATTTTTAACTTAGAAAATAAAAAGAAAATTAGTTTTAAAAAATTTGATGAACTTTTAAATAAGTGCTGTAATTTTTTTTTATTAAAAAAAGTAAATCCAAAAGATATTGTAACAATTAAGATTAAAAATTCTCCAGAATTTTTGATTATCTATTTTGCGTCATTAAGATTTAAATCTATAATAAACCCAATTCCAAATAGCGTTTCAGACTTTGAGCTTCAAGAAAAAATTAGATTTTTAAAACCAAAATTAATATTTGTAGATAATTCATCAAAAATAAAAAAAAAAAATGTAATAAATATAGATAAAGATTTTGAATTAAGTTTTTTAGATTATTTAGATAATAATTTTTCAGAGGAATTTATCAGTATAAAAAAATATAAAATTAAAGACACAGCAGTTCTTTATTATTCTTCAGGCACAACAAATAATCCAAAAATTATAGAGTATTCTCATCATTCAATGACAGAACTACAAAGAAGTATGGTTAAGTTACAATTTACTTCAGAAAAAACAAATCATTTATGTGTCTTACCATTTGGTCACACATCAGTTCTAAGATATAGCATTAAGCAGGCCGCATATTTAGGTAGTACAATTTTTATAATTGATAATTTTTGGAAGGTTAGAAACGATATATTTAAACTTATTTCAAATTATAAAATAAATTATATTCAAGTAGTACCTACTTTGGCCTCATCAATGCTGAATTTAAAATATAAATTAAAAAATAATAATAACATTATTTTTGGATGTGGCTCATCAGTTTTAACTAAAGATTTACAATTAAAATTTGAAAAAAAATTTTCAACTAAACTTTTAAATCTTTATGGACTTTCAGAAATTGGTTCTAGTCATTTTGAGGATATTAGGAAAAGAAAAATAGGCTCTATAGGCAAACCTTTAGATATTTATGATTTTAAAATTTTAAATAATAAAAATAAATTTTGTAAAAATTATGAAATAGGAGAGCTTATTGTAAAAGGTAAAGCTTTATTCAATGGATATTATAAAAACCCCAAATTAACAAAAAAGAACTTTTATAAAAATTATTTCAAAACCGGAGACCTTTGTTATAAGGATAAAAGTGGCTTCTTTTATTATGTGGATAGAAAAAAAGATTTGATTATTAAAGGAGGAGTAAATATTTCACCAAATCAAATTGATGAAATAATTTTAAAATCAGATCATAATATAAGTGAGTCTGCCAGTATAGGGCAAAAAGATGACTTTTATGGAGAGATAATTAAATCTTATATTGTTTTAAAAAATAAAAAAAAATACTCAAAAACAAAACTTGAAAATAAATTGATTAAAAAATTAGGTCAATTTAAAAGCCCTGATATAATAATTGTAAAAAAAAATCTCCCTAAAACAGCATCTGGAAAAATTATAAAAAGATTAATTAAAGATGAATAAAAAAGTTTTAATTTTTGGTGCAGGTGCAATAGGTCGTGGATTTTTAGCTCCATTATTATTTGAGAACGGTTACAAAATTTCTTTTGTAGATATAAATAAGAAACTTATTAATCAGTTAAAAAAAAGAGATTTTTATATTTCAGCTGAAACAGGTACAAAAGATTACAATTATAAAAAAATAAACATTAATGAAGTTTATCATATAAGTGAAAAAATTAAGATCGAAAAATATGATATTGTTTTTTGTTGTGTGGGACCGAATGAAAGCAAAACAATTGCAAATAAATTTAAAAAGGCAAGAGCAGTTATATCATGTGAAAATGATTACTTTTCTCCATATCATTTAAAAAAAATTTCAAAAAATAAAAAAATATATTTTGGAGTACCTGACGTTATTACTTCAAATACCGCTCCTAGAAAATTACTCAAAAAAGATGAATTAACGACAGTGACTGAAAAAGGAGTTTTAGTTTTAGAAAAAGGTAAATATAATTTAACTAAAAAAATTAATCAATTAGATCTAAATAATTTAGATATACATTGGAGGGCAAAGTTATTTATTCATAATGCCCCACATGCAATATTAGCTTATCTCGGTTTTTTAAAAAAATATAAATATAA
>Ga0181552_10003319_pt1 | contig 11539 bp, 9 predicted proteins | sample 011ome_18_FD_130583 | JGI IMG/M metagenome (GOLD analysis project Ga0181552, IMG submission 130583) | Coastal salt marsh microbial communities from the Groves Creek Marsh, Skidaway Island, Georgia - 011501BT metaG (megahit assembly) | ecosystem: Environmental > Aquatic > Marine > Intertidal zone...
TGTGTGCTCGCGAATCTTATAGCCTATCTTCTCATTTCTCAAGTCGATATTGACCCTAAAGCCTGCATTTTGCAGCATTTTTTGAACATTTTGGGCATATTCCGCTTGCGCATCGGTGATATTCAACATAATTACCTGTATAGGTGCCAACCATAATGGCAAATTACCCGCATGATGCTCAATAAGAATACCAATAAAACGTTCTAATGAACCGAGAATTGCACGGTGAATCATGACTGGCGTTTTCTTTGAACCATCCTCACTGATATAACTTGCATCCAGTCGTCCTGGCATAGAGAAATCCAACTGAATGGTGCCACATTGCCAACGTCTACCCAAGCTATCCTTTAGAGTAAATTCTATCTTAGGCCCGTAAAAAGCCCCCTCTCCTGGCTGCAGGACATAATCCAATCCTTTACTTTCGAGCGACTCTTTTAGGCTTTGCTCTGCTTGATCCCACAGTGAATCTTCACCCACTCGTTGTTCCGGACGAGTTGAAAGCGCTAGTTCAATCGTGTTGAAACCAAAATCTGCATACACTTCAAAGGTCATATCAATCAGCTTAGCCACTTCATCTTGCATCTGGTTTTCAGTGCAAAAAATATGCGCATCATCCTGCACAAACCGACGTGCTCGCATCAAACCATGCAAGGTGCCTGATGGCTCGTTGCGGTGTACCGTGCCAAACTCCGCAATCTTATAAGGTAAGTCACGATAGCTTCTGAGTCCTTGATTGAATATCTGCACGTGGCCCGGACAGTTCATCGGCTTAACCGCAAACTCACGGTTTTCAGATTGTGTAGTAAAAATCATGTCACCAAACTTATCCCAGTGGCCTGACTTTTCCCATAAAGTGCGATCTAATACTTGCGGCGTGTGTACCTCATGATAACCATTGGTAGCACATTGCTTGCGGATGTAACTCTCTACTATGCGATATAACTCCCAACCACGCGCATGCCAGAACACCATGCCAGGCGCTTCTTCTTGAAAGTGAAATAGATCCATTTGTTTGCCTAGACGACGATGATCACGTTTTTCAGCTTCTTCAATGGCGGTGAGGTACTGTTTAAGTTGTTTCTTATCTGGCCATGCCGTGCCATAAATACGCTGCAACATGGCATTATCGGAATTGCCGCGCCAATAGGCACCTGCTAGTTTAGTTAACTTAAAAGCCTTCAGATGGCGAGTATTCGGCACATGAGGCCCGCGACACATATCGGTATATTCCTCATGGTGATACAAAGCGATCTCCTCACCCTCTGGAATCTCGCTGGCGATCTCGACTTTATAATCTTCATTACGTGCTTTGAATGTATCAATGGCTTGTTGTTTGGACACAACCTCACGAATCACGTCATAGTCTTTCTCAATCAGCTCTTGAATTCTTTTTTCTATTGCTGCTAAATCTTCAGGCGTAAAACTGCGCTCATAATCTATATCGTAATAAAAACCATTTTCTATCACCGGCCCAATCGCCATCTTGGCGCTGGGAAATAGTTGCTTCACTGCATGTCCGATCAAATGAGCGAAAGAATGACGTACTATTTCTAATCCTTCGGCGTCTTTAATGGTGATAATGGAAACATCCGCATCTTCCTCAATAGCGACACAAGCATCCACTAGTTGGCCGTTAACACTACCCGCTATTGTGGCTTTGGCAAGACCTGGGCCAATATCTGCAGCGAGTTGCGCGACCGTAACAGCTTGTTCGAAGGATTTAATATTGCCATCTGGCAAAGTAATTTGAGGCATGCTTTTCTCCAGTGGTGGCCCATACGAAAGGTCACTTGTTAATAATTTTCTCTGAATCGCCAATCCAATACTATACCTAACCAAACCCTATATAGGTGTCCGTCATTGCAACTAAAATCAACAATTAAATGCTCAATAGATGACGCTAATAGCTCAGCTTCAAGTCCTCATTTGAGGACAATGCTCATCTGACTGTAATTGAGTTAAAGTTAAACAAGCCAGCATTATCTGGATTGACACAATGCTAAACCGTATTGGTAGGCGCGATTGGATTCGAACCAACGACCCCCACCATGTCAAGGTGGTGCTCTAACCAACTGAGCTACGCGCCTGCGATTACAGGACTGCGGAAAATAACATAGTCATGCGATGATTTATAGTGCTTTAACCCGCCTCACTAGTGGGCATCTGAAATGCAATACTCTTTAATTGCTGAATTTCATCACGCAATCTTGCTGCATCCTCAAACTCCAAATTACGAGCATGTTCATACATTTGCTGTTCAAGCTGATGTATCTTCTTCACCGCAATCTCGGGCGTAAGATGATCAACAGACATATCGTTAGATTGTGAAGAGGTTTTTTGACCCGCACGCTTTTGATCATACTTAGACTGTGCCCCCTCCATAATATTACCCACCGCTTTTTCAACACTGCGCGGTGTAATGCCATATTTTTTATTATGCTCAACTTGCTTTTGACGACGACGATCAGTTTCATCGATAGCGCGCTGCATGGAACCTGTCACCTTGTCTGCATACAAAATCGCTTTGCCATGAAGGTTGCGTGCTGCTCGCCCAATAGTCTGTATTAATGATCGATCTGATCTTAGGAATCCTTCCTTATCTGCATCCAAGATAGCCACCAACGACACTTCGGGGATATCCAAGCCTTCACGCAGCAAATTAATTCCAACCAACACATCGAATAAACCTTTACGCAGATCTTGAATAATCTCAACACGCTCGACCGTATCAATATCAGAATGCAGATAACGCACGCGCACACCATGTTCATCCAAATAATCAGTCAGATCTTCAGACATACGTTTAGTCAGCGTTGTAATTAGCACACGTTCTTGTTTGGCGACGCGCTCATTGATTTCTGACAACACATCATCTACCTGCGTGCTGACTGGACGCACTTCAACTTCTGGATCAATCAATCCGGTGGGTCTAACCACCTGTTCAACTACCGATCCTGATTTTTCTCCCTCATAATTACCGGGGGTCGCGGATACGTATATCATTTGTGGTGCTAAACTCTCAAACTCTTCAAACTTGAGTGGGCGATTGTCTAATGCTGAGGGTAAACGAAAACCATATTCTACTAACGTCTCTTTGCGCGAACGGTCCCCTTTATACATGCCGCCAAACTGCGGCACGGATACGTGACTTTCATCCATTACCATGAGTGCATTATCAGGCAGGTAATCTAATAGACAGGGAGGGGGCTCGCCGGGGCCGCGTCCACTCAAATAACGCGAGTAGTTTTCAATGCCTGAGCAATAACCCAACTCGTGCAACATTTCTAAATCAAACTGAGTGCGCTGCTCAAGACGCTGGGCCTCAACCAACTTATCAATACTGCGTAATTGTTCCAAACGCTCTTTTAACTCAGCTTTGATTGAATCAAAGGCATTCAATATGACTTCACGTGGCGTAACATAATGTGATTTTGGATAAATCGTTAGACGCGGTACTTTTCTTAACACCTCACCCGTGAGTGGATCAAAATAACTCAACTGCTCTATTTCTTCATCGAATAATTCGATTCGAATTGCCTCTCGATCTGACTCTGCGGGATGCACATCAATCACCTCACCACGCACTCGGAAAGTTCCTCGTTTAAGTTCAACATCATTACGAGTGTACTGAAGTTCAGCCAAGCGACGCAGTATTTTGCGCTGATCAATCAAATCACCGCGATCCAGATGCATGACCATGTTCAAATAAGACCGTGGATCACCCAATCCATAAATTGCCGATACGGTGGCCACAATAATTGTATCGTTGCGCTCAAATAAAGCCTTGGTAGCAGACAGGCGCATTTGTTCTATATGATCATTGACCGAAGCATCTTTCTCGATAAATGTATCACTGGAGGGCACATAAGCCTCGGGCTGATAATAATCATAATACGAGACAAAATATTCCACGGAATTATGAGGAAAGAAAGATTTCATTTCGCCATATAATTGTGCAGCCAGGGTCTTATTCGGTGCGATCACAATAGTTGGACGCTGGACTTGTTGAATCACATTAGCAATAGTAAAAGTCTTACCAGAACCTGTTACTCCTAAAAGCGTTTGGTGCGCCAAACCATCTTGCAAGCCTTCAACCAGGCGTTTGATCGCCTGCGGCTGATCACCGGCGGCTTCAAATTGTGATTGCAATGAAAATTCTTTAATCATTTTCTTTATCGATATCTATAAAATACAGTATCATTCCCCCCTAGGGATTCATATCAATGCTCATGCACACAGGATGAGCAAAACACCATTTAGGGAAAAACATTCAATTGGACATCAAACTATCCTCTCGCGTGCGAAGAATCAAACCTTCACCAACACTTGCCGTGACCGCTAAAGCCAACCAACTCCGCGCCGAAGGCGTGGATGTGATTAATCTTGCGGCAGGTGAACCTGACTTTGACACCCCAAGCCATATTAAACAAGCGGCTAATGAAGCCATTGCTAATGGACAAACCAAGTACACCCCAGTCGATGGCACTGCATCCCTTAAGCAAGCCATCATTGATAAGTTTGAACGTGATAGCGGATTAACATATCAAGCGAATGAAATTCTCGTCTCCAGTGGTGGCAAGCAGAGCTTTTATAACCTATGCCAAGCGGTTATCGATCAGGGTGATGAAGTCATTATTCCTGCCCCTTATTGGGTGTCTTATCCAGATATAGTGCTACTCGCTAATGGCACGCCGATATTTATCGAAGCCGACTATACTCAAAATTTCAAGATAACTGCCGATCAATTGTCAGCAGCTATCACTGATAATACCAAAATGGTCGTCATCAATAGCCCGTCCAATCCTACCGGCGCATGTTACTCAGCCGCTGAGCTGAGTGCGTTGGCTGAAGTGCTGACTCAATACCCTGAGATTCTGATTGCGACCGATGACATGTATGAGCACATCCTATTTCAGCAACAGACGTTCTCAAACATTTTGATGGTCTGCCCACAATTAAAGCCACGCACTATCATATTGAATGGTGTTTCAAAAGCCTACTCAATGACTGGCTGGCGCATTGGGTATGCTGCAGGCCCCGCTGAAATCATAAAGCCGATGAAAAATATTCAGTCTCAAAGCACCTCTAATCCTTGTTCAATATCACAGGCCGCGGCTGAACAAGCTTTGAGTGGTGATCAAGCTTGCGTGAGTGAAATGAAAGAAGCTTTTGAGAAACGCCATGACTTTATCGTTGCTGAGCTAAATAAAATCAAAGGCATCAGCTGCTCTCAATCTGAAGGAACGTTTTATTGCTACGCTAATGTTCAAGAAGCAATCGATACACTCAGTGAAATAAATAATGACGTGGAATTTGCCAGTTATTTGCTAGAAAAATGTGGTGTAGCTGTGGTGCCGGGCACTGCATTTGGCTTGCCAGGTTATATGCGTATTTCTTTTGCCACTTCGAAAGAGAAACTCAGTACTGCAGCACAACGGTTGGCTGAGTTATTAAATTAACACGACTTCTATTTGCGATAATTACTGCCGTCACGGTTATTTAATAACTTGCGATTTAAATAACTCGACTTGCTCTAAGTCGAGTTCATCCAGCATCACCGCCATGCCATTTGGGGAAACGATCATCATGTCTATCCAAGGGTTTTTGGGATTTTCCGGCGTCTCAATGCGATATTTCTTTTTAGCCTGATCATTAATCTGACGGGTTGCCACCGTCACATTGGGTTTGCCTGTGCGAGTATTAATTGCAATCCCCAAACAGCGGCACACGTCTGCTGCAACATACCAAACGGATTGATCATCCATTTCAACACACCTGATCTGATGACCCTCATAGTGTTCCACACTCACAGTTGCCAACTCTCCACTCCTAGCCCATTAAGATAATTATTATTTTCTAACACCCAACTAACATGACTGTTATAGGAGGTTAAATTATCACAACTCAACGCAATATATTCAACATTATGGCTTTTTTCTAAACCAGTATGACGTGAATCGGTTGACCGCCCCGTTGGATATCAGTAACATCCACTGCTTCTTAGTTCCCTGGTAGCTCAGTTGGTAGAGCGGGTGACTGTTAATCACTAGGTCGGCGGTTCGAGCCCGTCCCAGGGAGCCACTCAGACTCCAATATCACCATCTATCGTGCTTATTTAGCTTAAGTTTTAACTTATCGCTATGAGGTATGGTAGACAATACGGAAGACAAACAATAACCCACCCAACACTTTATTAACCAAGGTGTGGATGAATTGGATATAGAGAAATTGAGTACAGTGTTGTCTGCTAAATACGGTAGCTTACATTCAGCTCAAGAAAAGTTAGGCACTGTCAGTGATATACAAAGTCTATTTGTCACTTTCCAGGAGAAACTCTATATGGAAAATGCAGGTTAATGTTGAACCATCTCTAAACAATGTGTCTGTCACAGCTAGTCATCTTCACTTTGAATGAACAAATAGTAGACTAATATAGATTAATGTCCAAGCTTTTGCTGACATCTACATAAATTTTGCCCTACATACATAAACATGCTGATAAAGATATGCCTAGAGCGCACGACACTAGACTGACTTTATTGTCTTAGAACATCAATACGCACTAAATTTCTTTAGATTTTAAGTAATGAGAGAATGACGCACCGATTTCAGAGTGTTTCAAGCCATAATCTACAGTGGCTTGCAAATATCCAAGTTTACTTCCACAGTCATAACGTTGACCAGAAAACTCATAACCATAAATGGTCTGCTTTTGTAACTGTGTTGCAATTGCATCCGTCAACTGTATTTCATTTCCAGAACCAAACGCAGTCTTTTCGATAATGTCAAAGATGGAACTGTCTAAAATATATCGTCCAACAACCGCAATATTAGACGGTGCCTCCTCAGGCTTTGGTTTTTCCACAATACCGGACATGCGCCAAAGCCCTTCATTCACCTGATCACCGGCAATGACGCCATAGCTGCCAACGTTTTCTTGAGGGACTTGTTGCACCCCAATCACTCCACACTGTTCACGTTCATAGATATCTACCATCTGCTTGAGACAGCCAGGCGAACTATCGATAAGGTCATCGGCAAGTATGACGGCAAAGGGTTCATGGCCAACTACTGGGCGCCCACACAATACGGCATGCCCTAGCCCCATGGCCTCAGGTTGCCGAATATAGATACAAGAAACATGCGAAGGCAAAATATCTCTCACCAAATTAAGCATCTTATCTTTACCCTGAGCTTCAAGCTCGGCCTCTAACTCATACGCTTTATCAAAGTGATCGGGAATAGAACGTTTATTTCTTCCGGTGACAAACACGAGTTCTTCTATTCCAGCATTGACCGCTTCTTCTGCCGCGTACTGAATCAGAGGTTTATCAACAATAGGCAACATTTCTTTGGGATTAGCTTTAGTGGCTGGCAAGAAACGTGTACCTAACCCCGCAACAGGGAATATAGCTTTACGAATTTTTTTCATAGGAATAGTCGATTGGATGGTTAAACAGTCAAGTCACCCTCTGAATGTGTGAAAACACCTAAATGAGCAGTCATCAGACATGATAATCCAAAAGCGCCCTGCTTTCACATTTATTCAATGTGTTGCCTGCCAATAGCCAAGGCGCACTATTTTGATACAAACAACTCTCAACAACTTAAAAGCCCATGCGATGAGTAACCCCATTGCCATGAGTAACTATCTTAGCCATCGCTCAACATAGAGCCACTCAGATCAGATAAACCACGAGAAATGACTTAAAATTCATTGCCTGTAAAATAATTTAGTGCACTCTTTTCAATCTGATCCATGTTGCATGCATTTCAAAATGACAAAGAGCGCACTCCATATCAAGCGCTTAATCAAACACCAGTCGATCTTTATTGTTCTCGAGAGTCGATAGCCCTATGCCCTTCACTTGCAACAACTCCTCCATAGAATCAAAGTCACCATATTGTTCACGATAATCAATAATTGCCTGAGCTTCATGGGCACCGACTCCATTAAGGTTTTCAACCAATTCTTCCAGTGTGGCTTGATTAACATCAATCGCTTGTGCAAATACTTGAGAGTGAATGATGAGTAAAGATGTCACAAAAACCGCTATCAGAATTTTTTTCATAGTAAACCTCCGTCAATAAGTAATATTTAGGCATGCAAACAGCACGCAGGGAGGAAGTCTATTTAAGTGAATTGGATTACAAAAGACTCACTGGTGCATCATGCACCAGCAAACGCATCAATAAAGGATTGCAAAGCCTGTTGAGGGTGTGAGGCTTTGGTGATAGGTCGTCCTACGACTATATGATTAACACCGGCTTGAGCCGCCTCTTGAGGGGTAACAATACGTTGTTGATCATCTTGTGCATCTGACGGTAATCGAATGCCTGGTGTCACAACTAAAAACTCAGGCGATGTCACCTGGCGAATTAACTGCGCTTCTTGCGCTGAACACACCACACCCCCACAACCCGCCTGGAGTGCGTGTTGTGCCCAACGTTTGACAACATCAGTCAGCTCACCATTGACACCGATGCTATCAAGCTCCATTTGAGTGGACGAAGTTAATACAGTCACCGCGATCAGATGTGGTTGATGTGACGATTGATCAATAGCCTCTCGAGCGGCCTCCATCATACGGCTACCGCCACTGGCATGCACATTAATCATCCACACACCTAGCGAAGCGGCGGCTGCACAGGCCTGTGCTACGGTATTAGGAATATCATGAAATTTTAGGTCGAGAAAAACTTTAAAGTCTTTTGCTACCAGCGCTTCAACCAGGGAGGGCCCCCCGGATAAAAACAGCTCAAAACCAACTTTGAGCGCACATGATGTTGAGGGGATTTTTTCTGCAAAGGCAAGTGCAGCTTGAGGATCTGAGAAATCGAGAGCAACGATGACCATAAACTAGTATGTATCCTTCCTGTGACTACTGAGCGTAGACAAGTTCAGCTAGTCTATTTCTTTTGTTGTATCTTTGTTAACGCGTTCGCGTAGTACTTTGCCTGGCTTAAAATGAGGTACATGCTTGCCTGACAAAGAGACCGATTCACCGGTTTTTGGATTTCTACCGATACGAGGTGGACGGAAATGTAAGGAAAAACTGCCAAACCCACGAATCTCGATGCGCTCTCCTGAGGAAAGCGCATCGCTCATTTGTTCAATCACACTCTTAACCGCAAGTTCAATATCTTTTGGTTGCAAGTGCTTTTGTTTTTGAGAGATCTTTTCAATCAACTCGGATTTAGTGATGTCGTTACTCACCAGTTCGCCCTTATTTTGATGTATGAAGATTATTCGCCCATCTGTTCCTTGAGAATATCGCCTAGAGAGGTAGATCCACCATCTGAATTACTGTAATCCTGTAACACATCAGCCTCTTCCTGCTCTTCCTTGGCTTTGATCGATAGGTTGATCGCACGTGTCTTGCGATCTACACCAATAAACTTAGCTTCAACCTCGTCACCTTCTTTAAGCACGGTGCGCAAATCTTCAATTTTGTCACGAGCATATTCAGTGGCTCTAAGCACACCATCTATACCATCTCCGAGGTCAATGATTGCGGCCTTAGCATCAATCTCTTTCACTGTACCGCTGACTATACTCCCCTTCTGATTTTCAGCAAGGTAACCAGAGAGAGGGTCTTGGTCCATTTGCTTAATTCCTAGAGAAATACGCTCTCGCTCGGCATCCACTGCCAATACCACGGCTTCAATTTCTTCACCTTTCTTGAAGTTGCGAATCGCATCTTCACCAGTGTCGTTCCATGAGATATCAGATAAGTGGACCAATCCATCAATACCGCCATCAAGGCCGATAAAGATACCGAAATCAGTGATAGATTTAATTTGGCCACTGACCTTGCCACCCTTATCATGAGTCGCTGCAAATTCATCCCATGGGTTGGATTGACATTGTTTGATACCTAATGAAATTCGACGACGCTCTTCGTCTATATCCAACACCATCACTTCTACTTCATCACCCAACGCCACGATCTTAGCCGGATTAACGTTTTTACTTGTCCAATCCATCTCAGATACGTGCACCAAACCTTCCACGCCATCTTCGATTTCAACAAAGCAACCGTAATCAGCAATATTAGTGACTTTACCAAATGTGCGGGAACCCTCAGGGAAACGACGCATTAAGTCTGCCCAAGGGTCAGAACCTAATTGCTTAAGACCCAGTGAAACGCGAGTCTTTTCTTTATCGAACTTAAGCACTTTAACTTCGATCTCATCACCAATCGCCACCACTTCAGATGGGTGCTTAACCCGCTTCCAGGCCATATCTGTAATGTGAAGCAATCCATCCACACCACCCAGATCGAGGAATGCACCATAATCAGTAAGGTTCTTAACAATCCCTTTAACTACACTACCGTCTTGTAAAGTTTCGAGTAGTGTCTCGCGCTCTGCGCTGAACTCAGTCTCAACCACCGCACGACGTGAAACCACGACATTGTTACGACGTTGGTCTAACTTAATAACTTTGAATTCTAATTCTTTGCCTTCTAGATAGGCTGTATCGCGAACTGGACGCACATCCACTAAAGAGCCCGGTAAGAATGCTCGAATATCGGGCAGTTCGACCGTAAAACCACCTTTTACTTTGCCGGTAATAATACCTATGACAGATTCACCGGATTCGCTGATTCGCTCCAACTCACTCCATGCCTTAGCACGACGAGCTTTTTCGCGTGAGAGACGGGTCTCACCATAACCATCTTCAATAGCGTCGAGTGCCACTTCCACCACATCGCCGACAGCCACATTGACTTCACCACGTTCGGTTTTAAACTGGTCAATGGAAATAATGCCTTCTGATTTAAGGCCGGCATTGACCACGACAATATCATTTCTAACATCAACAACGGTTCCTTCAACAATGGAACCTGGTGTCATATTTAATTTAGAAAAACTTTCTTCTAGTAATTCAGCAAAACTTTCGCTCATAAGATAATATCTTTTTTATAATTTGGTTAGTTAAAGTCCAATTGAAACCACTTACTTATAATGTCTTGTCGATGTAATCAGTTGCGGCACCAATCACTTTTTCGATAGTCATTTCGGTGGTATCAATCACCCATGCATCTTCGGCAGCCACCAACGGTGATGACGCTCGTGATCGATCGCGTTCATCACGTGCGGATATACTGTCGAAAAGGTGAGCAAAATTAGCACTAATACCCTTTTCAATCAACTGTTTATATCGCCTTTCGGCCCGTTGTTGCACACTCGCATCAAGAAAAATCTTCACTTTAGCCTCAGGAAACACGACAGTTCCCATATCTCTCCCGTCACAAACCAGTCCAGGCGGACGCTGAAAACGCTTTTGCAACATCAATAATTGCGCACGTATAACTGGCTCTGCAGCGATTCTAGAGGCCATTGAGGAACAAGCTTCGGAGCGAATCTGGTCATCGATGTCGATATTATTACTATGTGCTGAATAATTTTTCTCAGCAGGAAAGCTAATATGTAAATTTGACGCACATTCAACAATGTCGTCGATTTCTGCGCTATCTAACCCCTGCTCAATCGCTGCTAGTGCAACTACACGGTAAATAGCCCCAGAGTCTAA
>Ga0181552_10003331_pt1 | contig 11525 bp, 6 predicted proteins | sample 011ome_18_FD_130583 | JGI IMG/M metagenome (GOLD analysis project Ga0181552, IMG submission 130583) | Coastal salt marsh microbial communities from the Groves Creek Marsh, Skidaway Island, Georgia - 011501BT metaG (megahit assembly) | ecosystem: Environmental > Aquatic > Marine > Intertidal zone...
CGCGTGGTCGTGGTGCTTGTGCGTCGTCAACGCGCACGTAATCCTCACCTTTAATTTCTCCGCCACGCGCGCCACGCGCTCTGGGTCCGCCGGGTCAACTGCCGCCGCCGTTCTCGTCGCGCCATCGATGATCAAATAGCAATAATTATCCGTGAGAAACGGAATCGTGACGATGACGCTCGAGCCGCACGCGACGGGCGCGCCCGCCTTGGCGTGCGCCTCTGCCCCTTGCCCCGCCGCGTGCGCAATCATGCGCTTATGTAACCACCGTCCGGGCGCGCCGACGTACGCGCGGTATCCAATCGCAAACGCCCCGCGCTGCGCGGCGCGAGCGACGCACGCAGGCGTCACTGCGAGCACCGGAACGAGCGCGAGCTGCGCGGCGCGAAACGCCACGGCGAGACATGCGAATGCGAATTCTACGAATGCTCGCGCGACACGCGCCAAGGGCGATGGCGCGTACGTCGACGGCGGCGCTGGGGTGTCATCGATGACGTCTACGACGTCCACGACGCACGCGGCGTCGACGGCGGCGTCGGACGTCGACGCGAGTGTGCCGTGGAGCTGCATGCCATGCGCGTCACACACTGACGCATCCTCGCTGCGACGACGTCGTCATGACGGCGAAAACCACGCCCGAGTCGCGAACGAAACCATTCGTGTTAATCACCGGCGCGCCTGGGACTGGGAAAACCACGCTCGCGGACGCGCTCGCGGAGGCATTGGCGGGCGATGTGTTGCGCATCGATGTCGGCGCGGTGTGCAAGGCGCACGAGTTTTACCTCGAGTACGACGCCGATATGGACACGCACGTGCTCGACGAGGACGCGCTGTTGGATTATTTAGAGGATGAGCTCGCCAAGGCGGGTGACCGCGGGTGCGTGATGGATTATCATTCGTGTGAGCTGTTTCCCGAGCGGTGGTTTGATGTGGTGGCGTGTTTGACGTGCGCGAGCGATACGGCGGTTTTGTACGATCGGTTAGCCAGTCGTGGGTATAGCGAGCGTAAGATACGTGAGAATGTTGAGTGCGATATATTTCAAGTCGTCGCGGAGGAGGCGAAGGATTCGTACGAGAATGTGTGGGTGAAGGAGAATAAGACGACGGATGACATGGAGACGACGGTGCACGAGCTCAAGGAATGGTTTGAGGCGAATTGCAAATGATGTTATGACCTAGATAGCTACATAAGGTACAGTAAATGGAATGAATGACTACTGCACAGATTCTCTCGATTGTTACTGCGGCACGCGCACGCGCATGGGTGGAACGACGACGGGGGCGTTTTCATCCTCGGGTGAAATCACGAGCGGTTCCGATTTAAACACACCCACCGAACGCCATTCGCGTCGAAAGCCAAATCGCGTTTGGTTCACCAATAATCGCCCTTTCGTACTCATTTGATTTGCCCACGCCTGAGTTTTAAAATAGAGCTTTTCCTCGCCGAATTCAATGTCGCCGCGTTTCGTCGGCGCCGTCATGGGAAAGTTAAATCGAAGCGTATCGCCATCGATGCTCCACGATCCTTCGCCAAACGTCATCGGCGCAAATGCACCGGTAGCGATGACCTCTGCCACACCGTTCGCTTTGAACGTAATCGCCAAAGGCACGATTAAGCGCATGCCGCTCGCGCCCCAATTCGGCGGCATCCACGTCCCGTTTTCTCTCCCGATATCCGCCGTCACTCTCCACGACGTCCCAATCAGCGCCGACGCCGCGACGCCGCCCAGCCCAAGCCTCTTCGTCACCACATCCGAACGCCGCTGCGCAGACCACGCGCTATACCCCACGGCGCCGATAAATCCCCATTGAAACGCCGCGCTCGACCACCGCCGAACGTCGACGCCCGACTTCGCCTCAACCGGCTCCGCCTCGGGCGGCGTCGTATACAGCACATTCATCTCATTCTCATCCATGTCCTCCTCGGACGAACGTAAATTAATCGGAATCCCCTTCGCGCGCTCCGCCGCCGCCACCGACGACGACGACGACACCGACGCTCGACCGCCGCGCGCGCGCTCAAACGTCTCCAGCGACTCAAAGTCAGACGGTAAGATTTCCCGCTGCACCATCGTTCTCCGGTCCGCCGCGCGCGCCGCGCGAGGCGCAACGCACGCCGACGACACCGCGAGCATCGCCGCGAGCGCCGCGCGGCGTCTCGGCGTCATCGCCGCGACGCACCCGTCGTCCGACGCGTCAGCATCGGCATCGTCGTCGATGGATAGACTTGGATGTGTCGGCGCGCCATCGCGCCGTGCGGCGCGACGCGACGTCGCGCGGCGCGTCGCGTGCGCGGCGCGGATGCCATCGCGCGCGCTCGAGGCGTGCGTCGCGGACGTCACCGCGGACATGCGTGGCGTCGCGCGCGCGGCGGCGTCGAGTGACGTCATTCATCGGTGCGCAACATTCATCGATGATGGTGATGACGTCGTCGGCGACGTCGTCGGCGATATTGACGTCGCGCCGGGCGCCAGCGCACGGCGCACACCGCGCAGGGCGTCCTCGCGCGCGCGCTGCGCCGCCGCGCGCGATGAACGTCGAGGACGCGGGGGAGAATGCGCGCGCTGATGTGCTTTCGGGTGAACGCTACGACGCCATCGTGACGACGACGTGGGAAGCGACGGCGCCGTTTTTCTATCCGCGCGTGGCGCTCGTCGGTGCGCTCGGTGCGGGGTTGTTTCTGTCGCTTCCGAGCAGCGTCGGCGACGTCGCGCGAGGTGGGGGCGCGGGGGTGTTGATTGAGAATGTCGTCGCGTTGGCGGCGTGCGGGGCGTTCGCGACGGCGGACGTGCGTCGGCGCAACGCCGCGGTGAAGCGATTGAGTAGGGAACTGGCGTTGGGGAAAATGGTAGTGATTCAGCGGAATAAGTTTCGGGAGGAGACGATGTTTGATTTGGGGTCGTTGCGCGACGTGGCGAGGATAGCCGTCGTGTACGGGGATGCGAAAAAAGTTGAAAAAGATTTAATGGCGGCGACGCCGTATCGACGGCGGTTGGAGCAGAGTAGGATTTTAGTCGTACCCGTCGTGGAGCGCTCGATGGCGGGCGCGGACGTGGGCGCGGTGGCGGATGTTGGGCCTGGACGTTGGGAATTGTTGCGGGACGTCGTGAAAGCGTGGCCGGGCGCCGGCGCGGGACGATGGCTCGCGTGGCCAACGCGAAATGACGATTGGAGTGGCTTCTTTCGCCGATTGATTGGAGAAGACACCGCGAAACAGAAGGGTGGGTATTTGACGATTTCCACGAGCGGGCTCGTGCGCGGTTCGGGCGTGGGAAGTCCGAATTGGGACGTGTTGCTGTCGACGTTTCCGCGCAATCGGCCGGGTAATAAGCAAGATGAAGACGCGGAAAAGGCGTGGAAAAAAGCGACGTTGGATTCTTTTGAAGAGCTCACCGCGCGTGAAGGGTCGAGTTCCGCGCGAGGTGGCGGTCGAAGTGCGGTCTCGCAGGCGTTGCCATCGGACGTGCCAGAGTTGAGCACGATTATTGGCATTCACGAAGCGTTTTACGCCGCGCTCGACGCTGGTGACGAAAAGGCGATGTCGCAGATTTGGGCAAAAGGTCGGTCGAAACGCGACGTGAGTAGTGCGGTGAAATCATTAGTCGATCGGGGTGCGCGTATTGATGGATGGGACACCGTGCTCAAGCCCGATAGACGTCCAGTGGGGATTAAAATTAACGACGTCGACGTCACGATTGAAAAGGGCGTCGCTACGCTCACGTGCCTGGAAACGGTGACGAATGGAGCCACGCTTCTCGCGACGCAAACTTTCGAGCGCGAAGGAGACGAGACGAGTGACTGGGTTCTGACGGGACACACGACGATTCCTTACGGCGCTGACGTCGTTGCAAAAGTCGTTCTTCGATGCGATTGCGAAGGCTGCGTCGCGGTGCCAGCGAAAGCCGTCGCCTCGGGCGTGTAGGTATCATATCGTACCAGTATAGAAATTGCTATTAAAATGTATTGCTGCTGCGGTTCAAATGTTTCATTTTTCTTATTTTCTTCTCCTTTTCTAATAATACACGTGCTCTGTCTTGCGATATACAGACGAGACTTTTCAGTCTCTAGCACTTGTACAAAAGCAACTCTTGAATATTACCATTCATCCATGTCCACATCATCATACCATCGTGGAGGGCGAGCAGGCTGCTCCTCTTCGTATTGAATACCACCTTTGATTGATTGCTCAATTTCAATTCGCAAACTTTCAGCAAATCCTGCGTATTCAGCTTCAGGAATGGCGGCGAGTCGCAAACCGACGAGCTTCTCGCCCGCCGTCGTCTCTGCGCGCACGACTTGAACGTGACGCACTCTATTTTCACCGCGCTGATTGAATTCCACAACATGAAATTTCGCGTTGATTTCATTCCACACGGGCAGCACAGCTCCGCAAACGAGAACATCAGACTTGTGTCGTTGACCATACGAACAAGATCCTGGGTTCGCTCGGTTTTGGCGACACGACGGGCCGTGCGTGCAAATTTTACTAAAGTAGTCGTGCCAGAAAGACCAAAGCTCTCGAAATCGCATCATATCAGCCAAGTTCGTCATTGAAATTCGTTCGTAATTTGATTCGATATTTTCGAGATCCATGTTGTGCGCGTTCATCGAGTTTGGACGAACGATGTTCATCTGTGGATTTGTTATATCACGCTGCGACGCGATGTGCAGCCGACGAATTTCTGAAGCGTACAACACGAGTGGACGATTGCAGCGAAGTGCCGCAATCTTCTGCTTACTGATGAAAAATCCATGAATTCCACGCTGACGCGTTCCTTGAAACTTCTCGGCCCGTGTAGCGTCGTAGAGCTTCATCATTTCACGCACTTGCGTGTACGTCAAACCCACGTCACACGTCACCAAACGACACGTCGTCTCCGCGGCAGTCAACTCATCCTTGTGAATAACGACTTTGTGACGTTCTTCTGCGATAACGGAGCTCCCACGAATGCTTCCAACGCCTCGATCGAACTTGCCGAGTGTCTTGAGCTCTTTGATGTAACCTTCAAACGTTTGCGTAAAGTAATCAAAAATCACCTTTTGAGAATCAATGGGCATGCCAAGCAAGCGGTTCAGAAACAACGAAACCTTCGGCGCCGGTTTATATCTTTCAGGAATGGCTCGCCTGCCGCGGTCATCGATCTCTGCAAGTCCGACGTTTATGAGCTCGCGCCAAATAAGTTCTTTTACTTGCTCAAACGTGCCATTGTGAAATTTGACGCAGTCCAACGGATCAGTGTCGCCGCGGATATCAGAAATCATGCGTCTCAGAGCACCGTATCCATACATGTTATCAATGTCAAACTCTTTCAAATTCTCACCCGCACCCAGCGCACGTCTGTCACCTTTGAGTAATGCTCCGAGCGAGAGAAGACGTTTGGCGGCACTCGAAGCGAATCGTCGTTCGCCGCCACAAGGTGTCATGAGAATGCGATAGAGCGGCGCACTAGACTGGTTTGCGCGGTGTGAACGACCAAACTGCTGAATTGCTTTATCCGCACTCCAAGGAAGCTCAAGCGTCATGTGACAACGCCGTCGTTGATTCGGAACGCGTCTGTCAGCCTGAAGCGAGATACCCGTACTCGCAGCGTCTGAGATGATTGCAATAAGTTTATCGCCATCCTGGAACTTCTTGCGCTCGCTGAGATTGAGCATTTTACCAGCTACAGCTTCGTCAGTAGAACGCTTTCGAGTGGTGACTCTCCCGTCGGCATCACGAACTTGATGCAATTTGCGACCCGTCATCTCGGCTACGTTTGCGTGACCGCCGCACAAACCGATGAGATTATCCAAAGGATTTGGCGGAAGTTGCAGCGACTCAACCGCCCGAATTAAGAGCGCGCGGATGTGTAACAAGTGCTGATTCTCCACCCCAATTTCGTGCCGAGCATTAGGATTGCCCATCATTTCGTCTTCGTCTTCGTTTTCGTCTTCGTCGTCTAAATCATCGTCGTCATCGTCTTCATCGTCGGCGGCGGCGGCGGCCGCAGCAGCCGCGGCGGCGGCGGCAGCGCGGCGAACTCCACCTTCGCGTTTCACTTGTGGCTTCACTTCACGCATTACTGGAGCTCCAGCCGGACGCAGATCGCGCTCGCGAACGAACCGCTGCAAACGCTCGAGCGCGTTCACTTGCGGTCCCTGGTGAGGCACGGGCGCGGGTGGGCGAGGCGCCATAGGCTTCACGGGCGGCGCACCAGGCTGCTGATGACGCGCGGCTGCTCCAGAAGAAGATCCAGCAACGCCGAGTAACGAACGTTGTTGATCAAAGTCTGCACGTCGCTTTTGCACGCTGTCCATAAAGTCTCGTTCATCCGAGTCATCCGAATCAGAAAGATCAAGCTCAATTATTTCAGGATCGATCACGGACTTAGCACCACGAGCGGGCGGCGCAGGTCCATCGCTTTCACTTCGAGACATCTTCGGCTGATTACCTCCACCGCCGTCGTCGGCGCCTCCCGCTGGAGAAGCGCGCTTGCTGGCAGAACCTGGATTACGAGGCGCCGCGGCTGGAGACTCGAGTCGCGCATCTACATTCGGCGCGTCTTCTGCCGATGGATGATTGACAGCTTGCGGCGCTGCTGGAACCTGAGCCACGCCGTTGACTTGCTGCTGCAAACGTGCTGCGAGCTCGCGTTCTTCATTCAACATTCTGTCGCGACGCACCTTTTCCCCAGCCTCGAGAAACGCGTGCTTTTGTTCCATAGCACGGACTTGCGCTTCGCTCGCTCCGACGCGAGCGCGTTGATGAATGTCCTCCTCGGTTAAATCAAAGAAATCACCCGCCAACTTGGCCGCCTCCATACGCTCAGCTAAGACTTCGTCGAGCGACTTTTCAACCATGAGTTCGATTTCGTCGTCGTCGTCATTCGCATCTGCTGCACCGGCGCCTGCGGCAGCACCGGCAGCGGCACCGGCAGCATCAACATTGTCAGCATTCGGTCGCGCACCAGGACGGGGACCTTGGTTCAACTCGTCGTCATCGACAACTTGACGTCGACCCGCCGGACGTCGCGCCATGACTTCACCAATCGTCTCCGCGCTGCACCAGCGAATGGCGACTTCTGTGACATCCGTGAGAATACTATCCCACAACTGCTGCGACTCGGCAGATGCTTGACTCGATGTAGTCGGAAAGTTCTTAATCAAAAAATTCGTAAGCATTTCAGCTGGAGAACTGGCAAAGTCTTCATCCTCGCCTTCGTCGTCGTTTGCGTGCATACGCGCGAGACTCGCTTCGCCGGTGCTCTGTAAACCGATGACAACTGCAAAGTTTTCTTCAGTCACCGCCTTGAGTGCAGCTCGAGCGAGCGTCGGAACTTTGGCGCAAAGTAACATTTGCCTAAAGAATCGCTGATGCGTGGCCCAGAACAATCGAATGAGCGCCGCCATGTCCTTGCCGTGAGCATCCTTCCACGCCCGTGCGTCTGGGTACCCGCGCGCGAGTTCAACGGCGTAGAAAACCTTCTTCATCATCGTCCAAAACGCTACGCTTCTATCGTACATCAACTTAATTTCAGGACCAATTTCACAATTCACTAATTCAAACTCGGCATCAGCGTACGACAACGTTCGGCAAAGATAACTACCAGTCGCTTTCAACCCGCACGCGAAAATTTCAAGAGCGCCCAAACCAGACTTTTCCAACTTGCTCAACATATCCACCATGCTGGAAAACCCAAAGTGCCCGAGCCGCGTCATGTACGCCAAGTTTCTCGGTTCGCTCGCTCCGGTGGCTGAGCAATACAATACGCGCGCATTGGGAATGACGAGTTGCAACGCCACGACGGCCAACGCCGTCTTGGTCGGCGTGCCAGTCGAGTTCATCAAATTCTTCGCCTTGTGACATTCATCAAAAACAATCAACGGTCCGTGCTCGTCACCCTTCAACCAATCCGCGAGTTGCAATAAACGCGACCCAGGCACGAGCATCGCGCGCAAATTCTCCTCAGTCGACGCATTCTTTGGAGTCTTGGGCAAACGCTGCGTCAGGAGCGAATACGTACAAAACACCACGCCGACGTCTAAAACGCGCTCCAACGACCCTTGTGGTAACCCAGCGGTGCCTTCGGGAATCACCGCCATCGCCGGCGCCGCATTCATATCATTCAAATCCCGCTCCGCATCGAATTTCAAATCCGCGCTCGTGCTCACCCACAACACGCGTCGTCCGCCTCTACGTCTATGTTCGTACACCAACCCCGCGATCTGTCGCCCTTTCCCCACGCCCGCACCATCTCCCAAGAAAAAACCCGCGCGAGACCCATCCTTCAACCGCTGCTCGTGTCTCATGCACGCATACGTCACGCTCTCGAGCTGTAGCGCACTTAACGCCCCGTTTCGTACCAAGTCGCCCAACGCGTGCGCGTACGTCGGCTCGGGCGGCGACACCTTGGCCAACGTTCCCGTCTCCACCACCGCATCGGGGTGCTCGCCGCCCTCAATCGCGCCGTACCGCGGTTGATACCGCTCGTACTCCACCCCAACTTCCGCGTCGTCGTCCTCGACGTTCACCACGTCCGGATTCTCGCGCGCACGCGCAGCCTCGTCATCTCGAACGCGCGGTTTCGGAAAAAACTTATCCTCACGCCCGCGCGCGCGCGCCGCCGCGGCGTCCGCGCGCGCGATGTGCTCGAGAATCACCCGACGCTGCGCGTCGAGATCGAACTTCATCCCGAGCGCGGCGTCGACGACGACGACCGCGCGTTGGGAAGTGAGGATTTTTGAATGCGACGTGACGTGACAGTTGACGCCATTCGCGCGCGCGCATGCGCGTCGACGCGGCGCTGGCGATCGCGCGCGCGTTGTCGGTGAGCGCCACGGCGTGCGGCGCACGCGATATCGCGTCGCTCGCGCGCGTGGGCGGCGCCAGTGCGGCGTGCGTCGTCGCGTCGCGCGTATTGGAGGTTGCGTTGTCCATCGGCGCGCGCGACGTCGGGCGTCGTCGGGCGTCGTGTGCGCGCGCGATGCGCGGAGTCGTCGCGCGCGTGATCGCGCCGTGGTGCGCAGGCGTCGTGGTGTGCGTGTTGGTGGCGTTCGCGTTCGCGGGGAGCGTGCTGCGCGGCGATGATTCGACGACGTGGGCGCGCTCGGCGGCGTTTGGCGCGTACGCGTCGGCTGTCGTCGGGCTCACCGTGGCTATGGATATCGGATGCGACCGCGCGAGCATCGAGCGCGTGTTCGTGAGGGGTGATGCGCGCGGTGTGCGAGAGGTTATGGCGCGCTCGAGCGTGATTGGAGGCGTGGCGGGCGCGTGGGTGGGCGCCGTGCCGGCGCCGTTGGATTGGAACCGCGCGTGGCAAGCGTGGCCGGTGTCGTGCGTGCGTGGGATGAGCGCGGGATTCGCGTGTGGGGCGCTCGTGGGTGTCGTGCGCGCGACGCAATTCAGCGGTGCAGGCACGCGCGGGAAGATGCGAGCGACGTGACGTTTGAGGAACGGACGTCGGCGCTCGATGTCGATGTCGATGCCGTTGGCTCGGTAGTAAAAGTAGCAATCGATAGCAAACCTAGAATCTCTATACATACATCATCGCGCGCAGTTGGCGCAAGTTTAAGCGTTCGCCCTAAATCCATAGTTATCTTTCGCCGCGCGATCGAGCGCGTCGTCCTTGGCGAGCAAATTTTTAAGCCGTTCGACTTCGTGAACGTCGCCTTGCCTGTGTGCGATTTGGAGCTGGGAACGCAAGAGCTCTTGCTCGCGCATACCATCTCGCGCCGCGCCGCCACCCTGCGCGCGCATACGCGCCAAGATAGCGTGTTGTTTCGCCGCGGCTTCCTTCTCACGCGCCTCGGCGAGTTCTCGCCGACGTTCGGCTTCGTCGTCGCCAAACGCTCGCCTCTCTGGTTTCTTCCCCTCATCGCCTCGAGACGCGCTCCTCGACCGCGAACGGCGCGACGACTTTTTGTGTTTCTTGTGTTTTCTCCTATCCGAGGACTTTCTGTGCTTCTTGTGCCGCCGCCGACCGCTTCGAGAGCCGTCGTCGTCGGAGCCGTCGTCGTCGCTCGAGCTCGAGCTCCCATCGCGTCGCCGCCGTCGACGTCGTTCCCGTCCGCTCGACCCCGCACCTCCCGTCGTCGTCGTCGTCGTCGTCGTCGTCGTCGTTCGTCCCGCGCGTTCGGCATCGAAGAACTCTCGTAACGCATCCTTGGCGAGCTGCACGTCGCCGTCGTGTTTTTCCAGCGCCAACGCGAGCGTCGCGTCGGTGGCGTTCGGGAACTCTCGTCGTAAATACGCATCTGCGGCGTGTGCGGCTTCGCGAGCGCGTGCCTCGGCGTGTCGCTGCATCATGGATGGACCGCGGTCATCCGGCGCGTTCGGGTCACCGCGCGTGTACATGGTTGTCATGGGAGTCGCGAAGTGAGGCTAAACCGTCTAAGCGTGGTATTGAAGAGCTCCGTGGCTAGGTGGAACGATGAAAAAGCTAATGCTGCTGCTGCTGTAGTAGTAGTAGTATGTGTTGTTCGTTGGTGTCATGAAGTCACCCGACGGCGGGTCTCGTCAGTCCACTTGGAACAAGAGCTTGAACATTTCATAGGAGAAAAATCCGAGCGACGCCGACGGGAGCACTTGAATGCAACTCGGGCCTAAACCGGCGTATAATCCACGAACACCTTGCTTGCGAACGATCGACCGTAAGGTGACGGTCATTCGACGAAGCGCTTCGCGGCCGAAGACCATCGACGCTGATGAGCGTCCACCTTGCATTTGCATGCGACGACGAATGACTTCAAACGGATACGTCGACGCTTCAGACGCGACGCCGGCGAGCGCGCCAAACAACATCATATTCGACGCCTCCACAGTCTTGGATGGATATTCGCGCTCTAATTTCGCGCGCTCGCGCGTGTCTTTTGTGGCGGCGATTCTCACGCGCAGCTCCTCGTCGAGCTGTGCCATGCGACGATGTTTCAAGCCGTCGTAAATGGTGTAGTACACCGCGGCGTTGGGCGCCATGGACACGAGCGCCGGCGTAATGCCGCGATAAAACGTCGACAAACCTTCTTGCGTGTACATGGTCTTCACACACTGTATCAACGAACCGTATTTGGCCTTACCACCCGTCGTCAACAAACGCGTACGCAATACATCCATCGGAAAGCACGTCAACACCGCCGTGACGCCCGCTCCGGCGCCCGCGCACAACGTCCCAATTTTCCTCCCATCGCTCCCTTCGGGAAAAGCCTTAATCACAAACCCGCGATAGGTGTCAAAAGCACAAAAGTTAATCGCCTTATACGGCGCCGTGCGCGCTAAATTCAATAAATTCCCCTTCCAAAACCCACCGAGTCCCTCCTTGGTAAAGATGCTCCGCACCAACGCCTCGGGTTTCAACGCGCTCCTATTCAATAAATACTCAATCTTCACGCGTTCTAACGGCGCGAGCACCGTACGCACGCATATCGTCGCCCCGATACCACTCGCCAACCGCCTCGCCGCCTCTTCCTGCGCCGGTAACTTGCGAGTCGTCGTCGACTTCGCGCGCAACTTGTCGTCGAGCGACCGCGCCCAACCGGCGGCTGCGCCCGAC
>Ga0181552_10003336_pt1 | contig 11516 bp, 6 predicted proteins | sample 011ome_18_FD_130583 | JGI IMG/M metagenome (GOLD analysis project Ga0181552, IMG submission 130583) | Coastal salt marsh microbial communities from the Groves Creek Marsh, Skidaway Island, Georgia - 011501BT metaG (megahit assembly) | ecosystem: Environmental > Aquatic > Marine > Intertidal zone...
ACGACGTCATCATCATCGCATTCGCGCGCGCGCGGATGCACGCGATGGCGTGCGCGATGGGTGCCGCGTCGGCGCCGCCGCGGTGTCGCGCGTCGACGACGACGCGGGCTCGTACGCGCGCGTACGACGACGGATGGCGGTCGATGCGGCGCGGGTGTCGACCGAGGTCGATGGCGATGATGCGGGTGACGACGATGATGCGAACGCGGCGTGGCGGTGGTGGCGTCGTTCGCGCCGAGGATTCGGGGATGGTGGGTTCGACGTCGACGTCGACGTCGACGTCGGGGGTGGGTGATGCGGTCGATGGCGTCGCGGAGGGTGACGCCGCGCGCGTCGGGAGGGCGACGAAGGGCGCGGAGCGCGCGATTCCGAGCGATGACGTCGTCTTCGGCGGTGACGACGAGCGTGGGGTGGAGTGCGTTGGGGTTGGTATGGATGCATCGTGTGATTTGGATTTAGGGGGCGGGGTGGAGGTGGAGGTGGCGGCGGCGACGCAGCAGCGGCGGCTGAAGACGTCGTCTACGACGAGTAAAACGTTGGGCGGCGCGGCGCTCGTGGCGCCGTTCTTTTTGTGGGGCACATCCATGGTGGCGATGAAGGGCGTTTTACCCGCGACGAGTCCGATGTTCGTGGCGACGATTCGATTGATTCCCGCGGGCGCGTTGCTCGTGGCGTGGGCGTTGAGTAAAGGTCGTCCGATGCCAAAGACGGGCGCGGCGTGGGGCGCCATCGCCGCGTTTGCCCTCGTCGACGCCACCATGTTCCAAGGGTGCTTGGCTGAAGGATTGCAGCGCACGTCAGCGGGTTTGGGGTCGGTGATTATTGATTCTCAACCGCTCACGGTGGCGGTGTTGGCGTCGTTGCTCTTTGGCGAGACGCTCGGCGCGGAGGGCGTCGCGGGCCTCATGCTCGGCGTTCTCGGTTTGGTGCTTCTCGAGGCGCCGCCAGAGGTGTTAACGTCGATATTAAATGGTGACGGCCCCAATGCGACGATGAATGTGTTGAATTTTGATGGAAATTTGTGGGACAGCGGCGAGTGGTGGATGTTGCTCGCGGCGCAATCCATGGCGGTCGGCACCGTCATGGTGCGTTGGGTGTGCAAGTACGTCGACCCAGTCATGGCCACCGGTTGGCACATGGTACTCGGCGGCGTGCCGCTGTTGGCGTATTCTATCGCATCCGAACCAGAGATGTACGCGAACATGCACTTGAGCGGAGGCGACGTGGCGTCGCTCGCGTACGCGTCGGTGTTTGGCGGCGCCTTGGCATACGGAGCATTCTTTTACTTTGCATCAAAAGGTTCGTTGACGAAGTTGAGTTCGCTGACATTTCTCACGCCGATGTTTGCTACCGCACTGGGATACTTTGCGCTCGGCGAGACGCTCGACGAGACGCAACTCGCGGGAGCGTTGGTCACGCTCGTGGGCATCTACTTTGTCAACACTCGCGCTAAAGAAGCCGAGCCGGCGAAGAAGTGAGCCCACGCTATCGTTTTCGAAAGCGACATAGGAGACTTTAGGTATTGATGAGCATTTGTGCGCGTGTTGTTATTAGATTTTTAGCTTCACTCAAAACGCCGTTTCTCAACAAAACAGTTGACGCTCCGCGCCTTACAAGGCGACACTTCGCGGCGCGGTGCCGCGATGTTCGCGTGCACCGCACCGCAACGATCGCACTCGATTCACACGCCGCGATGCGCATCGCGACCACGCGCGCGCGCAGACTTGACCGCCGCGCGCGCGGTTGAGCACAAGCCCAGCGTCGTCGTCATAGGCGCGGGCGTGCTCGGGCTCACGTGCGCGCTGACGCTCGCCGAACGCGACAAATACGACGTCACCGTCATCGCCGAAAAGTTCTCTCCCGACACCACGAGCGACGTCGCGGCGGCGTTTTGGTACCCTTTTCTCGTGCGTCCAAAGGAGCGCGCGGACGCGTGGGCGCTCCAAAGCTATTCATGGTTTGTTGAACTACGCGCGCGCGAGGGCGGCGAACGATGCGGCGTGGAGATGCGACGTTGTCGAGAGCTATTGAAGACCACCGATGCGGCTGTTCCGGGATGGGCAAGCGGTATAGAGTACTTTGCAGAACTGTCGAAAGACGACGTACCGGCGAGTTACGTCGGCGGCTTTGAGTTTGATGTCCCCGTCGTTGAGATGCCCAAATTTTTACCATGGCTCGTCGACGCGTGCAAGTCACGAGGCGTAACCTTTGAGCGTCGTAAATTAGATCGCGTGGAGGACGCACAGGCACCGTTGGTGATTAACTGTGCGGGATTGGGCGCGCGCGACATGTTTGACGACGACGAAATTGTTCCCATACGAGGCCAGGTCGTGTACATAAAGCAAGACTGCGACGTCGGAATGTTTGACGATTCATCCACCACTGACTTGGCGTACTTAATTCCACGCTCCGACGTCACCGTGCTCGGCGGCACCGCGCAGGTTGGCTCTTTTGACGTCCAGCCGAGCGCAGAGGACGAAGAAGACATTATTCGCAAATGTCAACGTCTGTGGCCCGAACTCGACCGCAGCCTCATCGTCGGCACGCGCGTGGGCCTGAGACCATCTCGATCGACCGTGCGCCTCGAGCTCGACGATAAAGTATATGGCGATACGCGCGTCGTGCATTGCGTCGGGCACGGCGGCGCCGGCGTCACGCTCGCCAGAGGCTCGGCTCTCGAAGTCGCGAGCATCGTTGACTGCATTCTAGCGCGCGCGGCATAGCGCGTTCTCATCGCGCCGCAGAAAAGAACTCCTGCGCCTAGTGTAAAACAACTTGTGTACCACTTTACATCGCACGCGCGCGCGAAGTGACGACACACTTACGCGAAAAACGCAAAAAAGTGACCTCAATCGCGCATGGCGTCAGCGGCGCGCGTCGCCGCATCGCGCGTCTGTGTGCCGTCTTTTGGGCGCAACGCACGGGTGCGCGCGCATCGTGCGGTCGCCCGTTCGCACGTGCGAGCGTCGAATGCGAGCGACGATGACGCCGTCGAGGTTCGCTTTCGCGTCGCCGCCGAGGTTGGCTTCGGGGACGTCGTCTTCATCGTCGGAGACGACGACTGTATCGGCGCATGGAACGTCGATCGCGGCGTCGAACTCGCGTGGAGTGATGGTAATATCTGGATCGGCACCGTACGCGTGCGAGCAGGTCAGATGTTGGAGTTCAAGGCGGTGACGCGTCGCGCGAGCGGCGACGTCGATTGGGAAGGCGGCGATAACAAACGAGCAACTATTGTCGGGAGTCGCGGCGATGCGTGCGTGATTTCCGCTCGGCTCGGTCACGGTGAGTGCGATGTGTCGACGTCAGACAAAGGCGCTCCCATGGCGGCACCGGTGGAGGTGCAGACGGTTGAGGCTCCGCCGGCGGTTGTTACAGAAGCCGAATCCGCACCAACGTGGTCGGGCGCCGTGCGCTTAATGCAAGCGAACGAGCACACCAATGAACGACCGTCTACGATGAAGTGGGACGTGAGCGGGTTAGTCGAAGGCAGTGCCGCCAAGGCTGTGGTTTTGGGTGACAAAGATGGGGGTTCATGGTTTGAGAAGCTCGCCGTCGTAGCAAATGAAATCGGCATCGGTCGGGAAATCACGCGCGATAAACTTGCTGCGTGTGCGACGTATTTACGCTGGGTGAGCACGGGGACGATTAAATGCGTCGAGAGCGGTGGTCACCGTCGCCCGAACGGTCCGGCAAAAGTTGGGCGTGGAATTTTCATTAGTATGGAACAAATTCAGGGAGCGATGTACAGACACGGCACAGATTTGGGTGAAGTTGAACGACTGTTGATGCGCCACATCCACCCTTGGTTACCTTCGTTCAACGAAGAGTTCACCACGGCCGTGCCATTAACTCGCATTCGCGACATTGCGCACCGAAACGATATTCCTCAAGACTTGAAGCAAACCATCAAGCACACGATTCAGAACAAGTTGCATCGCAACGCCGGTCCGGAGGATTTAGTCGCTACAGAAATGGTTCTTAAGCGAATCACGATATCACCTGGGGAGTATTCGGAAGATTTTGTTCGAGAATTCAAAACGTTCTATGCGGAGCTCAAGCGCTTCTTCAACGCCAGTGGAGTTTTCGAGCGCTTGGAAAGCTTGGTCGAGACGCTCGATGAGGAGTCACAGCCGCTCGTGACCGAGCTCATTAATGCTCACAACAGCTTAGACCATGCCCACGATGGGTGGTTTGGGGATGAAGGTCATTTAATTCGCCGCGCGCTCGAAGTTGCCACTGAATTACGCGCCTATTTTTGCGCTGGTTTAAGCACTGGCATGCGCAACGACGCCCCCGACGAATCCGTCCGACAACGACATGCATGGCGACAAGCCGAAATGGCGCTCGAAGAGTACGCTTTCGTGTTGCTTTCGCGTGCAAATAACGTCATGGAGGCCTCCAATGCAATGGCCGACGGTGACAGAAACGATGAGGCTTGGCGTTACGCTTCGAGCGTTTCGTCGTACGCGTTGAAGCACATCGGTCTGTCTGGGTGGAAGGCTCTCGAGGCAAGTACGACGGCGAGAGAGATCGTGACGTGGTCAAAATCAGGTTCGGCAATGCACGACGATGAATCTGCGAGACGCATGAAGGCGACGCTTCAACGCACCAAACGCCTGATTGAATCGCATACAAACGCCGCGATGGATGGATTTTTGCGCGCCCCCGTTGAGCTCGCGAACGCTTTTGGTTTAGATGCGTTCGTTGGGAGTACGTTTGTCGAATCTGTCATTCGCGCTGGTATACCCTTTCAACTCTCGCGTACGGTGACGATGATGATGTACGCGGTGGAATCAAAAGTCCAAGGCGATGGATTCGATCCAATCGTGCTCGGCGAAGCGCGAGGAACGCTCGTGGAGCTGGAACGATTGACCGCGGAATCCGTACGCGCACAAGGTGATCACGATATCATCGCGCTTGTCAACGAAGTTGACGGCGACGAAGAAATATCATCGGCTGGGTTGAACGTCAAGGGGGTCATTCTGCGCCAGGAGCTTGCGCACTTGTCACATTTGGCGATTCGCGCTCGGCAGGATCGTACGCCACTCGTGAGCGCGTTGAGCGCAGACGCTCTCAGTAAGGTTCGTGAGCGCTTAGGCAAGGAGACGTTTATGTCCACTACCGCACACGGCACAGAAATACGTGATTTTAATGCGAGTTCGGACTCCAACGCATCTTGTGCCGATGAGCGGGTGGACGCCGTCGCTCCGATTGCGTGTGATACGGTAAATAAAGTGACTTGGATTGCCATTGAAGATGCGACGCTGATGAATTCAGGCGCTAAAGCGGCGACATGCAGTCAATTAATGAATCTGGCGCACAAGCATGGCAACTTTAAAGCACCGGAAGGCTTTGTATTACCTTTCGGTTGCATGGAGGCTGCGGTGAGTGATGCGAATCGATTCGCACAGCTTCTCTCCACGCTTGAAACGGTCGCTCTCGATAATATTGACGACGCGTGTGCCGCCATGCAAGAGTTCATCTCAAATACACTCCCACCAGAGGCTGTCATCGAGCACGTGTGCTCGCATGCCGATCCAGGGATGCGTCTCGTCGTGCGCTCGAGCGCGAACGTCGAAGATTTGAGCGGCATGTCCGCCGCCGGATTGTATGAAAGCGTCATCGGTGTCGATGCGGTAAACGTCGGTGACGTTCAGCGTGCAATATCGGATGTATGGGCGTCACTGTACTCGCGTCGCGCCGTACTCGCTCGTCGCGTCGCGGGCGTGAAACAAGCAGACGCGCGCATGGCGGTGTTTGCGCAGGAAATGTCAGCGAATGCGCTCTCTTTCGTGCTCCACACGCAGTCACCTATTCGAGGTAAAACTTCTGTGCAAGCCGAACTGTGCGTTGGACTAGGTGAAACGCTTGCAAATGGTACGGATGGCACGCCGTGGCGCTTTGAGATTGATCGCAACACGGGCAAGGTTGATGTTTTGGCGTACGCCAATCACGCCACGTCTTTGCGGTCCCGCGCGACGCCGCCAAACGCTGGTCAAGTTGTCGTTGAGTGCGTCGATTACACGCGCCAAGATTTGAGTACGAGTGTCGAAGCAAGGAATGCGATCGGTAAAAAGTTGCTCGAGATTGCGAATACATTAGAATCCGAGTTTGGTTTGGCGCAAGACGTCGAAGGTGGATTCCTCGGCGACGACGTCGTCGTCGTTCAAAGTCGGCCACAACCGCAGTAGATTTTATGCAGTAAGTACGCGCCGCGCGATATAATAGTTATAGTATGATGTGTACACGATGCCGACGGCAGAGAAAAAGCGACATTGGACGAGCTTGAAGTGTGTTGCGCTTCACATATTATTACAACGCGCGCGTCCGCGCTCTTGAGGCGAGGCGCGCACCCGGTCACCGTCGCCGAGGCACAATGCCTTCGATCAGTCATTTGGCCGCATCGACTTGCTGTTGCACGAGCTCAAATCTCGCCAAGAACTCGTCCCCGAATATGACTTCGCCACCCACTAACAGTTGCGTCGGCACGCCGGGCAGCAACTCCTCCCCGTCGATAAACGTCCCATTGGTCGACGTCAAATCCGTCACCATCACCTTACCATCAACCAAATCAATCATCGCATGCGCCCCACTCACCGTCGGCACTTCAATCGGCAAATTCACCGCCGCGCTAATCTGTCTCCCGATCACGCTCTTCGGTTGTTTGATCTCCAAATCCCCCGGCACCGGCACTGGCGCATCCAAATGCGCCATAGACTTATCCCCACAGTTCCTCAACACGAACCCAGCGCTCGCGCGCGTCACCACCGCCCCACGCCTCGCCGCGCCCGCGCGCGCGAACGGCGCCGTCGCGCGTGCGGTCACCGCAGCGTGCGTCACCACCGCCCCGCGCCTCGCCAGCGCGCGCGTGCGCGCCGCCCGGTGCGCGAATGACGCGCGCGTCGCCGTCGCCGTCGCCGTCGTCGTCGTCGCCGTCGTCGTCATCGCCGTCGTCGTCGTCGTCGTCGCCGTTGTCGCCGTCGTCGTCGTCACGGCGCCGTGTGCCGTCGTCGTCGTCGTCGTCGTCGTCGTCGTCGTCGCCACGAGTATCACGAATGTCAAACACGGACCACTGGAGGTCGTTCGGACATTCGGCGTTGCGGAACTCTTGAAACGTGAAGCGCCAATTCGCCTCCGCACGGCCACATTGCTCGCCCCGCGCCGGGCGCGACGCCCCGCGCGTTCGAGCGAAACCACGCAAAAAATACTTCCTCTACACCGTCGTTGACCGCGCGGGGGTGAACCGCGATGGGGGCGTGCGCGAGCGTGTGCATGCGTGCGTCGGGATCGCGACGCGAGCATTGGGATGGGAAATTCGTGTTCAATCCAAAGTTTGACGCGGGTGCGGTGGTGTTTGATGGGTATTACGACACGGATAGTGAAGGGAAGCGTTCGTTGACGCGGGATGCGATTAGGCGTTGGGCGGTGGAGGTGCAAGGGGAGAGTGAGGGGGATGCGGAGGCGCTGGCGGAGCGCGCGTTGGAATCCGTCGCGCCGGGGACAACGGTGTCGTTGAAACGGGCGATGAAGCTCGCGGTGGTGACGGAGTCGAATTTTCCGATGATGCACACCGAGGTTGATGACGAGGAGATGAAGGATGAGATGTCGCAGTATTTCATTAATTCGTCGCACAATACGTATTTAATGGGGGATCAATTGTTTTCGCGGTCGGGCACACAGGCGATTAAGCGCGCGCTCGAATCGGGCTGTCGAGTGATTGAGTTGGACGTGTACGATGGGAGAAACGGACCAATTGTCACGCATGGTGGCACCGCGGTGCGACCGATGCTATTTGAGGATGCCATCAAATGTGTGAATACGTATGGTCACGTGGCGAGCAGGTATCCGGTGATTGTGACGTTGGAGAACCACGCTACGCGTCCACAGCGGTTGGTTATGGCCAGGATCATGAAAGAAGTCTTTGGGGAGAAATTATGGTATCCGGCGGATGGAAAAGACCACGTGATGAATGAATGGCCAAGTCCCTTCGAACTCAAGGACAAGGTTATCATCCGCGATAAGATGCATCACAAGCAGGACGTGCAAGGAGCGTTCGCGAAGACCCTCGACACTGTGAAAAATGCGCTATCGTTGGGCACAAAGTCGAAGCGGTCGATTGTAAATGAAGGCTCGAGTAAATCTCCTGGTCATTCATTAACGGAGTCATCAATGACGGAGTCAAAGTTTAATCGGCGGAAATATGAGACGAGCAGTTTGCTGCCCGATTCAGCACCGCAAGGTGAGGAGGATAGTTCAGACTGCGACTCAGATACAGATGAGTCAGACCTAGACAAGAGCGGTGTTGTTGATATCGTCACCATACAAAATGCCAAGTTTAAGAGTTTCAAAGAAGCGATAACGGTGACCTCGAAGTTCTCATGCTCTTGGAGTGAGAACAAAGTCAAGAAGACACTCGCCTCCGAGAAGGAGAAGACCGTCATAGAGTTTACGAGTCGTCATCTGTTGCGTACGTACCCTGGAGGTCAACGCGTGTTGAGCAACAACTACGATCCATCACCCGCATGGAGCGTTGGGGCATCTTTGGTCGCGTTGAACTTTCAAGCTGAAGATCGCTACATTTGGGCGAATGCTGCAAAGTTTGCCATGAATGGAGGATGCGGTTACGTGAAGAAACCGGCGTACTTGCGAGATCCTAAGATTTCGCGACCCATCCGACCTAGGATTTTACGCGTGCACGTTTATGCTGGTATTGGTTGGGACAACTTTAAAGATGCTGATTTTCTGTCTGCACCCGATAGCTTGATCAAAATTTCCGTGTACGGTTGCGTCGCCGACCGACACGCGCTCGTTGGGCCGCACAAGTCCAAACGTACGAGTATTTATCAAGATCAGAGAATAGGTCCGCGTGCGCAGCCAATTTGGGACGAATCATTTGATATAGAAATTCGCGAGCCAGAGCTATCAGCGCTACAGTTTTCAGCCATGGATAGAGATGGCAGTCGAGATGAGTTCCTGGCGCACTACGACGTCCCTGTCGCCGGCTTGCGCACTGGAATACGCATGGTTCCAATGGTTGCACCCAACGGCTCATATATCCACGATCATAAATCATGCGCAGGTGTGCTCTGTAGATTTACGTGGATCGACGACGCCGACTACGTCGCACGTTCTCCAACGATTGATCCACAAGCGACCATCAAACCCGGCGCCGATTCAGACGACGACGTATGCTAACGTTTCAATTTTCTACAACATACATCGTCCTAGCTTCACTCTCTTCACTCTCACCGTGTATTATTCTAATATATACAACTTTCTGCGGTTATTTCATCATTTGACACGTTTTACGTCATCGTCGCCACGTTATACGACAACAGTCGTGCTCTTCGCGCGTCGTCGAACCACCGCTGAGGGAAAAAAATCAACGCGCCCATACCCTCAATGTGGCCAATTCTGTAACGATCGCAATTGACATTTCCCGTTACAGCGCTGCACGCGCCGCCGCGTTTGCGCCCGAGTTGCGTTCACACCACGCACGTGCGCGTGGATACGAGTGATAACCATCGGTCGGTGCACCATCGAGCGTCGTCGTCGCCGCATTTTGAGTCTTGACGCGCGATCGGCAACCTAGGGCAGGACATTCGGCGCTCGCGGGACGTGAAATCGACTAGAGCGATAGCACGCGACACGCGAGATGCGGCCTTCAGACTTTGAAACGAATGCCGGGCGATTGATGGACAAATCAGCGACGACATCGGAGCGCTTAGAGGTTGCAACGGCGGTGAAGGATGGGATTGAGATCGTGCACACGAACGAGTATGGCAACTTTTTGAAGAGTTATTTCCCGGCATTTAAGGAAGTGTTGACGAATTTGACCAGTCCGACGTTGGAGGATGACGATGAGAATACTCTTCGATTCGTTGTGTTCGAAATTTTGAATCGCCTACCGTTTAACGACATTTTAAGGTCGTTTGAGACTGAACTGTTGGACTTGGCGTTGACGCCGTTGCGGGAAGAGAATGAAAAGAACGCCTTACTTTGCCTGAGAATCATCTTTGACTTGCATCGTAATTTTAGACCATCTATGAATAAGAAGGCATTGCCTTTCCTGAGTTTCGTAAAGGATGTTTACCAAGGTACTGAGGAGACAATCGCGGAGCTATTGGGCGGAGATGGTCGCAAGCGGGCAAAGAAGGACAAGTTACCATCGTCGTGTGAGTTACAAGGCACAAAGTCCTTCAAGGTTATGACAGAATGTCCATTAATTGTGATGTTGCTGTTTCAGTTGTACAATCAAAATATTCAGAGTAGCGTGGCGGAAATACTTCCGCTCATGGTACACATCACGGGGTTGGGTGGCGGCGATTTCAGTGCAATGTCTGAAGAAGCTCAGAATGTTTACATAGATTTGAAAGCCGCGCAAGTGAAGACCGTGAGTTTCATCACGTACCTTCTTCGTGGAAATGCATCATTAGTTGAGCCGCATCAGGAGGCAATTTCAGCCGCAATCGTTGGTTTGCTGCAATCTTGTCCAGACGTTGTCGCGACGCGCAAGGAGCTCTTGGTGGCGACTCGGCACGTTCTTGGATCGAAAACATTTTGCAAAGGATTCTTCCAACACTTAGATTTGATGATGGACGACGAAGTATTAGTCGGTACGGGACGAAAGTGCATCGAAAGTTTGCGACCATTAGCGTACTCATTTCTCGCGGAGCTTGTGCACCACATGAAGGCTGAGTTGACGTTGCCCCAGATTCGTCGCTCGATTGTTGTGTTCAGCCGTAACATGCAGGATAACACTTTGCCATTATCCACGCACATGACATGCGCACGCCTGATGCATCATTTGGTTGAGTCTATCTTCAGGATGCGTGCTGATGCTGCGCAAGCGACAGAGGCGCGACAGTTCTTGATTCGCATCCTGTACGCCACGGTTGCCAAGTTTCGATCGTTACGACCTCAAATCGCTGAGCTCTTAGTGACTGCGGATGAGTTGGAGAAGGTTATCGAGGCGAAAGCGAAAATGAACGATGAAACGCAACCGAACGAGAAAGAAAAATCTGAACAAGAAACGCGCGCTGCAATGCCGCCGACGACGCCAAAACGCGCCGACGCGAGCGGTTCAGAGAAAGATGACTCGGCAAAAACCGAAGTCCCCAAGATGCCCAGTCACGAGAAGTTGAAGTCGCTATCGGACACGAAGGCGATCGTGAAAACGCTCACAATTGGTATGAAAACATTGCTATGGAGCATCACTAACTTTGGGCCCGAAGCAGTGACACCGGCGTCTGGGTTGAATCACACCGAGCTCAAGCGCGCTGCTGGTTTCATCCGTAACGGCATGAAATCTATGCAGTTGTTCAGAGGCACAGAGTGCTCCGAAATGTGCGCTCACTTTTCAGAGGCGTTGGTGGTTTTGGAGGCGAGGAATTTCGTTGACATCATTTGCTTGCACTTTGATCACTTCTTCAAGGGAATGCTCGAGTTGCCGACAATGGTTCAAGTTCCGCACTTACTTTTAGGAAATCAAAAGCTGTGCAAATATTTTGCTG
>Ga0181552_10003342_pt1 | contig 11499 bp, 11 predicted proteins | sample 011ome_18_FD_130583 | JGI IMG/M metagenome (GOLD analysis project Ga0181552, IMG submission 130583) | Coastal salt marsh microbial communities from the Groves Creek Marsh, Skidaway Island, Georgia - 011501BT metaG (megahit assembly) | ecosystem: Environmental > Aquatic > Marine > Intertidal...
AAACGTTAGATATAATAAGATTAGATCATTAGAGGATTTCAAAAATATTGATGGATAAGTTTATTTTAAAGGACTTTTTTAAAGGGTGGATCATAGGAGATTTTGAACCCAGTCTATTTAAATCTAAAGATATAGAGGTTGCAATTCAATCCTATGTTGCGGGAACCGAAGAGAAACAACATTATCATAAAGTGGGTACTGAAATTTCCTTAATGGTGATTGGGTCTGCATCTTTTAATGGTCAGGTTTTAACAGAGGGAGAGGGAATAGTTATTTATCCCAAACAATCAAATATTTTTAAGGCTATTTCAGATTGTAAGGTTTTAGTTATCAAATATCCAAGTAATACAAAGGACAAATATTTTGGTGAATTCAGTGATTAATGTTGTTATACCTATGGCTGGTTTGGGAAGTCGTTTTGCAGATGCTGGATATAAAAACCCCAAACCATTTATTGATGTCAACGGCAAACCAATGATAGAAAGGGTGCTAGAAAATTTATCTATTCAGGGAGCAAGATTTATTTTATTAGCAAGAAAAGAGCATATTGAAACAAATTTAGAATTTCTGGAGGATATCAAAAATAAATTCAATGCAACTATCTTTCCAGTTTCGAGTTTAACCCAGGGAACTGCGTGCACTGTTTTGCTTGCTAGAGGGTATATCAACAACGATATACCTTTAGTTGTAGCTAATTCAGATCAAATTGTAGATATTAATTTTGATAATTATATAAATGATGCAAACTCAAGGGGTCTCGATGGCTCAATACTTACTTTTCATAATCCAGAGCAAGATCCAAAATGGTCATTCGCTAGACTAGATGAAAATAATTATGTTGTTGAAGTTAAAGAAAAAAAACCCATCTCTGAATTTGCAACAGTTGGAATTTATTATTTTAAACAAGGCCGTGATTTTGTTGATGGAGCAATAGATATGCTGCTTGAACAAGATACAGTTAATGGTGAATATTATACTTGTCCTACTTATAACTATTTAATAAGAAAAAAACTCAAAATCGGAATATACGATATTCATCACAATCAAATGCATGGTATAGGAACGCCTAATGACCTGAATGAATATGTAAATAATTACTTATAGGCGAATTCATGCGTTTAAAGATTATAAAATTAATGAGGCATAAATTTATAGAATTTCTCTATGGTCTGATTGAGCTGTTTTCAGATAATTTTATAACATATCATTCACGACCAAAATTAAGCTGTAATGTTGCTGATGAGCCATTTCAAGTAAATAGTCCAGACTCTCATAAATGTGCCATTGTGCTTCAGGGTCCTTTAATCTCAAAAAATAATTTTACTCTTGAGACTGTTAATTTATATAAAAAACATTTTCCTCAGTCTTGCATTATTCTTTCTACCTGGAGTGATGAAAATGTGACTACAATTAAAAATTTAGAAAAACTCAATATAGTATTGATTAAAAATGAAAAGCCTTCATTTGCTGGACAATCTAATGTTAATTTTCAAATTGAATCTAGCTCTGTTGCAGTAAAGCATGCTAAAAAATTGGGCTTTAAATATGTTCTTAAAACACGGACAGATCAAAGGGTTTATTCCACTCAAGTATTAAATTTCTGTCTTAATACGCTTAAAAAATTTCCGCTAATAGAAAAAAAATATCAAATAGAAAGAATCATTGCATTTAATCTTAATACCTTTATTTATAGACCATACAGCATTTCTGACATGATCAATTTTGGGCATGTTGATGATATGGAAAAGTATTGGTCTCCTAAGTTTGATCTTAGAAAAATAGAGGCACCAAAAGCAAGTAATTTTTTAGATTGGTCTACACAAAGATATGCTGAAGTGCACTTTGCGACTTCATTTTTAGAAAATTGTGGTGAAGAAATTGATTGGTCCTTGAAGGGATATTGGAGAGCCATCGCTGATAGGTTTTGCATTCTTAATGCTCATGAGATTGATCTTTATTGGAGAAAATATACTCGAAAGGAATATAGACACTTAGTGTATACATCGCACAAATATCAACAGATTAACTTCTCAGACTGGTTATCATTTCAGACTTCATTTCCTGATAATATCCCAGAAGAATTAATCTTGACATCTAAGAATTTTTAATTTTAACTTGCGCTGAAACTAAGCAATAACCTCTACCTAACTCTTTGAGATTTTGTGAAAATTTATTCATATATTCTTATTGAGAGATTCTGATCATAGGGTTAAGATGGATTAAGTTTAATCTTGAGCTTAATTCATGAAACATATTATTAGTCAGTTATTCAAAGATCCTAAATATGTGAGATATGCAATCAAAAAAAAGCTGTTTCGTCCAAAAAACTATTCTTTAAATGATCAATCTTCCATCAGTGATGGGAATCATTATTACATTGAGGCAGTAATGAATGCTACCAAGAATAGAAAAGACTTTCATAATTTTAAGCGTAATCCAGCCTATAATGAAATCCTAGAACATGCTTCTTATCAAGAGGCTTTAAAGAGTCTAGAAATAATAAGGCAGCAAACCCCCAGCTTGCTTGATGATATTGATGATTATAGGATCAATGATTCTCTTGGTGGAGCAAGATGCTTAGTATTTGAGGAGCTTGGATTGATTAGCCCTTCAACGGTTCGTTATATGAAAATTGCCTCAGATATCATAAGCTTATTCCAAAATAAAATTGGTGAAAATATTGTTGAAATTGGAACAGGATATGGTGGGCAATATTTAGTTTTAGATAAAGCATTGAGCTTTTCAAAATATACTCTAATGGATTTAAATGAAGTATTGCAACTAAACGTAAAGTACTTGGAGAACTTTGTCATGAACTCATCATATACTTGCTCTACTCTCAATCAGTTAGATTCTGAAAATAATTTTGACTTAGTAATCTCAAATTTTGCATTTTCAGAGCTTCCAAGAGCATTACAACTTAAATACATTGATAAAGTATTGTCTAAATCAAAGAGAGGTTATTTAGTCATGAATAGCGGGAGAGATGAATCTGTATTTACAAAAGGAACACAGAGGTGGAAAGAGAATCAGCCTTTAAATATTAAAGAACTTGAGGATATGCTTCCAAAGTTTCGGCAAATTGAAGAAAATCCGCAGACCTTCCCAGGGAATTACGTTATTGTTTGGGGCCAAAACCAGCAATAAAGCTGTAAAATTTTAACTTTTGCATCAATTATTTTTTATCTATATCCTATTTTCAAAACTTTATCAGTAAATTAGATTTGTTCTAATGTATATTTTGTTCTACCAGATTTATTAACATATCTATGTTGAAATCTTTTCTATAAAATATATTTATGTTTCAAAGTATTAAAAAAATATTTTATCTTCTAGCCCCAGATCAGAGAAGAACCCTATTATTCTTACAGTTTTTAATTATCTTTATGTCCTTTACAGAAGTCATAGGAATTTTTTCAATTGGTCCATTCATGTCTTTAGTAACAAATACAGAGCAAATTCAAGGGAATAATATACTTGCATCAATATATTCTTTTTCAGGTATGAGCAATACTCAGGAGTTCATCATTTTTGCAGGTATTTGGGTCATTGTATTGCTCTCATTTGGAGCGCTAATGAATATGTTTACTATTTGGAGAATTTCTATGTACTCAGCCCGTGTTGGGGCAAGATTAAGTAATAGATTGTTTGTTTACTATATGCAGCAACCTTGGTTATTCCATGCTGATGGTAACAGCAGCGATTTAGTAAATAAGATTGTGCAAGAAAGTGGAAGATTGAATACATTAGTTATTGGCCCATTCATGCAATTTAATGCTAGGTTTGTGACAGCTATGACAATGATGTTAGCTATGCTTATATATAACCCATTTGTTACTACCTTTGCTATATTTTTATTTTCATTCACATATTATGTTTTGTTCCTAATTGCGAAAGGTCGTTTATACAAAAATGGAGTTACTATTTCAGAGCAGCAGGGTTTGCGATTTAAGTTAATGTCAGAAGGGTTTGGCGGTATAAAAGACACTCTTATACTTGGACGACAAAAAAACTTTATTAGAAGATTTATATCAGCTAGTAATAAGATGGCCTATGCTACGGGTAATACAAATTCGATCACTTTAATTCCTAAGTATTTATTAGAATTATTCTCATTCGGTGGAGTAATTACACTGATAATTTTCTTAGTTTTTACAAACAACGGCAAAATGGAAGCGGTGATACCTTCTTTAGCTATATTTGCCTTGGCAGGCTTTAAAATATTGCCAGCCATACAGTCCTGTTACTCGTCAATCGCAGTTCTTAGAGCAAATATTTCAAGTTTTGAGTATTTAGAAAAAGACCTGTTCAATAGCATCCACTCTCTTGATTCAGATTCTTGGAATCAAGAAAATTCAAGTAATACATTTTCATTTACTGATGAGATTATTGCTAAGGATATTTCATTTAACTACCCTTCTTCTAAAGAGAAAGTATTAGATAAAATGACCTTCAAAATTCATGCTGGTCAATTTATTGGATTAGTAGGATCCTCTGGTTCTGGCAAGTCTACATTAATCGACATATTGCTGGGACTGATAGAGCCAACTTCCGGAGAGATTAGCGTGGATGGAAAAATATTAAGTCCTTCAAACATTAGGGAGTGGCAAAATAGCATCGGAATGGTTTCTCAGAATATTTACCTAGCTGACGCTTCTATCAAGGAAAATATAGCATTTGGCATTCCAGAAGATGAGATTATTAAAAAGCAAGTGGTCACAGCATCTGAGCTAGCAAATCTGACTGATCTGATTAAAAGTCTTCCTGAAGGCTTGAATACTAGAGTTGGTGAAAGGGGAATCCAGCTATCAGGAGGACAAAGACAAAGAATAGGAATTGCAAGAGCACTGTATAATAATGCCAATATTTTAATTTTTGATGAAGCAACAAGTGCATTAGATGGAATTACTGAAAAAAAGGTGATGGATTCTATTTATAATCTAGCTGGATCTAAAACGATCATTGCAATTGCCCATAGATTGGCCACTGTTAAAAGGTGTAACTCTATATATATACTAGATAAAGGTAAAATTATAGATAGTGGCACATATGAAGATTTGCGAACAAGAAATAATTTATTTAAAAAAATGACAGATCTTGCATAAAGATTAACTATATAAAAAAATATTATGAAAAAAAATTCAACTATCTTAGTTACAGGTGGAACAGGATCGTTTGGGAAGACTTTTATTCCTCTAACTTTAAAAAAATATAATCCAAAGAAAATAATTATATTTTCTAGAGATGAAATGAAGCAATGGGAAATGGCAAAGGACTATGAAAACGAGGATAGGGTAAGGTTTTTTATTGGAGATGTGAGGGATAGGCAAAGACTATACAGAGCATTAGATGGTGTTGATTATGTTGTTCATGCTGCAGCAACAAAAATTGTTCCTACTGCAGAATATAATCCATTTGAATGCGTTAAGACAAATATTCTTGGTGCAATGAATGTAATAGATGCATCAATTGATTGCGGTGTAAAAAAGATTGTTGCGCTTTCAACAGATAAAGCAAGTAGTCCAATTAATCTATATGGCGCTACAAAATTAGCTTCAGATAAACTTTTTGTATCTGCAAACTCCTATGCTGGAGAGCATGATACGCTTTTCTCTGTTGTAAGATATGGAAATGTTATGGGATCAAGAGGATCGGTTATTCCATACTTCTTATCGATTAAAGATTCTGGCACTATACCAATTACTGATGAGCGTATGACTAGATTCATGATCTCTCTAGAGTCAGGCGTTGAACTTGTTTGGCATGCTTTTGATGACATGAAGGGGGGAGAGGTCTATGTTAAAAAAATTCCTTCAATGAAGGTTACTGATTTGGCTCAAGCTGTTGCGCCAAAAGCTAAACTAAAATTTACGGGTATTAGACCGGGCGAAAAACTGCATGAACAAATGGTTGGTCCTGAAGATGCGCATTATACATATGAGTACCCCGAACATTTTAAAATTTTACCAGCAATTAATAATTGGTATATGGATCCTAAACGTATAAAAGATGGAAAACCAGTCAAGGAAGGCTTTCAATATGCAAGTGACAATAATTCTGATTGGATGACTAAAACTGAGTTACTTAACTGGGTTGATGCGAATATGCAAAAAATCGGGAGAGTTTAGGTTTGATTCCATACGGTCGACAAAATATCTCTCAAGAAGATATTGATGCTGTTATAGAAACTCTTCAATCTCCTTTTTTAACACAAGGCCCAAAAGTTCCAGAATTTGAGAAAGAAATTTGTAGTTATACAGGCGGCAGATTTGCTACTGCATTTAACAGCGCAACCTCAGCGCTTCATGCAGCTTGTTTTGCATTGGGATTATCAAAAGGAGATATATTTTGGACATCTCCAATTTCATTTGTTGCATCAGCTAATTGTGGGCTCTATTGCGGGGCTTCAGTTGACTTTGTTGATGTTAACCCTAAAAGTAATAATATTTGTCCTAACGAACTTGAGAAAAAACTTATTGAATCAAAAAAAAATAAAACTTTACCCAAAGTTTTAATTGTTGTTCATTTGTCTGGGATGCCGTGCGAGATGAAAAAAATTCATGCTCTGTCAGTTAAGTATGATTTTAGGATCATTGAAGATGCATCTCATGCAGTTGGTTCGGAATTCGAGGGAAAAAAAACTGGAAACTGTGAATACAGTGATATTTGTATTTTTAGCTTCCATCCAGTAAAAATTATTACAACCGCAGAAGGCGGCATGGCCGTAACGAATAGCAAGGAAATTCACGATAGTCTAACCTTGCATAGAACCCATGGCATAACGAAAGATGAGTCTAAAATGTCTAAAACTCCAGATGGTCCATGGTATTACGAGCAAAAAATCCTTGGATTTAACTATCGAATGACAGATATCCAGGCTGCTCTTGGCATCTCTCAACTCTCTAAAATAGACACTTTTATATTAAAAAGAAGACAAATAGAAAAGCGATATGATCAAGAACTTTCTAGTCTTCCAATTATCCTTCCGGAAAAATCTAATAATGCTCTTTCCTCACTACACTTATATATAATTAAAATTAAATTAGATCAAGTTAGTAAGAGCCACAAAGAAATTTTTACAAACCTTCAATTAAAAGGAATTGGTGTAAATCTTCACTATATACCAATTTATCGGCAGCCTTATTTTGCAAGATATAATTTTGACCAAAGCCAATTTTTGAATTCTGAATTATATTATAGTCATGCTATTTCAATACCGATGCACGCATCAATGTCATCTAAAGATCAAGACTTAGTAATCTCCGCACTCAAATCAATAATTTCAATTTGAAATTTACATTATTAATGCACATAAAAAAAGGTAAATTAAGTAATTCCATAGATTTTTGGAGTTAAGCAAAATCATGATGCATATAATAATGTCAACTTAGACTTATATGAGCAGCAACATACTTTTCTTTTGTAAAACGCCCTTACAAGCCCTAATCATAAATAGGTTAATTGATAATTCTAATAGTGAAAGGGAGGCCTATGTAATATATATTCCAAATAATCATGGGTCACTGCATAAGATTTATTTTGATAAGATCAATGCAACTAAAAAATTTTTCCTAGATTTTAGTCATTCGAAGCTTTCAGATAGCTTTTCTCACTTAATTAACTTCTATAAATTGCCAAAATTTATACGCCGTAATAATTTTAAAAGAATTTATTTTTCTAGCATTGGAGATATTGTTTTGTCATTACTATTAGGGCGAAATAAAGACTGTCAATTGCATTTATTTGCTGATGGGGCATTCAATCTAGAAGAGACCAGTTTTATGAGCTGGATCAGCTCAGCATCATCAATTAAAAAAATTATTATATTTTTTTTTAAAGGAGAAAAGCCTCTCGATTCTTATAAGAAACTTTCCTGTTACCATACAATTTCCCCAATTTCATTTTCAAATTGGATGAACTGCCCTGTAAAAAAAGTAAATTTATTTAATGAAAATAATCAAAAAAAATTAAATAAAGATACCAATCATAATAAGCTAAGGGTTCTTATAGGCAGTTACTTCTCCGATGAAGAGTCCGAATTGGAGGCTGCTTATCATAAAGCAATTAAAAATATTCGAACTGATATTCATATTCCGCATCCTGGCAATAATTCTGAATCATTACTTTTAGTTGAATCTTTAGAAGCATTATCTCAAGACAATTGTTTTGAATGCATGATTGCCGAGGAGATTGTATTAACACTTTTAAATCAAGGTTATAAGATTTATTTATATGGATTCTCATCAACTGTTTTGTTTAATATGAGTAATTTGACTCCAACAATTTCTATTGCTCTTGATGTCAATTCGTTTTCTAAGAAAGAATTATTCAAGAAAGCCAAAATAAAAGTAATAAAAGGCTATCAAGAAAGTAACATCATTTTTTAGGTTTAAAATCATACTTAGTTAATCTAAACAACATATAATATTTTCATGAGATTAACAGATAAAACTAGATGGGAATATGATAATTCTCATGCAACACTAAAAAACTTAGATATCATCCGTAAAAGAGATGAGTGGCTGAGAGTAGTTAGTCAATATATGCCAGATGGTGATCTTGATTATCTAGAGCTTGGATGTGCCCCAGGGCAATATACAGCTATTCTCAGCGAGAATAGGGAATGGAATATCTCTGGGATCGATTACTCTGATGATGCTGACTTGTTTACAGAAACTTTAAAATTAGTTGGCAAGGATGTAAATCTTCATAAAATTGATATGTTCGAAGAAAGGGTTGATGCCACTTTTGATATTGTTATAAGTATTGGATTGGTAGAACATTTTCGAGGCTCGTTGTTGGATGATGTCTTCAAGCTTCATGATTCCTATTTAAGCCAGGGAGGTCATGTGGTAATTCAGATGCCTAATTTCACTGGCTTTCAATATTTGTGGCACTATCTTTTTGATCGAAAGGACCTTGATAATCATAATATAGATGTTATGCAGCCTGATTCTCTAAAATGGTTTGAAGATAATGGTTATGAAGTAATATTCAACGATTATGTAGGAACGCTCAGGCTATGGGGTAACTCCTCATGGAGCCATATTAAGATAATATCAAAGATTATAGTCGCATGCGGAATTCTTTTCAGCAAACTTGCACTATATTTAGATTTTGTTGGAATCAAGATTAGAGGGAGATCTTGGTCGCCCGGACTTTTATTTATTGCTAAAAAAAATTTTAGATAAATGAAAATAGCTCAGATTTGTTTTTCTGGTTTGGGAGGACACAGTAGTGTAGTTTTTTCTCTTATTAGTGCAGATAAACCAAAAGAACATAAATGGTCAATTGGATTTATAGGAAATGAGCCTCTTAGCCATCATAATAAATCTCAATGCCATAAGTATTCTATAGATTATGCATATTTCATTCTTAAAAAAAAATCTAGATTAACTTCATGGTTTAAATTATTTTTATGGTTAAAAAAATCAAAACCGAAATTTGTAATTTGTCATTCTATTTCTATGATATTCCCATGTTTTTTATATGCTCTAATTAATTCAGCTAAATTAGTTAGCGTTGAACATACTCCTAATTCTCAAAAGCGACTTATTGAATGGATTTTTAGTTTTTTATCTATGCTTCTATCAAGCAAGGTGGTAATTTTAACTCCAAAATATCTTCATGAAATCAAGAATTCATATAAATTATTATTTATTCCATCTAAATTTATATTAGTGCCAAATGGTATAGATGAAGATCTATTCAAAAAAAATACCGGTAACCAGCTTAATTTTAATCAATCTAAAGAAATAATTCTTGGCATGGCAGCAAGGTTTTCAGCTCAAAAAAAACAAGATTTACTAATTAAGGTTTTGAGCTATCTTAATTCGCATCAATCAAAATATGCTTTTAAACTTTCATTAGCAGGCGATGGAACCACACTTAAAGATTGCAGTTTGCTAGCCGAACAACTACAAATTAACTCTATGATAAGTTTTAAAGGTTTTTTAGCTGAGACCGAGCTTATTGATTGGTTTCATGAAATAGATATATATCTTCATGCATCGGATGGAGAGACATTAAGCACTTCAATATTGCAGGCCATGTCCTGTGGTTTGCCAATAATTGGCTCAGATATTCCTGGAATTTCTAATTTACTTCATCAAGAAAGATCTTTTGGCATCACCACTAAAAATAATGTTCAAGATTTTGCTGAGAGCATTATTGAAATAATTAACTCTCCCAAGAAAATGAATGAAATAGCAGAAAATGCAAGGCTAAAAGTTGTATCTGAATACAGTAATATAAAAATGCTAGAAAGTTATATATCAGTATTAATGAAATAAATTAAAGTATTTCAATAGAAAGGTTTTTTAATATTTCTGTTAAAATAGTTAATCTCATTTTGTGCATTTTCTTAATATTCAGGGAGACTGTTGAGGTGAAAAGAAATATATTAATTACCGGCGGATGTGGCAACGTAGGTGGCAGTTTGGCGCGACGATTGGTTAAAGATGCTAATAATACTGTCATCATAGTTGATAATTTGATTACTGGATCTAAAAATAAGTTGCCTGACAGCAGTTTTGCTAATTGGACTTTTCATAATAATGATTGCAACGATGATGTAGCTATGAATGAAATCATGAATTCTTATAAATTCGACTATGTTTTCCATTATGCGGCTTTGGTTGGGGTGAAAAGAACATTAGATTCGCCAATAATGGTTTTAGATGATATCAAAGGCATTGAAAATATGTTGAAGCTGTCATCAAAGACAAATGTAAAAAAATTCTTTTATTCATCGAGCTCAGAAGTTTATGGCGAACCAGTTGAATTTCCGCAGAAAGAAGATACGACCCCGCTTAATTCAAGACTACCTTATGCGATTGTAAAAAATGTTGGAGAAGCATTTGTAAAATCCTACTACAAGGAATACGGATTAGATTTCACAATTTTTCGTTTTTTTAATACATATGGCCCACTCCAAAGTAATGATTTTGTAATGGCAAAGTTTATAAATCAAGCTCTAAAAGGTGAAAACATCACAATATATGGAGATGGCATGCAAACAAGAACCTTTTGTTATGTCGAGGATAACCTAGATGTGGTTGAGTCCATACTGCAAAATAATTTATTTCCAAATGAGGTTCTAAATATAGGCAATAATATTGAAATATCAATGCTTAGCCTTGCAAAGAAAATTATAAGTATTTGTAATTCAACATCAAAGATTGTGTATTTACCTGCATTAGAAGAGGGAGATATGACTAGAAGGTTACCTGATATATCTAAAATGAAACAAATCTTAGGAAGAGATTTAACCTCTATTGATGAGGGAATTAAGATAATGATTAAAGTGAATTTTTCATAGTGCATGAAAGTTTTATTTCTTCAAAAAATGGCTGGTATATCTGGCTCTGAGAGATATCTTTTAAATATTTTACCTGAATTAAAAAAAAGAGAATTAGACGTATCTTTTTTAGCATTGCAACACCCATCCTCTTCAAAGAAAAATACTGATTTTATTAAACTATGTTTAAATGAAAATTT
>Ga0181552_10003346_pt1 | contig 11495 bp, 11 predicted proteins | sample 011ome_18_FD_130583 | JGI IMG/M metagenome (GOLD analysis project Ga0181552, IMG submission 130583) | Coastal salt marsh microbial communities from the Groves Creek Marsh, Skidaway Island, Georgia - 011501BT metaG (megahit assembly) | ecosystem: Environmental > Aquatic > Marine > Intertidal...
AAAGATGAGATTAATTTTTTAGCACAGGGCACTATTTATCCTGATGTAATTGAATCTTCTGAATCAGAATCTAAAGAGGCTAGGGTAATTAAATCACATCATAATGTTGGAGGTCTTCCAGATGATATGAAGATGGAATTAGTCGAGCCTTTGCGTGATTTATTTAAGGATGAGGTCAGAAAACTTGGATCTGAGCTTGGCTTGCCATTGGAGATATTAAATCGGCATCCGTTTCCGGGTCCAGGGCTTGGAGTGAGAATTTTAGGAGAGATTTCTAAAGAAAAGGTTTTGATTCTTCAAAATGCTGATGCCATCTTTACACAGGAATTAATCAATAGAGATTTATATGATCAAGTAAGTCAAGCTTTTTGTGCGTTCCTCCCAATTAAGTCAGTTGGAGTTGTTGGAGATGAAAGGAGATATGCAGATGTAATAGCAATTAGAGCTGTTGAGACAGTAGATTTCATGACAGCTACTTGGGCAAAACTTCCATATGATTTCTTGGCGCATGTATCAAATCGCATCGTAAATGAGTTGGAGGGAGTTAGTAGAGTGGTTTACGATATATCAAGCAAACCTCCATCAACAATTGAGTGGGAATAAAGTGGGCAATATGAATAAAATTGAGAGTAAAGCTAAACGCCTATGGGGTAAAGATCTGCACAAAAAAAATACAGCTCCAGCCCACTGCCATCAACTAGAAAATATATTTAAAAAAAAATGGAAAGATTCATTAAAGGGTCATTTACTAGAAATTGGATGCGGAAGTGGAGCTGATTTAGAAATTTTTTCTAAGGTTAGAGAGATAAAAACAATCACAGCAATTGATCTTGGAGAAAATATAGAAAAAATTGCTGGAAGATACAAAGAAAGAAAAGATATCTATATTCAGAGAGGCAATGCATTGTCTCTTGATTTTTATAGTGAAAAATTCGATGTTATATATTCATTTGGTGTTTTTCATCATACTTCTGATCCAATTAAGTGTATTTCTGAGGCTCAAAGAGTTTTAAAAAAGAATGGAGCCATCTTTTTATATTTGTATAGTTCTCATGAGGACTTATTGTCGAAAAGGATAGGAATTTTCTTTGAAAGAATAATTATGAAATTCTTTGGATACATCCCTTATAGCATTCAGAATCTAATATGTATTATGCTAAGCCCTTTGTGTTGGGCAATATTTTCTCTTCCATCCAACATCCTTAAGTTTTTTGGATTTGAAACTTTATCTAGCAAAATACCTTTCTATTTTGGCACTCATCCTTTTTCAATAATTGGAGATCTTAAAGATAGGTTAATGTCGCCAATTAACTATAGATTTTCAAAACTTGAAATGGAAAGGATATTAGAGTCAAAAAATTTTAGTTTTATTGAGGTAGTAAAGACATCGTCCGGTTTATATATATTTGCAAAAAAGTAGACTGAAAATAATCTTAAAATCACAGTCACATAAAGCTAACAGTAATTTAACTAAAGAAAAAACAGTCACAAACCATTGATTTTATTGGCTTCATGGAATAGTCAAAATAATGTCAATATTGAGCGAGAATAATTGCATATTCAATAAACCCAATTAAATAAGGATTTTTAGAGGTCACAAAGTGTGACAAGGTTCATCAAAGCAGTCTATAAATAGTTCTCTTTAACAAGAATATGACAAAGAATGTCTGCTATTGATTTTCATAAATATTAATGTCAATTTAGTAATAGTTCTTCATATTATGGAAAGGTTATAACTTACCTTCTTCTCTTAATTTTTGTCTTATCTTAGTTGCACTTATTTCAGTGACAGATTTATCAAAAACTTCTTCTTCAAAGGAATAACCAACACCTCTTCCATAAGTAATGTTAACAATGTTTGGAACCAACATGATTTCGTATTCAACACCTCTTTTAAAGCCATCCTTCAAAAGACCTTCTTCAATGTTTGCACAAACCACATCCCAATCAAAAGGATTATCATCTTGACCATCTCCGCCCGATGCACCTTGAACGTCCCTTACCTGAATCATGACTTGACCTGTCTTTGCAACACATCTTTTGAAGAGTGCTTGGTGTCCATCGTGCCATGGTTGCCATCTACCTAACATTTGCACTGTGGGTTTTTTCCAATCAAACATTTTTTACTCCAAATTTAATATGTTTATACCAAAGACGCTCATGCCAATAATATAAAATCATTTTAGTTAAAACTTCTATCCCTGCTATTCCTGCTGCCCAATCAATTTTTCCTATGATTATCTATGCAATTAAAAATGTATCTGTTGTTGCTAGAATTCTCCAAGTAAGAGTTTTTGCAAGATGTCTTTTTTTCTATTTTTTCCATTTTAAAATTGCCTTTGCAACATCATCATGATTATGTTCGTTCCATTTTGTAATGTGAAAATCAACCTTTTCAGGATTTTGAAAAAGTTTATTTGTATCCTCAAACCTTCCTTCTTTAATGGTATCCATCCAAACAACGATATCTGCATCAAAATTCTCTCTTGTTGCTTTAGTAGGACAGACGAAATCACAAACTACAAACCTTCCATGAGATTTTTCAAAATCTGCAAAAGTCCTCATTCTTTTTGATTGTCTATCTCTACCTTCATCAGAGAAGTCCCAATCATTTGCCATTTCACGGACTTTGTCTGCGTTATACCAAGCAGCACTTATAAGAGGAACAAGACGTTCAGTTAAATATGTCTTCCCACTACCAGGGAGACCCATGACTAATATTTTCATATACGGAATATAATTGTTTTGATAAAAATAAATGATATATGCGTATCAAAATAACAACAAACTTTTAATCATTATTTACAAAACTTAAGTTTAAAAAATGATGTATATTTTTTAGACTTAGATAAATTATCTGGAAAAGGAGACCTGCCTGAAGATTACACTTATGATGGCATCCATTTAAATGCTTTTGGTTACAAATATTGGATTAAAAAAATTAAAACAAGCACTTATTTACAATAATTACAAAGAGGGGGTATTAATAAAATTCTAAATTTTTAATATGTATAATAATCCCTAATTAAATTTTTAGAGTTAAGATTATGCATACCTTAAAGTATTTGGCTGGACAATTAGGCCAATTCCTAAGAATTATTTTGAAGCTCAAATTGCCTAAGAAGTTTTATAGATCTATGGGTTTCAATGGATCATTTTCAATCTACTTAAATAATCAGAAAATAAGATTGACTAATTTTCGTGATGAAATTAGCAATGACATATTTTATTCTGGGATTTTTGGAAACTATGAAGGATATAGTTTAAAAATTTGGAATCAATTATCTCTTCAAGCAGAAAAATCATATGTATTGGATATTGGAGGATATACTGGAATTTATTCTCTTGTTAGTGCAGCTGCAAATTCTGATATAAGCATTCATGCATTTGAGCCTCATCCAGATACTCTCACAAAACTTAAAAAAAATATTGATTCAAATATTTTTGCAAATATATATCCGCATAATTTTGCTTTGGATATAAAAAATGGAGATTTGACATTCTATAACTCTAAAGGAACCAGCCCAACTGGTTTTTCTTCAGTCAATCATATTTATATTGAGAAAGATGCTGGAACCAAGATATGCAAATCAAAAAAAATTGATGATTTATTAGAAGAAAGATATAAGGATATGAGAATTTCACTTATAAAAATTGATATTGAGCGTTCTGAGTATCCAGTGCTGCAATCAATCATTTCAAGAATTATTAATGATAAATCATGTGTACTGTGTGAAATTCTTGATGAAGAGTTCTATGAAAAATTTGATCAATTATTTTGTATAAATAACTTTCAAAGTATTGTGATAGATGATTTTAAACATTCGGCATTTAAAGTAGAAAAATTGGCTGGTATGAGCAAAGTGGGTAGAAATATATTGTTCATTCCAAAAGATTTCAATTTTGAGGACATTCAAGAATCTTTATAAATCACCAATCAGGCTTTCTGTATTAATTTTTTCTTTGAGCAATTTCCCAAAGTAAGTTGCTCCAGCTTTTGTGAAATGTAAGCCATCATAAGATATAGGTAATCCTTCAGGGGTCTTGTTAGAACATTCATACTCTGACATGCAAATCATCCAAGAAACATCAATAAATTCATCTTTACTAATCAATTCTCTCATCTTTTTATTAATTTCAATATGGCTGCTTGGAAGAGGTTTAGTAGATAACAACGCTTCCGTATTAAAGTAACTTGAATTTATGAAATCATTAACATGCCTTTTGCCAAAATGCTTGCGCCCAAAAACTTTAATTTTTGCTTTCGGAGCAATATTTTTAATATTTGCTATAGATTCTGATAGCATGGGGATGACCCATTCTCTCCAGCTAGATGCCAACCAAACTTCATCAGCATGATTCAAACGAATGCGAAATAATTTATCATCATAATCATTCTTGCAACTTTGCAAATCTTGCATTCGAATATATTGTGTAAGATCTTTTTCAATATATAAGTTTCCACAATGGGCTTGAATTTTTTTGGTTGAGATTGATATATTCCTATTAAGATCAGCTTCAAACATTGCATTAATAAGATCTTCTCCAAAACTATCACCTATTATCATGATATTTTTAGTTTGAGGATTAGTGTCAAAATCTATTCCATAGCTGTCAAATCTTGAATTAACATATTTATTGGCATCAGTATATTGATTTAAAATCACTAAATCTTTTTTTGAGAAGCGCTGTTCAAATCCATTTGAAAGAACTCCAATTGTCCCGATTGCTGATATCACAAACATGCTCATTAGACTCAGGCTTAATATTGTTGATCTTGAGAATTTCGATCTATCTCTAAAGGGGGTTTCTATAAATTTCCAATTTACATATGCAAGAAAAGTAATGAGAAATAAAATAGGCAAGACATAGCTTTCAATTACTTCAGCTTGATATCGGTATTTTAGTATTGCAAAAAAAGGCTGATGGATTAAATATAGACTATAGGAGATGAGGCCTGTGCTGACCAAGAATTTGCTTGCTAGTAATTTATTAATGAATGTTCCTGATATACCAAAAAGAATTATTAGTAACGCGCCAATAGTTGGAATTAAGGTGTAAGCGCTTGGGAATGGTGTATTTAAATCAAAGTAAAATAGTGAAAAAATAATTAAGCTCATTCCAAAAAAACCCATGCTTTCTGCTAGATATATATTTGGCTTAAAAGCTCTTTTATGCAGATAAAAAGAAGCAAATACTCCTAAAAGTAATTCCCATACTCGTGTTGGCAGCAAAAAGAACGTTGCTGAGGGATAATTATATGCACCCCAGTGAGAAAGAGAAAAACTTATTACAAAAATTAAAATTAATGCAAGGCACACTAGATTTTTGCTAGATTTCCACAATAAGATCATAAAAATTGGGAACAAGATATAAAACTGTTCCTCTAATGCCAAACTCCATGTATGCAAAAGAGGCTTGAATTCAGAAGCTATGTCAAAATATCCACTGTCTTTCCAAAATAGAAAATTTGAAAAAAAGAAAGAGGTTGAAATAAGGCTCTCTGAAAAATTCTTTAAATCTCCTGGCAAAAACCAAAAAAAAGTAAAAGGAATGCATGCAAGCATAACTACTATTAATGCTGGCAAGATCCTTCTTGCTCTTCTTTCGTAAAAGGATAAAAGGCTAAAATTTTTTGCGTCTAATTCATTAATAATAATATTTGTAATTAAGAATCCACTAATCACAAAAAATATATCTACACCAATAAATCCGCCAGCAAATAGGGCATACCCAGCATGAAAAAATATAACTGGTATTACAGCAATTGCTCTCAATCCATCTATTTCTGGTCTATAATTCACATTTATTATGTTTAGTTTTCAAATGAATTTATCTACTGTTAAAGACTACTTCAACTTAATACAAACTAATGTTAAATCCAATGGTTTTTTCTTGAATATTAATAGATATCATAAAAGCACGTCGAATGAAAATAATATGATTGCACATTATCCTTATGACTTAAATTGGAAGATAATATTAAGCGAAAAAGCTTTTCAGCAAGATTGGATCCATCTTTTATTGACTAAAAGAGTTAATGAAGTGAATCAAGATTTTCATGATGAATTAGAGAATTTGAAGGAACATTCAAAAAACCACATAACATCTACATCAAAAAAACTATTGTTCAATATTTTGTTAATGATTTCTCGATTAATTCCATCATACATCAAACAATCAATCAAGAGATTATTGACAACTCAAATTCCCGAGTAGCTAAAATTTTCGGATATGAAACTTAAAATATATGATAACTAGCTCAATATTTTATTTTGATACTTGTAAAATTAATTCAGACAGTTCTGAACAATTTCAGAAAGCTTTGCAACGTGCCAGTGAAAAGTACGAATATAAAAGCATTTATGTAGCTAGCGAAGAAAATTTTAGACTCTTTTGTTTAAAAGAATCAATTGACAAAACTTTATTTGAGACCTCAAATGAGATTGTTTTTTTCTTTGGATCAATTAAAAATTTAGATGAAATCAATCTAATCGTTTCCAGTCATAAAGATTCAAATATCATAGGCGCGCCCTCGAATATTTCTGAAGCTATTTACAGATTGTTTCAGATCCACGGAAAGAATGCTTTTAATCTTATTAATGGACTATTCACATTCATAAGCTACAATAAATTAACTAGAAAATCTGAAATATATATAGACAGGTTTGGTATAAATTTCTGTTATTATTATTCAAATGATTCAGGAATTTTCTGTTCATCTTCAATGGATTTACTTCTTTCTTCGGGAATTAAAAGGGAATTTTCTCTTGATGGTATTGATGACTATTTAAGCTATAGAGTCACTCAACCGCCGCTTACTATAGTAAAGGGCATATTTAAGGTTCCTCAAGGTCATTATCTAGAATATATAAATGAGCCAATCTTATTCTCGTATTTAAAATTTAACGATAAAATTGATGCTGAAAATGATGATCAATTTTTTATTGATAGGTTTGCTGATGATTTTAAAAATGCTGTTAATGATTCGTTTGATATGCCCAACCCATGTTTTACTCTAAGTGGCGGGGTTGATTCTTCTATAATTGCAAAATTAGCATCCGAGCATTTAAAAACTCCAATTGATACATTCAATCTTTCAGTTGGAAAGAAAAACTATCAAGATGAATTCTTCTCAAATAAAATTGCAAAAGAATTAAATACAAATCATAAGACAATAAATCTATCTTCTAACGACCTGATAAACGAAGAATTTTTCAATTTTTGTTTAGATCTTATAGACGAACCAACAGTTAACTCATACCCAAATGAAATTAAATTAAACCTAGAAGCATCAAATTTATTTGATACAACTGTATACGGTAGCATGGCCGCTACAGCTTATTTTGAGGGATATTTTTGGAAAGACGCTTTGGAAGAAAAACGTTATTTATTCTCAAAAATATATAAATATGTGTCTGTAAAAATTCAAAAAATAAATTTATTTAATGGCAGGATGTCTTTATTGAAAAAAATCTTACTAAGGTTAATTGCTTCTCTAAAATTGCGATCTTTAACAAAATCAGAAAAAATTGAAGAGGCAAATAGGCTATTTACTGATTATTTTAAAAAAGAACTTTACTCAGAGCATTTTTATGATGAAGTATCAAAAAAACCAAAGCGTAAAGCAATAGATTTATTTAATAACCCGAAACTTAGCAATGATGTTAACAAGGCAATGTACGCAGAACATTATTGTATGAGCCTTGCTAGGACCAGTCTATTCAATAGCATGCATCAAAAATTTTTACATTTTTTTTATTATCCATATTTAGATGTAAAATTTGCTGAACATAATTTACAAAATCCTGCTTATCTAAAGTTAGAAAAAATTATTGCAAAAAAAGCATTTGCCTCAAAAGGACTTGACTCCTCATTTAGCAGACAGCGTCAAGGCATGTCTATTTCGTATGAGTGGTTAGGAGATGAGCTGAAAGATTGGACGGAAGAAATATTGTTAAATACTAACCATTCTGTTGATAAATTATTTAATAAAAAATCCATTAAGTTTATGATTGAGGCTCATGCTGAAAAAAAATATGATTTTGGTGCATATTTATGGGCCTTAGTAACGTTAAAGAAATGGGCTATAATCAAGAACATTTCTCTGGATTAACTTGCTACCAAGTACTTTTTTGCTAGATATTAAAAATGAATTTACAGGAATTAAAAAACTCTCTGATGTCCAATCAATTATCAGAATCTTATGCTAGATCTAAAAAATATTTTGTAAATACGCCAATTATTAAATCTGATTTTTTATCAAGTTTCTTCAAAACTAATATATATTTTAAGCAAGAAAACTTACAAGAGACTCAAGCATTCAAACTGAGAGGTGCCATCAACTCTCTTTTAACTATTGCTGCTGAGGGCAAGGTAAAAAAAGTAGTTTGCTCAAGTTCTGGCAGTCATGCTATGGGTATGTGTCTAGCTGGCAAGAAACTTGGCTTTGAGGTGATAGTTTTTTTACCTGGAATAACTCCAAAATTTAAGATTGATAAAATTGCAAAGCTAGGTGGAAAAATTATTTTTTTTGGTGAGTATGTCAGCGAAGCTCAGATGGAAGCAATGTCTTATGCTGAAAAAAATAGTTTACCTTATATCTCCCCATACAATCACCCGGGGACTATTCAAGGAAATGGTGGCTTTATTGCTCATGAAATCATGAATCATGATATTGACTTCAAAAATATCATTTGCCCAGTTGGTGGTGGAGGCTTGCTTACAGGTCTTACTACAGCCTTAGCTCTTCATGATTATGGATCAAGGGTAATAGGTGTCGAGTCTGAAGACAACCCATCAATGTTTAATGCAATCAAGAATAATGATCCTAATTTTCCATTACACCCAAAGCCGAGCATCGCAGAGGCTCTTATCTGTGGAGTATCCCAAGTGGGATTTCCTTTAATACAAGAATATGTCAGTGACTTAGCTCTCATCTCTGAGTCTGCAATTAAAAAAGCTATGAAACTCTTGCTGCATGAAGAGAATTTATTGGTAGAGGGAGCCGGTGCAATATCTACAGCGTTTCTTTTTGAAAATAAGGAGAATTTACTACAAGAAAATTATCTCTTACTAATTACTGGTGGGAATATCAAAGAATCAACTGTTATTAATTTAACTTAATCTCATAGATTTTTCTTTCCCTGTGGTCAATTTCATTCTCGACCTCAATGTTGTAAAATTCATAAATTACTAAAACATAAGCCAATGAAAGTATCAGATGCAGTTCAATCAAGAACCTCTATCCGTGCATATTTAAATGATCCTGTTCCAACTGAACTATTAAAAACTCTTCTTCAGAAATCTGCTCGTGCACCCTCAGGAGGAAATTTACAACCTTGGAAAGTTTTTGTTTTGAAAGGTGAGAGCTTAAAAAAATTTCTTGACTTCCAAGCAACTTGGGTAAGTCAAGCTGATCCACAATATGAAATTTATCCCCAAAATCTTACTGAGCCATATAGAAGCTCTAGGTTTGAATTAGGTGAACAAATGTATGAACTCCTTGGAATTTCAAGAGAAATGAAGAATGAACGGATTGCCCAAGTGATGAAAAATTTTGAATTTTTTGGAGCTCCTGCTGGATTGTTTTGTTATATAGATAAGCAAATGGGTCCACCGCAGTGGTCAGATTTAGGAATGTTTCTGCAAACTTTTATGCTGCTTTGTGAAGAAGCTGGACTTTCAACATGCGCTCAAGAAGCATGGTCCATAAAACATGATTGTGTATCAGCTTTTCTTAAAATTCAAAATGATGATATTTTATTTTGTGGAATGAGCATTGGTTATAAAGATGACAAAGACGCAATTAATTCTCTTCAATCTGAGAGAAGGCCCATCGATGAATGGGCAAAATTTATTTAATTCAAATTTTTTTAATTAATTTTCCATGAGTATAGACCACTTTATGTTTAAAGCTATTAAATTAGCTAAACATGCATTTGATGAAAATGAAGTGCCAGTCGGGGCTTTAATAGTTAAGCAAAATAAAATTATTGGAACAGGATTTAATCAGGTGATTCAAAAAAAATCAGTGACAGCACATGCAGAAATAATTGCTATAAATAATGCAAGTAAATTCTTAAAAAATTATCGATTAACTGATTGTGATTTATATGTAACTCTTGAGCCATGTCACATGTGTGCAAAAGCAATTGTAGACGCAAGAATCAAAAACTTATATTTTGGAGCATTTGAGCCGAAAACTGGCTCAATCAAGTCCATAGATAGCTTTCTTGATAGAAGTGATTTAAATCATCGTGTTAAATACAGTGGCAGTCATTTAGAGAAACAATCAGCTCAGCTGCTAAAGAATTTTTTTAAGTTTAGAAGGAATAACTCTGATTATAAATTTTAAATTTAAATTATTTTAATTCAATCCAAATAGGACAATGATCAGATGGTTTCTCCATTGATCGCGCTACATAATCTATACCAGTATCTATAATTGAATCAGTTAGATTTTGCGATACAAGTATATGATCAATCCTTAATCCTCTTTTAGGATCGTCATCAAACATTCTTGATCGATAATCAAACCAAGAATATATTGAACTTTCTTGAGGGTTTTGCTGTCTCCATGAATCTATAAAACCCAAGTCTTTAATTTTGTTCCACATATCAATTTCTTCCGGCAAGAATGCAGTTTTACCATCTCGAAGCCATCTTTTTACATTTTGCTCCCCTATCCCAATGTCTAAATCTGTTGGTGCAACATTAAAATCTCCCATAACAATTAAATTTTCTTCAATTTTTTGTAACTTTTTAATGTGTTTTTTTAAATCATTATAAAATTTTATTTTTTTTGGAAATTTGGTTTCATGAGACCTATTTTCTCCCTGAGGAAAATAGCCATTCATGATAGTAATCTTTCTCTTTTTCCATTTAAAAGTGGCTTGTATAAATCTTTTTTGGTCATCCTCTGAATCGCCCTTAAAACCTTTTTGAACATTTTCAGGTTTTTTCTTGCTTAAAATTGCTACCCCATAGTGGCCTTTTTGACCCCAAAACTCTGGATGGTATCCGATCTCTTTAATTTCCTCAATTGGAAACTCCGGATCATTTACTTTAGTCTCTTGAATTCCAATTATATCTGGATCAATGGTATCTCTTAGATGGATTAATTGATGAGGTCTAGCTCGAATACTATTAATGTTAAAAGATACAATTTTCATATTTTATGCAGCTTTAGATAAATAGATATTTTGATTAAACAGCAAATAGTCTGAAAGAATTTGCGCACCTTCATTTAAAAGGTAATCATCATCAATGTCTATCTCATTATCTTTTTTATAATCTGTGGTCTCCTTGGAATCATTGAAATCTTCCATAGCTTTGTAGGAATCAAAAATTTCTAAATTAAGCGAAGTGCGTCGTTTGTTTTCGATATCTAAAGCCCATAATTGTCTTTCTTCTTTTTCAGCCCTTCTAGTAGCTAAGTTTAAAGAAATTACCTCTTTGTTTTTTTGGATTTCATACCTTTTCCTTATATCAAG
>Ga0181552_10003353_pt1 | contig 11478 bp, 10 predicted proteins | sample 011ome_18_FD_130583 | JGI IMG/M metagenome (GOLD analysis project Ga0181552, IMG submission 130583) | Coastal salt marsh microbial communities from the Groves Creek Marsh, Skidaway Island, Georgia - 011501BT metaG (megahit assembly) | ecosystem: Environmental > Aquatic > Marine > Intertidal...
CAAGAGAAGTATCTATATTTATAAATGAAAAAGGTTTGTCAATATGAAATCTTTCTATCAGTAATTGAAGGGGAAGATATAGGTTTGGAGTAAAAATTTTTTTATGCGAGAAATTATCTCTTCCATAATTTGTTGCACAATGGATAATTATGTCACTATTGATGCTTTGATCAATCTCGGAGCAATGAAGCTCATCATATTTTTTATATTTCATTAATTCTAATGCAGGAGAAGAATGAATAATGTTAGTAATTCTGTGTTGATCGGCCAGCAACATTTCTGCAATATGCTTACCAAGATAACCAGACCCTCCAGTGATCAAAATTTTTTTAGATTTTAAGAGACTCATTAGTAAGAAAATTTTTTAAGAAGGTTTGAGTAACTGTTATCAGGCAAATCATTTATAAGCTTAAGTAATGAATTTTTGCAAATAAATTTTTGTTTAAATGCAGTTGCCTCTGGAGATCCAATGAGAACTGATTGTCTATTCTGAATAGTCTGAATGTAGTTAGAGGCTTGGAGGAGAGAGTCTGGTGTTCCAGCATCAAGCCATGCCCATCCTTGTTGTAATAGATTGACCTCCAATAAATTATCTTTTAAAAAAATTTTGTTTATATCTGTAATTTCAAGCTCGCCTCGTCTTGATGGCTTTAAATTTTCAGCATATTCGACAACATTATTGTCATATATATAAAGTCCTGTTACTGCATAATTAGATTTGGGATTTTTCGGCTTCTCTTCAATAGATTTTACGATATTATGTTTCCCAAATGTTACAACACCATATCTCTCAGGATCAGGAACCTTGTATCCAAAAACTATAGCTTTTTTTTCTTTTGGCTTGATATTCTTAAGTCCTGGACCATAAAAAATATTATCTCCCAGTATAAGGGCTACTTGATTATTGCCAATGAATTTTTTTCCTATAATAAATGATTCAGCTATTCCATTTGGATTCTTTTGAGTTTTATATTTGATTGAGATTCCCCATTTGCTGCCATTGCCAAGCAAATAATTAAATTTCTTTATATCATCAGGCCTGCAGATAATAAGAACTTCTTTTATGCCAAGTTCCATAAGAGTGCATAAAGGGTAATAAATTAGGGGTTTATCATAAATGGGTAGCATTTGCTTTGAAACTGAAAGAGTTATTGGATTAAGTCTGGATCCAGTCCCACCAGCTAATATAATTCCCTTCATTCAATAACCCCTTGTTTTATAAAAATATTTTATCTCATTTTTTGTTGATGTTCGCCAATCCTGAATCTGAAAATCGAAAACTTTTTGTATTTTACTATTCGATAAAGCTGAATATTTTGGTCTATTGGCTTCTTGCTTATATGTTTTTAACTTTTCAAGAATTGGTTCTTTGGTGATATAGCCAAAATTATAAGCCTGTTTAAAAATATATTTTGCAAAATCGTACCAACTTATAATTGGACCATTCGCACCAAAGTTATATAATCCAAAATCTTTTTTATAATAACCATTTACAATTAAATAATTTATAAAGCTCGAGAGTTGATTAGCAGATGTGGGCCTGCCAACCTGATCATTTACAATATGAAATTTTTTTTGCTTTGTAATATTTATTAGCATTGTCTGAAAAAAACTTTTATGGGAATGGCTGTAAAGCCATGAAATTCTAAAAATAAAAAATTTTTTTGCATTTTCTAAGATATGCAAATCACCATTAAGTTTAGTTTGCCCATATACATTGATTGGATTAGGGTTATCTTTTTCTTTATAAGGTAATTTTTTCCCCCCATCAAAAACATAGTCGGTAGAAAAATGAATTAGAGTTGCATTAACTTTATTGCAATATTTAACTAAGCTTCTTAAGCTCTGATGGTTAATATTATCTGCTGTTTCTCTCTCTTTTTCAGCTAAGTCAACATTTGTAAATGCTGCACAGTTTATGACAATATTTGGTAGAACATTTAAAAAAACTTTTTTTAGTAATGTATCATTTTCTAGAGGGAGATCATTTCTTTCGAGACATAATAGTTCAAATTGATGCAATGATCTTGCAAGAATTGTTCCAAGCTGACCTCCAGATCCCAGTATTAGAATTTTCATCTTTACCGAGATTTCTCATGCAGCCAATTTTTATTTTCAACAAACCATTGAACTGTTTTCATCAATCCTTCATCTATTTGGACTCTAGGTGAAAATCCTAATTCATCATATATCTTTGTGGCATCTATTGCATACCTCAAATCATGCCCAGGTCTGTCATCGACAAAAGTTATTAGATTACTATATTGAGAAATTTTTTTGCTTGGGGATATTGTATCTAACAAGGTACAAATTTTTTGAACAAGATCAAGATTTGTAACTTCATTATTTCCACCTATATTATATTTTTCTCCTGGCACACCTTTTTCCAAGACTTTGATAAGGGCAGAAGCATGATCTTCAACAAATAGCCAATCTCTTATATTTAATCCATTGCCATATATTGGGATATTCTCATGATTTAATGCTTTATGAATTACAACTGGAATCAGCTTTTCAGGAAATTGCCATGGACCATAATTATTTGAGCAATTAGTTATTATTGCAGGAATATCAAATGTTTTAAACCAAGCTCTAACAAGCATATCAGATGATGCTTTTGATGCTGAATATGGTGAGTTTGGTGAGTATTTTGTTGTTTCAGAAAAAGGAGAATCAGTTTTTTTAAGCGACCCATAGACTTCATCAGTTGATACATGAATAAATTTTTTCTTCAGTTTATCTTCGGCAGTCCAAAGCTCATTAACAGATTGAAGTAAGTTAAATGTGCCTATAATATTGCTCTCGATAAATACTTTTGGAGAATGGATAGAGTTATCAACATGAGATTCGGCAGCAAGATGTAAAATTATATCTGGGAAATACTTACTGATAATTTCTTGAGTCTTTTTGAAATTACAAATATTAACTTCATGGAAAGAGTAATTTGGATGACTTTGAATATCTATAAGTGCCTCTGGCATTGAGGCATAAGATTTTTTGTCAATATTTATAACTTGATATTGGCTGTTAGATAAGATCATTTTTATTACTGAAGATCCTATAAATCCCAGCCCACCTGTTACTAGAATTTTCTTCATAGCGAAATGGTGTTTATTGATTTACCGGCTAAATCTTTTTTTGAAAAATGCATCTTATCCCATGAGATTGGAAGTTTTAAATTTAACTCTTTAGCACTCGCAAGAAGTGAAATATCATGTTCAGGAGAAAAGTACTCAGAAACTTTGTATGCAACCTCAGTATTTTCTTCCGTTGTTAAGAACCCGTGAGCAAAGCCTTCAGGTATATATAGCTGATTAAATTTTTTAAAACTAAGCTCAAATGACCTTGATTCTAAGAATGTAGAAGACCCTTTTCTTATATCAATTATTATGTCAATGATTGAGCCTTGCAAAACTCTGACTAATTTAGCTTGCGCCATTGGAGACTTCTGAAAGTGCATACCTCTAAAAGTAAATTTTTTGATAGATTTAGAGAAGTTATCTTGGATGAAGGTAGCATTAATACCAAGGCTCTTATATTGGCTTTGGTTGTAAGTTTCAGAAAAAAAACCTCTAGAATCCTTAAATTTTTCAGGAGTAAGCAATATAACCTCACCATCAAAAAATTTTTGAATTTGCATACCTTTTAATTAAGATAATCTGAGTAAGAGGAGCTTAAGTAATCTTTAAGGCAAACTTTCCAATCTCTCATAATATTAAAATTTCTTATGTTTAATTTAGAGTTTACAAGTCTTTCCGATCCTGGTCTTGGAGCAAAATATTCATCCTTAAAAAAATCAGAGCTTACTTCTTTAACATTAATTTGTTCAGACAAGCTAAAGAAGTTTAATATTTCTTGTGCAACCTCAAAGCGTCCAGTTAGACCTCCGCAGACTAAGTTATAAAGACCCCATATTTCTTTCTCAAGTAAAAGTTTTGTATTTTTTGCAAAATCACACGTATATGTTGGAGTGCCAAGTTTATCATTTACGACATATAATTCTTTTTTGCCAGCTTTGAGCTGCTTCATTATTTTTGATACAAATTTTTTATCTTTTTTAGGTCCTCCCCCCATCATCCAGCCCGCCCTTAAAATTAAATAACGCTTTGAATTATTTTGTACGTATACTTCCCCAGCATACTTGCTCCTTGCATAATGACAAATTGGGTTTGGGAGGTCCCAGTCATCAAACCAATCTTTGCTACCATCAAAAATTCCAGCCGTAGAAATATATAAAAGAGGAATATCTAATGCATTCGCTATAAGAACTGCATTTTCTACAGAGAGAGTATTAGTATTGTAAGTATCTTCAATATTATTCTCGCAAAACTCTAGATCAGTATGAGCTCCAAGATGAAAAAGGTAATCAGGATTGAATTCTAATACCTCATTTTTATATGCATTATAGTTTCTAAAATCTAATTTAGTAATCCATTGTTCTGAATCGTCTAAATCTGAACACTTAAGCACATAGTCATTTTTAAACTCATGATAAAATGCATCTCCGAGCATCCCACCCGAGCCTGCAATATAAATTTTTTTCATATTTTTTTTTCCATATATTTAAGTAAGTGTTTTAAAGATATCGAGATATTTTTCTTGATTTATTTCTTGAGAAAATTTACTTTGGAATTTTAGCCGAGCATTACGACCCATTTTTTCTCTAAGCTCATTATTGCAAATCAGTTTATGTAATTTAGCTATCCACTCTTCATTATTTTCTACTAGGAAACCTTCTATACCATTAGAAATTATATTTGTAATATTTCCAAACTTGCTTGAAACACTAGGTATTCCAATTGCCATGTATTGTAATGTTTTAAGACCGCTTTTTCCAGTAATCCAAGGGTCGTTAGGAAGAGGGTAAAGGCCTATATCAATCTGATGCAGTTGAGAAATTTCTTCTTTTTCACTCCATTGTAAAACTTCAATATTAAGAAATGGATGGCTAAATTCAAAGTTTCCAATTATTAAAAGTTTAAATTTTATTTTTTTAGATAAATCTTCTAAATATGGAATTATCATCTCAAGATATTTTTTTGAGCTAAAAGTGCCAGTCCAACCAATACAAATTAATTTACTATCTATTTTTTTTTGCCTTGGAAAGAATTTTTTTGAATCAAGCGTAGGAAGAATGCATGATGCAGGTTTGACTTTTGATATTTTCTTACATTGCAAAGCTAGAGAAGGGGTACTTGCAATTATATATTCAGCATTCTCTATAAGCACCTCATAGCGCTTACTGCTGCTGAAAAACTTTTTAATAAAACTTTTTTCTTGCGATCTCTGTTCTAGTAAATTATCTTCAATGTCATAAATAATTTTTCTAGACATGAAACAAGCTAATCTTTCAAAAATAATTGGCCCAACTGGCATCACATACAAAAAAATATAAACAACATCATATTTCCCCAATTTGAATAACATAAAAGTGCGACGCAATATACAAAGAAGGGTCAGAGCAATTTTTTTTATATAGTTTCCATCTTTATAGATTATTTTCCACAAGTTTTCTGACATAAAGGAATCAATATCTATCTCAAAGTCATTATCTTTTAAATATTTGTAATGTGGTTCAAATTTTAATCTTTGACCTGCTGCACAATTTTGAGGAAATGGGCATAAAAATAGGACTCTCTTCATTTTGATCTTAACTTTTCAAGCAGCGCCAAAGCCAAATCTGGACAGAATTGCATGGTCTGCTTTGATCTAAAACTTTTAATCTGAAAGATTAAAAGATTTCTTAATATCCATACAGGTGTTAAAGCAATTAGGATTGCTATTAGCTTCTTTGAAAATGAAATTTCTTGAGATCCCCGAACAAATTGATGCCATATTTTTAAACCAAAGCGATCATATGCTCTTGAGCTTAAATATCTTTTAATTTTATTTAATGGATTCTTATTAATTACTTGATTTTTTGCTTCATTCGAGAATCCATCCGCATCCCAAATTATTTTAGGATAAAAAATATTCCATATTTGGAAGTGTTTTTCAGTCCAAGTTTGAGAATGGAGCCTCATTTTAATAATTGGGTCAGCATAAAAACATGCGCTAGAGGAAAGCTTGGCTCTTAAAATACAATCAATGTGACTAAAATATGTCCCTTGTGTATTGATATTGTAATTTTTATCCCATAGATCTTTCTTAATTATTATGCATGGAAGATAGGTTAAATATCCTGCCATTGAGCTTAAAAAATCATTATTATTATCTTTCTGAAATATTATATTTTGCGTTATAGGCATTCTTCTTGTTTGAATAACATTATCTAAATAAAAACTTTGGCTGTTAACTATCACAATTGGATGCTCAGTGCTTTCAAGAAATTGTAAAAATATTTTCATTGACTTGGGCACAACCATATCATCATCACCAAAGAACCAGATATACTTTCCAGAAGCCATAGTAGATACCATATAAGTGTTTTCATCTAAGCTTGGAGCGTCTAATGATCTTCTGTAGCTCAAGTTTTGATGAAAATCTATAATGTTTAAAATAGCAAGATTTGTATCATTATTTTTAGAGTTATCTGAAATACATATTTCTACCTGTTTTTTTTGTTCATCTGATAATTCATCAAATAGAGAATTTATAGCTTCAACCAACAAACTAGTTTTGTTATTTGATGGTATGACTATGGAAAGAAGAAAGTTATTTTTCATAATAAACGTACAATTTTATCCGATTGTACATTTTTTATTCATATCTCCCCTTATTAATTTAGTAATTTGGCCATCTTTATCATTCTATTATTTATTTAACAGTCTATAATTCAGATTAACTTAATCTGTACTTTTTATTGTTTATGTGTGGAATCTTTGGGATTTATTCTCCTCAACAAAATGTAATTCAAAATCTCTGCGATGAGCTTGAATTAGGAATGAGTTATATCCAAAGAAGAGGGCCTGATGGCAATGGGATCTGGAGCCATAATCAAGGGTATTTAGGTTTTGCTCACACAAGACTATCAATAATTGAATTATCAAAATTTGGAAGTCAACCTCGTACATCAAAAAATAATCGATTTCATATAACTTATAATGGTGAAATTTATAATCATGCTGATATCAGAAATCAGCTTCAAAAAGATTTTTTATTACCAAGCAATTATTGGGATAGTGGATCTGATACCGAAACATTAATTGAGGCTCTCTCTTTATGGGGTATTAAAAAAACACTTCAAACTATTAAAGGGATGTTTGCTTTTGCTTTGTGGGATGATCTTGATAAAACCTTATTTCTTGCACGAGATAGAGTAGGAGAAAAGCCACTTTATTTCGGTTGGATTGGGCCATTGCTATATTTTAGCTCTGATATTGCTGCATTTAAGGCCAGTAAAGCTTTTAATAATCCAATTTCTCAAAATGCCTTAAAACTTTATACAGAATTTAATTATGTTCCAGCTCCTTACTCCATTTTTGAGAATATATATAAATTATTGCCTGGAACCTTCATGCAGTTTAAACATGGCGCCACTCCATCTGAAACTGCTAATTTCCCAATTAAAAATTCACCTAGAGTAAAATGTGAAACTTACTGGTCTTTTGAGAATATTATTACTAGAAGACAGGATCCGATTAAAAACTTATCAGATGGCATTGATAATATTGAAGAAGCTCTTACCAAATCAATTGAATCTCAAACTCTTTCTGATGTTCCGTTGGGTGCATTTTTATCTGGTGGAATTGATTCCAGTTTAATCGTTGCTCTTTTATCCAAAATCCAATCCAGTCAGACTAAGACCTATACAATTGGCTTCTATGAGGAATACTTAAATGAAGCGCCATATGCAAAAAAGGTTGCTAAGCACCTTGGGACTGATCATACAGAATTATATATTCATGTAGATGATATGGTAGATGTCATTCCGGAACTTCCAAATGTTTATTCAGAACCATTTGCAGATTCCTCTCAAATACCCACGATGATAGTTTCCAAATTGGCAGTTCAAAATGTAAAAGTTGCTCTCTCTGGTGATGCTGGTGATGAGCTTTTCGGTGGTTATAATCGTTATTTTTGGTCTCAGAGAATCTGGAGCAAGCTTTCGTGGATGCCTTTAAGCATGAGGCAGTCTTTAGGAGAGCTAATTGCAAAAATACCAACTAAGAGACTCGATGCAGCTTATTCGGTGCTAGCAAATTTTTTACCACAGAAATTACATGCCAATCAGTTTGGTCACAAAGTGTCTAAACTTGGGAATAGGCTAAGAGGAGTTTCTTCCCTTGAGGATCTCTATATAAGCCTAGTAAAAGAATGGCAGCTTAATAACTGTCTTAGCTCTAAAGAAGCATCAAATCTTTCTCTTTTGAATAGTAATTTATATAAATTTCCTAATTTAGATATTCGTGAGAGAATGATGTTTTGGGACTCAATTAGTTACTTACCAGATGATATTCTATGTAAAGTCGATAGAGCTGCCATGTATTATAGTCTTGAAACTAGATGTCCATTTCTTGATCCAGGAGTAATTGAGTCAGCTTGGAATATTTCCTTAGACTTAAAGATTAAGAATGGTTCTGGTAAATATATTTTGAAAGCTCTTCTAGAGAAACATCTTCCAAGAGATTTATTTGAAAGACCAAAGGCTGGTTTTGCAATACCAGTTGGAGATTGGCTTCGAACTTCAATGCGGCCTTGGGCAGAGGAGCTCTTATCTGAAAAGAGGATTTACGAAGATGGTCTTTTTGAAAGTTATTTAATTTCTAATATTTGGAATTCACACTTAGAGGGTAATGATTCTCATAATGCGTTATGGTCGATTTTGATGTTTAATTCATGGGCTGACAACTTCAAAGCCCTAAAACCTAAATAGATTTCTTTCTGCAAAAGTAAGCCCCATCTTTGCCGGTATTTACTATTTTATAACCCGAATCATTAATCAGCTTGATAACTTGTTTTTGTGACATAGGCTTATCATAATAGGCATACATCCCATCAAGTGTATCTAAAATTGCCATGCTTTCTAGTTGCCCTTCATTAAGATTTAAAATTCCCTTGTAATCATATATAGGAATAAGGCTATCGCTAAGAAATTTTGAGTTGAATAGAATTTTTTGTATAACTCTTTTTATCTTAAGTAATTTCTTAATATGCTTTCTTAAAAATATTTCATATGACTCATATTTTATAAATTTTTTAAAAAAAGGTCTCCATATAAGGTATTTTGGGGAGAGCATGCCTGCTTTAGGAGTAGTATATATATCAAAGAAGACATCACCATTTTCTTTTACAAATTCAAATAGCTTTAATATTGACTTTCTTGGATCAGGAGTATGCTGCAGTACACCCCTACAAATTACAACATCAAATTTTTGATCTGCAGCTAATTTAGTAAAATCTGCTTTAATCAAAGTAAGATTCTTGGAACCCTTACTAACATTATAAAAAATTGCCTGCGAAAGATCTACAGATACACAATCTGCAGCTTCTTTGACTATATGCTCAGTGAATCTTCCTGCCCCAGAGCCAAGCTCAATAACTGTTTTGCCTTCGAGAGAGCTAATTGGATTAAAGATTAAATTTGTTAATAAATCCTCAGAGATTGAAAAATTATTTATGCTGTCAATTTGAGTCGCTGTGTGATCTCTCCACTGTTTTCCAAAATTGCTGGTATATCCGTCTTCTTTATTTAAGATTAAAACACCATTCGATTCTTGAAAGTTATTTTGGAAATATTTTAAATTCATTTTGCTCTATTAATTTATAAATTTAGAATGTATTTTATCAATCACTTATTTGTAATACCACCAGTTAATATTAACGGCTTGACATATTTTATGAGGGACTTTTTCTAGCAAAATAATTATTTAACACCCTGCCAATCTTTTCATTTTCATTTGCCCAGAGAACTAGACCCAAACTAAGTATAGGCATTAATGGATATAAATAACGTAAATGAGCCACAATTAAGAAAGAGGGAATTACATATGCAAAGACTGAAAGTACCAACCAGTTTTTTCTAAAAAAATATTTAATGGTGCCATAAAAGCTGAATGAATTTATAAATAACATTATTGCTAAAAATGAAAGTGAAAAGAATGATGACAAGACTCCCCCTTCAAACATAGTAATAAAACCATATCCAGTTATTAATTCCCTCGCACCCAAGAGAAGAAACAAATGTATAGGAACTAGAATAATAATACTAAGTATAATCGCAAAATATTTTGGAAGATGCTCAAACCATAAGATAATTTCAAACAGAGAGTATGGCCCATATTTAAAACCAAGCCCTAATAAACTAAAGTACTCTATACCTCCAAATGAAAATATTAAACCAATAATGCACATCGAAAAAAATAATATTCTTAATAAAGAAGATTTATTGAAATGAATATAAGCTGAAAGAAAAATATATGCTAAATATGCTTGAGCAAGAGGGTTTCTTATGGAAACTAAAAGGCATGCAATTAGTAAAAACTTAAGAGTTAATGGCTCCCTATAATAAGCAGCAACAAATATATGAAGAATGCCAAGGCAACCAAATGTATCTGTGGTCAATCTTAAGTAGTTGTAGCTTAAGTATGGATTTAGAGCAATTAAGGTAACTACAAAGTATACCATCCTAATTTTATGCTCCGTTTTAAGGCTGTCCAATGCAATATTTATGATAATTAAATCTCTCGCTGTATTTAAAAAGAACGCTAAAATTACTGCCTGCCAATTTGATAAATCTGTTATACCTAAAGCGCAAACTCCTAAAGTATATGCAAAATTAGGAGTTTCAGCGTTACATGCAAAATACCCGCTTAGTTGGTTAGTAACAGTTAAATCAGGATAGTAAAAGTAGTCTCTAAAAAAAACATACTCCATGATTATGTATACAGCAGTTGTAGTAAAAAATTGTATTAAAAAATACAACTGATAAGCCTTGATTCCATCTGCCCTGAAGTTTTTCAGTGTTGCCATAATTATGATGTCAATAAAAAATATTCTATTTGTTTGTAATGCCTAAAATTACAACATTTAAACATAAATTATTTTTTTCACCTAAAATATTCCTCATCATATAAACTGTTTATTTTTATAATATTTCAATATGATTTACTATATTTTTTTCTTTCTCACGGCTATTCCCGTAGCTTTAGAAGATAAAAAAGAAATTACTTTGCCTACTAAAAAAAATAGAGAAATTACATTTCTAGGGTACATTTTTCTTTTTTTCACAACTTTATTTGTTGGAACTAGATTTGATGTAGGTGCTGATTATAAACTGTATTCTCTAAACTTTGATAATCTTCACAGCGATAGTTTTTTTGATTTATTTTTTTCATTATGGTCATACACTGCAAGAGATGTAGGCTATGAGTTTATTAGTTTAGTTGCAGCCAAATTAAATATAGGTTTTGAAGGAGTAACTCTTATCTCTGGCTTTATATTTTCTTATGGGCTTGTAAAATTCTGCTTTACTTTATCAAGACCATGGTTAGCTCTATTAGTTTCTATACCGTATGTGATCATAGTGGTTGGTATGGG
>Ga0181552_10003362_pt1 | contig 11456 bp, 9 predicted proteins | sample 011ome_18_FD_130583 | JGI IMG/M metagenome (GOLD analysis project Ga0181552, IMG submission 130583) | Coastal salt marsh microbial communities from the Groves Creek Marsh, Skidaway Island, Georgia - 011501BT metaG (megahit assembly) | ecosystem: Environmental > Aquatic > Marine > Intertidal zone...
GGAAAAAACTTAGTTCAAATTTGTCGAACATCACCTTGTTGGTTAAGAGGTTCTGATAAAATTACTAAAACAATTTGTGAAGAAACAAAATGCCATATCAATGAAACCAGTAAAGATAATTTATTCACTGTTGTGGAGGTTGAATGTTTAGGTGCATGCTCTAATGGCCCTATGATTCAAATCAATAACGATTTTTTTGAAGATCTTGATGAAAACTCCACTAAAGAAATTATTCAAAATATTAAAAATGGTACGCCTAATAAAATAGGGTCACAAAAAGGAAGAAAGAGTTCCGAGAATGCTTAGCAATAAAGATAAAATCTTCCAGAATCTTCATGGTTTTGATGACGCGTTTTTAGAGGGAACTTTAAAAAGAGGCACTTGGTCAAATACCAAAGAGCTATTATCTAAAAGTCAAAATGAAATAATAGAATTAGTTAAATCCAGTCAATTAAGAGGAAGGGGAGGGGCTGGTTTTTCTACTGGTTTAAAATGGTCCTTTATGCCAAAAGATACAGGTAAACAACATTACTTAGTTGTTAATGCAGATGAGTCAGAACCAGGTACTTGTAAGGACAGAGAAATAATTAGAAATGATCCCCATATGCTTATTGAGGGATGTTTGATTGCATCCTATGCAATTCAAGCTTCTAAGTGCTACATCTATATTAGGGGTGAGTATCATTTTGAATACATGCAATTAGAGAAGGCCATACTAGAGGCTTACGATAAAAATTTAATTGGAAAGAACGCATGCGGTAGTGGATTTGATTTTAATTTATATGTTCATCGAGGTGCTGGTGCTTATATTTGCGGTGAAGAAACGGCACTTTTAGAGAGTTTAGAAGGAAAAAAAGGTCAACCTAGATTAAAACCTCCTTTCCCAGCTGGTTGTGGTCTATACGGCATGCCAACAACAATTAATAATGTCGAGTCGATCGCTGTTGTTCCTACAATACTGAGAAGAGGTTCTGAATGGTTTAAATCAATTGGAACTGAGAATAATACCGGCACAAAGATTTTCTGTATCTCCGGCAACGTGAATAAACCTTGCACTGTAGAAGAGGCAATGGGCATTCCTTTAAAAGAGCTCATCGAAAAGCATGCGGGGGGCGTTCAAGGTGGTTGGGATAATTTAAAAGCAATCATTCCGGGCGGTTCAAGTACTCCACTGCTTCCTAAAAATATTTGTGAAACTGTTTTAATGAATTTTGATGATTTAAGAAATAACGGATCTGGTTTAGGAACAGCCGGTGTAATTGTAGTAAATAACGAATTTAATATAGCTGAAGTTATTGAGCGGTTTGCTCATTTTTATAAACATGAAAGTTGTGGTCAATGTACTCCTTGTCGAGAAGGCACAGGATGGATGTTTAGAATGATGCAAAAGGTAGTCAAAGGAGATATTACAGCAGAGCAAATCGAATTGCTTGAAAATGTTACCAAACAAGTTGAAGGCCACACTATTTGCGCATTAGGTGATGCTGCGGCATGGCCAATACAAGGATTAATTAAAAATTTTAAAGACGATTTAATAAAAAAATCGAACAAGAAAAGAAAAGCTTCATGAGTGATAATTTGATTACCATTAAAATTAATAATCAGGAATTACAGGTAGATAGAAATCTAACAGTTATGCAAGCTTGTGAAATTGCAGGGGAAGAGATCCCTAGATTTTGTTATCACGACAAACTATCTATAGCTGGAAATTGTAGAATGTGTTTAGTAGAAATAGAAAAAGCGCCTAAGCTTGTTTCTTCATGTACAATGCCTTTGATGGACGGCATGTCTATTATTACTAATTCAGAAAAAGTAAAAGCTGGCCGTAAAGGTGTGATGGAGTTTTTATTAATTAATCACCCATTAGATTGTCCAATCTGTGATCAAGGCGGTGAATGTGATTTACAAGATCAAGCTATGTATTATGGATTTGATAAATCTAGATATAAAGAAAACAAAAGAGCTGTAGATAACAAAAATATGGGTCCTTTAGTCAATACAATTATGACCCGTTGTATTCATTGTACAAGGTGTGTTCGATTTATAACTGAAGTTGCGGGTGTCCCTGAAATTGGAATGTTGGGTCGTGGTGAAAATGCTGAAATTACCACTTATTTAGAGCAATCCATTACATCTGAATTATCTGGTAATGTTATTGACCTTTGCCCAGTAGGGGCTTTGACTAGTAAGCCTTACCAGTTCAAAGCAAGACCGTGGGAGTTAAAAAGAACAGACTCAATTGATATTTTTGATTCAGTTGGTTCAAACATAAGAATAGATAGCCGTGCACAAGAAATTCTAAGAGTAACACCTAGAGCTAACGAAGATATTAATGAAGAGTGGATTACAGATAAAGTTAGATTTAACTATGATGGATATTACCAACAAAGAATAGATTCACCCTATGTTAGAAAAAATAACAAACTTGAAGCAGTTAGTTGGGATGAGGCGCTTGATTTATTAAAAATAAAGTTAAAAAAAGCAAATCCTTTAGCAATGATTGGTGAACATGTTGATTTAGAAACAGGTTTCGCTGTGAAAAAATTTATGAGTAATTTTGGCGAAAATAATATTGAATGCCGAATAGATAACCAAGCTGCAAATTCAGATATATCTAGTTTTAGGTTTAACACACCACTTATTGAGTTAGAAAATGCTGATTTGATCATACTTTGTGGAACGAACCCAAAGGTAGAAGCTCCAATTATTAATCAAAAAATTTTAAAGGCTTATAACAATAACGCTGAAATAATTAATATTGGTGATGATATTTCACTTAATTATAAAGTTAACTATTTAGGAAATGATTTGAATTTGTTAAACGATCATAAATTGGTTAGCAAGATTTCTAAAGCGTCTAATCCTATACTAATTGTGGGTGCAGCATTACTCACCTCAATTTCAAAAACACAAACTTTAGACTCAATAATAAAATTTGCACATGATCAAAAAATTATTAATAAAAAAAGAAATGGATTAAATTTTTTAACTCCTTATGCATCAAGAGTAGGCCAATTATTACTTGCAAATACTACCAACCAAACATGTCAGCCTTTTAATAAATTAAAGAAAGATGTAAGCGATGGTAAATACGACACCATCCTTTCATTCTCCTCTGAGAGCATAGCTGATAGTGCGTTTGATAACTCCTTTAAAGTTTATTTCGGTCATCATGGAGATGATGGAGCTATGGCATCTGATATTGTCTTGCCTACTCCTTTATATACTGAAAAAAATGGTTTTTTTGTAAATATTGAGGGTAGATTACAGGAAGCAAAAAAGTGTCATAACACGATTGGCCAAGCTAAAGAAGAATGGTCAATTTTAAAACAATTGTCAAATTTACTTAGGTATAAGTTTGTACCAGAGTCTTTTGATGAATTACGATCTGAAATGTTCTCAGATTTTTCAAACTTACCAAGTTTAAATTCTATTTTAGAAGGTAACCCCAATTCATCTATATCTTCATCTAATATTTCTTTTGAAAGTTGTGTTTTTAACTATCCAATAAATAATTTCTACATGTCTGATGTTGTATCTAAAAATTCAATTACTATGTCCAAATGCGTTAGTGAAATTTTATCTAAACCCCTCTTGGAGAAATCTGCTTAATGGAACCAGTATTACTTAAAATTATTATAGGTGTTTTGAAAATTTTTAGCTTTGTAGTGCCTATTTTGGTGTCTGTTGCTTTGCTTGTTTATTTGGAGAGAAAAGTTCTAGGAGCCGTTCAATTGAGAAAAGGTCCTAATGTAGTAGGTCCTTTTGGTATTCTTCAGAGTTTTGCGGATGTTATTAAGTTAATTACAAAGGAAAACTTACTTCCCTCGAGTTCCAATAAATTTTTATTTATTTTTGCTCCCATGCTTACGCTTTTGCTGAGTTTAATTGCTTGGGCCGTAATACCTGTAAGTTCTACTTACGTTATTTCTAATATTAATATTGGTATTTTATACTTATTCGCTGTTTCATCTTTTGGTGTTTATGGGGTGATTATTGCTGGCTGGGCTAGTAACTCAAAATACCCTTTCTTAGGAGCATTGCGTTCTGCTGCGCAGATGATTTCTTATGAGGTCTCAATTGGCTTTGTAATTATTACTGTATTAATTTGTGTAGGTTCATTAAATTTAATTGATATCGTGGAAAGTCAAAAAAATCTTTGGTTTGCTATCCCACTTTTACCAATGTTCGTAGTTTTTATAATTTCTGCTTTAGCAGAAACAAACAGATTGCCATTTGATCTTCCTGAAGATGAAGCAACTTTAGTTGCTGGTTTTTTCACTGAATATTCTTCAATTTCATTTGGTTTATTTTTTTTAGCAGAATACGCCAATATGATTTTAATGAGTTCACTTACTGTTATTTTATTTTTAGGTGGATGGTATCCTCCTTTGGATATATTTCCATTAAACGCAATACCGGGCATAATTTGGTTTGCAGCAAAAGTATTTTTGATTTTATTTGTTTTTCTGTGGGTGAGAGCGACGTTTCCTCGCTATCGTTATGACCAATTAATGAGATTAGGTTGGAAAATATTTTTACCCTTAACTTTAATTTGGGTCGTACTGACCTCAGGATTTTTATTTTATTTTGATATGCTACCGAGTTAAAAAAAAATGACAACACTTATTAGATATATAAAAACTTTTACGCTTTTTGAACTTCTTAAAGGAATGTTATTAACTTTACGATATTTTTTTAAACCTAAAGTAACTTTAAACTACCCAAACCAAAAAGGACCCTTAAGCCCCAGATTCAGGGGTGAACATGCATTAAGAAGATATTCGAACGGTGAAGAAAGATGTATTGCATGTAAATTATGTGAAGCAGTTTGCCCCGCTCAGGCTATTACGATTGAAGCAGAACCTAAACCCGATGGGAGTAGAAGAACCACAAGATATGACATTGATATGACTAAATGTATTTATTGCGGTTTATGTCAGGAAGCATGTCCTGTAGACGCCATTGTTGAAGGTCCAAACTTTGAATATGCAACGGAGACCAGAGAAGAGTTGCTCTATGACAAAGAAAAACTATTAAGAAATGGAGATATTTGGGAAAAGCAAATCAGTGAAAATATTAAAAGGGACAGCAAGTTTAGATAATGTTTTTATTAGCAACTTTTTATATTTTTGCTGCATTTTTGGTAATGACATGTCTTTCCGTATTGTTCTCTAAAAATCCTGTTAACTCTGTGTTATTTCTTGTTCTTGCATTTCTAAACTCAACTTTCTTGTTTATTTTAATTGGTGCCGAATTTGTAGGTATCATTCTAGCTATTGTCTATATTGGAGCTGTTGCGATTTTATTTTTATTTGTTGTAATGATGCTTGATATTCAAATCAATTCTTTAGCCCTAAATATTAAAAGATATACGCCTTTAGCTGTATTATTTGCTGGCATTATATTGGCTGAAATTATCTATCTATCCATTTTTAAGTCTAATAATCCAAGTTTAAATTTAATTACAAAATATGAAAACAATACTGAGCAAATTGGTAATGTTCTCTATACTGATTATTTTTTAGAATTTCAGCTTAGTGGAATAGTTTTATTGCTTGCAATGATTGGAGCTATTGTCTTAACACATGTCTATAAACCTACTATTAAACGTCAAAATATCGAAAAACAAAATATGACTACCGCAAAGGATCGAGTAAGACTAGTTAAAGTAAAATCTGGAGAGGGCATTGATGACTAGTTTGTCGTATAATCACTTTTTTATTCTATCTTTGATAATTTTTATGATTGGTTGTTTTGGTTTATTTTTAAATCGTCGAAATATGATTTTAATACTTATGTGCATCGAAATTATTCTACTAGCTGCTAATATTAACTTTGTCTCTGCTTCTGTTTTTTTAAATGATATTAACGGACAAATTTTTTCAATATTTATTCTTACAATTGCAGCTGCAGAAGCAGCCATAGGCTTAGCAATTTTGGTAATTTATTTTAGAAATAAAGGGGAAATTGATGTGACTCAAATCAATCGACTAAAAGACTAATGATAAAATATCAATTACTTTTTTTTATTCCATTAATATCAACTGTGTTGACATACCCAGCTGGCAAATTGATTGGCGATAAGGCTGCTCAATATTTATCATCGGGTCTTATTTTAGCTGCTTCACTATTAAGCTGGTATTTATTTATACAATTTGTTCAAGGTAGCGATATTGAATTTATTGTTCCTGTTTTAGATTGGTTATTAATTTCAGGAAAGTTTTTTAATTGGGGAGTTTCTATTAATTCTCTTACCTTGTTAATGCTAACACTTGTCCTAACTGTTTCTGCTTTAGTTCATATCTACTCTATAGAGTATATGTCTCATGATAATTCTAAAACTCGTTTTATGACTTATTTGAGTCTTTTCACCTTTTGTATGGTGGCGCTAGTTGTAAGTGATAACTTAATTCAATTATTCTTTGGATGGGAGGGCGTGGGGCTTGCTTCTTATCTTTTAATTGGTTTTTGGCATCATAAAAAATCGGCAAATCTTGCTGCCATGAAGGCTTTTTTAGTGAACAGAGTTGCCGATTTTGGCTTTTTAATTGGCATAGCAACACTTTATATATGTCTTGATACCTTATCTATAAATGACGTTATTGCTCAAAAAGATAAATTGTACCAAATTCAAATTACTTTTTTAGGCCAACAAATTAATGCGTTGGTTTTTGCTTGTTTCTTCTTATTTATAGGTGCAATGGGAAAGTCAGCTCAATTTGGTTTTCATACTTGGTTGCCAGATGCTATGGAAGGACCAACTCCTGTATCAGCATTAATTCACGCAGCTACCATGGTAACCGCAGGGGTTTTCCTGACTGTGCGATTTAGCGAGTTAATGGTCATGTCTGATTTTGTGATGACCTTTGTTTTAACTATCGGTTTGATGACAGCTTTTTTTGCTGCTTCAGTTGGTTTTTTTCAAAAAGATATCAAAAAAGTAATCGCTTATTCAACCTGTAGCCAATTGGGTTTTATGTTTGTTGCTTGTGGTCTTGGCGCATTTAATGTTGCTATCTTCCATTTAATTACACATGGTTATTTTAAAGCATTATTGTTTCTTTCTTCTGGTTCTGTCATTCATGGCGTCCATGATGAGCAAGATATGGATAAAATGGGTAACCTATTTACTAAAATGAAATTTACTGCAATTATGATGTGGATTGGAACATTAGCAATCATCGGCTTCCCATATTCTTCGGGTTATTTTTCAAAAGACCTTATTCTTAGTTCTTCCTTTAATCTTAATCAAAATGGAGCATTGGTTTATGTTATCTTAGCAGTAGTTTCGGCTATGACAGCTTTTTACTCTTTTAGGTTAATTTTCAAAGTGTTTCATGGAAACTATAGGGGCGAGTATAAGTATGAGAAAATTCATGAGTCTGGATTTTTTATGTTAACTCCCTTATTCATACTCTCCATTGGAGCTATTTTTGCTGGTTACTTCTTAAAAGATATAATTGCGGGCAATAACTTAAATGATTTTTGGAGGGGTGTTATTTTCATAGGCTCATCTGAACACCATTATTCCTCTATGTTTACAATATTATCAAAGTCATTAGTTGGCCTAGGTGTTTTAATTGCAGTTTACTACTATGGGTTTCAAGAAGTAAAGCTATTGCAATTAAAAAATCAGTTTAGATCAATCTATCTATTCGTTCTAAACAAATGGTATTTTGATGAACTTTACGACAAAATTTTTGTCAAGCCGACCTATAATCTTGGTAAGTTTTTATGGAAAAATATTGACCAAGGTTTAGTTGATCGTTTTATCCCAAATGGTGGAGCTGCGATTGTAGATAAAATATCCAAAAAAATTAAAAGAATTCAATCTGGTTTTATTTTTGATTACACCTTTATAATTATTATGGGTTTTACATTATTTATAACAATAATTTTTTATACTTCGATAGCATAAATGAATTTTAATTTTCCAATCTTATCTTTATTGGTTTTAACACCTATCATTGGGGCGCTCACTTTATCTCTAACAAGTAGCGAACAATTAAAAAATAAAACAATTCTATTATCCGGTTTATGGATTTCAGTTGGAGAGTTTTTACTAAGTTTACTCTTGCCTATATTTTATAATAAATCTCAAAACGGTTATCAATTCTTAGAATTTCATACGTGGTTTGATCAGTTTGATATTAATTATTTTGTAGGCGTAGACGGTGTTTCTATCCCACTAATATTGCTCACAACCTTCTTAATCCCTATTTGCTTACTTTGTTCCTGGAATTCAATTCAAACAAGAGTTAAGGAATTTGTAATATATTTTTTATTATTAGAGAGTTTTATTATTGGCGTTTTTATCAGCATTGATCTGGTAATTTTTTATGTCTTCTTTGAAGCTGTTTTAATTCCTATGTTCTTAATCATAGGCATATGGGGTGGAGAAAATAGGATTTATGCTACTTTTAAATTCTTTTTATACACTTTAGCTGGTTCTGTTCTGATGTTATTAGCTATTATCTATATTATCTTAGTTACTAAAACCGGAAATATTCAACAAATAGCAGGCTTTAATTTTCAAGAGAATATTCAATTAATATTATTTATTTGTTTTTTTGCTTCTTTTGCAGTCAAGGTCCCCATGTTTCCATTTCACACTTGGTTACCAGATGCGCACGTGCAAGCTCCAACTAGTGGGTCGGTTATTTTGGCAGGAGTTTTATTAAAATTAGGCGCCTACGGTTTCATGAGGTTGTCAGTACCTTTCTTTGAATATGCTTCGATTTACTATCAACCGTTCATATTTACATTAAGCTGTATAGCTATTGTTTATACCTCAATTGTTGCCCTAAGGCAGGATGATATGAAAAAAATGATAGCTTACTCATCTGTTGCTCATATGGGTTTTGTGACTATCGGAATATTTACATTGACCTCAGACGGTATGAATGGTGCATATTTCCAAATGATCAGCCACGGTGTGGTATCTGCCGCGCTATTTCTTATCGTTGGTGTTGTCTATGAACGCCATCATACCAGAATGATTGCTGATTACAGCGGTGTGACGAATATCATGCCAAAATACTCATTTTTCTTTATGGTCTTCATGCTTGCTTCAGTTGGATTACCGGGTACTAGTGGGTTTGTGGGCGAATTTTTAGTAATAATGTCTACTATTTCCGTAAATGTATATCTCACTATCTTCACAGCAATGGGTGTAGTGTTAGGTGCAGCTTATATGCTCTTATTATACAAAAATGTTAACTTTGGTGAGATCAAATCAAATATAAAAAAATTACATGACCTTACAGGAATTGAACTATTTTATTTTATCTGTCTTGCATTTTTAACAATACTCTTAGGCGTCTATCCTAAAATATTATTCAATATGATTAATGAAAGTATCTTGCAAGGAATATTATAATGTTCAGTTTTAATTTATATTTACCAGAAATCTTTATTCTTATTTTAATTCTTTTAACAATTGGTTTTGGTGTTTTTAATAAAGATTTATCAATTAGTCTAAATACAATTGGTTTCTTATTTATTTCATTCTTTTTAATAAATACTGGTTTTAGTTTTTATGAAAGATATGGCCTTACTGGTAATACCTCTAAATTAATTGTTTTGACAAAGATTATTTTATCTTTGGGTTCTGCAGTATTTATCTTGTTATCAAAAAGACCTCTAAAAAATGATAATATTTATCGTTATGAATATATTTTATTTATATTATTCGCTACGCTTGGGTCTTTTATACTTATAACCTCTACAAATTTCTTAACGGCCTTTATTGGACTAGAATTACAATCTTTATCTTTATATCTAATGGCAGCATTTAGCACAAAAAATCTAAGTTCAAATGAAGCTGGAATTAAATATTTTTCATTAGGTGCTTTATCTTCAGGGTTTTTACTATTCGGAATTTCTATGATCTACTTTGAAATGGGTAATTTCAATTTCCAAGATATAAGTTCTTTTGGATTTATGGGCGAAATAGGTTTAGCTCTTATTTTAATTTCACTATTTTTTAAGGTTTCAGCAGCCCCATTTCATATTTGGACACCGGATGTCTATCAGGGATCTCCAACAGTATCTGTGCTTTTTTTTGCAACGCTTCCAAAGTTGGCGTCTTTGATATTTTTATTTAGAATTTATCATGAGTTCAATATTGTTGATATTCAATCCCTGAATTATATATTCCAGATTGTCTGTATACTTTCACTGTTGGTAGGTGTTTACGGAGCTATAACGCAGAAAGTTATCAAACGTCTTCTCGCATTTAGTTCTATTAATCATATTGGCTTTATTTTACTTGCGATTATGAGTTATCAATATATGTCTGAGGGTGCTTTTTTCTTTTACTTAATTATTTATATAATTACAACTTTTGGTATTTTTTCAGTGATTTTAAATTTGAGAAATATAGATGGAGAGTTAACACAAATTTCTCAATTAAATGGACTTAAATCTTTATCACGATCAAAATCAATTGCTATGCTAGTTTTTTTATTTTCCTTAGCTGGCATTCCTCCCTTTGCTGGTTTCTTTGGTAAGTTTTTCATACTTTCAGCATCTATTAATGAGGGGCTCTATGTATTGTCCGCTATTGCGGTGTTGAGCTCTGTCATTGCTGCATTTTATTATTTAACGATTATTAAAAATATGTTCTTCAATAACCCTGAAATAGAGCTATTAACTGATACGAATAAAATTACTCAGGTTATTATTATAATTTCTGCTTTAGTTTTGACGCTGTTTTTCTTTTATCCTGATCCTTTAATCAATTTAGTAGATAGTCTATTCAGTCAGAATTGATCAAAGTAATTTTTCCTAAAATTTCATCAACTCAAAAAGATTTTTTTGATTATAAAACAACAAAAAAAATTTTATCTCATCATGATTTTGTTGTTCAATCCTTCATTCAAAATACAGGCTATGGAAGAGGAGGAAAGGTTTGGTATAGCCCCAAGGGTAATATTTATTTGACTATCAATAGAGCTATTAAACAAAAAGATATTCTTTTAAATAGTTTTTATACATGTTATCTAGTTCATAAATTTATTAAAGAAAACTATTCAATCAATTTACAATATAAATGGCCGAATGATTTATACTTTAACAATCAAAAGATATTTGGTGTAATTGCCAATTCGAAAATTATTGGAAAATTTTCTATAATTCAAATTGGAGTAGGTTTAAATATTAATAAATCACCCATTAAAACTTCAATAAATTTATCCAAAATAATCCGTAAAAAAATATCAATTTTTTCTATATCTAACCACCTATTATCTTTTATGAAAAATTCATTTAGAAATAACTACTCTAAAGCTAATATAGTTCAATATTTAAATAAGCATTTAATGAAAAATTTTAATTTAAATCATCCTAAGTTTTTAAATTTAAAAAATATCAAAATTTTATCACTTAATAGTGATTTATCTCTTCAAATAAAATCAAATCATGAACTTCATAATATTTATTTTGGTGAATTA
>Ga0181552_10003378_pt1 | contig 11428 bp, 8 predicted proteins | sample 011ome_18_FD_130583 | JGI IMG/M metagenome (GOLD analysis project Ga0181552, IMG submission 130583) | Coastal salt marsh microbial communities from the Groves Creek Marsh, Skidaway Island, Georgia - 011501BT metaG (megahit assembly) | ecosystem: Environmental > Aquatic > Marine > Intertidal zone...
CGTACGCGTGGTTGATGCACATATATATATACTAGAGAAAGTTTGTTCCTAAGAACAACGTAGAAGAGATTGTAATGTATAAAGAGCACATAAGTGAGGTCAGATAGTTAAAAACGAAATAGAGCGAGGCCTAAAAAAGTAGGGTTTAACCACGTACAATACTAGTACTGTTTACCCATATACACGTACATACACACCGACGGGATCCCACGACGTCGTCGATCGGTCGTGCGTCGCCCCAGTGCAGTGTGTCGCGCCACAATCATTGGTCGGCATAATTACCCACGACGACGACGACGACGACGATGATGACGACGACGTGTGCGAAGATTGTGACCACGGTACGTGCGCGTGTCGTGCGACGATGTGTGCGCGCCTCGTCGGGCGGTCCGCGCGACGATGATGCATGAATCGATGCATGCGTGATTGCGTCACGCCATGCATATATGGCGTATCTTTGTCCCGCCCGCACGCATACGGCGCGGGAGAGATCCCATCCTATCGCGCGAGAGATCCCCGTCGTGCGTGCGTGCGTGCGTGCGTGCGTGCGTGCGTGCGTGCGTGTACCCTACGCTGTGTGTGCGTCGATGCACCGGTGGTACGACGCGCGCGCGGGCGACGGGCGCGGGGCGCGCGAGGCGGATCCCGGGGCGCGCGCGAGGCGCGGGCGCGGGCGCGCGCGAAAGACGCGAAGGACGGAGGGCGAAAGGCGGAGGGCGCAAAAGTGTGTTGCGATGTGATTGATGTGTGGTGACTGACGGTGTGTGTGTGTATGTATATATATATTTATGTTATGCGTAGGTGAAGGCTCAAGCGGCGCCGAAGCGCGCGCAAAAGCAACACATGATTGTCGATGCCAAGCGCGCGGCGGCGTTGTTTGCCGCCGCGGCGGTGTCCGTGTCGTTGAACGTCGCTCCGGCTCGCGCGGATTTGACGAGCGACTTGCTCGCCAAGACTGAGGCGAACAAGGAGTTGAACGATAAGAAGCGTGCGGCGACGTCGAGCGCGAACTTTGAGCGCTCTCGTTTGGTGACGGATGGCTTCTGCAACTTCCCGGATAACATTTTCGGGTGCGTCAACGCCGCGACCCGAGGCGACGTCAAATTTTTGTCCGACGACTTGAAGGTTGAGTGCGAAGGCACCGAAGCCGGTAAGATTTGCGCGAGCAAGCAATCTGGTTCTTTCTTGGGCTTGTAAATATCCGTGTCGACGATGAGGACGACGGAAGACGCATAGAAGAGAAGAGACGCGACGGTTGTAACACGGCTACGTCGGAGCGCTCGCCGCGCGTCACATAATAACACCTCACCTTACCCGCCTTTGACGTGCGTGCGCGCATCGCCCGCGATGTTTTCTCACCCCGTACGCCCCACTGATGCGCATGCATGCCTTTGCAACGCGCCCAACCCCGCGATACGTACGCCCGACGTCGACGCCGCGCGCGCGCGGCTCCACCAGCCGCCATGCATTGGCGCGCCATGCCGCACTTTTCCCCTCGCACTTTCGTCGTCGTCGTCATCGTCGCGGCGCTGCGACCCGCATATGCCTTCATACGGCGTACACAAAAACAAATACTACGTCCCCGAAGACGTCCCGCAGTGGGCCAAGCTCAACTTGAAACAAGCGAGCAAAAAGATCGCCAAGACGCGCGCCAAGGAAACCAAGCAAGCGCTCGGGAAAAAGGCGAAAGTGGCGCTGAAGCTGGCCAATCGCAAGGGTGGACGAGGCGCACGTAACCCAGCGAGCAAGGAGTTTGCGAAGAATTTAGCCAAGGCCAAGGCGTTGAAAAAGACAAAGCGTTCGGGGCGACAGACGAAGAAGGGTGGGACGTAGGAGGCGCGAGCGCAAAGGCGACGGCTGGGACACGCGGAGGCGCGAAGCGAAGGAATAATGACGACGATTCGACGACGACGTGAGGATGGAGATGATGGTGATTATGAGATCACCGAGAGCGAGTCGAATAGGTTTATCGTCAAGGTGGCGGAGGTTTTACAAAGTACCATGGATGAGCACGGGTGGAGCGAGGACGTGGTGCGCGAGGCGTTCGCGGAGACGGTGGACACCATGCCTAAAGGTCGCGCACGGAAGGCGCTGCAGATGAACTTTGAGGAATATGCAGACAAACTATGCGATACCATGTATAGGAACCAAGGGCCTTCGATAGAGCTCACAAAGTATGAGAAGAAGATTGCAAAGATGCAAAAAGATCCCGAGAATGCGTGGTTCGCGTTGAAGCAACCGCCGTTGGAGAATTTGGACAAGGCGACGTTTAAAGAGTTATGCGTGGAATTTGATTATGCGTTGAAACGAGCGTCATTTAGTGTACCACCGCATGTGTTTATGGAGCTGTTTTCCCTTCGCGATGAACTCCAGCAAAAGGACATCGACATCATAGAGGAGGGTCGCGAAAATGGGTTGCGTCGTATTCTCGACGTCGCGTCGGCGAGCTTGAAGGCGTTCAAGGCTATGGGTAGCAAGTGCAAACCATCGCATTACGAAGAACTCGATATGCTTATTGGTCGACTCGCGGGCGCGACGTCGTGCAGACGCAAGATTCAAGGCGCGCGCGTTCAAACGGCAAAGATGGCGGCGGAGGTGTTGATGCTTCGGCACGATTTGCGCGTCGCAGCGAAAGTGGATTACAAATTCCCCGAATTTGCGCATGACGTAGGCGTCACCGCCAATCACGATGGCGCAATTTTATTAGGAAACTATCGCGGTGACATTGTCGCGCTCCTCGGTGAAAGAATACCTGAGGACGAGGACGCCGCGGTGAAGACGTTTGGCGCGCACGACCACCCACTCTTTGAGTGCGCTCTGGGCCTCGGTGGATTCGACCAGGAGTTTGAAAAGTCGGCGAAGAAAGCGGGCATGCTTTTCGGGGCATTAGATATCGACTCTGGGCTGAAAGATGCCAGGAAGTCACAACCCCCGTCGCTTTTACGTCGTCCGCCCAAGGCTGAATTTGATCACACAAAACCGACGAATGACTACGATATGGAGGCTTACGCGGCAATGCCGGCCGAACCTTCGGCGCGGACGATCGCCGAGGAGCAATTTGACAATGTTGATTACGTCGACACTGATTACTTACAGGAAGCGCTGTCGATGTCAGGGAAGGATGACGATGAGAACAGCGGCCCGGGCCGCGTCAAACTGTATTTCTCAGTTGTTCGCATCGCCCGCGTGTACATCAAACTTCTCAACGCCGCGGGTAAGCGACAGCGATCTGCTTCGGTTGCCAGGTACATGTCTAATGCGCCATCTCCAGAAGTACTTTTGATGCACGTGCCCGATGCGTGTGGAATCGACAACACTGATGGTCGGGCGATGACTGTCGAACTCGTCGTGGCGTCGGCGAAAATGCTGCGACTCATTGTTGACGAGTGGAACGAGATGCGAACATTGTTCAAGAGCGCAACTCGTGAAGATGGTGGGTTCTTCATCGATGTCGCTGGTGCACCGGACGAGCTCATGCGCGAGGCTGCTAAGCTCGGGGACCAAGCGGCGGAGCTTGACGCGGAAGGAGGCATCGATCCAGAAACCGAGGCTGAGTTGATGGAGATGCTCGATAAACTCGAACCACCTGACAAGAGCGACGACGAAAGCGACGAAGAGAGCGATGACGAAGAGTAAATAATAACAGTAGCAGTCTTTTTTGAATTACGTTACGGTACGGTTGATGTATTAAAAATCGAAACCACGCTATACTTGTTTCTCACGCCTATTCCAGACACGCGTATCGACATGCGCGCTTACGACTAAAAAGATAAACAAACCTGCTAATACTGGAGTTGCTGCAGGGATGGCTCGGCACAACCCCTTCTTCACCTCAACATTGCATCTGGTGCGATAGTACATGGCTGCTATGCCGCCGCAAAGGATGAGGACATATCTCGAATACTTGGCCTTCTCGGCCCACGTCATCTTACCCCATCCGAAGCGATCGTACGGCGCCACGTGATGCCAAACCACATACGTGTGCTTGCCAACTTTAAATCGCATAGAAATACTCTTGGTGGAGGCGTCTTCGGAGTCTGGTATTGGGAGCTCCGTAGCTCTGTTTGCCACCGCAAAATCCTCTTCGTCGCTAATGACGTGCCAAAACGACCCAAACTTGTGCGTTAAAGTGTCTCTCAACGTCGTCGCACGCGTCTCTTCGGCATCATCGCGTATCAAATCATCATTCAGTACTCTCAAAACTGTGTTCACGATGGCTGGCGGTACGCCATCCACATCGCTCGCGACGGCGGCTCTCTTGTTGCGCTTCTTTCCACTCGATGAGCTCGCATTCTCGCTCTCGTCTCCTTCCGCTGACATGCACTGAAAAGCCAGCTGCCGTGCACCATTCTCACTCTGTCCCATCATCGACAGCGAGTCAAACACGAGCACTCGAAAGAGCGGTCCGCCTTGACGTGCGCGCGCCGTGGCATACGTCAGCGTCTTCTTCGTGAACCTCAAGTTCACGCTAAAGTCCCCGCGCCCGACTACGACCTGCGCGGAACGCGAGGTGATATTCGCAAGAATATCATTTGCAATCATTTGCATCGTGCCAACGTCCCCCTTGATGCCCACTGCGGCGTTATTCATGGCGATTCCGATCGCCCGAACGACTTCTGTCCGACGTCTGCGAGGCGCATCGCAGCGCTTCACCTTGAGCTCAACCATATCGCGAGTGCGTTAGCGCGCGCGCAGACGAATGAATTTTAAAACTCCCGTCTCGAAGCTTTCGACGCGCGTCCCCGCGTGGGCGTCGTGCGTCGCACAATGTGGGAGTTGGTCTCCGGAAGCGCTCGAGTTAAGTGGCTTGAAAAAGCCTGCGATTCCTCACAATTAGCCACGCGCAGCGCCCGAGTGCGCGCGCGTACACGACGTGACGCACGAGAACCGATTACGAATTACTTACGAGGGACCGAGCGCGCTTGATTTCGATTTGGGGCACACGCTAGGGGGAACTCGCGCGTGAGAATTCGATCGATTGGTTTGAGATCGCGCGAGGCAAGGAGCTAGGAGCTCTGCGTCGACACGCGTCCAACCAGGCGTGGTGCGCGCGGAAACGTTGAGTGTGTGGTTACATTTGTCGCTTCGTGACTAGAGGTATCGCACGCGAAGGGTTATCGCCATGCAAGGGCAAGGATACTCGCAAGGGCAAGCGCCACCTCCTGGGCCGTTTTCGCAGCAGCAGGGCGTCCCAGGGATGCCGCCGTACTCCAACGTGCCTCGTCCGGGCGGGCAATTCGTGCAGCAACGTCCAGGTGTCGCGCCGCAGATGCAGGGCGCGCCAGCGATGCCGCGGGGGGTGATGCAGGGGCCAGGGGGAGGGCGTCCGGGCGCGGTGCCACTGCCGTTCGGAGGCGTGCCGGGGCAGCCACCGCAAATGATGGGGAGCAGTGCGAGCGCGAACGCGCAGGGACAGATGAGCCCTGGTAATGGATCAATGGCAGCCATGGGCGCCGGGGCGCAGCGAATGATGTTAGAGCGCGCGGGGAGTCAACCAGTGCAAGGGCAAGTGCCGGGCATCATGCGTTCCGCGAGCGGAGCTCCGATGCCCGCAGGTGCGGGTACTGGTATGAATGGTGCCCCTAGAGGAGCCGGAATGATGAGTTCTGGACCGTTACCGCGCGCGTACCCGACGCTTGGATCGCAAGACAACTTGGGCATGCCGAAGATCCCGAGTGCTGGAGGAGGCTTGGATGGGAATTTCGCTGGAGGTATGGGTGTCGGGTTAGGTGCATTTGATCAGGAAAAATCGCCAGGATTCGACGACTCTGAGTTCCCTACACTAGGCGGCGCCGGTGGGATGCCTCAACGGGGGGCATCGTTTGGGAGTCGGTACCCAGGGATGACGGGCGATGGGTTTGAAGGCGTGTATGACTTTTCCAAGCCTCATCCGGAATTTAGCATGGAGAAGGAGGACTTTCCTGCCCTTGGTGGGAAAGGACAGGGGAATATGGGTGGACTTGTTCCTCCTCCGGGGCTTAAAAAGGATGGTTTTGAAGAGGGAGGTGTGTCGTATCCTCCTCTCGGTCGACAAGGTTCTAGCGGTGCGGGTGGGGTTCAGTTCAACAGTCCTGGGCGCGCAGGTGGTGCGCCGGGTGGGGGGCAATTCGAGGGCGGTGCCCCTCCACCACCGGGTAAGCCTGGTGTGGCGACGTTGGTACCGCCTGGACCGAGTGGAAGTCAGTTGAAGGATCGGTACGGATTGCTCGGGTTGTTGCCGGTGATTCGTATGGTGAATCCAAACGTTTCGACGCTCGCCTTGGGCGCAGATTTAACTATGCTTGGGTTGAACTTGAACTCTCCGGACAGCTTGTACAAGTCGTTTACTTTGCCTTGGAATGATTCGCAGCCGAAGAATGACTTGGAGCTCACAATCCCTTCCGCGTATTCGCAACAAGTGAGTCGTTGTCACCCGGCGGTGTTTGCGAAGTTCCAGCAAGAGACGCTCTTTTACATCTTCTACAGCATGCCAGGGGAGGAGTCGCAATTATTTGCTGCGGATGAATTAGTGCAGCGAGGTTGGGGGTTCCACAAGGAACTTAAAGCTTGGTTGATGCGCGTTGCAAACACCGAGCCGACAAATCAAAACGAGCATGGTGAGCGAGGTTCATTCTGGGTGTTCGACCCACTCGGCTGGGAGAGGTTGCGTAAAGACAACTTTACGTTGCAATACGACCAGTTGGAGACAAGACCTGCTCTAGGTTGATTACCGCGTGTTGAAGCGAGTACGGCGCAATGTGCCGCCTTGCGTTCGCCAGATAGTGTTAGTACGAAAAATCAAAAACACTTCGAATAAAAAACTAAAAAACTCTTTAAAAAGCGTGATATTACATTCCATGCGCTAAGTTGTCGTTTACATCTCGAAGTTTGACACTGGGATAATGATTTCGTTACGCCTCAGTAACGGATTTGTAAAAGGATCGTTGTACTGCGCGAGTGCCGCCGGACCGCTCGTTTGTAATCCGTCTCGAGTGGCGAATTTACGCAATTGTTTCTCGACATCGTTTGCGGCTTCATCCGTGGCGATGCCAGAAAACTTTTTCGCGATGAACATGCCACCGCTTTCTTCCTTCAATTCTACTGCGGCGCTCGTGCTAGCAGGTAATTTGTCCACCGACTCGTACTTGTCCTTGGACAAGACGAATTGCATGCGTCCACTGTTAGTGAACACTGGCGTAGTCATCTCCATCTTCGCGCCGCCTTCATTCGCCTTGCCGAAAATATAGCCAGCTAAAGAGTTGAATGACTGCCCGGCGGCTTGCGGATCCATTTTCGTCGGCGCGCCATCCTTCATTTCGCGAACATCCACACCCGGGCCCGTCTCCGCGACCAAATACGAATCGTACTTTCGCACTTCGTAATCCGCAAACTTTTTCATCACCGTATAACCTGGCGTTTCCAACGCAGGGGTTTGACTAAAGTCAAAAATCTGCTTCAGCACCTCGGCCACGCCCTCCGGAGACAAGTGCTTTTGGTTCTCAATCGAGTCCCACGTGTCGACGTGCGTCTTGACTTTTTTCGTCTCCGGGTCGATGCCCATGATGGACAACCCCGTGAACGTCAACGTCGGCTTCCACATGAACGGAAACGCCGGCAGACCCATCACCATCGTCCACCGCGTGCTGATTTCCCAAGGCCCAGTTTGATAAATGTCATGCATCGTATACGTCGGCTTGAACACCTCTCTCAACATGTCAATGTTAAACTTGTACCCGGCGAACGAATCATACTTTGTCAACGGATCCGTAAACGACACATCCGACGCATACAGCGCCGCATCGATCCCCTTCGCATCAAACAAATGCGTTAAATCCTCCGCCAACGCCTGTTTCAACGCCTCGCACGTCTCCGCGCTCATGCCATCGACCGCACCAAACGATGACGTCGATGCTGCTGCTGACGACGCCTCTGCGCCCGCGCGCGCGTCAACCGCACCACCGCGACGCCGCCGCGCGGCACCACCACGAACGGCGTGAACGCCACAACGCACCATCGTCGCCATCGCCATCGCCATCGTCGTCCGTCCGTCCGTCGTCGTCCGGCGTCCGCGAGTGGCGCGCGCGCGCGCGTGCCCAGAGGGCGACCGAGGACGACCACTCGTTCGGACATTCGGCGTCAGGGTGCCTGGTTTTGACGCGCCTCGTTTAAAAATTCCAGGCACCCGACGCCCCGCGCGTCGTCGTTCGTCGTCGTCGTCACACCGCGCCGCGCCGCGCGACAGACGACCGCGCGCGAGACGTTGTTCGCGCGATGTGGGGCGATGATGATTACGGCGTCGTCGCCGACGGCGCGCTCACGGCGGAGGCGCACGAGGTGGTGACGCGCGTGGAGGATGCGCGGCGCGCATCGTTATCGTCGGCGAAAGCACCGGGCGGGGATATCGGAACCGACGACGACGACGACGACGACGCTGGCGTTGATGACGGCGTTGATGATGGCGTCGTCGGTGATGGCGTGATCGCGATTGATGGGTTGCCGGGTGATCGAGATGTGCGGCGAGCGTCGATGTCGGATGCGTATGAAGACGCGCGTTCGACGCTTGAGCCCGAGTCGCCCGCGCGGAGCGAGTCGTCTGGACTGTGGGGATCGGATGATGATTTCGTCTACGATACCGAGAGTGAAAGCGATTATGACGATGATAGTGATTATGATTATGATTCTGATGATGACGTGCAAGTGACGCAAGAGATTGATTCGCATGAGATCGAGGAGCAGTTGCAAGCGACTCAGCTCGAGCCGAGTCAGTTTGAGGATGTCGAGGAGACGCAAGAAGGGGACGAGGCGATGGAGGATGTTGTGGTCGTGTCGGCACCGGTGCATGCAGAGCAAGAACCAATTGCTCCAGTCGTGCGTCCTCCTGCAGTCGCGCCTTCTCCTGCTTCTTCTGGGAATGACGGCGCGGAGGATGATTTAATCGCGCAGTTGCGCGCGCTCACCGAAAAAGTGGCGGCGCAACTCGGTAGGTCTGTCGACGAGGTGAATGACGAAGTAGGGCGCCGACCTGGTGCGACGAGACGTGGGATTGCAACTAACAGACAGCGCGACGACGACGACGACGACGAGTATGCCATCCCCACCGTGAATGTGAGGAGACCGTACCGTCGGCGCGCACCAACGATATTTCCTGGGCAGCGGACACTCGATGGTTTTGTTCAGCGAGGCGGCGTCAGAGCTCGCGACGACACCGCAGATGTGCAAGTCATGCGTAGACCCGTGCGGCGACGACGGATGGATATTCCTCGACCGCCAATACCGGAAAATGAAGAAGCGTTGTACGAACTTTGGGAAACGACAGCCAAACAACTCGTGCCAGCAAACGCATCGGCGTACAGCAACTTTCTCTACGCGTTTGGTGATAACTCCGCAGAGGGCGTCGCGCATCGAAGGCGAGAGATGATGACGGTTTGCAAAATGCTCTTCGAATACCGTCGAACGAAAAAACCTTTACAAACGATGATTCTGAAAGGCCGAGAACGTGAGGGTAAATCCGTGGCGCTATTTTCAATCGCATTGGCGGCGTTGCTATCAGATATGCGAGTAGTTATCCTTTGCGCGCCGAACAAAGTGGCTCCAATCGTTGACATGGTGTCGAAGCTCGAAAAAGCTGGATTTTCGAAGATGTTCAACACGCGGCACACGTTGTCGTCCAAAATGGCAGCCGATAACGGGATTGATTGCCCGCAGACAGGTGCAATTTTCGTCGCAGCTCTCGGGACTGTTGGAGATTTGAAAAAGGTTGACTCTTTCATCAAAGGCGAAAGACGAGAAGGTAAACTTACGGTCACGCTAATGGACGAGTGCGATGAACTTACACAAGGAAAAGGTTGCAACAATCTTTTGGTGGCGCACGATGTCGACCCGGATACATATCAGGAGTTCATTCCCGAGGCGCAGCGAGGCGAAGATGACCACGATGCCGTGTTTGTCAAAAGTGGCAGCCGCGCTGCGAAGCGACGGAAAAACAAGAATCAAATAGCGACAGCTTGCAAATTTGTCAAGGAAAAGCTGTTCCCGAGCTCGCAAATCGTGGCTTGTAGCGCCACGCTTAGCGGGTTCATCTTGAATCCGATCGGTGTGTTCTATAACGATCGCGTGACGGAAATCTTGAAAGTATGGCCCAAGCCCGGTTTCACTGGAATTGAGCGATTCAAAATTCCACAAGGATGCGAGCACGATATCGATGGAAGCATGAGCGTGGACGCTTTTGAAGAATCTGACGCTGTCCAAAGAATGCTGCATCGGTTTTACAAGCGGCAAAATCATTGCGACGATACGCAACTCGCGCCGATCCCGGGCACGGGGGCGAATCCAGTCACGCTCAGAGGTATGCTATTTGTATCCGTTTCGACGAAAGTCAACGTATCCGGTGGCGTTCGCGATTTTGCAAAGATCATCTGCTCCATGGCGAATGAGTGGTGCGACGGCACAGACGCCAACAAGACGCTGTTCATATGCTACGTCGGCGCCCCGATGGTGTTTTTCGCGGGCCAATGGAAACAAGCGCAAAAAGGAGCAACAGTGGAAGATATATACAATGACATGGCTAATCGCACGCGACGAGGCGTTTTTGCCGGTGTCAGGCTCGAAGACGACGCGCCGTTCAGCTCAGTGTGCTCGCATTGCGTAGTGATCGGGTATAATCTCACGCGACGAGCCATGACGGCCGCGTTCACGCCAAAGGATGAGCCAAATGTGCTGTGCAAATTGCAGTATGTCATTTTTACAGCACCAAAAAAGTTGACCATCGATGCAGTGAGTCAACGCATCACGCGCGCGTCGCACGATTTCGCCCTTCACGTCGTGCCAAGCGAGTACTCGGTTGACGTCGCCATTCGTTCCGAGCTGCTCGATCTACTTAAAACGTATCGTGAGTTAGAAGATGATATGGTCGAAACACAGCGTGAGGGACGTGACATACACAGCGTTTTCAGGCAGAAAATAGATACGTACCGTTCAGGTCTCAGTGGCGTCAAGGTGTCGAAACGCGGCATACTCTTGGAGGAACTCAGTGCCACGGGTCGTAAAAAGCACTGGCGCGAACAATGTGCAGCCGATGTCGATCAAAATGAATATCTCATAGGATTCAAGGAGTATCTTGATTCTTACAGCTATGGACCAAAGCACGAGTCATACACAGAATCAACTATTGATCAGTACTACCGCACAATTCGGCCCTGGTTCAATTCTAACGCTGAGATCGATCGAGTGGTCGAGTGCGTGAAAGAGACCATCAAGAGCCACGAAGGCAATACAAGTTTGGACAAAAGTTTGGTCAATGAACTCAACGCGGCGAGGCGATTCTTAGAGTACTACGAGAAAGAAGTCGCATCGGCGTGATTAATCCCCCATGAATACAGTAATAATAACACAAGAATACAGTACTGCGCATCGTCGTCGTCGCGCGCGTGTCCCGGGACAAACCAAACCA
>Ga0181552_10003395_pt1 | contig 11396 bp, 6 predicted proteins | sample 011ome_18_FD_130583 | JGI IMG/M metagenome (GOLD analysis project Ga0181552, IMG submission 130583) | Coastal salt marsh microbial communities from the Groves Creek Marsh, Skidaway Island, Georgia - 011501BT metaG (megahit assembly) | ecosystem: Environmental > Aquatic > Marine > Intertidal zone...
GTCTTGTCTAGGATCTTCATACGATAGAAATGTTTCCCAGCCACCATTAGCGACGTAGTCGCGCCGCACGAGCTCGACGTGCGTCGGTGCGACGCGGTTGTGAATGTCTTGTAAGCCGACTTCGCGCGTGCGCACGTCTCGACATCGCAAGCCTAAATCCGCCATACGAGCCATTGCGAGCTCGCGCAAGTTTCCTTTTTCTACACCCGCAGTAACGAGAGGCATTGGGATATCGCGTTGTACGCGATAAACGCGCACCCAAGGCGGAACGAGCGCCATGACACGCGCGACTAAATCCACCAAACGTTCTGGGTGGTAATTTCTATACTTTCCCGTGCGCCACAACTCGTACAACCCCGTGCCACGAATCACAAGCGTCGGGTACAACTTTAACCCATCTGTACGAAAATCTGGACTTTCAAAAAACTCACGAAAAGACTCCAAATCGCGCTCCATGCCCACGTTTGGTAAATCTGGCATCATGTGCGCGATGACTTTAAACCCGGCATCCTTGGCGAGTTCAAAACATTTCTGCACCGCCGCAACGGTGTGCCCTCGATTGGTGTCCCGCGCCACGTCTTCATATATACTCTGCAAACCAATCTCCAATCGCGTGCACCCGTAGGACAACATCTGACGTAAATGCGGCGACTGACAATAATCCGGCCGCGTCTCGATGGTCAACCCCACGCACTTTGTCCGACTCTGCTCTGACGCCTTCACCGCCTCCGTCACGCTCGACGAACTCGCCCCACTCAATGAATCGTGCAAATTACGAATGAAATAATCTCTATACTCCACCGGAAGCGACATGAACGTGCCACCCATGAGAACAAATTCTACTTTATCGACGGCGTGTCCCAGCCGTCGCAACTGGTCCACGCGTCCGCGGCTCTGCGCGTACGGATCATACCTCGCCCGAATCGCTCGCATCGACGTCGGCTCATACCCAGTATACGATTGCGTGCTGTACTCGAAATCACTATCCGGCCCACCAGGGCAATACACGCAGACGTTCCCAGTCGTCGCGATGTGCGGGCACCGATGTGGTTTGCTCATCACGGCCACCACCGCCACTCCGCTCGCCGTCCGCACCGGTTTCGCGCGCAATTTCGGCAACAACCCGTCACGATGCTCCACCGGCACCGCTGCGATGAGTTCCGTGAGTTTCGGCGCCTTGCTCAGCTTGTACTTGCGCGCCGCCGCGTTTTTAATGGCATTCAAGTTGAGAAAACCATCGTCGGATTCGCCCCCCTGGTTGCGCGTGATGAGCTGCGCGACGACGTCCGCGATGGCAAGCACGCGCCGTTCGCTCTCACTGCGATTCCCCACGCTCGCGTCGGTCTTCGGCGGCATCACCACACGTCACGCGCGACAATCTGCGGTGGTCACACAAAAAGTGAAACCCATCTGGACGTCACAATCCGCCGCCGCGTTCGCGTCGTCGCCGCCGCGCGCGCGCGCCGCCGCTCGCAACATGTCACAAATCTACACCTTGGAGCCGCCCACGGAGGGTAAGGTGGTGATCACCACCACGCACGGCGACATTGATGTCGAACTCTTCGCGCGCGAGGCACCGCTGGCGTGTCGCAACTTTATACAGCTCGCGCTCGAGGGCGCCTACGACGAGTGCGCGTTCACGCGCGTCGTGCGCGACTTTATGATACAAACGGGCGACCCGACGAACACGGGGCGCGGGGGGGAATCGGTGCATCCGTCGGGGGTGTTTAAGGATGAATTTCATTCGCGGTTAAAGTTTAACGCGCGCGGACGCGTAGCCATGGCAAACGCCGGGCGAAAAGACACGAATGGGTCACAGTTTTTCATCACACTCGCGCCGTGCGCGTGGTTGGATAAGAAACACACGATATTTGGCAAGTGTGGGAGTTCGTCGTTTTATAATGCGATGGAAATTGGCAAGGTTGAGGTGGACGGGGACGCTCCGGTGGCGCCGGCGCCGAGAGTGCTCAAGGTGGAGGTGATACATAATCCATTCGATGATATCGTACCGCGACGACGGCGGGGTGATGTCGATGATGATGCGAATGGTGCAGATGTGGAGGATTTTCGCAAGACGAGAAAGGCGCCGAAGAAGAAGTTGAATTTATTGTCGTTTGGCGAGGAGGCGGCGGAGGATGAAGAGACGCTCGAACGCGTGGCGCCGGGATTGAAGATAAAGTCATCGCATGACGTTGGTGGGGATGATACGTTGGTGAGTGCGAGCGCGGAAGAAACGAGAGAGGTGATGAAGCGCACGGAGCGCGATAGGGCGCTGGCGAAAGAGCGGAAAGATCGCGTGCGGGAGCGGTTACGGGACATGGGCGAAGACGACGCGAGCGGGGATGACGAGAGAGCGCTCGAGACGAGCGGTCAACGCGCCGCTAAGGGATGGGATGACGACGATGAGGACGGTCACGATGTAGGTGATAAACGTCAGCGCAGCGACGGTGCAGATGCCACAGGATTTGAAGAGCGAATGCGCGCGAAGATGGTTGCGAAACGTCGCGAGCTCGGCGACGTCGAGGGCGGATTAAAAGACATCGAGCGCGACATCAAAGCCCAAGCCGACGCCTTGGAAGAGAAGAAAGACAAGCACGCGTTGAAGGAAAAGCGCCGCGCCGAGAAAGCCGCGCGTGATAATGAACGTCGCGCGCGAGAGGCGAACAAGTTGAAAAAGCTTGGATTGGGCAAAAAAGCCCTCTCGAGCGAGGATGCCGCGTTGTTAAACGACGCCGAAGTCAAGCGCATTGAAACCAAAGCGCGTAAGTCTCGAGTCGTCGATCGCGAGCGAGAAACGCTCGCGCGGCTCGCTGCATTTAACAGCAAACACGCATCCGTGCTCAAGTCAAAGCACGCGTCAGCTGATGCCACGCCGGCGCGAGAGGCGCCAGAAATTAACGAACGCGCCGGCATGGTTGGCGTCTCCCGTTTCGTCCCGCAAGGTTTATACTACATGGATGACGAAAACGCCGAAAACGACGACGACGACAGCGACTGGCGCACGCACAAACTCGCCTTCGTTGAAACCAAACGCGACATGCAGTACTCGGCGAGCGTCGATGACTATGAAGTCGTCGATCCGCTTTTAGAAAAAGGTAAAGGCAAATTTGCAAAGAAACGCTCGTAGCCAAACGCGCGATGAGACGTTCAATCAATCATTTCTCACGCACATCGCCCGTGTGCTAGCTTACTAGAATATTAATGACGATGAGGGCAAAAAAATACAACGCTAGAGGCGCGCTTCCACCGCGCGGTCACGGAAGATGTCATAAATAAGCGCTCGACTCCTGTCCCAAAGTAGTAATCCATCAGTCTCGTCTGTGGAACCGCACAACGTTCCACGCCGCCGGGCGTCGATCATGACGCACACCGACGAGTTCGACCTCGATCTCGACGTCGACGTCGTCGTGTACGGCACTGGGTTGTGTCAATCAATCATCGCCGCGGCGTGCGCGCGTCGAGGTCGAGCGACAGCGCACTTTGACGCTGAAGTGAGCTACGGCGCACACTTTGGGAGCTTGCGCGCGAGCACGGACGTCTCGCGCGCGTTCGATGCGCCGGAACACAGCGCACATCCCGTGCGTGTGTTTGGATCGGGGGTTGATGCGTCGACGGGGTGTCTGACGCCGAGCGGGCGGGAGGCGATGGGAAGCGGCAGTTTGAGCGGCGACGGTTCGAGCTGCGTGCGCGGGTACTCCATCGACATTAACGCTCCGAGAGTCGTGCTCGGTGCGGATGAATTTGTTGAATGCATCGTTGATTCGACCGCGCACAAGTATATGGAGTTTAAAGCTATTGAAAAGACGTATGTTGTTCGGGACGGCGTCGCGGAGCCGATGGCGAGTAATCGAAGCGACGTCTTCAAGGATACAACGCTCTCTGGCGCCGAAAAGCGCGCATTGATGCGTTTCTTGAAGCTTGTGCATGTGGAAGCGATGAAGGATGCGGCAAAGCGTCGCCGAAGCGGGAGAAATGGTGAGGAGACGAATGTGGCGGTTGGCGCGCCCGGGAGCGAGTGGGGATTAGACGGCGCGTCTTCAGCGGCGCGCGATGCCCTTAATGAGAGCGACGGGTTGAATATTGACCCAGATGAAACCATGGATGCGTTCTTAACTCGTCATGGACTTAGCGAGAAACTTCGTACCGGCGTGACGTACGCTCTTGCGCTACAAACGCGCGTCGATTGTGACGCTGCGAGCGCGATTGAAGACTTGAAAGTTTACATTTTAAGTGTCGCCAAGTATGGACCACAAACCGGCGCGTGCTTGATTCCAGTCTACGGCGCTGCAGACATCCCACAGGCGTTCTGTCGCGTCGCCGCAGTGGAAGGTGCGACGTATGTTTTGAGACAAGCTTTACGAAACTGCGACGAACACGCCGAACGAGCGACGAGTGTCGTCTCAGCCGGCGGACAAGACATTCCAGCCAAATTTATATTCATGCCCGCGCCTTCGCGCGCGAATGGCGCGATTTCCGTCCACGCCGTGTGTGTGCTTGATGCGTCACTGACGCCAGAGTTCAGTCAACTTCTCGTGGTGTTCCCACCCGGGAGCGTGCGCAAAGACGCGCGCGTCGCCGTTCGAGCGCTCCAAATAGGCGCGCACACTGGATGTTGTCCAAACGGCAGGTTTATCTTGTACATTTCGCACGTCATCGACGCCGCCGATGATCAAAGTGATCCATACCGTGACGTGCGAGCGGTATTGCGTGCGTTAGTAAGACACAGTGACAACGAAGACGATGACAAAGACGTCCCGAGTGCCTTTGGCCCCGACGCGACCAAGCCGACAGCGATTTGGGGAATGATGTACACGCAACCGTGCGGGTCCATGGCTGACGCAAACGCGTTGAAGGCGCCGGGGAATGTGTCGTACTGCGTTGATTATCCCGATGCGTCAGCGACGTATAGAGGTGCGATGCGTGCAGCGCAAGAGGCATATGGAAAACTCTTTGATGACGACATGTTTCCAATTGACGCGCGAGGAAACGACGACGACGACGATGACGACGACGACGACGGAGCAACAATGCAGTAGTTTTAGGCAATATAGAAAAGAATGTGTTATAGCAAGAAGAAATCTAAATCATCAATACACCGGTGTCGATGGAATGCCCACCGATCCGTACGAATTACTTATAATTTGCTGCGCATAATTTGAGGACTGAGACACAGAGAGACAAGCACGGCGTTTTAGTTTTGCTTGTTTCTGCTCTTAATCTTCGGGTTCTTCGCGATACGAATGGACAGCGGCGTGACTTCCACGAGTTCATCTTGCGAAATGTATTCGACGCAGTCATCCAAGGATAATTCCTTGGATTCGTTCAACACGACGGTCGCGTCCTTGTTGGAACGAACATTCGTCGCCGCCTTCTTTTTGCACACGTTGACCTTCAAGTCACCAGAACGCTGGTGAATACCGATAACTTGGCCTTCGTACACGTTAGCGCCAGGCTTGACGATCAAAATACCGCGATCTTGCGCGGACATGCACGCATAGGAGGTGACGGCACCGGTTTCGTGCGCGATGAGAGAACCGTTTTCGCGCATGGAGATGTCCCCAGCCCAATCGCCATAGTCGTCAAAGTTGGTGTTCAGCACCGCGGTACCGCGCGTGGCGGTCAAGATGGCGTTACGCAAGCCGAGCAAACCACGAGTCGGGATCTTGTACTTCATGCGGGTCATGCCCTTGTCGTCCGTTACGAGGTCAAGCATTTGACCCTTACGTGTGGATAACAAGTCGACGCAAGAACCAGTGTATTCCTCCGGGACTTCAACGTACGCTTCTTCATACGGCTCAACCTTGTGGCCGTTGGCGTCTTGCTTGGTGATAACTTCCGGCGGGCCAATGGTAAATTCATAGCCTTCACGACGCATGGTTTCGATCAAAATCGTAATGTGCAACGCACCACGACCGCACAAGATGAAAGAATCAGCAGTGTCGCCGGGTTCAACCTTCAATGCCAAGTTGCGTTCAAGCTCTTGGTCGAGACGCGCCTTCAAGTTACGAGAAGTGACGTACTTGCCTTCTTGGCCAGCGAACGGAAACGTGTTCACCGACATAGCCATACGCACGGTCGGTTCTTCGACGGTAATAGTCGGCAAAGGCGCCGCACCTTCAGCCATGATGGTTTCACCAATCATAACGTCGTCGAGACCGGCAATGGCGCAAATGTCACCAGCGCCGACAGAGTCGATGGCGTTACGCACGAAGTTGTTGTAAATGAACACTTCGTTAATCTTGCCGTTACGAGAAGGTTCGCCCGGGACGCCAATCTTAATCTGTTGAGACTTCGAGACGGTACCGGCGCGCACGCGGCCGAGCGCAATGCGACCCTTAAAGTCGTCATAATCCAGGTTGGTGATCAACATTTGAAGCGGAGCGTTGACGTCAGCCATCGGGGCATTGACTTCGTTGCAGATGGCTTCAAACAACGGTTCGAGAGAATCCGACATTTGATCCGGTTCCATGCCCGCGATACCTTGGAAACCAGAGGCGTACACGACGGGGAACTCGCATTGCTCATCCGTGGCGCCCAGCGAGCAAAACAAATCAAACGTCATGTCGACGACGTAATCCGGTCGAGCACCTTCGCGATCAATCTTGTTCACGACGACAACAACCTTTAAGCCAAGTTCCAACGCCTTCTTCAACACGAAACGCGTTTGCGGCATAGGACCTTCGACAGAGTCCACGAGCAACAAAACGCCATCCACCATGTTCAACACGCGTTCAACCTCGCCCCCAAAATCGGCGTGACCAGGAGTGTCGATAATGTTAATCTTCTTATCCTTGTACGTCACCGCAGTATTTTTGGACAAAATAGTAATCCCGCGCTCGCGCTCGAGATCGTTAGAGTCCATGATGCGCTCTTCAACCTTTTCGTTTTCGCGAAACACCTTGCTTTGCGCCAACATGGAATCCACGAGCGTGGTCTTCCCGTGGTCGACGTGCGCGATGATGGCGATGTTACGGATCTCATCTCTCGGTACAGCCTTGGAAGAGATTTCAGCTGTGTGTGTTAGCGCGCAATTTCATCGTCAATCTCGCGGTCAAAGGCATCGCACGCGGGCGTCCCGCGCCACGCTCGCCCTTTCTGAGGATAAGGCGGCGGCGGAGCACTTTATCGCGACATGAGGGGTCCTCGCCGCGCGTCGCGCGCGATTCACCCGAGTTCACGCGCGCGAATCGATGGTAAAAAATCCAAATATGCATCGCGCGTCGCGTTCGCGCGCTCGAGCATCGTGACGTACGTTCAGCGACGGCTTTCGTGCGCGTGGTGGTGCGAGCCGCCGCGACCTGGCGAGTCTTGGCGCTCTTGTGCGCGCTTTGCGTGCGCGCGAACGTCGCCGCGGGGGCGGTGCGAGCGTGTGCGCTCATTGTTGTGATGCGGTGCGTGTGTGTGTGCGGGTGCGGGGTGCGTGGCTCTTGAGCGCGGAGGCACAGAGTGCGGTTTTGGGCGTGACGTCAGTCGATGACAACTTTTGACCTGTGAAAAAATGGGCCGACGAGGGTGCGTGTTTGTCCTAATCTTTGCCGCGAAAGACGCGAAATGGCGTTCGAAATGGAACGAGTTAAATCAACACAGAGCTAAATATTTCATGCGCGGGTGTAAACATGCGAACGCACGGGAGCTAGAGGGTGCACTTTTGTAAATTTTCGTACGCGGGCTCGCCTTGGATGAGCCTCCACGACGCTTTATCCATTCCATTCGCGCCCGGGAATAGGCGTTCGTGCGGTACTGGGGCGACGCCGAAAGACTGCCATAATGATACCACAGATTGTTCAAATTTCCTCGCGGATTTGATGGCGAATGATTCACCTTTGAGCGTGAATGGTTCGACGCGAATGGTAAACATGCCGTGCCGGTTACCGTAGACTACGTCGGTCAAATACCTATCGCCTACGAAAATTAATTTCTTGGCGCTGTCACACCCCGGGAAGTGAGCGACGACATCATCGACATCCCCAGCAGGCTTCTTCGTGGCGTGACGGATAAAGGCGATACCTAAAGCCTTTTCTAGCGCGTCGGCTTCGACGCCGTCTGGGTCGTACTGCGTTAAACCCGCCGAGTTACTATACACCCCAACGTTCGACGCCCCAAACGTGGCTTTACATCGCTCCAAGCTCTCGCATACGCGCTCGTGTACTTCTAGGGCGTACGGCGCGGTAAGGGTGTTGTCCTTGTCGAACACGACGCCCTCAAACCCGAGCGAACGCAAGTGCGCCCAATCCACTCGAGAAATATCTTTACACGCCACTTGCGGCATCGCCAGCGCGCGATCGCCCACGGCGGACTTGAAAAACAACGCTATCCCCGCGGCGTTTAAGCTCTGTCCGAGCTTACCGTAGAGTGACGGTGCGTGGGCGTGGACTTCAGACGGTGTGGCTGACGTCCCAGCGTCAGCGTCGGCGCGAGCTGTTGCGCGTGAATGCATCGCGCGCGTGCGCCTGCGTGCGTGCGTGGAATGAGTGACTACTGGCGAGGACAGTGCGTTCGTGCACACGCGCGCGAGTGATGGGGTTGGCATCGACGGGCGCGTTCTGAGGTCTACAGTGTCGCACGAGCGAGAAGACAGCTGCCTCGCGTGGCATTGATTTAGTTCTTTCTCACTCGCTTTGTTTTGTCTTTCAGTGCGTGCTAAAGTGGTACTATTACAATGGAGAGAGCGCGCCCGTGGCCTGTACTCGACCAAGTCGACGTAATTCTTGCATCAAATCATCCTGGGACATAAATTCCAACGCGTGCAAATCGTTTGCGTACGTAGACACTTCAAAGTTGAGCGCCACCGCGCCTTGCTTTTGAGGCGAACTCACCGTATGCGTGAGTTCAGCGGCGTGCATTTCGCACCAGAGCATCATACGGTCGTACGCTTTGGCGGCTTCTTCTTCGTGGTCGAAACATCCGAGTGATGTGGGCTGCGTCGACAAAGAAACGTCGTGTGAGTGCGCGGTCGTCGATGGAAATCTCGCGTACGTGTGCGCGAGCGAGAGAGACAGAGAGGCGATGTCGTCATCATCGTTGTCATCTTACCTTGCCATTTCTTCTGAACTGTGCCTCCCAGCGACCTGTGGGGAACGTTTGATGCACCCCGCGATACTGGAGACGAAATTCGCGTCAGTTGTACGAATGCGCGCGCGAGTAAACAACAGTATTCACAAACGTTCGTTCGTTGCGCACAGAAAGATAAAACCATCATGACGTACCTTACTCGTATATGTACGCCCGTTCGATACCCCTTTCTGCCGCGCCACCTTGTGTACGCTCTGTCGAATATCGAGTTTCGCCGGCGAAGGCGACGCCGCGCCTCTCGCCGAAGCGTTCAAACCCAAAACTAAACCTCCTCTCATCGATGAACCCGACACACAAGACGTCCGTATGGCGTGTACTAATTCATTTTCATCCCACGATCGGACGCGCACGGTATTTTCGCCCTCTGGCGGTGCTCGTCGTTCGCCAATCTACGCGCGCGTTTCGGGACGCCATCCGTCAGTCGCTTTACATTCCGCATGCATTCGCGAGCTCACGCATCGCTTCTCGCGCGCCATCGCGTCGTTCGCGCGCACGGACGCACTCTAAGCATATTACACCGCCTCGTCATCGGCGCAGACGCCGCCGCGGTGCGCACACCGCGTTGAGTCCGCGCGTTTTCATCCTGTCCCGGTGGTTCCCCTCCCGCGCCGCGCCGCGCCACCATGTTGCGACGACCACGCGCGTCGCCGCTCGCGTGACTCGGCGGTAGGGGCTGGAGTAGTACGCACGCACGCGATCGGCTGCGCGTGCGTTCGAACGGTCGAAAGGTTGCGCGACGCGCGCGCGTGCGAGTGAAGCGCGCGAACGCTCGAGTGTCTTTTTGTGTCCCCAGAAAAGCGCACGCGTCGCGCGCGCGTTTGACTGTTCATTTTGAATTCCACCCGGCAACGCTCGCGTTTTCGTCGCGAGCGCGACGCATGCGTATTTATTAGCGCACACGTCCCTTCGTTAACGTCTATGTCTATGTCTATGTCGACGTCACACAAAGTGACACATGTGTTTCGCTTCGCCGGGCGAGAGGTCAAACGGCACGAGCACGCTCACCACCACGCCGTTGCCGTCGCCGTCGCCGTCATCCATCGACCGTACGTGATGCCACCAAAACGGCGGCGTATACAACACATCCCCGGGCTCCAACGTCACCACCATCGCGTGCGCGTCGGCAAAATCGGGAAACTTTTCGCGCTGTCTCGCGTCCCCGCTCGCGTACGCGTCGTAATCCACCCTCGACACCTCGGGACGATCGCGCCGTGGGTACAACTTGCGAAAGTCATCCGGCGCAAAAAGCGTGAATGTTTTTCGCCCCACCTTCTGTGCGAGAAACCCGTGACACAAGTCATAGTGCAACGGCGTCACGTACCCGCCGCGGCCAAACCACACGCGGCTATTCGCGAGCGTCGCGTCTTCGTCGAACACGCGCGCTATGAAATCGATGCCCGCAACCTCAGCGCATCGCGCGCTCACCCGCGCTCGGCAATACATCTTCGTCGTCGACGACGACGCACCGCCAAACACCTCGCGCGCAGCGCTCGCCACCCTCATCTCGCGCACCTCGCAATCGCACTTTAAAAACAACACCGATGCCTCGCGCGCCACCAACGCCTCGCACCGCGCCTCCTCACCCTCCTCCCCGCACACGGTGCGAATGAACGCATCGCAATCGCGCCACGCCACCGACGCGCGTTCGCCGTCGCCCAGCGCGCCGCGAAACACCACCGGCGCGCGGTGGCGGTAGCGCGCGCGAAACGCCGCGGCATCGTCCGCACGCGCAGCATCATTCGCGCCGCCGCCGCCGCCGCCGCCGTCATCGGCGTCGTCGCGCATCGTCGGATATATATGCACCGATATCATCCGCGCGCGCGCGCGTCGCGCGTGTGCGGCGACGACGATGATGACGCGGCGGCGCCACGCGCTTTGGCGGTTGGTCGCCCACGCCCCCCCAATCGCCCGTTCCATCGGCGTTCGTGCGCGCATCCGCGACGACGACCGCGCGCGCGATGACGCGCAGAGCATGGCGAAAATGTCGACGACGACCGCGCGCGCGTCGTCCGCGCCGTCGCGCGCGTCGCCGGCGCCGTCGCGTCGTCGTCCGTGCGTGACGATTAATCTTCTCACGTGCGTGTCATATACAATGGCCCATGGGCTCTATATATAGCGAAAGTACACACACCACGCCAACACACACCCGGTATGTGTTGTAGTATATATACCATTAAACCATCTACAGTATGAAACGGCGTGTGTCCGCCGCACGCCCCCAGCGCGCGTGTTGTAGTATATATACCATTAAACCATCTACAGTATGAAACGGCGTGTGTCCGCCGCACGCCCCCAGCGCGCGTGTTGTAGTATATATACCATTA
>Ga0181552_10003401_pt1 | contig 11384 bp, 10 predicted proteins | sample 011ome_18_FD_130583 | JGI IMG/M metagenome (GOLD analysis project Ga0181552, IMG submission 130583) | Coastal salt marsh microbial communities from the Groves Creek Marsh, Skidaway Island, Georgia - 011501BT metaG (megahit assembly) | ecosystem: Environmental > Aquatic > Marine > Intertidal...
AAGCAGATGGAAATTTGCTCAGATACCGTTGAGGCAACTCATTGCGAACTTCATCAACAGACGTTGAATTACTACGAGGGCGCCTACATCGCTGGAACTCGCAACGTGCAGGTTGGCAACTCAGCTAAAGAATGTACTGCCTCACTAGAGGCAGAGGTTAAAGTATATGGTAGCCAGCATGACCCCAGCTTTGGCCTTGAAGCCCCTCTTGCCCTCGCAAAAAACGAACAAGCCGTGCAAGAGCTTTTTACCCCAGCTAAGACGATTAAAATTCACGAAGCCTCCAGCGCCTCTGATTTGTTAAAGTCTGGCCAATATGAAGCGGCTATTGAAGCAGCCAAGTTGGAATTGCAGTCAGGCAAAAATGCATATCAAAACCTGCTAATCATTGGAGATGCGCACAGGCACTCAAACAGATTTGATGATGCGGTTGAAAGTTACCTCTCAGCTATTGCCAATGACAAAAATCAGTCTATTGGATATGAAAAACTATCACTGGGCTATCTGAACTTAAAACGTATTGATTTGGCTAAAGCCAGCCTGTCTAAAGCGATTTCACCAAATCCTGAGAGCTCTGCCATTCGCTATAAGCTGGCAATAATTAATGAAAGCCAAAACGCAAACAACAAGGCAGCTAAACTGTACTTTCAGGCTGGTGAACTCGCTATCAGAGAAAAAAGTAACGATGGCATTTACTCAAGTTTGACTGCTTTAGAACGTTTGTCAGACACTGAATATGGTCAGACCTTATACAATTCTTTGTTGAGTAGAGCTGAAGCATATCAGCAACAAGAGCTAAACACGGACGCTTAAACCGCACTTTGCAATTATCACTCTGAGTGATACCATCTGCACATAATCACTTACTGTGAAAGACACCTAGTTATGTTCAGGCTGTTTGGTTATTAATGGCTTTCAACTTTGGTTGGCACCAAAAAAATCACTCTCAAAACTAAAAAAAATTAAAAAGAGTAGGACTAAAAAAATGAATAGGTCGCGAATTGATTTACTCAAAAGCCTAAATTTTAAATATTGGAGCGATAAAAATCCTTTTTATGGCAATTTTCCTCTAACTTCGTCGATTGCGGCTTCGCTATTAATTATTCAAAGAGCCGGTTATTTGCAACAATTCTCATTTCAAAGCTGCGACGAGCTGGTTTCAAAAATTGAAGAAAATATAAATGCTATTAAAAGGGATATTAACGAACACGCCGACACAAATTTGCTCCAAACTTTTGATTTAATTCATGTTTGGGGAGGAAGAATGGGCAAAAGCCCTTACGTCAAACGCGACGAGAAAGGAAGAAGTTCAAGAGATAAATTCTCAGATTGGATAAACCTATACAAGCAAGGCATCCAATTAGCTCAAAAAAAGGATCCTCTATCTGCCTTATCAGAATTTTGCAAAATTCCACAGATTGGTGTGTCCTTTGGCAGTAAACATCTCCGGTTCTGGGGTGGGTACCCTATTTTGGATACACGAATGTGGCTATTGCTTGGACACGACTCACAAATTCCATATGACATTTTTATTGAGGAAATAAACGATATTGGAAATCACTGGGGTCTTTCTTGGGTCAAAACAGAGGAAGCATTGTTTGCTTTTAGTAACAACTATTTTCCTAACAATGAGTTAACTTTGAAAAAAAACTTAGACCCTAATCAAACTGATTATGAAGTGGCCAAAGGCTTTCAAACTATTCAGACAAGATAAAGGTTTGATTGTCCCTGGCAAGTAATTGCAGCTTTCCGCACAGCTTTGCAATAAACGCATCCCGATGATACCGTCTGTGTGTAAACACTTGCTGTGAAAGACACGTGTTTATGCTTGGGTAGAATTTTGTAAGAAAACAAGGGTGGCGTAACAATTTGAGTGAAATTAACTAATCGGTCGTTAAAATTTTTTGAGGGCAATTGGTGTGGATAATCGAATAGAAATACTCAGAGATTTGGATTGGCAGTATTGGAGAGAAAACTGTTCTTGGATGGGCAATCACGCCCTGAATAGGCCAATGGAAACAATGAAGCAACATCTTGAAAAAAAGGGCTACGTGGAAGATTTGCATATAAAGTCGTGCAATGAATTAATTCATATGATTCTCCGCACCGTCGACAGGTTGAAAACAGGCAAAGAAGTATTTCACAAAGGAGAATATATCAGAGTTTTTGATTTGATTAGCATTTGGATTGGGTGGGGCGGTGCTCGAGCGCCATATGTAAAGCCAAAAGATAATACAACAAGACAAAATTTTGATCATTGGATAGAGGTGTACGCCAAGGCTGCAGTTGTGTCGTCAACTCACTGGGAGTCGGCATATTTGCAGTTACGTGAAATTCCCTATTTGAGAGATGCTGCAACGCAGCATTTGCACTATTGGGGGGGAGGGCCACCCATGTCTTTTCCGACAAGAAGGCTACTTTTTGAAAATCCAAACAAAGCAAATTATGTCGATTACCGCTCTAAGCTGGACTCGTTATCAAGCTATTGGAAAACAGAGCCAAATGAAGTTCAAAAAAGCCTTTTCGGGTTCAGTGAACGTTATTTTAAGGTAACAGGTAAACTGACATTAATCGATGTTGATTCTTTTGATAATTACGACAAAGACTTCCAAATTGTGCGTGCGTTGTTGAGCGCGTCTGCTTCATAAGGGAAATTTGCTTTTGGTGTTCCGCTTAAAAGGTCTTTTTCAACTTTCATTCGAAACGGGGGCCACATACCAATTCTTTTGTCACATTGAGCGATGGTGTCTGCGCACGATCACTTTTAATAAACAGTGCAGAGCCATAAAGGGGAGTTAAAAGTTACTCAATTCCCATTGAGCTACTGTCAAATTCGACTTATGAGCTTCTTCTAAAATGTAATTGAATTTTCTTCTGTGGCCCTCAATCGAGTTAACGTAGCCCCATGCTACATCTCCTACATTAGCAGCGCCCGTTTGATATAAAATAATACGATCAACAGGACATATTTTTGGTTCTGGAATTTCTCCCAAACATCACAGGTGTTTCACACAAACAGAAATACTTTTCTGCGAATGTGAAATCCTGAACATCGAACCATGCCGGCTGCCACTGTCAAAAAGACCACGATATTTTTCATTCATGTGTTTTTGTAAATTTAAAATCAACTGCTCATATTGTTCTATGCTGACTTCTTTCTGAAATTCCTTTGCGATGTCTAATAAACTCTGCGTGTCTTATCAGCTAGATCTTTCAGAAATAGGGCATTCATTGTTCCTTGCAGTCCAATGTGTAGTTCTGAAATATCACCCTCAGACAATGTGGTTAGTTTAACGCCGGCAAACTGCAGGCGTTTGTATATGGCTGCAATATCCTCTTGTTTACTGTTTTCGCGTGCAATTCTCACAAATTAAGTCGCAGTGAAATTTGTTTTGAACAATAATTTAAGTATTAGTTCAACAAAGGTATTACATCTCTGAAGCAAAGAACAGGTATTCGTCTTTACTATCAAATTTTTATTTGGTTAAGTTTTAATCTGCAGATCTAATGATGTTGCTTTGAGAAACAAGATGGGAGGGTACATAAAATGAAAGTTGTTAAAGCGGAATATAATGGTCCAGATTCAGATGGTGATATCAATTTGGAACTCGAAGTCGCCATAGAAAACACCTCAGAACATGAGGTGGAGGCCGTGAAGTCTAGTTGCCTTTTTCTGAATAAAAGTGGTGTTGCTGTGAATGGCAACCATGACAACGAGGAAGATCTTTTCATTGAACCTGGTGAAACTGAAGAGTTAACGATTTGGTCTCCTTATTTACGCGCAAATGATATCAATGGGGACATTTCAGGAGTTACCGCTGTTATAGATGCAACGCTCTATCGTTGTGAATTTCACAAGCTTGGTGAACATTCAGTTCCCGAAAAACCTGAGAATCCAGTCATCATTGAAAATGGGTTTGATATTGGAGATATGATAAAAGTGTTGGGAACGGGCATATTTATGGAGCCTGTGGATGATGATGGTGAAACACGAATTGAAGTAAGGCTCGGCATAAGAAACGTGAGTGACGTTCATTTTGATAAGGTATTGTTAAAAGCTGAGTTGCTTGACAAAAAGGGAAGTGAAATAGATGAAAGCACTGACTATCAGGCGGCGGCAGCGTTCTCTGGCAGAATTTTAAACCCATCTTTCTGGGGATTGAAACCTGCAAGATTGAAAAATTGCTCAATAAAGCTGTCCCTCTCTATTTACCAGCCAATCGGTTCTTTTGTTGCCACAACAGAATTAAAGAAGGCCAAATAAACTTGTTGATATATGCCGGGATGCCAACAAGGGATGTGCTTAATTTTCTCAGAGAAGAATATGGCATCACAACAATTGGAAAAACCAAAAACACACTAGCTAATCTCTTTAGTCAGAGGGCGTATGGGCTATCTAAAAAGAGAATGGTTAGATCGGTTAAGATAGACGATCAAATGAAAATTTTGGAACTTCAATGGATGCTGTCAGAAAGTGAGCAAACTCCAGTGGTTTTTTCATCAGATTTTATTAGGTCAATACCTGCAAGCTGGAATTTTGATCAATTTGTGCAGCGGTCAAAGGTTCTCAGTGATGGGAAACTCTCAGATAAAAAACAATTGCTCTTATCTCTGATTTCTGTCGCTGAAACCTTTGCGGACGTTGATTGGATCATACGGATCGCGAAGAAAAATCGTTTGCATTATGATGAAAGCGAAGAAAAGGCTGTCTTTGAGACAATGGCTAATGGCCTACGCTTTCTCAGCGAAGATAATAAAGTCAAGCTTTTTGAAAGTCTTGTGAAGAGGTAAATTTTTTGATTCCAAAAAATTATACTTACAACACGCCAACAAAAATGGAGAAAACTTATGAGCGATTTGATACCAGATCTGGTGCTCCAAGATAATTCAAGTCAACGGCTACCATGTGTTGTTCTCGTTGACGGATCTACCTCTATGGGCGGAGACGCAATTAACAACTTGAACGAAGGCCTGAAAGTTTTAGAGGCTGAGTTGAAAGCAGATGATGTGGCTTCCCTGAGGGTGCAGTTGCTTATTGTAAGAATTGGTGGGCACAGTGACGTAGAGACAGTTATAGATTGGACAGATGCGATTGATTTTGCTGCTCCCAAAATTGAAGCCAACGGAACCACGCCGCTTGGTATAGGTGTCGAACATTCCTTGAAAAAAATTGAAGAGCAGAAAGAAAGATATAAACAAAACCAAATCCCATATAATCGACCTTGGTTATTTATCATTACAGATGGTTCTCCTACCGATGACGGATGGGAGCGGTGTGCAGCTAAAGCTGTTGAAGCAGAAACCAAGGGCAAGGTTGTTATCTTTCCAATAGGAACTGAAGACGCAGATTTTGATACTTTGAAACAGTTTAGTTCTCGGGGCGCGATGAAGCTTCAAAATTTAAACTTTAAAGAATTGTTTGTTTGGCTTAGCCAGAGTGTGTCAGCGGGCTCCCAAACAGAGGTGGACTCCACTGCTCAATTGCCTGCAGCTAACTGGGGTGTGGTTCCAAGCTAATGGTTAAACTTGGGACTGTCTCGGTTCCGGGACAAGATAAAAACGGTGACCAAAAGCAAAATCAGGATTGTGCATCAGATTTTTACGATCGGGACCTTGCTATCATAGTGGTTTGTGATGGAGCAGGGTCAAAAACCTTCGGTGGTGTTGGCTCATATTATCTCTGTCGTGTGTTAATCAGATATTTAAGATTAACAAAGCCCAGTGACCACGTCATTTTCAGGGAATCAATTGAAAGAGCAATTGTTAGGTTCCGTTGTGTTATAGAACGGCTCTGCAGACAGAAAAACTTAAGAGTTACGCTTGAGGATTTTGCCTGCACAATGATGGTCTGCTTTCGTCAAATTTGTGCTGATAGAACGTTGAATTACTGTGCTCATTTGGGTGATGGAGCAATATTTTATTTAGACAGCACGTTTGAAACTGCAGAGTTTGTATCCCTTCCTGAGAATGGCGAATATGCCAATCAAACATATTTTGTGACAGACGAAAATTGGCGCGAACATTTGCGTATCCACAGTCCGCCTGACGGGGCTTTTAACTTAATTTTGATGACAGACGGCGTAACACCAATGGCGTTGAAAAACAATGAGCCATTTTTCGATTTTGTAAGGCCGTTGATGTCGTTTCTCAATAATTCATCCAGCCAAGAGGGAAATCAGTCCCTGGCTAAAATGCTTGGCTCAAAGAAATCAATGGCCATATCGGCTGACGATAAATCTGTTGGTTGGTTAATAGTTTAATGCTAACGGGCATGCCAACATCATTTGCCGATTTTTCTGCAATTCAAGTTGGAAAGAGAATTGCTCAAGGTGGTGCCGGAACGATTTTTTCTTTGTCCAGTCACCCTGATTTTGTTCTTAAAAAATATCATCAAGATAGTGATTTAAAATACTATGAGCAAAAAGTTGCTAACATGTTGGGTAACCCCCCGGTAATTGATCCGGCATCAATTTTGGAGTTCACTTGGCCTCTTTGCTCTGTCAAAGAGAAGGGAGATTTTGTTGGTTATGTTATGCCCTCTTTGGGTGATAAAAGTTACTTTACCCTCTCAAAATTCATCAACAAGAAAGCGCGTCAAGTAAATGGCCTGAGTGAATTTTTAGGGCATCGTATAACTCTTGCGCACAACCTGTCCGCAATTTTGTCTAAAATCCATAAGCTTGGTTATCTAGTTGTAGATTTGAAACCACAAAACTGCTTAGTGGAAAAACAGAGCCTAAAAGTAACTTTGATAGATACCGATGGTTTTTTTGTTCCAGCAAGTGGTGGGGTGCATTTTCCTGCAAAGCAGTTCACTCCTGAATTTATTGCTCCAGAATTATGCAACAAATCTCCCTCTGATGCCGACATTATGCAAGACAACTTTGCTTTAGCTGTAATGATTTTCCAGCTATTAAACAACGGCATTCACCCATTTCAAGCATCTATGAAAACAAAACAACTCACCATTCAAGAAATGATTGAGCGTCAAAAATTCGCATATGGCCGAGTTAAAAGTTCACGCCTTATTGCATCAAAATATTCTATTCATGAGTGGTTTCCCGATGATATTCGGGAGCTTTTTGACCAGGCTTTTGCGTCTAAGGTTCGGCCTTCATCGCAAGATTGGCGTGACTGTTTACGAAACTACACAGCCTTTAAAGAGGGCGTTGTTTCAAAATGCTCCAACAATTCAGATCACTTAGTTTTGGCTGGCCGATGCGGTCAATGTGAATTAGAGGCTCGTCAATCCAGGCAAATTCAATCTGCGCTGAAAACTTCCTCATCTAAATTAAGAAGTAATTATTCTTCCAAAGCGCGGGTAAATTTAACCACTAATAAAAAAATCTCAAATGTGGCGGCCCCGGCAGTTATAAAGCGTATCAAAACTAAGTTGCTGGCTAGATCAATGGGAAATGCGGTTGTTACCCATTTTGCCGCGTCAATTGTAGTTACAAGTTTCAACATGGGCGTGGATTTCTTTGATTACATAGAAATGAAATCAGAGAGTGTGCTTTCAAGCTCAATTTATATCTTTATCTTGTTTGTGTTTTTTTACAAATGGAACAGGGGTGAGCCAGCAAGAGACTGTCCTTCTTGTGGGGCTTATGCCGGAAGTTTGAGGTTTCTTAGCAAGGTTGAGATCCCCTTTGGATATAGACATCAAACAAAGTCTGGGAGCGCTGATAAGAGATATAAGCATAATCCAATGTTATATATTCAGACCTCGGATTGGAAATGTATCTACTGTGACAACGCTGTTCAATTCACCCACGTGCCTCACCCTAGTCCTAATAAAAAGACTCCCATAAGTTCAAAGAAGGTGATTTAACATTCAACTTTAAGTAATTTTCAATTGTTTGTAAGTTGAGCGCTTTTTAGTACAATCTGGTCATGAACTATACCAGACTTCTTCATGTGACGTTCTTTTTCCCAGGTTATATTTTCCTGGCAGCATGCTTTTTTTTCCCAACAGAATGGGGAAAAAGCAGGAATGTGGCTATGTCAGGGCGTCAATGGAGATACCGAAAATGGTTTGCGCCCATACACTCATTGTGGATTTATTTCGTCTTGTGGAATACGAGAGTAGATATTTTGGCATTCATGGTTCAGGCCAATATCATAAGTTACGAATTTGCGCTTAACTTGATGTAGCTTCAGCATCTTAGTTTTTTGGTCAGTGCGAGTTTAATAAAATCTCGGTTTTTCATTTTAACACCGATGCAAATTTCTTCATCGCTATATTCTAAAGTTTTAGAACCAGCATCTTTTTGTTTAGGCTGAGTTATTGCTGTTTCATTTTTGGATTTTGAACATGAAATCCTTTTGTTTAGAGCTGTTAAAATAGCTTCACGATCACCTTGGTGTACTTTTATACATATTTCACTTTTAGTTATCGCAGTTTTCTTTTTGACAGCGCTAGAATCCTGTTTGCTATTTGGCTGCAAGTAAGATTCAGCGGCGACATCATTTGATTCTGGTTCGGTATTTGGCTGTAAGTAAGGTTCAGTGGCAACGTCATTTGATTGTAAGTAAGGTTCAGTTTCTATGGACACTGAATTTGACTTAGTTCTTTGACGTGGTTGAACGGTTGTTACGGATTTCTTCTGAATTGAACTTGGATCAGTGACACCTTTAATTATTGTATTTGTGAACTTATCAATTTCTGTTGCAAGCTGTTGCGATGTTTTACACCCAGCCAGAATTATGCATAAGATTAATAAATATAATTTCAAACTTTTGAACCATTCGAATATTCACGAAAACCAAAAAGTTGGCTGTGGTTGGTCACTGATTTCATCTGTAAAACTTATTTGTTCTAAGGCGGGCTATATTCCTTATTTTGCTGTAATAGTTAAGCAGCAAAATAACTAACAATAACGGAATAACAATTTGCCATAATGCGTGAATAAGGTTGTACGTTTTTTGATTAATCAAAATTGAGAATTCGCTGAGGATAAGTGTTCCAATGGCAACGTAAAAAGACATGAATAATTTATCTATGTACGTATATCTGTCGCCCTGAGGTTTTTCTGCAGAAAAATACAATGCCACTCCCGCTAAAAATACCGTCGTATTGATTTCAATTGTGCTAATTAATTCAGAGTATTCAAAAAAACTTGAGTGCCAACTCAATAAAATCAAAACTAGTAATGGAGTGAGTGAGCGTTGTACCGAGAGGTTATTGGTACGTGCAATTTTCCACTCGGAGCGTATTGCTGTCGACTGGTAGACATTTGTTTCCAAACCTGTAGAACCAAGGCGATCCATGTTTTTTTCAGTGATTGTTCCTGAATTTGCTGAAATAAGTTCCCAACCGTCAACTGTAAACTCTTTATCAATCAATGATTTAAGTTGGGGCTGCAAGACATAGTGATCCTCAGCCTCCTTTTGAAGGGCCATGTCGATATATATTGTCTGAAGATCAAAAGGAAACTGACTTATTTCAGGAGAAAAATCAAAAGTACCATTAATCCTGTATTTTGTTTGATGCCTTGGATCTTCTTTATCTTCATCGGATGATTCTCTAACCGTTCTGATGGACCAAATACTATTCTCTTTTAAGGCCTTGTTAGAAAAAACAATTTTCCTTTCTGGGTCTGAGAATGGTGCATTAACCTCTAATTCGAAATCTACGTTCCACGTGCCTGTGGTGACATTAATTTCTTCCACACGCTTTATGTCAATGTAAGCAAAAACGGTTTTTTTGATTTTGTTTTCTAATGAGGGCTGTTCGGCGAAATAAATTTCCTCATAGTCGTTTAATTCGCGCACATAGGTTCGGAAGAACGCAACAGTAGATGGTGGTGCGATGTTTTTATTGTTTTTGAATGCATAAGAAAAGCCATGTTTCACAAACATATTTTTATGGCCGTCATATGTATTTAGAGCCACAGGGAGCTGTTCGAAAACATCTTGTGGCGTTTCATATTTATGTTTTGAAAATTTGGCGCTTTCCGAACAGAGAAAAATGGGCATCAATAATTCGTGCAAAAATACAAGATCCCCTAAAACTTCATCTGATTTAATGCTATTTTGCTCACAAAATTGGTTGATAAGTTTTGGAATTCTGATGTCGTCATTTATTGTTTTTGTGAGAAAGCAGCTATATGCATAGGTGTCTGTCAGATCAAATATCCAAAAATGTTTATCAATAGCTATGTCTTCTAAATCACTTATGAGCAGATTAAATGCCGGATTGTTCAACGCTACAACGGAGCCGTCTGGTAATTTTTCAATTTTATTTTTCAGCCGGCGCACAAGTTTTTGTAATTTCCCATTCGGCTTCATCTTTTGGTCACTAATTAAATGGTTATCATACTCCTCGATAGTTTCTTGATCATCTTCTGAAAGTGCGACCATTTCGAATGACCCATTCCATTTGACTTCTTTTAATTTTTCTTTGTAACGCCTTTTTGCGGCATCGGTGATCAACTCTGGATGTTGAAAAAATAAGATAGCCTTTGGCTTGAGAGCCTGAGCAAAAAATGCAAGTGAGGCCCTATTATCTGACAGCTTGTCGGTGAGATCGAATACACGTTCTGAATGAATTGGAACTACAGGATCAAACTTGGAAAGAAACAATCCAGGAAAATAGTTCATGAAATTGGGGTGATGATGAAACCATCTTGCTTCGACATGCCCGATTATTATGTCGGGCTCTGGAGAAAAATTGATTTGTTTTTCTTTTACGTAATCTGGAGACTCCGTCATAGAAATAACTATATTTAGCTCGCCAATTCCTCCTTTTTGGTTTATTTCGTTTTCTGTTTGAGAAATAAACTGTTTTGCTATCCGTATTTTGTCTTTCTCAACATTTTCCAAATTGGGAATTAAAATTAGGATCTTTATCAGAGGCTTGATCATTTTTCCGTTCTCGCATTGAAAATAATTTTCATGTCTGCTTCCCAAAAATCAAGCTTCAGCATCATGGTTAATTAGGAAATATCATCAACTTTACAGCCAGAGCTTAACAATACCCCTCAATTTTTTACAAGAAAAACCTAGGGTCATCTCTTCTGCACTCAAGGTCAATCAACACCTAGCAAGGGTTACCCAGGCTGGGTTTAATATCATTTGCAGAGGCTTTAATTGAATTATTTAGACGACTGATAAAGGCAAATTTAGTCGCCTTTAGCATCGAGGGATTAGCCTACGGTGCAGTTGGGAGTTGCGACTGGAGCCCAGGGTGTTTGATCACTTGATGATGGCGATGAGGTATAAATTCAGCCCTAAAGTTTAGATTCAATTTCTGATCCCATATTTGCCCACACCTCAAATTAATGCGTAATCAAGGTGCAAGTAACGGCGGTTGCACGCCCCCGCAACCATCGTTATTTGCACCCCCTCGCTTTCAGCTTGGGGGTGTTCGTTTTTTGGCTCTG
>Ga0181552_10003403_pt1 | contig 11382 bp, 8 predicted proteins | sample 011ome_18_FD_130583 | JGI IMG/M metagenome (GOLD analysis project Ga0181552, IMG submission 130583) | Coastal salt marsh microbial communities from the Groves Creek Marsh, Skidaway Island, Georgia - 011501BT metaG (megahit assembly) | ecosystem: Environmental > Aquatic > Marine > Intertidal zone...
ACCACCACCTCACGCCACCGCCAGAGTCCCCAACACCGTCGTCGTCGTCGTCACCCGATGCGTGAATGGCGCGCACGCGCATCACGCCGCCGCCGCCGCCACCGCACGCGACCGATCACGCGAACGACCGATCCTCCGCCTTCGGGCGAAATATCGATCCAAAACCCATATTCAATCAACGACATCGCCCATGCATCACGCCCATGCATCACGCCCACGCCACACGCACGCCCATCGCCATAGACGAGTACTCGGACATTCGGAAACTCCATATATCGATCCATATCACACACGTCAAATACGACGACGTCAACGAAGAGGGTGATCTGTGTTGGCGGTATCTTTCTATAGCTCGTACATGAACATGAACAGAAAAAAATCCCTTCTTCACACGTCGCGAAGCGAAACTATAGTATATATAGGGTACACGCCATCAGACTACGACACCGACCGTCCGAGGGCACCTTGGGCCACCCCCGAAAACAGGGGGCGTCCGTCGCGCGCGTCGTCGTTTTATCGTCGTCGTCGTCGTCGTTGGTTCTGTCGACGTCGTGCGCGCGCCCCTTCACTGCACGACGTTGCGATGGATTCGTCCACGACGATGGCCATGGCCAAACGCGTGCCTTTGAATGATTTTGAAAACCTCGCCGTCGGCGCGTTCGGTGGCATCGTGGAAACATGCGTGCAAAGTGCGTGACGAATGAATGCGTGCGCGTTTTGTGAATGGATTAATTAATTTAATTCATGTGGCGACGTTTGGGCATGATGATGGTGTGGGAACCGGGCGACGCGATCGTCGGATGCGCGCGCACGCAATGCGGTGACTGACAACTGTGTATTTTTGCGCTCGATGCGTGTGATGTTGCACGAACACGACAGTGCCGCTGATTACGTTTAAGATTTGCGTGCAAGATGGGCGCGCGCTGCCGACGTCGGTGGGGGGCTGGTACCGCGGCGTCGTCGCGAACGCGTCGTCTTTAGCGCCGATTACCGCGGCACAAGTCGCGGTGAATGGGGTTCTCGAGCGCGCGGTAACGAATGGTACTCGTGCGTTGACGGATATCGAGCAGATTGGCGTCGCGATGGGTGCTGGTGCGTTGAGCGCGTCGTTGTACTCCCCCGTCGACTTAACCGTGATTCAGCAAGGGAAGATGAAGCTCGGACCCGGGGCGACGATTTCCGCCGTCGTTCGCGATGGTGGGTTGGCGAAGATGTGGCGAGGGACGATGTCATGCGCCGCGCGTGAGAGCATTTATACCGCGGGGTATCTCGGTTTGGGACCGGTGTTGACGTCGAAGATTAAAGCGGCAAAGCCCGAGCTCGGGGATTTAACGGCGAGCGTGCTCGGGAGCTCCGCCGCGGGGACGATGGCGGCGCTCATGACGCACCCGATTGACACCGCAAAGACGTGCATGCAGAGTGATTTAGCTGGGGTGAAATATACCAGTGCCACGCAAGCGCTCGGTGAGGTGTATAAACAAGGTGGTATTCGAGCCTTGTATCAAGGCGGCGCCGCGCGCACGGTCAGAATTTGCGGGGCGTTTTTCATCGTCGGCAATATTCGCGAATTCGCGACGACGTACAAGAATGAACACCTGTTGTAAGGTTAAGACAACGACAACATCGACGGTGTACGCGTGCGACGCGATGACGACGACACCCATATGTGTTTGGTCGGCGCGTCCAGAAAAGATTTGTTTCGCTAAAATTCGCTTCTTCTTGTAACTCTACACACGCATCCTCGCGGGAGGTTCACATCTTACGCGTCACATTTCGACGCAACCATGTCAGCGCCGAGCGCGGCGGCGACGATGCGCGCCGCCATCGACGCACTGTCACACGCACCATCGTCCACCGACGCGCTGGCGCACATTCGTAAGCTCTGCGTCGACGCCGAAGGTCCCGGGGACGCGTTCGCGCGCTCGACTCGAGGCCAACAAGTCTTGGCGTTGATTCACGTCGTCGTTCGTTCGTGCGGGTTGAACGACAAGGTGGGCGCATTGACGGCGCTACGATTACTAAAGACGGATGATTTAGCGTTGCACGCGTACGCGAGCGCTGGGGTGATTCCGGCGTTGCTCAAGGCGCTCGAAAGTGGAGCTCTGGATGAACGAGGCGCCGCGCACGTCACGCGGTCTCTGAGCGCGCTCGCGAGCTCACCAGACGTATGTAAGATGCTCATTCGCAGTGGTGCGTTAAGCGCACTCACGAGATGCGTTGAGCGCGCGGCGGGCGCGGATGAAGCACGGGACGACGCGACGTACGCCGCTGACGCGCTGACGCGCGTGAGCCAGCGTTCGTCGACGTTGAACCGTCGACGGTTGTTTCCAATATCGAGTCACCCGAGCGCGGTGGATTTGACGTGCGAAAGCGCGGTGGAGAGCATGGTGGTGATTTTATCGTCCGACGTGTCCGTCGCGCACACGGAGTGCGCGATTGGGTTGAGAGATTTGTGCGCGAGCGGGCCGGCGGGACGACGAGCCGTGGCGAGATGCGGGGCGGTTATCCCGCTCGTGGCGACGGCTTTGGGTGGAAAAAGTGTGCGCGCCGCGTGCGTGGGCGCGCTGCGCTCGCTCGCAGGTGATGCAATGACGAACAGTGGTGATGCGGTCGATACCATCGCTGTCGGCAGCTCGGGACGTGGGCAAGACAGAGAGGACGCGTCGATGGATGAAAAGCGCGCGTACGGCTCGGCGTTGGCCATGGGCGGGTTGAATTTCTTTCACGAACTCATCGACGTGCTGACGACACTATTGCGGTTGCGAAATTCGTTAGAACCCGCGGCGGCGGATGCGGCGCTCGCGTTGTGGGCGCTCGTGTGGCAACCGTCGAATAAGGCGCACATGGTGCATCAACGCGTGACGGATGCGTTAGTCTCGCTCGCTCGGGAAGGATGCGCGACGTCCCGCGACGACGCCATGAGCGTCTTAAGCGTCCTCGCGCTCGACGCCGAAGGACGCACGGCTATTTATACTCAAGAGCAAGGTGCGCAGGTGTTAGATTATTTAGTCGCCCAGGAAGAGTGCTCGTCTCCGAGGGCGAATTCGCAAGGCTTGACATTTGACGAAGCGTTGTCGCGGCGACGCGCGTCTTCGCCGTCGTCTCTATTGGGTAACCGCGAGCATTCGAGCTCGGCGTTGTCGCTCGCCATGAGTCGGTTAGCCGCGAACGCGACAGATGAGCAACATTAGTACTTGTATTAAATAGGACTCTTCTTCTTTTGTTTCTCGATATAATCTAGTTTTTCATCCAGCATTTCGACGTCGGCTGGATCTAATGACCATCCTAAAGCGCCGCAATATTCCTTCGCGCGGCGCTTCGACGAACACCCAGCGATAGGAATCGCGCCCTTACACATTAAATAATTCAACGCCACTTGTGTGGTCGTGCGCCCACCGTGTCCCATGGCGCCGATAAATTCTAAAAGCTTACACAAAGTTTTAATCTCGGCGTCTTCGCTCGATTGCAACTCTCCCCCGCCGAGCGGCGAGTACGCCACCACGCGCACATTCATATCTTTTGCTGCGCGTAGCAATCCCGATTTCTCGCACGTACGGTCGAGCAAAGAATACTTGACTTGATTCGTCACGAGCGGGATGTCGTGCTTACGCAGTAACTCGTACGCCTCTGTCATTTGCGCCGCGTCGTAATTACTCACGCCGACGGATTTACACAACCCCAAATCCAACCCTTCTCTCAACGCATCCGTCAACGCCTGCTGACTCCACGTCGGGAATGGAAAGTGAATGGACCATAAATCCATCGGCCGACCTTCATTTCTCGCCACAGACGCGCGAAGCGCATCCACGAGCGCCTTTGAACTCAGTCGCAACCCACCGCCCATGATGACGTTGGTCCACGGCACCGTAAACACCTTTGTCCCCACGAACGCCTCGCAATCGCGCGCGGCATTCAAACGCCCCACGATGTGCTCGCTCGTTTGTTCATACGCCGCGGACTTGGCGCCGTAAACTTCGGCGGTATCGATGAAATTCACTCCATGGTCCAACGCGTACGCAAACGCTTCGGCGAGATCCTTCTCGCGAAACCTCGCATTGAATCCGCGTTCGGTGTCGCCCCAATCCATCGTCCCGATCCCGAGCTTGGACACACGCGCGCCGCTGGCGAGCGTAAAGTAATCCCCATCGTCCGCGCCCGCAGAAGACGCCGCGGCGCGCGTGGACACGGCGCGATTCGTCGTGGATTGATGATGACGATTGGCGTAACCACCGCGCACTGGGACACGCGCGTGCGGCGTCGACGCGCACGGCATCGAGGCGGCGGCGCGGGTACGAGTGACGTCGACGTCGACGCGCACCGGTGCGCGCGATGGATCGCGGCAGTCGTGCGTCGCGCGGCGTCGTCAGCGGCGTCGGCGTGTGACGCTTAAAGTTACTTTTTCGTCACTGTCACGCACGCATTGTATGCGCCGTGCGCCACGCGATTTCGCGCGGTGGTGTGCGCTTATCGGCGCGAGTGGACGCACGCACGTCGTACCGTACGAATCGCACGCGTACGCGGACGTTAAGCGCGTCGCGCACGCGGTGCAGACGTCGTTTTCATCGGCAGCGAATCGCAGCCAACGACCGGGCATGACGTCTCGTGGTGCAGCGCCGCCGCCGCTCGCGGCGAAGCGTCTGGGCAACGCGTACGTGCAGATTCTAGGCTTGAACGCGGACTCTCATGACGTCACGGCGCCGAGCGTGCTGGTGTTTACCGATAGTCATCGATACGTGTTCAACGTCGGTGAAGGGTTTCAAAGGTTTTGCGTCGAACGTCGGTTAAAGTTGCAAAGGACGAATAGAATCATGCTCACGCGCGTGAACGCGGCGAGCGCCGGGGGATTGACTGGAATGTTACTTACCATGAGTGACGGCGCGCTGACGGCGCAAGGCGCGGGGAATGGCGCGGGGAATGCATCGACATTTGAGACGAGACGCGTGGACGTGCACGCGCCGGCGAGTCCGTTGCGCGCGTTGATTCGAGCGACGAAGACGTTATTTGGGCAAGGACGCGGGGTGGCGATTGGAGAAAATGGGTTCGAGCGCGACTCGTGTGCGAGTGTTCGCGATAGTGAGGTGATTGTGAATGATGGTGTGGTGACGATTACGCCGGTAGTCGTCGGCGGTTGGGCGCGTCACGACGGGTACGACGAGGACGCGTACAACGAGGAGGCCGACACGCACGATCGTGAATATGATTCGTTCAGCGATGACGCGCGCGCAGGAGCAAACGCAAAACGTGCTAAACTCGACCACGAAGACGAAGAGGAATACTATGCATTAGATGCAGTCGCGAGCTACGACGTCAAGCTCGCCGGCGTCCCGGGAAAATTTGACATGGCGAGCGCAGTCAAACTTGGCGTGCCTCAAGGACCACAACGCGGTGCACTCGTGCGCGGGCAGTCAATCACGCTAGAAAATGGAACGGTGATTACGCCAGAGATGTGCGTCGGGCCCGAGCAGCCTGGTCCTCGCGTCATTGTGTTTGACGCGCCGACGAATGCGCACGTCCGCGCGGCGCTCGACGCGCCCGATCTGTTGTTTGGTGACGTTTCTGACGTCAGTGTTGTCGTGCATATTGCCAGCGCCGCCGTAGTATCGAGCGCAGAGTATAAAGCACTAGTAGAAAAAACATTCGAGGGCGCGAGTAAGACGTCTCACGTGTTTGCAAACGCCAAAGCGATGGACGAGGTACCGATTTTTACGTCGGCGGCTCGCATTCAGGCTCGCCTCCACGCGTTGCACACCGAGATATTTCCCGATGCGCGTGACCCGACTTCGCCCCCACCGAGTCCTTCGAAACGCGAAGCAATGGCTAAGCGTGCTCATAAGATTCCGAGCGGCATTCCCAACGCCATCGCGGGGAAGAATTTGCTTAAATTTGGGTTGATTCCGCTCAAGTCGGCGGGCGTGGATGCGAGCGCGGTGCCGCAATTCGTTCCAAGTTTTGTGCATCGCAAGCAGGTTGACGAGAGCACGATTGCGCTGGCATCTAAAGCTATGCAACCTGCGTCACCGCTGCCGTCCGAGACGTACGACGCGTCACGTCCTGGAGCGGACTTCCCGGTGCCAGAATATTTACGCGCCATGCGTCCCGGCGACGTCGAGCTCGTGTTTCTTGGCACCGGGAGCGCCATGCCAGCGAAATATCGCAACGTCTCTGGATTTTTCATGCAATTCGGTGGCGATGGCTACTCGGGAAACATCATGCTTGATACTGGAGAAGGGTCACTGGCGCAGATGATTCGTCGGTACGGCATCAACAGAGTTGACGAACAGTTGATGGCGCTGAAGCTTGTGTGGATTTCGCACATTCACGCCGACCATCACGTTGGATTGCCACGTATACTCACCTCTCGACAAGAAGCGTTCGAGCGGCGAGGTTTAGAAGCGCCAGTAATTCCCATCGTCGGTCCGCGACCACTTCGGAGATTTCTGGACTTGTATAGCGAACTCGAGTATTTGGGCGCCGATTTCATCGACTTGGCGGAGACGACGCGAGAAAAGTGGGTTAGCGAAACTATGAGTCCCGAAATCGCGCGCATTCGCGCAGCGTTGTCGGGATCAGACGTCGACCAGATCATCGCCGTGCAAGTTAATCATTGTGCGCACGCCTATGGGGCAAAAATTGTCGGCAAGCGCGGATGGTCGATGGTGTATTCCGGAGACACGCGGCCGTGCCCGAGCCTCGTCGCGGCGGCTCGAGACGCCACGCTCCTCGTGCACGAAGCGACGTTCGAGAACGGTATGGAGGACGAAGCGATTAAAAAGCGTCATTCGACGACGAAGGAGGCGGTGCAGACTGGGAACGATGCGCGGGCGTATCGCACGATTTTAACGCACTTTTCCCAGCGCTATCCAAAAGTTCCAATATTCGACGGCTCGTACACCGAACGCACCGCGGTGGCGTTTGATTTAATGAGCGTCGATTTCGCCAACTTACCCATGCTTCCAAGACTTATCCCAGCCGTGCGTTCTCTCTTCAAAGACGACGCCGTGCTCGCCACTGAAGCCGAGGAAGACGTCGACGGCGCCGCTGAGTAAATAGCTTTTAGCGTCGCGTTGGAGTCGTCGCGGTAGTCGTCGGTTGGCGCTGCGGCGAGTGATAGAATCAACAGTGTTGTAAATCAATATGAATATGTATTGTTGTTGCAATGTTTTTGTTGCGTCATCGTCATTGTCGTATGTAAATCAGTCAAATCTTGAATACGCGCGCGCTCACACGCGCGAGCGCGCCTCCACAATGTGTGGAAAATAATAGCGCGTACACAGCGTCCGCCGACGTCGATGGTTAAAACTTAAAACCACACGCGCGCCTTGGCTGCCGCCTTTACAATAAGCGCAGAAACGCCAGCATCATCATCAATCTTGGACGCGAGAATGAAATCGTTCTCGCACATGCCCTTGATGGAATCTTGCCCGAGCTCGCACACCACCTTGTCCGCGCCCGTCGCTTCGAGCGACGCCGGCGTCCACCCCACGCGCGCGCACACCTCCTCAATCGCCTTCACCATCGCACCAGCATCGCTCGTGGTATATTCCCGTCGCAACACTTCATAATTCCCCTTCCCAGGGCGAATCTTCCAATCCCACACTTGCTTACGAAGCACTTCTTGCTGCGCAAACGTGAGCTTATCCGCGTCGCTCGCGTCAATCGTCTGGTTCTTCAACATAATCATCTGCGCCATGGCGTCCGGCACGGCTAAGATATGGTCCGTATCCGCATGACCGAGAGACGTGGTGCAGAATCCGCTCTCGAGCTCGCCCACGGTGGCGTCGCGCGCGCCGATATCACCACCGAGACCGCCCAAATCTTCCTGGCGCTTGCTCACGCCGCCTTCCGCGCGAACGACGAACGTCGCCCCGCGCGCGCGTCGCGGTGCCGCGCGTCGCGGTGTCATCATCGACAACGTCATTGAAGTCGTCTTCGTCGTCGTCATCGTCATCGTCATCATCGTCGTCGTCGTCGTCGTCGTCGGCGTCGTCGCGGAATGAACCCACGACGACATGAAGGCCCCTTCTTCAGGGTGTAGGGCTGAGCCACGACGCACACGCGTGAGTGACGATGCGCGACACACATGCGCGTATGTATCCATACTCTATTATCCGAGTGTCCGAGAAATACTATATAGTGGTGTCCACGTCCACGCGGGTCACACGCGGTCATGGATGTGCATGGATCACTATATGCTTCGTATGTCCGAGAAAATGTATATCTTGGGGTAGGGCATCCACGAGGGTGCCCCGCGTGACGGTTCGTATTCGCGAGGGTGTGCGTCGGCATTCCGCGACTTAAGCCGCGTGTTTAGGGCGATGTCGTCGCGACCGCACCGAACGCGTCGCCGGTGGTGGGGTGTCGCCGTCAGCGTCGGCGTCGGCGTCGGTGTCGGTGTCGGCGTCGGCGTCGTCGCGGTCGCCGCGCGCGGCGCGGAGGAGAACATCGTGAGCGTGGACGCGGCGACGAGGGCGGTGCGGGTGTTCGAGCCTCGTGAGGTGGCGATGTCGTCGGGGAGCGATGTGCGCGGGGACGATGATGATGGGTATTATGGTGGCTATGACGATGGGTCGTCGTGGCGTGAATCGTTCTGGTCGAATGAGCACGACTACGCGCCGCGGGCGGGGCGGTACGACGCGTATGACGATTACGTCGCTCGAGAGGTGGCTAAACTCGAAGCGTCGTTACTCACGAGCCCTGGTGCGGAGAATATTGATGTCGGCGAACTCCAACGCGCGCTGGATGATATTGCGCTTGAGTTGAGATCGGATCTCGAGCGCGTGGCGCGCGCGAGAGAGAGTCAGACGACGTGGATGGACTCGACCGTGGGCGTCAGCAACGGACGCGGCGGCGCGCAGTCGCCTACAACGCGAGCCATGGACGGAGTGACGGTGATATATAATGAAAATCAAGGCTCGCAATCGGTAACGGGGTATAACTCCAATACTCAATCGCCGCCGTATTATCCGTACGAAGATCCGTACATACGGTACTCAAACGACGCGTATATAATCTATGATGAATCTGGAACGCAAGTATTATTCGAGCCACAAGGCGAAATTGGTCGTCTCATGCAGCAACTCACGTGGTTCTCGACGATATTTCCGGGAAATCCCACGGCTTTTGATGATTACATGCGATGCGCGACGCTGATTCGGCCGTGCTCTGTGGAAGAAGTGCTACGAAAGTGCACGTACGAGCCAAGGAAATCATGGTATCGCGAACGCGTATCACGCATGAATGCACCCATTGATTGGCCATATTGTCAACCCGATTTGGACGAAGTGTACGATTATTGTACGGAGATTGAACGGCAGACGTCGATGTGCGACCCGCGGCGCGCGAGAGAACGCATGTACGTCTCTCGCGCGGTGTTATTCAACGGTGGTGATCGACCGTGCATGCGATGGAGAACGGATATATTTGGCGTGCGTGTGTGCGTCGACAGATCACCGCACAAATGATGCTCGTCGTTTCTGTCACTGCTTAAAATGATTTTGCATTGTAAAAAAGGCCAGCGGCGTAAATGAAAAAAGACTACATCAAATGCTCCATGCCCGCGGTGGCGTCACCGACGCTCGCACCGCTGCGCCACGCGGGCGTTGATAACTCAGCACCTGCCGATGCGCCGGCTACACGACCAGCGGGTGGATCGCCTGCCATGCGCCGCCGCGCAGCGTTGGACGGCGCCACGCTATCCATGGCGTCAGTCAGCGATCGCTGTCGCGTGGCTATGGATTGGTAATCGCGTAGCCACTCGCCTTGATAGACTTGCTGTGGTCGCATAATTTTTGTATCTCGATCGCTCAAACTTTCGCGCCAGTGGGAAAGGTACCCAGCCGCTCGAGGAATGGCGAATAAGACGGTGAAGAATTCCGGCGGGAACCCCATGGCGCGGTAGACCAATCCGCTGTAAAAATCAACATTTGGATAGAGCTTGCGCTTGACGAAATATTCATCAGCGCGCGCGCACTTTTCGAGCTCAATCGCAATGTCAATCAACGGATCACGACCGACGAGTTCGAAGACTTCGTTGGCAATGCCACGAATAATTTTTGCCCGAGGGTCGAAATTCTTGTACACGCGGTGTCCGAAACCAAACATGACGTACTTCTTTTCTTTGACGCCAGCCAAGAAACTTGGAATGTTCTCTACGCTTCCGATGCGCTCAAGCATTTTCAGCACCGCTTCATTGGCACCGCCATGTAGGGGTCCGTACAACGCGCCCACCGCGCCGGCGACGGCGCAGAAGACGTCGACGCCACTCGACGCCAAGTGTCTGCACGCCGCCGTGCTACAGTTCATCTCATGTTCGGCGTGGAGCAGAAACATGGTGTCTAAAGCTTTAGCGAGCTTTGGATGCGGACGATGTCTGGCGTCCAAACCCGCATCGAGCATGTACAAGAAGTTCTCCGTGTACGACAGACGAGTATTCGGCGCCGCCGGCGCGCGGCCAGTGTTTCGATGATACGCGTGCGCAGCCAAAGTCGTCATCTTCCCAATTATCCGCACAATTTGCTTATCCTGCACGGCGTGCGAGTTGTAAATGCCACCGCCCGCAATCGCAGGGTTCTGTTCGGGATGCATCGCGCTCAGAGCGTTGAGTCCGGCGAGCATAACCGCCATCGGGTGCGCGTCGTGTGGCAACGCCTCAATCGCGTGCACCACCTGCAATGGCAGCGCGCTATGCCGCGCTATCGTCCGTTCCCACTCCGTGAGCTGCGAACTATTGGGTAAGTCCCCATACACCAATGCAAACGCTGTTTCCAAGTACGTAGACTTTTCCGCCAAGCTCTCAATCGCGTACCCGCGATACCGCAACACCCCACGGTCGCCATCAATGTAACTAATCTTACTCTTACACGGCGCAGTGTTTATGTACCCAGGATCATACATCACCAACCCTCGCCCGTCGCCACCAGCGACGATCGCCTTGAACGCCGCCGCGTCCACCGAGCCGTCGGTTGAAATCGGAATCGCGTACGACTTCCCCGTGCGCGAATCCTTGCACTCGAGCGTGCCCGCACCGCCCCCAGGCGCAGGTCTCACGTATGCGCCATCACTCGCGTGCGACCCGCCGTCCGCATTCGCGTTCGCGCCCACACCGACGTGTTTACCGATGGTGTCCAATCTACGATTAATCGCGTCGCTCATCTCTCCCTCTCTCTCTTTTGCGCCGCGATCGCCCACCGTTACCCTCGCGCTTTAACGCGCTCGCGTCAAACACTCACACTCACACGTCTCCACGTCTCACGCGCGCGCACTCGCGCAACGCTCGCTGCGTGCGACGTCTGCGCGCTGAAAAGTGCCGCGCCGCCGAAAAAAGCGCATGCTGACTGTGCAATCCATCAATCGCCACGCGCGCCATTCTCGCGCGCGCGCACG
>Ga0181552_10003407_pt1 | contig 11373 bp, 9 predicted proteins | sample 011ome_18_FD_130583 | JGI IMG/M metagenome (GOLD analysis project Ga0181552, IMG submission 130583) | Coastal salt marsh microbial communities from the Groves Creek Marsh, Skidaway Island, Georgia - 011501BT metaG (megahit assembly) | ecosystem: Environmental > Aquatic > Marine > Intertidal zone...
AGGCGCAAGTGAACTTAATGTATCTGGTAATGGTACAACCTCTCAGTACCTACGCTCAGATGGGGATGGAACATTTACGTGGGTCACGCCTCCAGACACAACGTATTCTGCTGGTAACGGCGTGACTTTAAGTGGTACCCAATTTAGGATGTCAGGATCTTATACTGGTAACTTTTCATTAATAGGTAGCTTTACAGCAACAGGTAACGTAACAGCTTACTCAGATGAACGTCTAAAGTCTGACATCGTTACTATCCCTGACGCACTAGAGAAAGTAAAAGCTCTACGTGGTGTTAACTTTACCAAGGACGGTGAGGCATCAACAGGTGTAATCGCTCAAGAGGTACAGAAGGTTATCCCAGAAGTAGTACAAGAGAATGGCGAATACTTGTCTGTTGCATACGGTAACCTTGTAGGTGTACTGATCGAAGCAGTCAAAGAATTGTCAGCAGAGGTTGAATCTCTAAAGAAGGCTAAGTAATATGTCTCTACCATCAACTGGACCTATATCTCTGTCTCAGGTACAGACTGAGTTTGGCGGTAGTAATCCTATTAGCCTGTCAGAGTATTACTATAATGGATCTTACATTACAGGTAACAACACAAGTGTACCTAGTAGTGGTACGATCTCTATGTCTAACATGCGAGGTAGGTATAAAGCCTACTACGTTAGTTACATTGTAATTGGTGGCGGTGGCGCAGGCGGTTACGGTGTAGACGATGGTGGCGAAGGTAATAGAGGTACCTATGCGCCTGCAGGCAGTCAGTCTAGAATAGCTTTCCCTAGCTCCTCGATTATCTCGTATGGTGGTCGTGGCGGTGAGAACTGTAAGGGTAACAGATCTACATCAGGTACAAATGGAGGAGCCTCGTATTATGGTTCTGGCGGGGCTGGTGGTGGACTTAATAGCAGCGGCGCAGACGCTGTTAACTACGGCTCTGGAGGCGGCGGCGGTGGTGGTGACAGCGGAAGCTTCTTCGATTCAGGCGGTTGCTCTGGAGAAGGTGGCGTAGCGTCATCATACAAATCAGGATCCTATTGGCTCGTCCCTGGTTATAGCATAACTATTTATGTAGGCTCTGGCGGTATTGCACCTGCAACGGGCTATGATGGCGGTAACGGAGCCAATGGCTACGCTCAACTTACCGTTAATGGGACAAATTATACCTATAGTACCCCTGGTACTTACGTTCTAACACCGTAACAAGGTTTTAAGATGCCAGAGATTAACTTGACACCAGACGAATTAGAGGCTATGCTTGACCGTGCTGCTAGACGTGGTGCCAAGGAAGTATTGCATCAACTAGGACTTCATGATGAGAGTGCTGCAACAGATCTACGTGAGATGCGCAGCCTCCTAGACACATGGAAAGATACTCGTAGAAGTATATGGAACACATTCATTAAGATAACAACCGTAGCTATACTCAGCTTTATCGCAACAGCTGTGTATATGCAATTAGGGAAACAATAATTATGGCTAAGAAGTTTGCAGGGTTTAAGCCTGAGACATTACAGAATAAGATCCTTCCAGCGCTGGGCTATGATGGTCCTACGGATGAGAAATCTATTAACGCTTTCCTAGCGTCTAACCCTGCAGCTGCTGCTAAGATGGGTAAGTACACTCTGGCTGCTCGTCGCACTATTGAGGGTGAACCCGTACAGATGGCATCTGGTGGTGTGTTAAATTCGGTAGGACCTATAATCGCGGCTTTAGGTAAGACTAAACTTACGCCAAGACCTACTCCTAAGCCTCAACCTAGCAACGCAAGCAAAATGACTAAGGCTATAACAGCCGATCCTACCTCTGTAGTTACTACACCTACTGTAGCTGGTTCTACTCCTGCTCAGATTGCTGGTGGTCAGATGGATGCGCCTACAGGACAAGCACCTGCGGCTGCTACTACTGCTACAGCAGCTACGGCAACTCCTGCTGCGGCTGCTCAGGCTGCACCTGTTACCCCTACTCAGACAGTTCAGGCTGCTACAGCTGCCCCTGCAGTGAGTCAAGCCCTACAAGGACAACAGGCTGCACAGGGTCAAGTGTCACAGCAAGCACAGATGCAGGCTGCACAGGGTAGCCCTCAACAACTAGCACAGCTAGGCTTACAGGCTGCACAAGGACAAGCGGCTACTGTCCAAGGTATGCCTTCTCCTATGCAGATGACTGCAGCTGAAACTATTAGTGGCTCTGGTGTTGACCAAGCACAGGTAGACGCTACCTTTGGTACAGGTCAAGTGCAGGCTGCATCCGTTCAGGGTGAGATGGCTAACGTGATGAGTCAATTCCAAGGTAAGCAACCTCCTGCATGGGCGGCTGGTGCTATGCGTAATGCTACAGCACAGATGGCTGCACGTGGATTAAGTGCATCCTCTATGGCAGGTATGGCTCTTGTACAGGCTGCTATGGAATCTGCTCTACCTATTGCACAGATGGATGCCTCTAACAAGCAACAGATGGCTATGCTTAAGGCTGAGCAACGTGCTAAGTTCATGGGTATGGACTTCGATCAAGAGTTCCAAGCTAAGGTACGTAATGCTGCACGTGTTAGTGAGATTGCTAACATCAATTTCTCAGCTGAACAACAGGTTGCACTAGAGAACGCTAAGATGGCACAGACCATGAACTTAGCTAACCTATCCAATAAACAAGCTAAGGTTATGGCTGACGCTGCAACCATGTCTCAGATGGACATGACCAACCTTAACAATCGTCAGCAAGCACAAGTACAAAACGCTCAGGCATTCCTACAGATGGATATGACTAACTTGAGTAATGAACAACAGATGTCCATGTTCAAAGCACAGGAGCGTGTTAACTCTATCATGAGTGACACTGCAGCTGATAATGCAGCACGTCAGTTCAATGCCTCATCTGAGAATCAGACTAACCAGTTCTTTGCTTCCCTGTCTACACAGGTATCACAGTTTAACACTGAGCAAAAGAATGCCATGGAACGTTTCAATGCTGGTGAGACTAATGCTCTGGCACAATTTAATACAGCACAACAGAATGCTCGTGATCAGTTTAATTCACAGAACCATTTGATTGTAGCGCAGGCTAATGCTCAGTGGTTCCAGAACCTTACTACAGCTGAGAATGCTGCACAGAACGAAGCTAACCGTAATGCTGCACTAGCGGCTAATAACTTTACAATGACAGCATACAACAATGTCGTACAGCGTGAGCGTGACTTGTTAGCATGGGCATGGGAGTCTGCTGAGAATGCTGCTAACAGAGATGCTAACCTTGCCATTGCTAAGATTGAAAACGCTAAAACTTCTGCTGGTTCTAAAGCTGCTGGTAATTTCCTTGGTAAGCTTGCAGAGAATGCAGCAAACGCCATCTTTGGATTATAATAAAGGTACACCAATGGATTACTCACTACGCCCCCAATTAAGACCAGAGCCTGTAGCAGCTACAGCGCCTACCTCAAAAGGCTTAGGTACTCCTACGTCCAAGCCTGCAGAACCTTTACAGGAAGACTGGTACACACGTTTCACTAAGTCGTTTACTGCAGCGGGGGGTACACTAGCTGACACACCATTCACCGACACAAACCCTGCATCTCTCTATGAACGCAGTGAGATGTCGCTGAAAGACTTTGATGAGTTGACACGGCGTTCCGCAGAGGTTGCTGCACTTAATCGCATGGAAGCAGGTATCAGTGAGTCACTAGCTGAACCAGGGCGGCTTAAGAAGCTAGACGAAGACGAATCTCTTGTACCAGAACTACGCCCAGAGCCAGAGTTTGTAGATGCAGAAGATGCAGATGTACCTATTGAACCTCCAGTAGATGTAACAGAGGAAGAACTAGAAGCTACCCCTGTGAAGGCAGAGGGTAAGGGCTTGATGTCTAAGCCTGCGACAGAAGAAAAAGCTACCACTACCCTTACAGATTTAGTTTATAGTGATTTTGTTGAAAGTAAGCAAGAGGGTGACGAGGCCCACGTAGGGCAAGATAACAAGAACATTACACTTGCAGGAGGGGTGGTACCTGATGGCTTGAAGTATAATGGTAAAGACTTTACTCAAGGTGCCTCTGTTGTTACAGGTTTTGATAAAGGTAAGCTAGATACATCAGGTGCCTATAAGACTGTAGGTAGTACCACTGTAAAGCGCAGTGACTTTGACAGCGACAAGGCATTTGCTAAAGGTGTCATTGAAGAGTTTGCTAATCAAGCAGAAGCTGCAGCAGGTGACAGCTGGTCTAGCATGAGCGAAGGCAGTAAGAAAGCTGTAGTAAAGATTGGCTGGAACAAGGGTGCGGGATGGTATTCAGGTAAATCAGCTAAGGCAATCTACGCAGAGCTAGCAAAAGATGAACCTAATCCCGAAAACCTATACAGCAAAATCTTGGTAGGTTCTACCGTGTTAGGTGGCGGTGCTTCAATAGGCATTGCCAAAGCACGTGCTAACGCTTGGAACGAAACTACTTCAGCAACAGGCGGTAAAGAGATTACACGGATTGATGCTGATAACTCTGGTACTAATACAAAGTTTAAGTATTATGATAAAGATGGTAACTTGCTGCACACAGAAGAAACTACACGCGCCTCTAATATATACGAGAACAAGCAAAAGTCTGTACGTAAGAATAGTAAAGGTGTTTGGTAATGTTAGGACTTCCCCTAGAACTTATCACAATGTTAGGCTCCACCGTGTTAGGTGGGGTCATGTCTATCTGGGGGCAAAGCATTAAAGCTAAAGAAGCCCAACAGAAGATGCTAATGGAGCGTGCCAACTTTAATGCTAAGCAAGTAGCAATGGCACGTGACGCAGGTAAGAACGACAAACACTTCGCATGGACACGTAGGCTTATCGCTCTATCAGCTGTGTTTGCAATTATTGTATTGCCAAAGCTGGTAGCAGTATGGTATCCTGAAGTACAAGTAATCGTTGGTTACTCAGAGATGCAGACTGGTTTCCTTAGTGGTCTATTCGGTGGTGGCACTGAGATCATTAAGTGGAAGTACGCATCAGGATTTGTTATCACACCACTAGACACGCACATTGTATCAGCTATTGTAGGCTTATACTTCGGTGCAGGATTTACTAAATAGGATATTTGAAATGGCAGTAGCTGGACCTTTTGATAGACCAATCCCAGGTCAGTCTCTTACAACTGAACCACGTAACAACCCTTGGGAACAGCCACCTGAGATGGCAGACGTAGAGGACGTAGCAAAGTTCTACGTTGAGCGACTAGCTAACCAAGATGTACTAGATGATCTAGCTGCTATGGTGCAACTAGACGTACCCCTAGCCCCTATCGTAGAGTCTGTCTACATGATGGGTGTTATGCGTGGTCTACACACCATTGATGCAGGTATGCTTGTAGCACCTATGATCCACAACCTACTCAAGGCTGTCTTTACAGATATGGGTATCGAGGTTAAGGACTCACCCGAAGATCCACAGGAACATGCAGAGAAAGCAGAGATGAATCGCTTTATGGCTCTTGCTACTAAGTACTTAGAGGATGAGGGTATGGATGAATCAGACGAAGGTAAGACTATGTTGAGTGACATGGTTGAAGCAGCGGAAGATGAGCCTGAAGAAGAAGCACCTGCAGAAGAGATGCAAGAAGCAAAGCCTATGGGCTTGATGGCGAAGGGTTAATATAATGGCATTTAATTTTGATAGTTTTGCAGCAGGCTTCTTTGAAACTCTCTCTGAGGGTATGGACAGACGTGAAGCCGAGGCTGCTAAGTATAAAGAGAAACAGGAAGCTTCGGCTCTGCGTAACCTTAATGTGTTACAGCAACGTGATCAACGTGCTAAGCAGGCTGCACAGTTAGGTAAACGTGCTATGGCGCTGGGCGCAACAGAAGAGCAAGTACGTACTGCTATGTCTTCTGGTGTCACTGGTATCTCTGAGTTCTATGAGAAGCTGCAGGAGGCTGCTAATCAGATGCCTGGTAAACGTCTAGGCCCTGATGATATTGAAGCTATTGTAAATATGCCAGAGATTCCAGCTATGGATCTTAACATGGCAGACATGTCTCTACAGGACTTTGCTGCCCGTACATATGGCGTAAGTGGACGTGCTCCTAAAGTAGAAGAGAAAGAGGTAGGCTTTGTACCAAGCTTGTTAGGTTTTGGTAAGATGCGTAAAGCCAAGCAAGAGCTATCCGAGTCAGGTTACATGGGTGACATGTCTATCGCAGACGTTAACGCAGCTGCAGCACAGGCAGAGTACCAGTCTATGTTCCCAGATGCTTCCCTGACAATGAGTGACATTGAGTACTACACACCTAAAGATGCACTAGACTTTAGCACGACACTAGCAAAGACAATGAGTGATGCTGTGTCTAGCTCAGAAGGTCAGGCTTACATCAAGGCTGCACGAATAGCTGCTTCGGATTCTGGATTAGATGTTGACGAAGCAGCGGATCTAGCCACTAAAGAGATACAGGAACGTGCGTCTGTTAACTTGATCAACACATATGCAGACATCTACAAGTATGGTGGTTTCTTTGATAATGACTTGACTATGCGTCAGATTGCAGACGTGTTAAGCCCTAGTGCACTTACGCAGTTTAAAGAGACATTCGGTATTGTAGAAGCAGAAGACGGTACTGAGGAGAGTGACACAGATATGTCACCTGAAGGTGATGGTAATGTAACCGTCGAGAAAGTTACCTTTGAGGGTTCTGTATCAGAGGAGGACTTTGATGAAGAGTTCCCTACATCTATACCACTAGATGAAGAAGGTAAGGCTATCGTTGCTGATGCCTTGAGTAGTAAGTCTATCTTTACAGATGATGAAGATAAATACTCAGACAAGTATACACGTGATCAGTGGGAAGATATGACACGTAAGCAACGCCGTGAGCGTAACCTACCTGAGTCAACGATAGGTGGAATGAACTTCTATTTCCGTGATGACATTAATGAACTTATTGAAGCACCACTACGTAACCTTAACATCAAGCGTAACTTGACAAAGGATACATACAAGATTAAGATCAAGGGGCGTGGTACCTACCATGTAACTAAAGAGCAACTAGACTCTATGGATGATGGTGCTTTCCGTGGTTCCAACCCTGCTATTGAGATTATGGAATACGAAGGTGACGAAAAGAAAGCCAAGAACATTACATCCAACATCTTGAAACGCTATCAGCTGGATAACTAATAATGGATATTAATGAATTAAAGAACAAGTGGGGTGGTACTACCACCTCTACTGTTGATAAAGTCACGTCTACTGTAGCACGTATGGATGATGAGCCAGAGGATGACTTTGTGCTTGACTCTAATGCTACGCTAAAGAAAGACGATCTGCTCAAACCGCAGTACCTAAACAATATCCGTGAGTACATGGTTGATCGTAAGGGTGTTGACTACAAAGATATAGCAGATGAAGAGGTTGTGGATGATTTTGTTCAGCACATGCGTTACTTTAATGCTAACACTGTCTCTACTGCAGGCGAGGTACGCTTTATTAGTAAAGCAGATGAAGCCCGTAAAGAGAAAGCTAAACGTGCATACCAAATCTATGACCAGCTAGGTAATGTCTTTGTTAATGATGGTGCCATGGGTGCTGTCAGTGGTGTGTGGGATTATGTATCTGCTGCAGCGACTGACCCTACAAACTACTTAGGTCTACTGACTGGTGGTATTGGTCGTGCAGGTGCAGCTGGTTTGGCTGTAACAGGAAAGCAGACTATCAAGGCTATAGTGCGTGCTGCAGGGCGGGAAGCTCTGTCTAGCGGTGCCACACGTCAGGTAGCTAAAGAGGCTGCTGAGAAGGCTGGTATTGAGGCTGCGAAGCGTGCTGTTGAAAAGGGTATGTCTACCCGTGTAGCAGGTCAAGCCTACAAGGATGTAGCAGAACGTGTTGCTAAGGATGGGCGTAGAGCTATTGCACAGGATGCAATGAAAGCTAAACAGAAAGAGTTGTTTGAAACTGCAGCGACACGTTCACTGAAACAGACTACAGCTATTGATGCTGGTGCTGCTGTTATGCAAGACATCATGGCACAGAACGTAATGTTAGAAGCAGGTGCTCAGGAAGAGTACAGCGTATTGCAGACAGGCTTCTCATCTCTGTTAGGTGGTGTTGCTGGTGCTGCACAACTAGGCTTCGGTAAGTTCCGTGGTGCATCGGGTCTTGAAGATACAGGTTCAGCATTAGAGAAAGTAGCCAACAATGTCATTGACGAGTTAGCCCCTAAGTTTACCAAAGAAGAAACAGACGAAGCTGCAGGTGTTATCCTAGATAACGTAAAGGCTTGGAATAGTAAGGTAGAAGCGGGTGCTGATTTCTCTGGTGACCTTATGCCAGCTGAACTTATCAAGCAGATCATGCTAGGTGAAGATGGCAAGGGTGGCTTGGCTAAGATCTACAAAGATAAAGGCATTAAGATTGGGCGTGAGAAACATCTATCTGATGTAATGACTAACGTCATGCGCTTCATGCCACAGGAAGACTTGGCTGCTATCAATAAAGAGATGGCTAAATACTCTGGCATACAGATGGGTGAACTATCTGCAACACGTATCCAGCTGGGTGACATGGTAGCTAAGCGTATCAACGAAGCAGGTAAGACGTTAAACGTTATGTCTCAGGTACGCCGTACTCTTGATTCTGGTATCGTAGCATCACAAGATAAGATGAAGGCTACGCTTGATACTATTGAAGCAGAAGAGATGCTGCAGCAAGAGATGGTTAATGCTAAGAAGTCTAGCGGCATTAGCTATGGTCAGTCTATCTGGAAACGCTTGCTTGTTTCATCTCCTGCTACCACAGCATTGAACGTTGCAGGTTATGCACAGTTTGCTGTAGGTCAGACTATGGCTGATCTGTTTAACCACACAAGCTTGATGGCTATTGCTGCACGTCAACGTATTACTGGTGATGCGCTGGGCGCAGCCGAGTCTATGCGTCAGGCACGTGCTTACAGTGCTATCGTCGCACAGCGTGCACGTAACTTGATGGACCCTTACACAACACACGATGCCTACATGAAGTTCTTAGATGAGAACCAAGATGTGCAGAAGGTATTGTTTGAGACTATGGCAGGTGGCGTGGATGCTACAGCTAAGCGTTACGGTATTAGCCCTGACGACAAGTTGTTCAAGAACGTTGAAGCTATGGCTACTGCAGCGAACCAAATCACAGGTGTACGTATTCAGGATAGCTTCACTAAGTCACAGATGTTTATGACTGAGCTAGATAAGTACCTGCGTGTTGAGAAGGATATCACCCTTAAAGAAGCTTTGATGATGGATGAAAACGTCATTGATGAACGCTCTCTGCAAGGTGCCCTAGATACTACACTCAAGTCTGTGTTTGCTAAGGACTACACAACAAAGGATCAGGGTGAACTTATTCGTACCACTGCTAAGTTTGTTGAGACTGTATCTAACACACCTGGTATAGGTGTTATCCTACCATTTGGACGCTTCTTCAATAACGTAGTTGCTACTGCATACCAGTGGTCACCTTTAGCTGTGATTTCTTTGATCAAACCTTTTGGGCGTAAGATCCTAAAGGACGAAGGTATGGACGTAGCTGAGCGTGAAATCTTTGCGCGTTTCTTTGTAGGTTCTGTTGGGTTGCTTTCGGCTGCAGAATATGACAAGGAGCGCCGTGAGAAGGGTTTGGGTGTATACGAGGTAGACGTAGGTGGCGGCACTATTGTTGACGCTAAGAACACATTCCCGTTCTCTCTATTCCTTGCTGCAGGGCGTGTGTACAACATGCGTCAGAACGGAGAAGAGGTACCAGCAGAGTTAACACAAGAACTGACAACACAACTTGCTGTAGGACAGCTTGCACGTGATGCTCAGTTTGGTAATGACCTTAACAACCTGATTGACGTTCTTGTTAATGCTGATGAAGTAGGTACAGGTGAGTTGTTTAATGGCTTCTCTAAAGTAGCAGGTAACTTTGTATCAGGTGTAACACGTCCTCTAGATGCTGTAAACAAGATCGTTGGATTTGCTACTGGTACAGATACAGCTAAGGATGTTCGTCAGGCAGAAGGTGCAGGTGCTATCTTTACACAGTCGGCTACTAAGTATGTAGATAATCTGTTCGAAGCATTCAGTGATAAGACAGATACCCTGACAGGTGAGGAACTACGTGTTGCTACTCGTGAGGGTGAGGTATACGATGCTAACCCATTCGCACGTATCTTTGGTATCACAGTTAAACCAGGACGCACAGCTACAGAGAAAGCTTACTCTATTGCAGAGATGCAACCGTGGACTGCTAGTGAACGTACAAAGATCCCTGCGTATGACAAGGTTATGAATAGCATGTTGGCTCCTGCACTGGAACGCCGTACTAATTACCTTGTTAACTCAGAGGCATTCAAGAAGGCTAGCCTGACAGGTAAGCGTAAGATGCTGAAGACTCTTGTCTCTGATACTAAGAAAGAGGTACGCTCTCAGATGGCTGAAGGCTATGGTGGCACAGATGCTGCACGACTACGCCTAGCTTCTAAGGCTGCGACTAAGGGTAACAAAGAGATACGCAAGGAAGCACTCAAGCTGATGAAGCTACAGTATGGTATCGAAGGTAAGATAGATGAGTTTAACTTTAATGAGCTAGACTTGTTTATGGAATATGTAGATTATCTCGAAGAGATGTACGAAGAAGTAGCTAAGCTATAAAAGAGAGAGGGGCCGTTAGGCCCCTTTACTTTATTCCGTGTATCTCTGCTGCTTCTTCTGCCCAGAGTACTGCTGCTCGTAAGCTACGCATAGCGTTGTCTAGTTCATGTGTGGCATACAGATTATCCATGAGGTATTGCTCTGTGTTAGCTGCATGTTCACGTAAGGCTTGACTGAACTGACGCTTCTTAGCGTTGATGTGTGCTCTAGCCTCTTGTTCTAGTTTCATGCCATATCTGTTTTGATTCGCTGCATTAGATTGCCTACCTCGGCTAGGTCACGACAGATAAGCTTAGCCTCTGCCCAGTCACCTTCCTTGTCTTCGCCACGGTAGCTTACTACAAAGCCGTTATCAGCGAACTCAATCTCTACTGATGTAACGCCTGTTACTACTTCTTTCTTAGTCACTATAGACCTTCCTTCATAAACACTTTAACCCACTCAGCACAGATGTCACTGCGTACAATGTCATCAATACCAAACTCAACGATGGGGATGGGCAGCATGTGCTTCTTAGCTAAGTGTATAATCTTAGATAAACCATCTGCCTCTTTCAAGTCAGACTGCTGAACATCACCATTCAATACTATTGTACTATCTTCACCAACACGAGTCAATAACATCTTCAACTCATGGGTAGTAATATTCTGAGTTTCGTCTACAATAATGAAGGTACTCTCGAAGCTACGCCCACGCATAAGTGCAAGAGGTGCCATCTCAATGTTACCATTCTTGATGCCTG
>Ga0181552_10003417_pt1 | contig 11360 bp, 10 predicted proteins | sample 011ome_18_FD_130583 | JGI IMG/M metagenome (GOLD analysis project Ga0181552, IMG submission 130583) | Coastal salt marsh microbial communities from the Groves Creek Marsh, Skidaway Island, Georgia - 011501BT metaG (megahit assembly) | ecosystem: Environmental > Aquatic > Marine > Intertidal...
CACGCTGCAAGTGGTGCAAATTACGTGGGAAGGTGGCGTATCTGGCCCAATGGGTTCTGCACTGGGGGAGCCTCAGCGCCTTGGTATATCCGTGCTCCTTCAAGACGGCCGGACCCTTACCCCTATCGCGTTAGCGGATGACGACCCGGATAATCATGTACTGGTCTGTTTGGACGCAGCAACCGCAGCTGTTTCCGTTACCGCTGCACCAGGACTTTTCCACGACCCGGGGGACGACCCTAATCCTGAGACAAGCATCAATGTTGGTCCCAGTTAATCGGGGACATACTGAACTAGACTGCCCGAATGAGGACTAATTTGGTAGGACCAAGCACGCCCGTAGCTCTATTCAATTCTGTTGGTGAGATAACCGAGGTAAGTTGAGGATTTTTATTAACTCGCCAAAAGGTTCCACCGCAACGCCTAATTGGCTCCTGTAAGGATCAATCACCGGGGTCGCTTCGGCCTCAGTTCGGTATTCGCTTGGCAAACCCTGTTATAAATTTTCTACTTGCTGAGCTCCTTTCGGCCTAACGTTCAACCGAGGTTCGGTATAGCTTCGGACGGCTTCAAATCGGAAATCAGCATCCAGAAAAAACCTTACGATTCTTCCTCTTAAAAGGGACTTACCGGACCCTCCCCCATCCTCATAATCGATTGGTCGTAGGTTCAAGTCCTACTGGGCCCACCATTTCGATTCGCTCATGGCGGACTGTGGAAATAACCATAAGTCGGCCGCTTCGGACATCTTGTGCTAAAAGCTTCCAGACCAAGACGGAAAAATCGTCGTGCTGCGTACAATAGCTGATGATGCCCTTCGGATTTAACGCTATGCCTCACCAGTTCTCACGGGCGCTACCTGCGCCATGCTCGCACTCCACCCTTTCCACTCAGACTCTATTCAGATGGTCGGTGGTTTGCGTCATGCTCTTGGTCACCCCTGCCGCCTCATCAGACCCACTGAGCCGATTCGGTTCATTACTTCAGGCCGCCCAGACAGTAAGAGCCTCGGAAACCGAAGACGAGGAAGGTCCCGGCAATGGAACACCTGTGGTCAGTGCGACGCCCGCCTATTCGGTTCTATTAGATAGCGATATCGTTTATGCCGAAGGGCTAAGTCAGAACAGCTCAAGCTCATCTGTAGTTGAGCAATCCCAACTCCTAGATATCTACCAGCCCGACAACGACGCAGGAAATCGACCTGTCCTCATGTTTATTCACGGGGGCGGCTTTAAGGGCGGTACCAAAACCAAACCAGAGATTGTCGAAATGGCCGATTACTTCGCCTCCAGGGGGTGGGTGTTCGTGTCCGTCGATTACAGGACCGCAAGTGACCTGGGGACAATAGACGGACTGTCATTTGAGGAAGTGCTAGCATTTTATACCGGCATCGCACCTCATGAATGGATTGAGTTTGGCCTGGCAGGTGCCGAGACGCCGGAGCAAGTGCAGCAGAGCGTCGCCATGTATGCTGCCCAGCGGGATGCCAAGGCAGCGCTGCGTTGGCTGGTGGCAAATGCTACCTCCTACAATATCAACACCGATTTTATTTCAGTAGGCGGGGCGTCAGCAGGAGCCATCACGGCTATCGCCCTTGGTGCTTCAGAACTCGAGGACTTTCGGGACGAAATACTCGTTAGCGATGACCCCACACTGGCCAGCACGAACCTCGACGAGAGCTATTCGGTACAAAGCGTAGTATGGTTCTGGGGTTCAAAGATAAAACTGGACCTGTTTGAAGCCATATACGGTTTGAATCGATTCGATAGCGGGGACCCTGAATTATTCATGGCACATGGCACCGATGACGTAAATCCCGTCACCCCTTTTTTCGAGGCCACGGAGCTACAGGGGATTTATGACCCCTTGGGGGTGCACAATGAACTGGTGCCCCTGGAGGGAAGGGGCCATGGTGCTTGGAATGCCACATTGAACGGCAAAGGCCTGTTCGAATTGTCCTTTGACTTTCTGACTACCAGACAAAATTTGACCGTCGAGTAATACGAAGCCAGAGAGCCTACGCTCTCAGAAACTATTATTTTGCTGAGCTCCTTTCGGCCTAACCTTCAACCGAGGTTGGGTGTAGCTTCGGACGGCTTCAAATCGGAAATCAGTATCCAGAAAAGACCTTGCGAATCTTCCTCTTGTAAGAGTCTCGCCGGACCCTCCCCCGTCCTCATAATCGATTGGTCGTAGGTTCAAGTCCTGGTGGGCCCACCATTTTCTATGAAGCTGGGCCATTTAACTTGTCAGTACTCCCTAACCTATTTCTTTGCCCACAAGGCAATGTCCATCGAGCCATAGAGCCAACGGTCGAGATTCTGAAGATTCGCATCCTCCGCCTCAGGCAGTGCGCGTAAAATATGGGCCCTTCTTGGGTCAGCGACTTCCTCAAATTCAAGAGTCGACACCTCTGAAAATCCACAGTCTGCGGCCATAAACTCCATGTATTGTGGGTGTACAGGTCTAATATGAGTAGGGTCCAGGTAAAATTGGCGAGCACTTGCCCATAAGGAATAAAGGCTGGGCGTTTCTATCAGCAGTGCACCATCATTTTCGAGGATGCGGTGAGCCTCTGTGAAAATTTTGAAAAAGTAAGGCGGGTCGCAGTGTTCGATCACGTGAAAAGCTGTGATCAGGTTGAGGGATGAAGAAGGAGTCTTCTTCATGTACCTCAAGATATCTGATTCGACCACTTTGTGTCCCATTTGATGGCATCGCTTGATGGCCTCTCGGTTGCTGTCAACGCCGGTTCCTGTGGACCCAAAAGACTTTAGAATATTTAAGAATTCACCGCGGCCGCAGCCAAGGTCTAAGGCCTTTATGGCTCCATGCTGATCCTTGATCTCCTTCAGGTGACGGGAGTACCTTTGGGCGAAACGCTCTTCGATGTCCTTCTGCGAGCCTCGAAACCGATCCTCGAACCTTTGATAGAAAGCTTGCCAAGCATGGCGTTCAGGCTTTTTTTTGCGAAATTTTTGCCAGATTCCGATCACGCGTTTTTCCTCTCGATTAAGAAGCCGACAAACCGATTTATAATCATTCTGGAGCCAATGTGGGAGTTGCCAACTACTTTTATATGGAGGACGTATACTGGGTTGGCGCGGCTTTGGCCGGCATTCTCGTTGGAGTAGTATGGAACTATGCCATAACTTCAGTCTACACATGGAAGGTTTGAACACCACACTCCATGGCTGTGCCGCCGCATTACTAATAACCCCTACTAAGGTATAGCCATTCGGCCCTTTCTACCCTGTAGCCGTTCTGTTTCAACGCATCGCTTACACGCTTGTCGCAGCGATCGCTCCGCCATTCTCTAAATCGATTGGTCTTAGATTCAAGTCTTACTGGGCCCACCATTCTCACTCAAGTCGCAGCAGAGACAATCGCCTTATTCCAAGCGTTTACAGCCAGGACTACTACCTCACTTGGCAAACTAATTGGACAGCAGTAGTTTGGAGGGCTGCTGAGATGGCCCTTCTATTGGTCGTGCAGACTTGGATTACTGGATACTGCCGCGCTGGGCGATACGCCTTTGTCACGCTTCATAAGGTGGATTTCGATATCTCCTGTAGCGGCCCTTAGACCATATATAAGTAAATCTTCAACGCCATCATTGTTGATATCGTGCATCAAACCTTGTAGTCCGTCGCCACGCTCACTGTAGCCGGGCCAAGAACTCAAATCTTCCCAAACCAAGCTCCCATTTCCATCATTAAGATAAAGAATAGGCTTTCCAGCTTGATCAACACGGGAGTCATTCCAAGTCTGCGTGAAGCCGTAGACCACAAGATCCTCCAAGCCGTCCCCATTGATGTCTCGCCCTTCATAAAAATTGTAGTTCACTTCCGCTTCTTCATTAACGAGCGGACTTGGTATGCGATAGAGACCTGTATCATCATAAGAGAAAAACACCAGTGGATTGACGTTCTTCCACTCGAATTCCCCTTGATCCTCGCCCAACACTATAGGTTTACCGTCCGCTCGGAGGACTGCATTCATTTTTCCAACAACCATCGATTCACTTGGGTCCAGAGGCGACTTCATATGACGCAAGGCCTCGATGGCTCCATCCAAATGTAATGTGCCATCTATATCAATGACGGCGCTGGTGCCAGGGTCGCCGTTCCAGTTAATGAAGCTAACCGTGCCAGCCTTCTCAATCTCATGATAGTTAATTTCTATCAACACTCCCGCTGGATCCATATAGAAAAAACGCAATAAATCGTTGCGGAAATCACCGCGGTCAATCGAGTCTGTACCGACGACATATTTCGTGTGGATTTCATTGTCGATAGCTAACACGCCTGTCGCCCAAGGATTTATTTGGTTCTCAGGGTATTCTGCAGTCACATCAGAGAATTCGTTATTTTCAAATCTGAAGGCCTGAGAATTCCCCGTAAATGTGGCGAAAACGACATCGCTCACGCCTCGTTCGAGAGTTAAGACAACAACCGCATGACCCCAACCTCTCTCCCCCATGTTGACCACTTCATAGCTCCCCAGTCCATTGGATAGCAGCCCAGCGGGCCTTGCTCCATTGGTCATAGGATCCTCGCCACTCCTCCCATCCTCCCAATTCATGGCAAAGAAATAATCATCGAAACCATCTTTATTAATATCGTGTGCTACATACTTTCTTGATGCGCCACCAAGCCCTATCAGTCTCTGCCCAAATACCGATTCATTGACTACTCGGTAAGAAGTTGCAGATTCACTCTGCAATGCCACTATCGCGTCAGGGGTTGGCTGATCATCGTAAACGCCGAATTCCTCCTGATCACACCAATAATGAACTATAAAATCGTCGTACTCGTCGTCATTGAGAACCGTGGGAATCAAAAATTGTAACGATGGGTTCTCACAGGCGTCTTTAAAATAGGACTCTGGTTGTGCAATAGAGAAAGATTGTCTTGGCACCAAGTCTGTCGCAGAACGCCAAATGATGGGCTTCTTTGGTGGGCTCTTGATCGATTCGAGGAGGTTGTTGAAGACAGCTCCGGGACTACCGAAAGCAACGCATGGACCAATTATGATTAACCAGATGCCCACGCTTTTTGCAATTTTTTTAATTAGACGGTTCATTAAGATGTTACTCCTAATACCACTAAGATATTAGCACAAGTGTTTATTCAATCTCTTTGACAAGCTCCGGCAGCACCAATATGAGTAAGGGCAGTTTTTTCTTTGCTCGGTGTCAGCGAGCATGAAGGAGCCGGTTCGGTCTCAGTTCGGTGTTAGGCTGAAGAAGCTTGTTATGAATCTTCGATTTATTGCATTTGTGTTGGTCTGGGATTCATCCAAGGTTCGAGATAGCTTCGGTTGATAGCGGCTGATTAATCCTAAGCAAGGAAGACTCCTTACAAATCTCCCCGTTAGCAAAGTCTGATCGAACTCTCCCAGAACCTCATAATTGATTGGTCGTAGATTAACGTTCTACTGAATCCATCATTTTTCTCATGCTATTCAGCTAGTTACCTAAGGCTAAGTCCTGCTGTTTAACGCGTATGTTTCGCAGGTACAGTAGAGATAACCGTTATGGCTACTTTCGTGAAGGTTGGCGATAAAACCTTAGCGCTGTTGCCGCTCTTGTATTGGTGACCGGATGTAAATTGTCGCTGTATTGATCGTGGTGAAGTATGAGCGTGATCGCTTTCCCTTGGGCGAGCAGCACATCGGCTTCACGGAGCTTATGACTGATCTCTTCGACGTTGTATTGTTTCTTTGGCATGGTTCAGATCTCCTCAATTAGCTTTTCGCCACTTTAGATCTGGGGCAGGAAGCTCAGGCTGGGTTAAGCACAGGGCGGGGTCGATACTATCTGTAGCTGAAAAAATACGGTCTTATTTTTAAAAGTGTGATCAAGATCACACTTTTCTGAGCGAATCGTCAATGTTCATTGAACCGAAATCTTTCTGTTGTTTAACTGAAACCCCTTATAAAAAGGCATAGCTGGTGCGAGCCAGTGTCGCAAAGTTACGGGTCTCTTGTTAGACAGCCGGATTGCTGAAGTGGATTTGGGATAAAAATTATTGAATTCAGCAAGCCCTCTTAGGGCTAGGTTGCATTGCAACCTTGGGAGACTTTTATGAAAAATCGAACATTAATAACAGCCATCGCGCTGTCCTTTGTATCGACCTCAGTACTGGCTGCGTCTGCAAAATTTGCCGCAGTCTACAGTGAAGATCCCATTGTATCTGACAATGGCTGGGATTCAATTTCAACGTGCGAGGCCATCCTAGACGAGAACAATGCAGAGACCGGTGATACCTGCGAAGACGGGCTCGACGGAGGCAACGTCGCCACTGGAATGATCATGGCCAACATCCGGGTACCAAATAAGAAGGAATTACTGGTAGGTTTATCCGGGTTGGTGGGTCTTTATACGGAAACAGCAGTAAGAGGTAAAAAGGGATCTACGTCATATGCCATGGCGTTCGCCGAGGGGTCTGTCGGTTTACAAGCATGCAGAGCTTCAGATAACGTTTGCTTTGCCTCCGTACCGCGAGACATTGTACTCAGTAATCGCAGGCAGGAGCTGGAAGCTACGCTCGCCGGCATCATAGAAGAATGTGTCGTCGAAATTGACTACACGGAAGTGGATGGTGAAATTACGGAAATAGCGGGCTCGTTTGACCTCAACGATTGTACCGTTTCTCCTGAAGAGATCAGCCTGGCGGTGGAGACGTTGGCGGCCCACTCCTACAACTTCGTGTTTCCCAATTTACCTCAGGGCGACTACAACGTCATTGCTACCTTCAAAACCGATGCCCAGACTGAAGCAAGGGCGTACTGCGATCCTAGCAGCTCAACTTATCAATATTGCATCGTGGACGCGGAAGCATCGGCTTACGCAGAAGCTCGAGCTGTGATCAGCAAGGCGATGATGACTATCCAGGAAGTTCGTGCAGTCAAGGGTTCACTCGATATGGAATTGGTGGTGATCGAATAGTTCGGTTTCGTTTTCTCTCAAACAGCGGCCCCACCAAAACGGTGGGGCTGAATTTATTCAGCAGTTTCGACAACCACAATAGCTGGACAACCAGTAACAAGAACCGCAGACCTCCATCGACAAGCAGTTGGAAACCGCCGGCCTAGCCCTTTACCAGTACTAGCCCTTTACCAGTACTAGCCCTGCCTCCAAATTGGACCAGTTAATGCAGGCAGGTCAGCCTCAAGAATGTGCATAGACTAGTATTCCAGAATGCGTGAGAATCGGCTGTCCAAACCTAATGTGACTATTAAAACGCAGCAGGAAATAACCAGCCGAAATTGGCAAGGGCCGACACCCGCAACGACACACTCGCTGTATCCATGTCACCAGCTAGCGGATTACATCGATGGGGGTGAGGACAATCGAGCGGCCAACTGTTGCTGACAATGGCGCGCTCTAATGACCATTACCGGCAGCACTCCACACAAAAGGAAACACACCATGCCAAGAGTAAATCTTACCCAAAGCTCATCCATTGTGACCGGAGGCGCCTCCGGTATCGGTGAAGCGACCGCGCGTCAACTAGCGGAGGCAGGTTCCAAGGTGGTCGTGGCGGACCTTAACGAAGAACTTGGCCAGCAGATCGCCGATGAGATCGGTGGTGTGTTCGTTAAGTGCGACGTCACCAAAACCGAAGACGCCGACGCCGCTGTCGCCGCCGCCTGTGCGCTCGGACCGCTTCGCGTTTGTGTGAATTCTGCCGGCCTCGGCCTGCCCGCGCGGACCATTGATCGCAACAATGAGCCGATGGATCTCAAGGGCTTCGATTTCGTTATTCAGGTCAATTTGGTGGGCACATTTAACATGCTGAGCCGTGCGGCGGCGGCCATGGCGAAGACCGAGCCCATGGATGCCGACGGTGCCCGCGGGGTTATCGTCAACATGGCCTCCGCGGCCGCCTTTGACGGCCAAATTGGCCAGGCGGCCTACTCCGCTTCGAAAGGCGGTGTCGTTGGGATGACCTTGCCTATCGCCCGTGACCTGAGCTCGGTCGGGATTCGCGTTAATACGGTCGCTCCAGGGTTGATAGACACACCGATCTACGGTCAGGGCGAGCAGGCAGAAGCCTTCAAGGCCAAGCTGGGTGCCTCGGTGCTGTTTCCCAAGCGCCTTGGGGTTGCCGAAGAGCTGGCCTTTACGGTAATGGAGTGCATCACCAATCCGTACATGAATGCCGAGGTCATTCGCATGGATGGCGGCATTCGAATGCCTCCTAGATAAGCATGATGGGCAAGTACAGCTTTATGACGCTAATGCCCAGTCCAAGGGCGATTGAGCAGGCGCTGAAGGCGGTCGTAGCAACTGATTAGTAAAATAGCTGATGGTCTCGGGGTTAGATGTTGCTAGCCCCGGTATTTGCCCTCTGTTCATCGGACAGCCTGAAGATTCAGGCATCAACATTCCATGCCTATCTGCACACCGCTTCCGCGGCAATAGACGGCCCTCTAGGCCGATGGATCAGCCGCGCAGACAGCTACCCATTGCTAGTTGAGAACGTTGTAACCCCGCCCGCGCAAGCAATTTTTCACGATCTGATCCTTTTGTTCAGCCGCATTGGCGCTGGCATCACGCCGCTCTCGACTGTTACGCCCGGCGGCGACAATGACACCTGCGCCGGCACCTTTTTTTGCCGCCTTTGACCCCGAGCCGCCGCCGATAGCGCCGGCAGCTGCACCTACTGCAGCTCCCTTGACTGCGGTACCCGCCACGCTTTCTCGCTGAGGCGCGCCGGGCTGATTTTGCACGGCCAGACCTTCACACTGCTGTAGGTCTGTCTGGTATTGGGTGTAGTCCTCAATCTGCGACATATCGACGACCACGTTAGCAAGGGCGCTAGTGACCATCGCTACACCAAAGATCAAGGTGGGCAACATGATTCTCGTTAACATGGGGATCTCCTCTGCGCCGTGGGGGGCTAAATCTGCCACCAAGTGTAGACGGTTTTTTCCGCCACCCGCCGTCGACGCGGGTATCAATAAGTGACACCTAAAACCTGTCTAACGCGATCAAAAACTTGCACCCTGAAGAGCTAGCTTTCATCATGGAGGCCTCCAAGCGAGGGCTAAGTATGACGGACAGGTCTTCCGATGAACCCAAGAGTGAGCCATCCCGATGGCGCGGGCGCACAGAGGTGCTGCTGCTAATACTCGGGGGCTTAATCCTGCTTATTCCCACGGTCGCTATTTTGCTGACAGCCGGTGGCTGAGCGGAGAGCTTTCTGCGACTAGACTAGATCGGCTGGCAGATGGGGCAGGTGTATATCCGTCGTGAGTTAGCCGTCGAACGCGTGATTGTTGTATCGCAGACTCGGCAGCGCCGGTTCGCTCTGCCAAACACAAAAAAACGCGCCTTGCCGTAAGGTTCTCCCGCCTTTCGCAGGGTTCTGTACTGCCGTTCGGGGATGGTGACGCCCTCAAGCGCATAGCTACGCTGACTAATCGCTAATGTCGCCCGGGCAAGCTTGCCAATTTGCCCTTTACTAAGATCTCGGGCCTTGAGAGCCGGGTTAATCCCCGCGACAAATAAGATCTCACTGCGCAGGTAATTTCCCAGTCCAGCGAGAAAAGCCTGATCGAGATACACCGAATTTAGCGCTCTTCCAGAAAAGGACTTGCTTTGTAAGCGCTCGGCTACGACCTGCCAGGTTAAATGGGAGTTGAGAATATCCGGGCCAATACGCCTCAAAAAAGGATGTTCGCCAATGTCCGCTGTGTTCCAAACGCTAATATCGGAAGCGCTATAGAGCAGCGCACTGTGCTCCTCGGTGTGGATCGCCAGTCGAAGCTGGCGATTAGTTGTGGGCAGCTTATCGCGTTTCACTACCCGCCAAATGCCATAGAGCTGGTTGTGCGAGTAAATGGTCGAACCAACGTCAAAGTGGGTTAGCAGCGCTTTGCCGCGGGTCTCCAGGGCAATAACCTTGCTACCGGTTAATGCTTTAGAAAAGCGCTTTAGTGGCTTTAACCCAAATGCAACTTTCTCGACAGTTCTATTTTTTAATACCGCCTCAATTTTGTCGGCGGCACGACGTATTTCAGGGCCCTCAGGCATCTTAAATAACCCTCACTTTCACGACGTGTATTCCACCCATTGGTTCGTCATCAGCGCATTCATCCACTGGGTCCGTTAGATTCTCACTAAGGCTGAGCGGACCCTCGTCACAAGACGTTCCATCGGCGCTAGCGATATGTCACCAAATGCACATTCTCATGGGCGCCGCTTTTCACATAATAGGGAATTCCACCCTTTTGGAAAATCCGTCATGCGAATGTCACTCCAAGGTACCGTTAGTAGTTTCTGCTACAGATTACTGCTCTGTGTTTTAGTGTACTGCTCAAGCTCTGCCCATGCCGGAAATAGCGATTGGTCTAGCCAAGGATTAATCTACTTACTTGGCCCTGCTCTCGATGGCACCAGTGGTATTGGACCTTTCGATACCGAAGTGGACATGGACGCGGGTGATGTTTTCGATGCGCTCGATGGTGCTTTTCTTGGCATGTATCGCGGGCAAAACAACCGCTGGGGTGTCGCACTCGACGTAGTTCATATGGACCTTAAGGGCGATGCCACAGGGGATCGGGGCGCCCTGTCGGGCACGGTGAGCGTCAGGCAGTCAACGGTGATCGCGTCAGGGTATTACCGCGTCTCTAAGGAGTTTAGGATCATTGGCGGAGCGCTCTACAACGACCTCGCAACCCGCGTCTCACTAAGCGGTCCCTTGAATGACCGAAATCAGAAAGTGTCAGAGGACTGGATCGACCCAGTCATCGGGGTGGGATACGACGTACCGTTGGGTGAAAGCTGGGACTTCTCGGGCTCAGCCCTGGTGGGCGGCTTTGGCCTTGGATCCGATCTGGTCATGGTGTTCAGCGCCAGCTTTGCCTATCGCTTCAACGACTGGTCCAGTATCACTTTGGGTGGCCGTTACCTCGACTTTGACTATGAAGACGGGCAGGGAGCGGATCGCTTCAAGTTTGACGTGAAACAGTACGGGCCTTCTGTGGGTTTTCGCTTCGATTTCTGAGTCTGGATGCTCGGCTCAAACCCGGCGAGAGCAGCACATTCTGCGCCTCGGTGCTGACCAAACAACCCTAGAGATAATGCCCGCAGGCCCAATACCCCCTCGGATTGGGGGGATTTATGGCACTTGTACCAGGACTTGCGGGGCACGCCCTACAGTCCGGTCGATAAATGGTTTACACTTCGCGCCGCTGTGCGGTAGTGACCTCATCAGCTTAAGATTATTCTCGATTTCTGAAACATCCGCGACCGCGGTGCACAGATAGCGCCGTCAACCCTGTTTCACCGGTACCGCCAGATCCTCCTAGGGTGATTAGCGGTAACCAAAATGCGTGGCATTAACCAC